>Ga0190273_10000641_pt1 | contig 12749 bp, 8 predicted proteins | sample Popmic504IS_FD_134513 | JGI IMG/M metagenome (GOLD analysis project Ga0190273, IMG submission 134513) | Populus adjacent soil microbial communities from riparian zone of Shoshone River, Wyoming, USA - 504 IS | ecosystem: Environmental > Terrestrial > Soil > Riparian zone > Trees stand | place...
AATCTTCTGCGAGAAGCGTCTCGATGGCGCGCCCCGCGGCCTTCGTGCCGGCCCTGTCACCATCATAGTTGATGACTACTTTGCGCGCAAACCTTCCGAGCAGCTTCGCCTGTTCAGGCGTGAGCGCCGTCCCCAGACTCGCCACCATATTACGCACGCCCGCCTGAAAGGGGACGATCAAATCGAGATAGCCCTCGACGAGAATGACGAATTTGCGACGACGAATCTCGTCTCTGGTCTGATGCAGTCCGTAGAGGTGACGGCCCTTGGTGTAAGCAGGGGTCTCAGGCGAGTTCAAATACTTCGGCTCGCCATCCGGCGACAAAGTCCTTCCGCCGAAAGCCACTGCGCGACCCTGCGCATCCAGCACTGGAAAGATCAGACGAGCGCGAAAGCGATCATAAAAGCCGCCGGCGTCTTTGCGTACCACCAGACCGCTGCGTTCGATCTGCTGAGCGGTCGCGCCGCGCTGCTTCAAATGCGAGGAGAGCGCATCCCAACTATCCGGCGCATAGCCCAGACGAAAAACTTTGCGCGTCTCGTCCTCGATGCCGCGCCGCGTCAGATACTCGCGCGCCGCACGCGCTTCCGCGCTGCTCGCTTGCTCTAACTGCGCTTCCCAGAACTCCAGCGCCCACGAGTTCATCTCTATAATTTCGTCCGCATCCTTGCGGCGCGATTCAAACTTATTGTCCTCGACCATCGAGGGAAGCTGGACGCCAGATTTTTCCGCGACGATGCGGACTGCTTCGGGAAACGTCACGCGCTCGATCTCCATCACGAAATTGAAGATCGATCCGCCCTTCTGACAGCTAAAGCAGTAGAAAATATCTTTCGACGGGCTGACGGAGAACGACGGCGTCTTCTCCTGATGAAAAGGGCAGCACGCCATCCAGTTCGCGCCCTTCTTCTTCAGAGAGACGTAGTCCTGTATGACGCGCACGATGTCTGCCTGACGCCGTAGATCGTCAATAAATGTTTGCGGAAAGCGCATCGCTTTAACTTTGCATTAACTTTAAGAGAACACGTTTATATTGCTAACTCGACCACGCCTGGGCCAACTCGCGCAGCAACCGAGCGCCGTCGCCCTGCCACGCGCTACCGTGCATGCAGGCAAGGGTTCGAGGGTTGGTCGAGGCCAAGCGCTCAAGCATCGCCCCCGCGTTTTTCGTATGCGAGAAATAATCCATCTCCAGGCGAAACGCCTCGCTTGGGCCAAGGATGTCGGATTCCGTGAGCGCCACCTCGCCCGTGCCGGGCTGTGTAAAGAGATCGCTGCACAGCAGCGTGCTCGTCGCACTCTCAAACAGAAACCCGCATTCCCACGCGTGCGGCAGATGCGGCGTGTCGAACCATTGCACCGCATGAAGCCCGAGGAGAAGGGTCTCGCCATCCGCGAGCACGCGCGGCGAGCGGTCTGCGATGTCTTCGATGGAAACAAGCGCGGCCACACTTCCGCAGACGGGAACGGCATGTGGCGCTGCGGCCAGCCACTCGTTGAGCGAGCCGCACTCGTCAGCCTCGAAGTGCGAGAAAGAGACATAGCGCAGGCGCTCGACAGGCATCACGCTCGCGACGGCTTCACTGACGAGCGGGAACAGCTTACGCGGGCCTGTGTGAAAGAGCAGCGGCTCGTCGTCTGTGACGAGGTACTGGTTAAAAGAGAAGCCGCCGGGCGCGTCCGGGATCGGCGTGTTGATGCGATAGATGCCTTCGGCGATCTCATGAACATTCGTGCCAGATTGTGTATTCGTGATACTCATTTTGCACCTCCACGTATTGAAAGTCCCTCAGAAAATCTCATCGCCAGGATTTTCAAAGCAGATTCAAACAGGGATAGACAGGAAAAAAAAATAGAAACTGATATTTCAACTTTGGGGTAAAAGCTTAATGCCATTCGTTCCGATTTTATTTATCCTGTCTATCCCTGTTAATTTCTTTCTTTGTCATCTAACGGCCTGGAAGTTTTATCAAAACATCTAAATCTCATTGCCGCAGCTCGACGAGGGTTGCGCCTGCGCCGCCCTCGTTGGGCGGGGCTTGCATAAAGCGCTCGACGTGCGGGTGATCGTTGAGGAGTCGTGCGATGGCTTTACGCAGCGCGCCCGTGCCGTGGCCATGCACGATGCGTATCTGACTCAGGCCATTGAGAAACGCCTCGTCAAGAAATTTATCAGTCTCGTCAACGGCCTCGTCCGTCGAGCGTCCGATGACGTTTAGTTCCGTGCGCGCCTCACCCGCAGGCTCGCTCAGCCGCACCTCCGTCCCGCGCGAGACCTTCAGGCGCGCGCCGCGCCCCGTTTCAGGCTTCGGTTCAGCCGATTGAACCAGTTCAAGATTACTAAGCTTTTCTCTGAAGCGCAGAGACTTGACGCGCACCTCCGCTTCATCACCGTTGATGCTGTCCACAATGCCGATTGATCCGAAGGAGCGCAGGCGCACGCTATCACCCGTTTTGATCTGACGCGCCGGAGTTGTAGATGCTGCGCGCGGAGTTTCATCCGCCTCGCGGGTTGAATCGAAATCCAGGACCCGTCCGTCGCGCACGACGCGTATGTTAGGGCTTCGCGCGTGATGAGAGGCAGGGTTTGCAGAGGCCGAGGCGGCGCGCGCTGTGCGCTGTGCTTCGCGCTTGAGTTCCGCCGCTCTCCTTTGCGCTTCGCGCTCGACGCGCGCTCTCTCGGCGCGGTCTTCGATCTTGGAAACCATTTCGCGCGAGCGCGCCTCGAACTCTTCGATGGCGGTCACAAGCTCGCGCTCGAATGCGGCTTCGCGCTCGCGCTCGCGCACTGCGGCTTCGCGGTCAAGCGCTGCGTACTTTTCAGCCACGGCAGTGCGCTCTTCTTCCAGAGCGCGGCGCAAGCTTTCTGCCTCTTCGGCCTCGCGCTTGATGCGGCGCAGGTAGAGAGCGGCGTCGCGCGCGTTGGTGTTGACGTGCTCGGAAGCAGTGCGCACGAGTTCCTCCGGAAAACCGAAGCGGCGTGCGATCTCCAAACCGGAGCTTGATCCGGCGAGGCCGACCAACAGGCGATAGGTCGGCTGCAAACTCTTTTCGTCGAACTCGACGCTCGCGTTAATGACGGCCTCTTCGTTGGCCGCGTACATCTTCAGACCGCTGTAATGAGTCGTCGCCAGCACGTGCGCGCCGCACACTCTGCGGAAGTGATCGACGACGGCCACGCCCAGCGCAGAGCCTTCTTCCGGATCAGTGCCCGTGCCGACTTCGTCCAGCAGGACCAGCGCGGGTGCCATGCATTGCTCGATCATCGAAGAGATGTTGGCGACGTGCGACGTAAAGGTCGAAAGGTTGGCCGCGAGCGATTGATGATCGCCGATGTCCGCGAGCACAGAAGCGTACAAGGGGATACGCGCGCGGCGCGCAGGAACGGGCAGCCCCGAGAGCGCCATCAACACGAGCAGCCCCGTGGTCTTTAACACGACCGTTTTGCCGCCTGCGTTCGCGCCCGAGATCACCATCACCGGATGCAAAGCGTCGAGCGAGAAGGTGATGGGCACGACCTCGCGCCCTGCGTCGCGCAGATTCTCTTCAAGCAGCGGATGACGAGCTTCGCTTAATTCAAGCGTTCCACTCTCGTCAATGATTGGGACGATGCAATTGAAGCGTGAGAGAAACGCTGCCTTCGCGCCGACGAAATCAAGCTCGGCCACAACGCGCGCGGCCAGCAAGAGGCCCGGCAATTCGCGTCGCATCTCTTCCGTCAATGTAAAAAGAATGCGTGTGATCTCGCGCTCTTCGGTTTCGCGCAGGGCTTGCAACTCGTTGTTCGAGTCAATCGTCTCAAGCGGCTCGACAAAAACGGTTGCGCCCGAAGATGAGACGCCGTGCGCCACGCCCTGCACGCGACCCCTGTGGTCTGACTTGACGGGAATCACGAAGCGGTCGTTTCTGACCGTCACCAACTCGTCCTGAATGGCCGCCTCCGTGCGACGCATCAGGCTTTCGAGCGAGCGCGTGATAGAGGAGCGCAGGCGCGTAATGTCGTGGCGTATGCGCGCCAGTTCCGGGCTCGCTCGATCATCGAGTTCGCCGCTCGGCAGAATTTTTGAAGAGATGCGCGCGGCCAGACTGTGCAACTCGCGCGGCAGCGCTTCGACCACTGCCCACAACACGGGCGCTCTCTCGCGCTCATTGATGATAGAGGCGCGCGCGGCAAGTGACTGCTCGCACAGTCGCGCCAGGTCAAGAAGAGAGAGCGGCTCAAGGATCGCACCCTCTATGTTAAGCCTGGCGAGCGCTTCCGTCGGGTCTGCCAACTCGCTGAAAGACCAGTGCGCTCCGCGCTGTCTTAACTCGACGCATTCTGTGACGGCATGAAGCGCGCCTCGCAGCGGCACAATCCCTTCGATGGGCGCGAGATTGTCCACGCGTGCACGCCCCATGTGTGTCTGTGCGCCGCGCCTGAGCAGCGCGCGCAAGTCGTCGTATTCCAGCGTCCCGAACGCTTGATCGTTCATCATGCTTCGATAATCTAAAAGAGGATTCCTCCGTCGCTTATCTTACCATCCGCGACGCGAGGGCGAGAACCATGCGGGCGCTCTTTCTAAGAGACAAGAGCGGTCGATGCAGAGCTTTCAGTTTGTTTTCGCGATGAGAGCGGCGAAGACTTCCAGTACAGCTTTGTTGTAGCCGCGCAGCATGCCCAGACGTTTCGGATCGTCCCACTCGTCATTGGTGTCTGTTTGACGAATCTCGCGATAGCCGCGCGCGGCCTCTTCCTGTTGGCCCATGCGATAGAGTATGGCGCTGATCCCGGCTTTGAATTTCAACTCGCGCGGCGACTTGTTGAACTGTATGGCGCGCTGCTCCGTCTTGAGGGCGTCGTTCAGCGCATTGCGCGCGAGCAGGATGAGAGCCTTGGTGTCCAGAAAATTCGGATCGTCCGCTTTGAGCTTGAGCGCCTGTTCGATCTCGTTTAAGGCTTCGTCCAGCTTGCCCTCGCGGCGCAACAAAACTCTGGCCAGCGCGTGGTGCGCCGCAGGGTTTCGCGGCGTAAGCTTCAGCGCCGAGCGCAGCGTCACTTCGGCTGAGTCGTCGTGCGCCTTGATTCCGTAGAGCGTGCCGAGCGTGAGCAGCGTCTCGGCATCGCGCGGATCAAGACGCGACGCCGTGTCGTATTCCGTAATCGCTTCGTCGTATCGCCCCTGCGCTCTGTAGGTGGCAGCCAGTTTGAGATGCGCTTCCCGCGAGTCCCCGTCTTCCTTTAAAAGCTCGCGGAACTCCGCTTCGGCTTCGTCATATCTTTTGGCGCGGAAGAGAGAGTCGCCGCGCTTGATGCGATCTTCCGTAGTCGCCGCATCGCTGGCAGCGACGGGCCGCTTCAGCTCGACCGTGACGGGTTGTGTCCAGGTCGAAACGACTTTCACATCCTTGTACCAGGGGCGATAACCGTTTAAGGTGACGCGCACATTGCGCAGGCCCGTCGCTGCCTGCGTCGAGAATTCTTTGTTCGCTCCGACCACTCCGGTTTTCGCATCATCTATAAAGACTTCGCTTCCGGCTGGAGCAGTCAGGCGAAGCGTGCCAGTCATGAGATTGGGGATCACAGCGTCTTTCGCCACAGGCTGCAACATGCCGGGCGCGGGCGGCTCACCCTGTGGCTGCTCTGTACCCGCGTAGTGATGGTAGATAGAGACGCCAAGATAAGCGAGGCCGCCGCCGATGGCGACCAGCAGCAGACCCACCACAGAGAGACGCGCCCAACGGCCCTTCGCTCTTCGTTTTGCTTTGACGGGTGCGGCGACGCTGCTTGTTGTGGCCTGCGCCGTTGATTGAGGCGTTGATTGCGCCGTGGACTGTGCAGTGGATTGGTTCGATGTGTTTCGCTCAAGCCATTCTGCGCGTGCCTGCGCGCTCGCGGGAACAATCGTTATTTCGCCGCTCGCATCGTCGGCTTCGGCCAACTCATCCGACTGCGTTGACGCAACCCATGAGCTGGCAAGGTCAGCCGCCTGATAACCGATAATGCTTTCCTGCAAAGACTCTTCGGTTGTTCGATGAGCCTCAGCAATGATGCGTGCCTCTTCAGCCTGAGGCGCTTCCTGCGTGCGGTGCGGTTCCTGAAGCGGAGGAAGAGGCGCAGGCATCTGTGGAACTGCTTGCGACTGTGCTGCGGGTAGCACTTCCTCTGTGGTGCGCGCTGCTGCTGATTGCCGCTCGGCCTGCTGCTGTTGTTCTGCTCTGCGGGCCTCTTCGGCGCGGCGCGCTTCAGCGGCAACCATAGCATCTTTGGTGTTGGGCTGGCTGGGCGCGTTTCTGTTGGCGTCGAGTTCGCCGCTAATCATCTCCTGCGTATGGCGCAGCCCGTCGTGCGTAGAGCGCGCCGTGACCAGATAGCTTTCGTTGTAGGCGCGTCGCAACTCCGCTGCGAACTCGGCTGCCGTCTGCGGGCGGTCGTCGCGATCTTTTTCCAGCGCGCGAAGAATGGCGTGGCTGACCTGTTCGGGCACGTCGGGCGCAAAGTCCGTCAGTGGCGGCGGCACTGCTTCCAGGTGCTGCCGGCGCATCTCTGAGGTCGTGCGCCCGACAAAGGGCGTGCGCCCCGCCAGCAATTCATAGAGCGTGCAGCCCAGGGCGTAAATGTCCGTGCGCCCGTCGAGGCCGCGTATGCCGGAGCCTTCGCCGAACCACTGTTCGGGCGACATGTAAAAGGGCGTGCCGATGGGCGCTCCGTACTGCGTCAACTGCATAGAGGCATCGCCGCCCTGCTGGCTGCCCTTGAGCTTGACGATGCCGAAGTCCGCGATCTTGATCGTGCGCAGGATGTGTCCGCTGACCGTTTCTTCCTGCGCGCGCAGGATATTGTCCGGCTTGAGGTCGCGATGAATAATGCCGCGCTCGTGCGCCGCTTGCAGCGCATCGCAGACGGCTTCGGCCACATCGACTACTTCTTCAAGGGTGAGTCGTCCGCGCTCGCGCAGGTCTTCGCGAAGGCTATGACCCTCGACCATCTCCATCACCATGTAGGTGAGGCCGGGCACGCTTCTGTCCAGATCGTAAACCGTGACGGTATGCTGATGACGCAGCTTTCTGAGCGCGCGCGCTTCGCGCAGGAATCGTTCGGAGAGCTTGGTGTCTCCAGCAGGCCCGAGCATGACTTTTATGGCAACATCATCCAGATCACGATGACGCGCGCGATAGACTGCGCCCATCGCGCCTTTGCCGATCAGTTTGGTGAGAGTGTATTTTGCGCCAAGAGCTTCCTGTAGCTTGGTGGCCAGCGTGTCTTCGACGAGAGTGTGCCCATCGTCAGGGCAAACACTTTGAGTGTCATCGGTCAGGAGGTGGCACGTTTCACAACGCTTCATACTTAAAGTCCGGCAGGACTATTCGACGGAAGACTTAAGGGAGCGATCGATCCGGTCAACTGAAGAAAGCGAGCAGATGCGCCGATCACTACACTTGCGGCGTCCAGAGTTTGAGCATGCACGGTACAGGAGGCTCTCTCTTTACTTGTGCGCGCTTACCGTTATTCAAAAACCGCATGGCGATTATAGTACAAAGCGGTTCTAACATGACGGCAGAGACGTGTCAACGAAAAGCAAGGATGAAGAATGGAACAAGGGATGAAGGATCAGGGATGAGGGATGAAAAGGAAAGCATCCAGCTTGAATCAGCATTCCTTTCATCCTTGTGCCTTCCGCCCTCGTCCTTTCTTTCTCGCCCGTTTCTGCTTTACGTCGAGCGCGGTGTAGAATCGTCTGCAATAAATTTGCTTTCGATCAGAGACGGTTAAACTAAAGCGAGCGCGCACAGTAAGCAATCAAGCGCGCGAAGATGCTTGACTCTTGAAAGCATCAGGGGCGAGTCAAACGCATCCGTCATAGCTGTTTCGAGACGGGGCGCGCTTTCTTTAGAGTGTAAAGTTTTTCTGTGATGCAACCGAGTAATAAAGCTTATCCGGGACGGCCCGCAGTGTGTCGCGATTGCGGCGCGCTCGTCGGCGCAGGCGAACCCGCTTGCGCGCAGTGCGGAGCAATGGTTGACGGCTCGGCGGCGGCAGCGGAGCAATTGCAGCCGGGCGGCAACTCGGCGCAACGCACTCTACACGAAAAGGACGCGATGCGCTTTGCCTGGGCCGTCCTCAATCGCCCGTACTTTTTTACGATCATCTTCCTGATCGCAAACATCTTCGTCTTCCTGTTGATGTGGGCTTCGAGTGGACTCAACGGTTCCGCTCTGTGGGAATTCTCCGGCCCTGTCTTGCAGGCTTACGGCGCGAAGCTGAATTATCTAATCCATGATAATCAGGAGTGGTGGCGCTTTGTCACGCCAATCTTTATACACGTCAGCCTGCCGCACCTGCTCATCAATATGTATAGCCTGTGGATGGTCGGGCCTTATGTCGAAAAGCTTTACGGCTCGGCGAAATTCGTCCTCTTCTGGGTTGCGGCGGGCATTATGGGTGTGGTCGCAAGCTACTTGACGGTGCGTCCGGCGATGCACGTCAGCTCCGTTGGCCGTTTTCTTTTTAAGGCAGCGGACACGCCCTCTGCGGGAGCATCCGGCGCGCTCTTCGGACTCGTCGGCGTGCTCTTTGTCTTCGGCATCAAGTTTCGTCACGAGTTGCCGGAAGGCTTCAAGCGTGCATTCGGCACGGGACTTTTACCGATGATCGCGCTCAACCTTTTTATAGGCTATCTGGGGCGCGGGTTTATAGATAACGCAGCGCATCTGGGCGGACTCGCGGCGGGCGCACTGCTCGCGCTCTTCGTCGGCTACAAGCGGCCACACGAGCCAGCACGTGTCGCGGTCTTCTGGCACGTCCTGCAAACGGCGGCGCTCGCGCTCGTCATTGTGAGTTTCTTTATGGTGTGGCGACATTACACAGGCCCGCCGCCGACCGTCGACGCAGAGGCGCTTCAGCGCATCGTGCCGGCAAACAACGCCTCGGACATCAAAGCCTACGTCGAAGCGATGAACGCCGGGCAGGCGGCTTTTACACAGAGGCTCAATAAAACGGATGTGGGCCAGATGGATCGCGCGATCAAACAGTTGGAGAGCGTGCCGCAGATCGCGGAAAAGCCGGATGCGATGCGCAATGATTTGAAGGCGCTGGTCGTGCGCGCACGAGAGTTTGCAGCCCTCGACAAAAGCGAGCGCCGCACACGCAGCGCACAGGCCAAACTGAATAAGCTTCTTTTGGACTATGATGCGTGGGAGAAGGGCTTTAACGAATGGGTCGAGACCGAAGGCTCGAAGTATGGTCTCCAACTGGAGAAGCCAGGCCCTGAGCCGCAGTCTTCGCCCGCCGCAAAGGGGAGTCCGCAAAGTTCGTCGAACGAAAAATAGATTTTAGCTTTTATAAATCGGGTCGCGCTCATTATAGCGCGCGACGAAAGAGGAGAGAAAATCAGCAATGGAGATTAGAAAAGTTGGTGTGCTCGGCTGCGGCCTGATGGGTTCGGGAATTGCGCAGACCGCAGCAGCCGCCGGATTCGAGACGATTGTGCGCGAAGTATCCGACGAGCTGATTCAGAAGGGCTTCGCCGGGATCGAAAAATCGCTCGCCAAATTTGCCGAGAAGGGCACGATCACCGCCGCCCAGCAAACAGAGATTCGCGGCAGACTTTCAGGCACGACCTCCTTTGAGGCGCTCTCTGATTGCGACATCATCATCGAAGCGATCATCGAAAATCTGGACATGAAGCGCGATACTTACCGGCAGTTGGATGAAATCTGCAAGCCCGAGACGATCTTTGCCTCGAACACTTCTTCGATTTCGATCACGGAGATGATGACGGCCACCAGACCGGAACGGCAGCAGCGCTTTATAGGCATGCATTTTTTCAACCCCGTGCCGATCATGAAGCTGGTCGAAGTCGTGCGCACGATCCTGACGGACGAAGCCGTCTATGAGCAGGCGGTCGAGTTCGGCAAGCGGCTCGGCAAAGTGACTGTCCGCGCTGGAGACAAGACGGGCTTTATCGTCAACCGTCTGCTTGTGCCCTATATGCTCGACGCCATCCGCGCTCTCGAAGAGGGTGTCGGCTCGATCGTCGATATTGATAATGCGATGAAGCTGGGATGCGGTTATCCGATGGGCCCATTTACCTTGGGCGACTTCGTCGGGCTGGACACGACCTACTACATCGCGGAGATCATGTTCAACGAGTTCCGCGAAAAACGTTTCGCGCCGCCGCCGCTCTTAAAGCGTATGGTGCTCGCAGGACTCTATGGCCGCAAAACAGGTCGCGGGTTTTATGATTACACCAAAGACCCGAAGAATCCGACCCCTATGAACCTGCTTTAAATTCAGTGACGAGCGACGAGTGACGAGCAGAAGACAAGTTCTTTTATCTTGTCACTCGTTATTTACTACTCGTCACTCTTCACCATTCTCTTATGATCCTCTTTGAATTGAGTGACGGGCTGGCGTTGGTGCGTCTCAATCGTCCTGAGAAGATGAACGCGCTGTCGCGCGCGATGCTCGACGAGTTAAGCGAAGCGTTCAATCGCATCGAGCGCGAGGAGGATGTGCGCGCAGTGTTATTGACGAGCGCGAATGATCGAGCCTTCTGCGCGGGCACGGACATCGTTGAGTTGGCCGGGCTTGATGAGGACGGCGCGCGCCGGGCCGCTGAGCGTGGTCAGGAAATTTGCGCACGCATAGAGCATTGCCGCGTGCCTGTGATCGCTGCCATCAACGGCGTGGCAGTGGGCGGCGGCCTTGAGTTGGCCCTCGCCTGCCATCTGCGTGTTGCTTCAACGAGCGCACAATTTAGTCTGCCGGAAACAAAGCTCGGCATCATCCCTGCCTACGGCGGCACGCAGCGCCTGGCGCGCATCGTCGGCAAGGGTCGTGCGCTAGGGATGATGCTCGCGGGCGAGGTCGTCTCGGCTGAAGAGGCGTACGCGATGGGTCTGGTCAATCGCGTCACCTCACCAACTCAACTTTTCAGCGAAGCCGAAGCGCTCGCTCGCGCGATCATGGCGCTTGCGCCCCTGGCGATCCGCGCCTGCCTGCGCGCCGTCACGCGTGGGCTTGAATTGCCGCTCGAAGAAGGGCTCGCACTGGAAGCGGAACTCTTCAGCAGTCTCTTCTCGACCGAAGACATGCGCGAGGGCACGAGCGCCTTTCTGGAAAAACGCGCCCCCATCTTTCGCGGGAAGTGATTTTATTCGCCTCTGCGCGCGTGCGTGCTAGAATACGGGTCAAGGAGGTAACAACCATGAGCGATGATCTCACACAAAATCTGCCGACCTCACAAGACGGCACGCTCGCTCAGATTCTCACCACGGTTCAGAATCTCAGCACAAGAATGGAAAGTCTGGAACAAAAGTTCGGGGGCCTCGAACAAAGGTTCGGCGGTCTTGAACGCAGATTTGACGGTCTCGAACAGAAAGTCGAAGAGCGGCTTTACGATACGCGCCCGATCTGGGAGAAGGTTCAGGCGGACATCGCACGATTACAGGAAGGGCAGGATGCTCTGCGAAGCGAAGTCCACGAGATGAACAAAGAGCAGCGCGATACGGGACGCAAATTAAGTGTCCTCAACGATGGACTGCTCAAGATGCAGGCAGATCATCGGGATATAGATGATCGCGTGCGCGGCCTTGAAGGGCCACGTTCCTGAGCGCGCGGCGCGTCAACGTCTCGAATATTCCGAGCAATGCTGGAAGTGATCGAGTCGGATTCCTCATGGAAAATTTTGTGGCTCGTCGCTTGTCACTTGGTCTGTGCCTTCACTATACTGCGAGGGCTTTCACTTTTTTCATAGAATGGAGCGCCCGGAGGGAAACTCTTGCAGCCCCGTACGCATCAAGGAAACCTGAACGCCGAAGGCTTTCGCTTCGCGATTGTCGCCAGCCGCTGGAACGATTTTCTGACCTCGCGGCTGGTCGAAGGCGCGCTCGATGCTCTTGAGCGTCTGGGGGCAGAGGAAACTGCGGTCGCGCTTTTCAAAGTGCCTGGCTCTTTCGAGATTCCGCTGCTGGCTAGAAAGCTGGCGGCCACGGCCAAGTACGATGCGGTCATTTGTCTGGGCACGATCATTCGCGGGCAGACGCCGCACTTCGATTACATCGCTGGCGAGGTCACGAAAGGCATCGCGCAGGCGGGAATGGAAACGGGCGTGCCCGTCGTTTACGGCATCGTCACGGCAGACACGCTGGAACAGGCGATTGATCGCGCCGGAGTGAAAGCCGGCAACAAGGGGTTCGAGGCAGCGATGTCTGCCGTCGAGTTGGTTAATCTTTATAAAGCAGTGTCAAGTGACAAGTGACGCGCTGACAAGTTAAATACTTGTTCACGGCTTGTCACTCGCCACTTGTCACTTATCACTGGTGTTTTTTTATGGGGTCAAGACGTAAGGCGCGCGAATGCGCCTTGCAAATGCTCTTTGCGGCTGATATTTCCGAGACTCGTGCGGACGAGCTTGTCCGTTCGTACTGGGCGGAATTGAGCGAGGAAGAGACTGAAGCCTCGGCGCGCGAGTTTGCGACACGTCTGGCGACGGGCACGCTCGCTCATCTAGTTGAGCTGGACGAGCGCATACGCTCGCGCGCAGAGCACTGGCGTATCTCGCGCATGGCCGTCGTGGATCGCAACATCCTGCGCATGGCCGTCTACGAATTCCTCCACGAGCCGACGCCGCGCACCGTCGCCATCAACGAGTCTTTGGAGATCGCCCGGCGCTTCTCGACCTACGAGGCCACGCAGTTCATCAACGGCATCCTCGACGCCATCAAGCGCGACCTCGACCGCGAGCGCCCGCAGGAGGACGCCGTC
>Ga0190273_10000642_pt1 | contig 12734 bp, 11 predicted proteins | sample Popmic504IS_FD_134513 | JGI IMG/M metagenome (GOLD analysis project Ga0190273, IMG submission 134513) | Populus adjacent soil microbial communities from riparian zone of Shoshone River, Wyoming, USA - 504 IS | ecosystem: Environmental > Terrestrial > Soil > Riparian zone > Trees stand | place...
ACGGCGACTTCGACCGCGAGGAAGTCCGCTTCGTCCTCGCCCACGAGGTCGGCCACGTCGCCCACGACGATCCCCTCAAGCGCCTCGGCTGGTTGACCCTCTTCCTCCTCCCGGCCTGGGGCCTGACCGCGCTGCTCACCCGCCGCCGTGGCGGCCTGGCGAAGCCGGAGGCGATCCCCTTGGCCCTGCTGATCCTGGTGGCAATCCAGTTCCTCGCCACCCCGATCCTCAACGTCGCCTATCGCCGGGAAGAGGCAGCGGCCGACTGGGCCGCCCTGCAGGCGACCCGGGAACCGGCCACCGGCAAGGCGGTGATGCGCCAGCTGGCGACGAAGGGGCTCAGCAACCCGGACCCCGCCGCCTGGATCTCAGCCCTCTACGAGAACCACCCGCCGATCATGCGGCGGATCGAGATGGCGGCGGCCTGGGAAGAAGGGCAGCGCTAGCTCAGCGGCCGGCCGAGGAGTGGTGGCGGCGGTGCTTGTGGTGGTGCTTCTTCACCTTCTTGCAGACCGCCCGCCCTTTCACTTTCTTCTTCCTGAAGCCTTTGCGGCACTTCAGTCGCTTCGCGGCGGGCGGCGCCGGCGTGGTCGTCGCGCCCCCGCCCCCGGTGCCGGCGGTCCCGTCCGAGCCGCCGGAGCTACCCGAGCCGCCCGAGGAGGTCCCAGTTCCAGCCGGGACCGCGGGCTGATTCGCGAGCTCCTGGTAGTCACGGCAGGGCTCGCCGCGCAGGCCCGGGCAGGGCGGCAGCTCGGTCGGCACGGAAACCCCCGGGACGACGGGCAGTAGGAGGTGCGAAGGCGTCTCGCCGCCGTAGGCGATCGCGACCTGGGCGGTGCCATCCGGCTCGGCCTCGTCGAAGGCCCAGATCGGCTGGGTCCCGTTCGGGGCGGCGATCGTGACCCGGATCCGCGACCCGGCGCGGTAGGCGTGGCCCTCGTAATAGAGCGGGATCGTCACCGGGACGAACTGATCGGCCGGCATCGGCTCGACGTCGGCCTCCCTCAGGCTCAGCACCGGCTCCAGCGGGGTGCTCTTGGCGGCGTCGAGCTTGCGCTCGTTACCGCGCACCCAGCCGTTCTGGACGAAGGTCTCCTTGCCGTCGGGCCTGACCTCGCTGATCGTCGCCTGCAGGTCGACGTTGGGAGTCGAGGAGCGGACCCAGACTTCGACCGCGCCGGCGCCGATCACGGTCGTGTCGGCAGACAGAGGCGCGCTCTCGTAGGACACCGCGCTCCCCGCGGGGTTCTGTTCCCAGTGGTAGTCGGGCGTCGCCGTCCAGAGGCCGCCCGCGCCACTGCCGGTGTTGCCGCTGAAGTCGGTCTTCGGCAGCGCGTCGGCGTCCCAGGTGAATTCGTCGGCCCGCGTGCCGGCGGGCGCGGCTTCGCCGAGGCCACCGTCCGGCGCCAGGTACCAGCGCCGCGCCTGCGTCCCGGCAATCGGGAACTCGTCGAAGGACTGCTCGAAGCCGGGATACGGATAGCCCGGGGACTGTTGGCCGGCCGGGGATTTGCCGGCGCCGCTGTCGAAGAGGATCCGGATCGGTTTCTGGGCCTCGAAGGCGGCCAGTGCCGTGCCGTAGGTGGGCTGCGTCTGGATCGGGTCCGGCGGCAGCGTCACCCCTTCGATCCCCATCGCTTCTTTGAACAGCACCGGCGCCGCGGCTTGGACCGCCGCCGCGGCTTGGACCGGCGCCCGTTCGGCGACGTAGAGCTGGAGGAAGTCGAACCAGCGGTTGAAGGTCTCGGGATCGAGGGAGTCGATGTGGGTGCCGTTGGTGAAGGTGAACCACTTTTTGTCCGTGCCGGTCATGTGCTCGGCCAGGGTCGGGCAGTGGCCGCCGGTCTGCTCGTCGGTCCACTGGCAGGCCATGAAGGTCGGCACGTCGATCTCGTCGACGAAGGTGACGGGCGAGAGCGGGTCGGCGACCTCGGGTTTGTAGTGGCTGTTTTCCTCGATCTTCTGCAGCAGGTTGGCCGCCTCGGGGTGCAGCGCCTGGTTGGCTTTGCAGACTTCGTCGCCCCCCTGGATCTGTTCGTAGGCCCAGTGCTGGCCGGAGTCCGGGTCCGCCGCTTCGGCGTTCTGGACCCGCTCTTTCGCCCATTCGAGCGCGAAGCCGGTGTTGAGGATGCCGCCGGGATAGAGCGTCGTCTGGGTGTTGTCGATTACCGAGAGCGGCGAGATCGCGGCCAGGCTCGGCGGCTGCGTGGCGGCGGTGAAGAGCTGGGAGATGCCGCCGTAGGAGATCCCCATCATCCCGACCTTGTTGTGCAGGACCCAGGGCTGGTTGGCGATCGTCTCGACCACGTCGTAGCCGTCGAGGTTCTGCAGCGGCTCGAAGAAGTCGAAGGCGCCGCCGGAGCAGCCGGTGCCGCGCATGTTGACGTCGACGACGGTGAAGCCCATCAGGTTGGCGATGATCGCGATCCCGTTTTCGGGACCGTCCGGATTGGCGTAGCCGTAGCCGGAGTACTCGATCAGGGTCGGCGTCGGGCCGCTCGGCAGCGTCGGCAGCTCGACGCCGGGCAGCACGTGCGTCACGTCCGAAGGCGGGTGGACGTCGATCGCCAGCTTGGTCCCGTCGCGGGTGGTCAGGTACTGATAGCCGCTTTCTTTGATCTCCTGGTCGTAGATCCCGTCGTCGGGCGGCGCCGACTGCGTATCCAGGACCTCCAGCGACGGCGATTCCTCTCCGCCGGAGGCGACGCGGTAGCCATCGCCCGGGGTGACGTTGCGGAAGAGGGTGCCGCCGAGGTCGTTGGCGGTCTTGGTCGCAACCGTCTGCCCGCCGCTGTCGAGGAGCGAGACCTGCGCGCCCGGCGGCAGGCCCGTCGCGTAGACCTGTCCGACGCTGCCGTGCGCGTCGAACGAGGCGGCATGGGCGGCGGCGGGGCTGAGCAGCAGCGCCAACAGGCAGCAGCCGAGCGCCGCCCAGACGGGGCGCTCGGACCGGCATCGACTGGCTCCTCCCTTACCTAAGATTGGGTACTCGTACCACGCCGCACAGACTCTGAAACATCTTCTTTCCGCGTCAGCCGCGGAGGAAGCGCCGCCCGCGAGACTTCTCCAGCAGCTCGGTGCGACGCAGCGCGTCCCCCATCAGCCAGAACATCGGCGGCCAGAGGCCGACGAAGAGCGCCCGCCGTTCGGCGTTAGCGCGTTCGTCCTCGCCGATCGCCTTCGCCCGGATCCAGAGGACGATGCAGAGAGCGATCGTCCCGACCGAGAGCAGGTGGAGGTGGACGCTGCGGAGGCGGGTCCGCCGGGGAAGAAACGAGAGCATCGCCTCAGTGTGACGGATGCGGATCGCCGCGTTCGCAGGAGCGACTCGGGGTAGCACTGGAGTGTGAGCACCAGGCTTTCCGCCCGGCGGCGCTGGTCGACCGCCCTCCGCTGGCCCGTCGGGGTCGGGCTGGCACTGTGGCGCTACATGTGGAGCACCACCCCGGTCCACCGCTGGGTGATGACCGGCTCCTGGCCCGAGGATGCACCCCCCGACCTCCCCGCGAGCCTCGAGCACCCGGATCTGCTGAGCTGGCAGGACGGCGTCGGGCCGCTCGTCCACCGGATCTACCGCACCCGGTTCACCTCCTCGCCGATCAGCCCGCGGGGGCTGATCGGCGCGCTGGTCGAGGACATGGACCGGGCCGCGCCGACCGAGTTCGCGAGCTTCCAGAAGCTCAAGGGCGACGGTCCGATGCGCGAGGGCGACGAGTACGTGGTGCGGATGCCGGGACCGTGGGACGGGCCCGTCGCCGTCGTCGAGGTCGACGAGAGCGCATTCCGGCTGGCGACGCTGCAGGGGCACCTCGAGGCAGGGCAGATTGAATTCCGCGCCCGCGAGGACCACCGCGGCGTCGTCTTCGAAATCGAGTCCTGGGCCCGCAGCGGCGACCGCCTCAGCGACCTCCTCTACACCCACCTGCAGATCTCGCGCGAGGTGCAGCTCCACATGTGGGCCTCGGTCCTGCGCAATGTCGTCAAGCTCGCCGGCGGCAAGATGGACGGCGGCATCGTCATCACCACTCGCCGCCTCGATTCTCACCTGCTGCCCCGTACCGACGAGGAAGCCGAGCCGCCCAGCAGCCGCGACCAGCGCCTCCTCGGCGAGCTCGCCAACCGCCCGACCAACCTCGACACGAGCGTGCTGGAGCCGCCGGTCGACACCTCCAGGTGGAGGGTCGACGAAATGACCGAGCCGCTCCCGCACGAAAAGCCCGGCGCCCCCGAGCCCGGCGGCAGCTGGGAGGTCGCGCGGCGCATGATGGACGCCTACCAGCTCGCCGACCCGCGCATCGTCGACGGGCTCTACGCCCCCGATGCTCCCCTCTCCGGGCGCGACATGCTCCTCCGGATCCACTACGGCCCACTCCGCTTCAAGGTCGGCGTCCGCATCGGCGAGGTCCACGAAGACACGACCGAGCTCGACGGTCGTCCCCTCCTCCGCTATGGCTGGTCCTACCGCACCCTCCAGGGCCACTTCGAGGAAGGCGAGATGCGCTACGAGCTGCGCAAGTGGCTCGACAGCGGCGACGTCGAGTTCCGCCTCCACGGCGTCTCCCGCGCCGCCCGCACCGGCCCCCTCATCCTCCGCCTCGGCTTCCGCCTGGTCGGCCGCAACCAGCAGCTCCACTTCTACCGCGAGGTCTGCCGCCGAGTGAAACGACTGACCGAGGCGCAGATGGAGACCGAACGGGCTACGGCAACCCGGCGAGCGATTACGGCATCCCCCCGCTGAAATTACGGCGACTTCGCTGATGCGAGCGCAGTGCCCCCGACCGTACGGTCGGATCGCACTGTAAGCACGCAATCAGGAGGACGAAAATGAACAAGATCTGGAAGTCGCTGACCTACGGCAACGTGGTCGCAACGCTGGCGGTGTTCCTGGCAATGGGCGGCGCAGCGTTCGCCGTGACCAAAGCGCCGAAGAACTCGGTCACCTCGGAATCGATCCGCAACGGCTCGGTCAGCAGCAAGGACGTGAAGGACAACGGCCTCACCGGCAGCGACATCGACGAGCGGTCGCTGACGCTGCCTCCAGGCTCCGATACGGCCCGGCCGGCCGGCCCGGCCGGCGGCGATCTCACCGGCGCCTACCCGAACCCCAGAGTCGCGGCCAGCGCGATCGACGGCGGCAAGGTCGCCGACGGCACCCTGACCGGCGCCGACGTCAAAGACGACACCCTCGGCGGTGCCGACGTCGGCCCGGACTCGCTCACCGGCAGCGACGTCGCCTCCGATTCGCTCGGCGGCGCCGACGTCCAGGAGTCGTCGCTGAGCGAGGTCCCCGCGGCGGCGCTCGGCGGCATCGGCCGCTACGGGTTCGAAGGCGGCTGCGACCCGGAGGCCGAAGAGTTCGTGCCCTGCTCGGTGGTCACCGTCAACCTGCCCAACCCGGCCCGGCTGCTCGTGATCGGCACGGCGCAGGCCCACGCCGAGGGCGGCGACGAGCCGAACGGCTTCGGCGGCTGCCGGATCGGAACGACCTCGGGGCCGGTAGCCGCCTCGGAGGACTGGGTCCAGGTGAAGGGCGAGAACCTCTACGACAACCTCACCGTGATGGCGGTCACCGACGTCTTCCCGGCGGGCACCCACTCGTTCGGGATCGACTGCTACCAGAGCCAGATAGGGGACGGCATCGACTTCCCCCAGGCCCGCGTCACCGCGGTCGCCCTCTCGGCGAGCTGAGCAGACCCGCACCAGTCCGGCGCCCGCCCTCGCAGAGGAGCGGGCGCCGGCCGTTCGTCGCCGCAAACAGGCAGGATGTGCGGATGCCGCAACCACGCCGCGCCGGAAAACCGAAAGAACGCCAGGACTTCGGCTGGGTGATCTCCTTCGGCTGCAAAACGACCGGCACCCTGCGCCGGCTCAAAGTCGACACGGATCCCTCGACCGACACCAGCCCGATCGAGGTCCCCTGCCCCTGCGGCGAAACCCACCGCGTCACCGTCTCCCCCTACCGGCGGCGACGGGCGGCGGACGAGCCCTTCGACCTCGAGGTCAAATCGCTCGACGAGCTGCGCTGAGCTAGCGCTTCGTCTTCTTTTTCTTCTTATCGGCGAAGACGAGGTGGAGCGTGTGCTTCGAGGTCACGGTCGCCAGCCCGGTGCTCTTGATCGTGACCGTGGCGTAGATGGTGAGCTTGCCCTGCTTTTCGAGCAGCGCCCAGCCCGCCTTGTTGAGGTGTAGGTAGAGCTTCTTCGCCTGGCCTTCGGTCAGGTGGAGCTTGCCCTTGCCGACGAGGATCTGCTTCGCCTTCTTCCCGGGCTTCGCCGACACCGGGCGGAACCTGAGGCCGGCCGCGCGGGAGGCTTTGCCGGTGGCGTGGCTGTTGGCGCCGCAGTCCGGGGCGCCGCAGAAGACGTTCATCATCGGGACGGGTCGGGCGCGGCTGACGAAGATCCGTTTCGTGATCCAGACGACCTTCGGCTTTTTCGCTCCCGGATGAGGCGGCGGCGCCTGTGGCGTCTGCCCCGGGCCGGGCGGCTGCCCCGGCGGCGCCGCGGTGACCACGCGCCAGGCCGGGTCGAAGCTTTTGCCGTCGCTGGTCAGCGGCTGGGCGCTGCCGGAGCCGTCGGCGTTGGCGAGGTAGAGGTTGCGGGCGCCGGTGTTGGGGAAGGGCGTGTATTGGAAGACGATCCGCGAGCCGTCTGGGGACCAGGACGCGTAGCGGGGATCCCCTTCGCCTGGGACCGCCAGCGGGTGGTCGCCGCTGCCGTCGGCGTTCGTCACCCGGTAGACGGTGGCGCCGATTGCCGCGGTCGCCCGATAGGCGATCCGACCACTGTCCGGGGACCAGGCGCTGAAGGTCCACTCGGTGTAGGGGCTCGGCACGACGATCTGCGGAGTGCCGCCGCCGTCGGCGTTGACGATGTTGAGGTCGACGTAGCCGAAGCCGGAGTTGTAGTCGTCGAAGGCGATCTTCGTGCCGTTGGGGGACCAGTTCGGTTCGTGGCCGACCCCGTTAGCGAGCGGCTGGCCGAATCCGCCGAGGGCAGAGGCGATGAAGACCTGTTCGGGCGCGTTTTTGACCACCGCGTAGGCGATCTCCGTGCTGTCCGGCGACCAGGTCGGGTGCCGCTTGGCGCCGGGGCCGCCGATCTCCAGCGGGAAGACCGAGGTCCCGTCCGCGTTCTCGACCCAGACCTTGTCGTCGCCGGCGTTGTTGCCGCGCGTGAAGGCGATGCGGCTGCCGTCCGGCGACCAAGCGAGGTCGTCAATCGTCTTGGCTTCCGTGGGGAAATCGCTGATCTGAGTTGCGAGGTTGATCGCATCCCCGCTGGCCGCCGCCTCCATCACGAAGACGTTCTTTTCCCCGCGCCCCGCTTTGGTGAAGTCGCTGACGAAGGCGACCTTGCTCCCGTCCGGCGACCAGATCGGCTTTTCATCGAAGCTGGTGGCGCCGTTGTCGGTCAGGTTGGTGACCGCGCCGGGGTCGGCCGGATCGATCAGGCAGATGTCGAGATCGCAGCGGTAGGCGATTTCGTTCGCGGCGAAGGCGGACGACGCGGCCGCCAGGGCGAGGGCAGCCGTCAGGAGGATGAGTGCGAGCGTGGACTGGTACCGCACGGGGCCACCCTACAGGCAGAATTGCCCGATGCCGACCCGCCCCGAGTTCGACCTCAGCGCCGAGCAGGCGCGGCGCCTCGCGCTCGCCGCCCAGGGGTTCGGCAGCCCGCGACCGAGCGGAAGGGTCGACGCGAGGCACCTGCGACGGGCGGTCGACGACGTCGGCCTGCTCCAGCTCGACTCGGTCAACGTCTTCCTCCGCTCTCACTACATGCCGCTCTTCTCGCGGCTCGGGGCCTACCCGCGCCAGGCCCTGGACCAGCTCGCCTGGCACGAGGACCGCCAGGGAAAGGCGCGCCGGGCGCGGCGCCGGGACCTGTTCGAGTACTGGGGGCACGAAGCCTCGCTGCTGCCGGTCGAGCTGCAGCCGCTGCTGCGCTGGCGGATGGCGCGGGCCGATTCGCTGGCCTGGAAAGGCGTGCGGCGGATCGCCGCCGAGCAGCCCGGGCTGCTCGAGTTCGTGCTGAACGAGGTGCGGGAGCGCGGGCCGCTCCGCGCCTCGGACCTGGCCGCGGAGGGCCGCCGCCGAAAGCCGGGAGAGATGTGGAGCTGGAGCGAAGAGAAGACCGCGCTCGAGTACCTGTTCTTCTCCGGCCAGGTCTGCGCGGCGCGGCGGGTCAACTTCGAGCGGCTCTACGACCTGCCCGAGCGGGTGCTGCCGCGAGAGGTCCTCGAGGCGCCTACCCCCTCGCAGGAGGAGGCGCAGCGGCAGCTGCTCCTGATCGCCGCCAAGCGTCTGGGGGCGGCGACCGAGCCCGACCTCGGCGACTACTTTCGCTTGCCCAGGACCGAGTCGAAAGCGCGCGTCGCCGAGCTGGCCGAGAACGGCGACCTCACTCCTGTCCGCGTCGAGGGCTGGAGCCAGCCGGGCTACCTCTCGACCGAGCGGCCCGCGGGCCTGCGCCGCGCCGCCTCCGCCCGGGCGCTGCTGACTCCCTTCGACTCGCTCGTCTGGGCGCGCGAGCGGACCGAGCGCCTCTTCGGCTTCCGCTACCGGATCGAGATCTACGTGCCGGCGCCCAAACGCGTCTACGGCTACTACGTCCTTCCCTTCCTCCTCGGCGACCGCCTCGTCGCCCGAGTGGACCTCAAAAGCGACCGCCAGGCCGGCGTCCTGCGGGTGCAAAGCGCCTTCGCCGAGCCGGGCGCCGACCGGGCCCACGTCGCCGCCGAGCTGGCCGACGAACTGCGCCTGCTCAGCGAGTGGCTCGAGCTCGGCGGCGTCACCGTCGCCCGCAAAGGCGACCTCGCGGCGCCACTGCGCAAAGCAACCAAAAGCTCCGAATGATTTAGGTTCCCCGTTCATAAGCGGGGTCAAGGGGAACAACGCGGAGCAAGCCGGGGAATGGGGCTGGCAGGACGGGGGCGGGTGGAAACTGCTGCTCGTCATTGCGCTCATCGTCCTCACCATCACCGTCGTGGCGGCCCTCGCCCTCTGGGATCCTGGGGTCGAAGTCTCGATAGAGACGAGGGAACCTCCGCCGCCCGGTAAACCCGTCGCGCTCTTCGGAGCAGTCGCGCCAGGTCCGATAACCGCGACGCTTCGGACCCTCACCCTCAGCTGGATCCACGGCGAAGAAACCGAGCTACCGTCGGCCGTCGAGGAACTGACCATCGTCGAAATACCGGTGTCGCCGAACGACTGCGCCCGGTTGAGCGAAATCGGCGGAGGGTGTGGGGCCGCCGCAGAGTCGCCGCTGCTCGGTCTCGAATGGGTGCGCGTGGAGGCCCTGGGATTGCTATCCGCCGACGTCACCGTGGGCGCCGCGTCAGGTTTCGAACTCGAGCAGAGCGACGAACCGACCCACAGAGGAGCTCCTGTCGAATGGGCGATGAGCGAGAACGCTGCCAAGAGCCGCTTCGAACTTTCATGCGGCCAAGCCGTTCCCTTCGATCTTGCGGCCGCGTCGAGTCGGCGAGGCCCCGCCATACCGGCACGGGCCGCTACCTGTCTGCCCTCTGGCGTCCGCTTTCGGCTCCCCGTCTATGACTACGCCCCGGCGGCAACGACGGCCAGCTTCAACCGTCTCCACCACTTCGAAGCGGCTGCCACGGCCAACCAAGCGAGTGAGGAAATCGATCGGGCCACGCTCGAAGCGGACGACGACAGGGAAGAGATCGGCGGCGGCAATCTGGTTCCGGTCGCGTTCCCGCCTGACGGGAACAGGGTCTCCCTATCGGTGAGCTCTCCGGCGGAGGGGGCACCGGCGAGGGTGCACCTCGAGTCCGAGAAGACCAGCCAGGTCCTGGTCAACGGTCACGACGTAACCCCGAGCGCACTCGATCGCATCCCCGACCTGCTGATCGCAGCGGTGCTCATCCCCTGGGGACTGTTGCTCACGCGAGAGCTCTGGGGGTTGTTGAAGACATTGGCGACAGGGAGGTTGAGCAGGAATGCAGAGCAGAGTTAGGGCGCCCCAGGCGGCGATGCTGAGCATGGCGGCGGTGCTGAGCTTGATCGCCATGAGCGGCAGCGCGGCTGCCGCATCCAGGCCCTGGACGAACTCCGGCTGGTGCGGCTCGTCCGTCGAGGCCGACTGGGTATGCAGATGGCATGGGTCCACCTATCTCGGCAACAGCCCGTTGTCGACCTGGAAGGCACTGGAATTGCAAGGGTCGACGACCGTCGCAACCCCGGCGGCGAGCACGGCCCGGCTCTCCTTGGCCGATCAGGCGCACTGCACGGTTGGCACCGGCAAGCGCAGCAGCGAAGTCGTCACGCGTCCGAGCGTGAGCGTCCTTCTCCGCCAGCTAAGTGGAGCGTCGATCTGCGCCACCCCGCGTCGCGTCAAGACAGAGCTCTGCACCCGGACCGGATGCCACACCCAACTTCGCGCCCAGGGGGTCGTCGTCGCGCGAGTCCTGCCCGAAGAAGCCACTGTCTCGACTACCGAAGCCTTCCACCGCCGCATCGTCATCGTCTCCTGCAGCGGCTTCATCAGCGTCAGCGCCGGCGGCCAGTTCGCCTCCGGCCGCACCCAACCCGGAAACCGCTTCGTGGTCGAAGTCGATGAATCCTCCTTCTTCACAACGGATGAAACCAGGACCGAAACCCCAACCGAAGTTCGCGTCGAAGCCCACAGCGAAGCGGGTGAAGAAGTGAAAGTCGTAGAGATCGGCGAACTCCCCGGCCGTGGCCCCTGCAAGGCCAAGGTCGTTGAGGAAGAGGAACGCGAACTGAGTCCATAGCGATCCAGGTTCCAGGCGATATTTGCCGCCCCGCGCGGGTAGGAGCGCGGTGCAACCAGTCTCGTCTCGGGAGGCAGTCATGCGAGAGCAAACGCAGCGCCTTGTAGGAAAGACCCTCGTCGCCGTCCTCTGCGCGGCGCTGCTGCTGCCCGCCGCCGCGGCGGCCGCCGGCAAGCGGCCCAGCCTCGCCTCGACCGCGCAGTACAAAGCCTTCGTCGAGTACGTCAAGAAACTGGACGGCCTGGTCGGCCAGCCCACCACCGCGGCGCAGAAAGACACCTACCAGTCGGAACTGACCGCGAAGCTGGAAGCCGCCACCCACAAAGCGAACGCGCTCTTCAATCGCGGCAGCGACGAAGCGCAGGCCGAAGCCGACGCCAAGTTCAAGGAACAGCAGGCGTCGATCCGGCGGGCCGAAGACGAGGAAGCCGATGCTCTCGATGCCGAATTCGCGGCTCGGGTGAGGAAGGCCGCCGCGAGCTACCGGGACAAGGTCCAGCGGGTCGAGACCGGGCACCGGAACTTCGAAGCGCAGGTGAACGACCAGATTGCCAAGCTGCGGGCGCAGAAGGCCGCGGCCACCAGCGTCGCCGCGAAAAACACCATCCAGGGCCGGATCAACGCCAAGATCGGCGAACTCGAGGCCAGCCACGAAGAAGAGAGCCAGAAGCGGGCCGAGCTGAAAGAAGGCTTCCGCGACCAGAAAGCCGAACTCCACGCCGCCGAGGCGAAGAAGGAAGACGAAATCGAGGCAGCCGCCGACGCCAAGATCCAGAAGAGCTCGAAGCACTGGAAGCAGGTCTTCGCCGAAAACAAAGCCGACCTCGACGCCAAGCGGGACAGCCAGCTCGCCTACCTCACCTCGAAGGCCGAGAAAGGCCGCGACGACATCGCCTCGATGCCGGCCACGGGCTGACCCGGGTCCCCCGGATAGGCTGCCCGACCTTGATCGACCGTCGCCCCATCTGGACGCTGGCGCTGAGCGTCGTCTGCACGCTGGCCCTGGTCGCCTGCGCGACGGCCGACGCTCCCAGCCTGAAGGAGCCCCGAGCCTTCCAGGCCTACCCGGTCTACTACCTCGGTGAGTCGACGGTCGGGCGCCCGCTCGAAGAAGTGCTGGGCGACCCGGAGAATCAGGACAAGCTCCGGGACACCAGCTGGATCTTCATCTACGGCGAGTGCGAAGACCCGCCCGAGGGCGAGGGCGGCTGCGCCCCGCTGCAGATCCACAACTACAGCACCTGCATCTGGGCGAGCATCAACGAGCCGAGGCCGAACAAGATGTTCGATTTCCGCGGCGCCAAGGCGCAGTGGCACTGGTACGACCTGGAAGTGTTCACCGGGCACACGGCCCTGAAGATCGCGGGAGGCCCCCGCAAGCTCCTCCTCGAAGCGGCCCACTCGATCCGCGAGGTTCACCAGGCGCGCCCCCACCGTCTCCACCCGCCCTCGCCCGGGGTGCTTTCGGGCAGAGGCTGTTCGACGGACCCCAAGTGAGTCGCGGCGAACGGAGACGGACGCGGTTCTGGCGTCGGCGCCTCCTTGGCCTGGCGATCGCCCTCGTCGCCGCCCTCGCGCTAACCACCGGCACCGCCGCGGCCTCAAAGTGGACCGTGCGCCAGCTGCCGCCACCGCCGAGCGAAGGCAATTACTCGCCCGACCGGGTGGTCCTCTACAGCGTCTCCTGCCCGAGCGAGTCCCTCTGCGTCGCGGTCGGCGCCCTGGACACGATCGCCTTCTCGCGGGCGCCGACCAGGGGCGCCGACAGCTGGCACGTCGTCAATCCCACCTACGACGAGCCGAAACAGAGCTGCCTTGAAGAAGAAGGGGTACCGGCGGCGTCATGCTCCTTTCCGCGCGGGGCAATCGACGCCGTCTCCTGCGCCGGCGAGACCCTCTGTGTCGCGGTGGGGTACGAAGGCTCCGTCTTCACCTCGACCGACCCGGCCGGCGGCGCGGGAGCCTGGTCGGTGAGC
>Ga0190273_10000643_pt1 | contig 12720 bp, 11 predicted proteins | sample Popmic504IS_FD_134513 | JGI IMG/M metagenome (GOLD analysis project Ga0190273, IMG submission 134513) | Populus adjacent soil microbial communities from riparian zone of Shoshone River, Wyoming, USA - 504 IS | ecosystem: Environmental > Terrestrial > Soil > Riparian zone > Trees stand | place...
CTGTGACTGTTCCTGACGGATCGCCGTCGCGAGGCTCGAAAACCCCGTCATAAAATAGTTGAGCACGGCGAGGCCAGTAATCCACGCGGGCAGCGGGTCGCGCCATTGCGGGTCAGCGACATTCAGAAACCCGACATAGATGCGCGAGATGAAGAAAAAGATCGTGACGACCGTGAGGATCGAGAGCATACGCATAAAAAAGTTCATGCGGTAACTGATCGCCACCAAAAAATCACGGACGATGAAGGCGCGCACGCGGCGAAAGAAAAGAATCAGACTCATCATGCTTTATCGTCCACGCTCTCGACCACAGGCTCGCGCTCGTAGCTCTCCATCACATCCAGCAGGGTCGGACGCTCGGCCTCGAAATCAAGAATCGTCGCTCCCATGTCGTGCAGCGCGCGCACCACGCGGTCGAGCCGGTCGTCTTCCGTCTCTCGCCCGAACGTGATAATCAAAATCCTGCCCTGCTCTCTGAGCTCCAGATCATGCAACTCTCTGGCGAGCGGAGAATGTCTGATGCGCTCGGCTGTGATGTTCTGCGTCTTCAACTGCACGCGCTCTCTCTGTTTGTGAAGCATGCGGAGATTGCCTGGCGTGTCGAGCGCGCGAATACGCCCGCGACTGATGATGGCGACGCGCTCGCAAAGCTCTTCGACTTCGATCAGATTATGCGAAGTGAGCAGAATGGAGACAGGAGGATCGCTCGCGGCGAGCGAGTTGATGAGTGCGCGCATGCGTGCGGCGGCCAGCGGGTCTAGCGAGCGCGTAGGCTCGTCAAGCAGCAGCACGGGAGGACTCGCGAGCATTGCGCGCGCAAACGCCATGCGTTGCTTGTTGCCGGTCGATAGCTCTCCGAAGCGTCTGCGGGCCAACTCCTCCAATTCAAAGCGCTCGATCAATTCAACGGTGCGACGCCGCGCATGACGGTCGCTTAGACCGTAAAGCCGCGCAAAGAACATCAGATTTTGCTCGACCGTGAGCCGCCAGTAAAAACTTCTCTCCTCTGCGGTCGCAAGGCCGACGAGACCGCGCACAGCCTCTTCGTCGCGCACGCTGTCGTAACCCTTGACGGTGACTGTGCCCGTCGTCGGCTGGACAAGAGTGGCGACGATCTTGGTGAGAGTGGTTTTGCCCGCGCCGTTGCGACCGATGAGGCCGAAGATTTCACCTTCTCGAACTTCTAAGGAGACATCGCAGAGCGCTTCGACCGGAGGCTTTGACGTGCGACGGAAAAACTTTTTGACGCGCGCCAGGGAGACTGGATAGGTCTTCGAGAGATGCTGAATCGAGACGGCAACAGCGCGCTCCGTCTTTGCCGGGGGCGCAGCAATGTGCTGACTCGCACGGTCGCGCCCTTCTGTAATCGCTGCTGATGACATAAAAAGAGATCGAACGGCACTCCTCTCTTCTCCCGCTTTTGATTCGAGCGAGAAGAGTGGAGTGCCGTTCGAGTTTACAGGCAAGGCGGCAGGACAGTAAACCGCTTACCGAAGATTGACGGGCCGAAGTATCAAGCTGTCCGGAGAATCCCCTGTGCTGTTCTAGTAATTACGACGACCTCTGCGAACGCCGACGCCGACAGCGCGTGGGATACGCGGGCGAACGCGCACGCGGATTGTACGCGGACGGCGCACGGAGCGGCGCATGTACACGCCTCGGTGACGGCCACGATTGGAGCGCATGCTGCGACGAACCATACGACGACGAACACGACGGCGCACCATCCTGCGTCGACGAACTGTTCGACGCCGACCGATGCCGATTGATTGCAAAAACGCCGGGGCGTTCGTCGAGACAGGCGTCGAGACAGCTTGAACCTCTTCGCTCAACTGCTCAGTCCGCGCTTCGCTCGCCACGGGCATGCTCAAGAGAAAAGTCGAGAGCACGAAAGTAATCAAGGTTTTCTTCATACACATCTCCTCGGAGTTACGGATTAATGGAAACGGAAAAGAACGGATGCCAGCGACGCACAGCATGCATGTCGTGTCGGCACGCGGCACATGAACGTTGGCCCAAAAGCTAAGGGGAGAGAGAACGCGCCGTCAAGCGATGTATCACTTTGCGGCGGAAGGTGTCAATGATTTTCAACGCTTGCGCTGTCTGGGGTCTAAGTATTCACGCAAACCGTCGCCGATAAAATTGAAGGCGAGAACGGTAAGCGCAATCGCTATCCCCGGAAAGATCAAGGCATGCGGCGCGGCCTGAAGCGTCGAAAGATCGCGCGCCTCTTCGATCATCACGCCCCAGGAGGGCGCTGGCGGCGGCACACCCAAACCCAGAAAAGAGAGCGATGCTTCGGCCAGCACAGCCCCGGCCATGCCGAGGCTCGCCTGGACGATCAAAGGCTGCACGGCGTTCGGCAGAATATGCAGAAAGAGAATACGCAGGTCGCTTGCCCCCAGCGCACGCGCCGCCTGCACGAAATCATACTCACGAACTTTTAGAACCTGCCCGCGAATCAGGCGCGCGTAACCGACCCAGCCGATAATACAGAGCGCAAAGATCAGCTTGTTAAGTCCCGCGCCTAAAAACGCAACGAGCGCAATCGCCAGCAGCAGGCCGGGAAAAGCCAGAAAGACATTGAACACATAGCCCGACATGATGCGGTCGATCCATCCCCCGTAATAGCCAGAGAGAGCGCCGAGGATTGTTCCGACGATGGCGGAGACGACGACGACCGTAATGCCTACGCGCAAAGAGATACGCGCTCCGTAGATAACGCGTGCGAAGACATCGCGCCCGGTCGAATCCGTGCCGAACCAGTGCGCCGCAGAGGGCGACAGGTAACGGCTCGAAAGATCGGTCGCGCTAATATCCTGCGTGGCAATCCACGGCGCGAAGAGCGCTACGAAGATCAGGATCACAACGACGACCGATCCAAAAATAGCTAATCGATTCATATAAAGTTCGTCACTGTACTCTGATTCGTGGGTCGAGCCAGCGATAGACCATATCTGTGAGCGTGTTCGCGAAGATATAGGTCACGCTGATGACCAGCACGCAACCCTGCACGAGCCTGTAATCGCGCTTGTTGATTCCATCCTCGACCAGCAGCAAGCCGATGCCGGGCCAGCTAAAAATTTTCTCAGTGATGATCGCGCCCGCCAGCAGGACGCCGAGCTGCAATCCCAGAATAGTAACCACCGGAATCAATCCGTTTTTTAAGACATGCTTATAGACGACCTTGTTCTCGCTTAAGCCCTTGGCGCGCGCCGTGCGAACGTAATCTTCACCAAGCTCTTCGATCACAGAGGAGCGCACCATGCGCGTTAGAATGGCAGAGAGCGCCGCGCCCAGCGTGACCGCCGGTAAGATGATATCTTCCGGATTGAAGCGACCCGATGGGCCCAGCCAACTGAGCTTGACCGAGAAGATGTAGACCAGCATCGGCCCTATGACGAAGCCTGGCAGACTAATGCCTATGAGCGCGACGACGCTTGAAAAATTATCGATGAGCGTGCCACGGTTTTTCCCTGCCACTACGCCGAGTGGTATCGCGATGGCAACGGCGATCACGAGTGCGGCCAGCGCCAGCTCAATCGTTGCCGGATAGCGTTCGAGAATCAGATCGATGACGGGACGATCCGTGCGAAATGAGCGGCCCATATCGCCGTGCAGGATAGCGCGCCAGTATTCCACGTAACGATTGTCCAGCCCATGCCACTTTAAGCTTCTAGCGCCGCTCGTCGAGTCGGCTGGAAAAGAGAAGAAGAAGGGAGGACGGTCGAGTCCGTGTTTCTCGCGAAACTGTGCGACCTGCTCGGGTGTGGCCTGTTCGCCAAGGATCGCAATCGCCGGATCGCCGGGCACAAGCTCTATGAGCAGTGTGACGAGCGATACGACAGTCCAGACCACCAGAAGCAGGATGCCTATGCGGCGTAAAGTACCAAGGAGCTTATGCTTCATCAAAGAGGTGCTTGACCCCGATCCCAGGATTTACGTTTTGAGCGAAATAAAGTTTATAAACTTTCCGGCGCGGATGATAGCAGAATCAAGAGGTCTTGACAGCAATAAAGCAGTATGACTTTTGCGGCCCAGGCCGTGCAGGTCAGTACCACACAAGGTCTCGGGTGGATAGTCAACACTAAAGACCCGCGCGGTTTAAGCCGAGCGGTACTGACCTTGCGCCCTTGCCGAAATAGAAAGTAGCCCGACAGTATCGCGTCGCTCTGGATGGCTTGCGACGGCCCCGACAACCGCGCAAACTTCAGGAATGACGCTCAACTATCGGACTACTTTGATGGTTGCATGCTCCTTTTCCTGATGTGCTCTGCAACCAAGCTCGTTTTTAAGACTGAGCGGGGCGCGTGCCCAGATGCAGGGCCGCGATGCCGCCCGTCAGATTCTTGTACTCGACCTCTTCGAACCCGACTCCGCGCATCAACGCGGCGAGCCGCTCCTGGTCAGGAAACCGCGAGACGGAGTCGGGCAGATACTCATAAGCGCCGCGCGAGCCGCTGACGAGGCCGCCTATACGTGGCAGGACGCGCGTAAAATAGAACTGAAACAATGCGCGAAAGCCCGGCACGACGGGACTGGAAAATTCCAGCACGGCCACGCGCCCGCCCGGCTTCAGGACTCGCCACAACTCTTTTAAACCACCCTCGACGCTAGACAGGTTGCGCAGGCCGAACGCGATACTCACAGCCTCGAAAGATCGATCAGCGAAGGGAAGCCTGAGCGCATCGCCTTCGACGAACGGTATCGCCTGCTCCTGCTCAAGCGATTTGCGCGCGGCGATCTCCAGCATCGGTCGACAAAAATCTGTGCCGATAACCTGTGCGCCTGTTGCCTTCACAATCGCCAGCGAGAGGTCGCCCGTTCCACAGGCCACGTCGAGCGCGCGAGCACGAGCGCCCATAAGCGACGCCTGAAGCCTCTTCGCCACGAGCCGCCGCCAGCGCTGATCCGTATTGCCTGACAGCAGATGGTTTAAAAGATCATAGCGCGCGGCGATCCCCGAAAACATCTCGCGCACGCGGCGCGCGTGATCGCCCTCTCCAACATTTCTTTGGTCGGACACAGTTAAGCGAATCCTGCCTTGTAGATGGTTGCAGATGAATTGCGATAGCTTTGCAATTTATAAAGGGCTTTTCGCGGGTATCGCAGGCGCAGGCTTATTGACGGAGCCCGCAAGTTCTATTTTGCCGTCGCGCTCAAGCTCTGCCGTAAGCTGCGAGGCCGGGCCAATCACGACCGCCGCGAGCGGCGCATCGCGGAAAAGCCTGGCGGCCACGCGCTGCATATCCGCCAACGACAACTGGCTGAGAGAGCGCAACTGATCCGCCACGGGCGGGAGCTTGTAGGTTTCAATATCGAGCCACACGCCTGCGAGCGACTCGGGCTGCTCAAGCTGTTTATTAAAAACGGCCAGGGCCTCGCCCTTCGCGCGCTCAAATTCAGCAGTCGTGACGGGAGAGGCCGCAAGCTGGCGCAGCACACCGCGCGCTGCACTGAGTGTCCGCGCCGCTTCCCCCGTACGCACGGACGCGCCCATGACGAACATGCCCGGCAGCACATGCGCTTCGTTGCGTACGAAGAAAGCGCTACGGCTCAACTCCGGAATCGCCGCCTGCCAGCGGTCGCGTGCTAAAAGCGTCAGAACGGCTACAGCCGCCGCGTCGCGATCCGAACGAGAGACGGAACGCGCGGCCAGTCTGATCTCGGCAGTCTCCGCGCCCGGCAGATCAAAGACGAGCGTGCGCGCGTCCGGCGCATCCGGTTGACGAAAGGTCGCGGGTACAACGCGGTCGCTCTTGCGCCATGCTCCCAGTAGTTGACGCAGGGCACGCATCGCGCGCCGTTCCTCAAGGCCGCCGATGACGACCAGCGTGGCGTTGTTCGGGCTCAGGAATCTATCGCGAGCATAAATCAGGTCGGCGCGGACAAGACCTGAGAGCGCTTCGGGCGATCCGGCGCTGGGGCGTCCGTATGGAAAATCGCCGTAGAGGCGAGCAGCGATGGCCCTGTCGGCCATAGTCGTCGGCGCGATGCCCGCTTCGCTGACCACCTTAATACGCGCATCACGCAGCTTCGTGATGGTTTCCGGGACAAGCGGCGTGTTGACCAGAGCGGGGCGCAACAGGTCTACGATCCGTTCAAACTCAGCGGCCCGGCCAGTCAGGGTAATATTGATCGCGTCGTGATCCGTTGTGATCTCTATACGCCCGCCCAACTCCTCTGTGAAATAGTCTCGCGTGGTCGGATCTGGAAACAGTGCGTCGCTCAGCAGCGCCATCGTCCCGGCCTTGCCCGCCAAATCAAAGGCCGAGCCGCTGTGTATACGCAGCTTGAGCAATACCTGGGGGTCGCCGGCGCGCTGCCAGAACAGCACGTTGAGGCCGTTCAGTAATTGTTCACGCACGGGCTGCGCAGCCACACCCTGTGCCGCCCCGTGGGAGCTTGAGGCGAGGAGCAGAGATGTCGAAAGAAGCGCTAAAAAGCCCGATTTTATTGCTCTAAATGCTCGGATTTGGTTGCTCATAACTTGATTGGCGGCGAAAAAACATCAGGCCGTGTAAGCCTCAAACCGATCCTTACAGGGCAGAAAAAAGTTGGGGAAGAGACGAAAACAGTTTAGATTCGATCAACACGTGCGTCAACCGTTTCGCTCCGGAGCGCATCAAACCTCTGTTTCAAGCAGGGTTAGCAGGCTGCACTTGCCTGTTTCACTCGTAAAGCAAAGATGAGTATAATGCGGTTCGGGTCTAAAATGTCACCGGACGACCGAGATTCCAAAAGGGCCAGCACACGCAGATCGAACCGCCAGTATCAAAGTTTAAAATGCCGCTCCACAGAAAAGCCGGGCTTTTCCCCCGAAGCGGCCTAGAGGGTCAGACATGAAACTGTGTCCAGTATGCCAGGAGGAGTTCGCTGATAAGTTCAGCTTTTGCCCCGTGGACGGCACTCCTCTGGACGGTCATATCATTAAAGCCGTCGAACCAACGAAGCCTGAACCCGAGCTTGGAGCGACCACACCCCCGCCCAGCTATATACCCAGCCACACGGAAGAGACCGGAGAGACCCAATGGGCCCCCCCGTCTATGGCGGCAGCCGCGGCAGCCGCCCCCAGCCACGCAGGTGAATATCACCTGACGATCATTGAAGACCGTAGCATCACGAGCCGTCTTCTGGAAGAATTGCGCGAGGTTTCGCACGAATCGCAGTTGACCTGGCCGGAGTTCAAGCGCGATCCTATGGGATTCGTCAAGCGCTCGTTCGTCGCCTACGGGCAGATGATGAAGCGTTTTGTCGCTCGTCCGAACGTGGCGATAGCGATGCTGGCCGCCGTCCTCTCAATGGTGCTGATCGTGGTCGGGGTCGCCTGGCTGGATCGTCCGCAGGCCGGTAATACTTCGCGTACGCCGATCATCATCTTTACAGTCGTGGCGCTGGGCGTGCTGATCGCCATCTTCGCCGGTTGGATGAAGCGCGAGCGTACGGCTTCCGCCGGAAGCTCTCTGTCCGGCGGCACGGCCAATGCCGCTCTGACAACGGAATCGATGGACACTTCCGGCTTCGCCATCGCCACCATCGTCGCCTTCGGGTTTGTCTTCGCGATCATCGGCACTGTGCTTTTTATGGATTACAGGCAAAGGCATGCCGCGACGCAACTGGCCGAGCAACAGCGCCAGGACCTGGAATACCTGGGCGAGCTGACGGACATTCCGGAGGAGCAGGAGAAGGTCGACAAGGGCGCGGCTGGCACGAACAAGGGCAACGGCGGCGGCTCGAAACCAAAACAGGATAAGCCCGGCGGCGGTGGCGGCGGCGGTCGCGAAGAGCAGAAGCCCGCCTCCTTCGGCAAATTGCCGCAGGCCTCGCTGACTATTCCGCAGGTCTTAGCACCTGATCCGAATCCACCGAAGATCAAGAACCCGTCGTTGCCGGTGGCTGCGACCATCGATGCAGACCCGTTATTGTTCCCGACGGATACGCGTCCAATTCCTTATGGCGATCCGAAGTCGAAGTCTACGGACTTGAGCAGCGGGACTGGCTCAGGAAATGGTATAGGCACGGGCACGGGCGGCGGCGTCGGAAGCGGTGAAGGCGGAGGCGTCGGCCCTGGTCGCGGCGGTAATACAGGAGGCGGAGACCGTCACGAAGGCGGCGGCGGCCCTGGCGGCGGTGGCGGCGGTGACACAGATTATAGCCGCACGTTCAGCCCGCGCGAGGTCTCGCAGAAAGCGCGTATTCTCTCCAAGCCTGAGCCGACGTATACGGAGGATGCCAGACGAAATCAGATCAGCGGAACGGTCGTCCTGAAAGCCGTCTTTTCATCTTCGGGACAGGTGACGAATATTCGCGCGGTCAGTAGCTTGCCGCATGGATTGACGGAGCGAGCGATAGCTGCTGCACGCCAGATCAGGTTTAGTCCGGCGATGAAGGACGGCAGGCCCGTCTCGCAGTACATCCAGATCGAATATAACTTTAACCTGTACTGAGACTGACAAACCTCAGGCTCAATACTTCTGATACAAACAGCGCGGCGCGGCTTTGCCGCTAAAATCTGGAATCGGAGCGACTTTATGATCAAGTGAGAGTTTTGACTATAAAGTCCGAATCGCTTGGCGCAATAGATTAGGCGTCATGTCGCAATAAATTGCGACATGACGCCTAATAAGCGTTAGGTGGCTACTGCCTTCGAGAGATGGTGTTATGAAAGAACCAGGTTGGCTTGTTCGCATTGTCGAATATTTTTCAAATGAGACTGACGAATTTGTGGGCGAGTTCGCTCTGCCTCAAGTTGAATTGTCTAAGCTTCAGCGAATATGGGATGCGTCGCCTGATGAGCCGATGATTGAATGCTTCTCCATCGAAGAGGAACAGGCGCAATTCTTCCGAGACTTAGCTGGCATCGAGTTTAATTTTGCACGCTTCAGTTATTTTATGGCAGCGTATACTACAGATTGGGAAGCTACCATATGTGAAGGGGGTTATATGGGTTTATTCCCGCCCCCACGAGAGTTGCCAGCTTTCTCGGAGGCGAGGCGTGTGATACCGAAGACCGCCATCTAACAACTCATTCAACCGGAGCGGAATCAGCGTGCCTTTTATCGTGAACTTGGATGCTGCTCAACAATACTTCCCGCCCGGTTAATTCGGGCGTTATGCAGCTTTGCCTAAAAGCACATTGTGATATAAGTTCCGTCGTAGGGAGGAAGCAACGATGTCAGTCAAACCAATTCCTGACGGCTATCAAACCGTCATTCCTTACCTTCTCGTTGAAGGTGCAGCCGAGTTGACGACCTTTCTCACAACTGCTTTTGGCGCACAGGTGCGTCAGCGGCTCGACCGACCCGACGGATCTGTCATGCACGTCGAGCTTCAAATCGGTGATTCAGTTGTGATGATAGGTGAACCGATGGCAGAGTTCGGGCCAATGCCAAGTTCGATTTATCTGTACGTAGAAGATTGCGACGCAGTCTATCATCGGGCGCTCCAGGCCGGTGCTGCTTCTGTCATGCTGCCTACAGATATGCCTCATGCCGGGGAACGATATGGCGGCGTGAAAGATGGATCGGGAAATCTTTGGTGGATCGCAACGCATATCGAGGATGTTTCGCACGAAGAACAGGCGAAGCGTGTCGAAGGACTTACGATGGAGCAGATCGAAGCCCTTGCGAAGCAGTAGCTTTACTCTCACCCTACTACCCGGCTGCGAGCCTGGCGCGTGGCAGACGAGAAGCTATTAACGACGGACGGCATAACAACTCATTGAACCCAAGCCCGCGATAGCTTCTCTTTCATGCTTCTCCTTTGCCATAATCTTGAAGGTTAAATGCGAGCGCCCGGTTAATTCGGGCGTTAGGCCACCATTAATCTTGAATATGGGTAAAGAGAAGAGACGATTCGTTGCTAAGGCTGAGTCGGAGCAGGGCTGGCGCATCTGGGATAATAAAATCCGGCGGTGGTGGGGTGAGCATTACTCGCAATACCCTGAGCAATTGCTGGCGGAACTAAATGGTGAGAAGCGGCCCGAGCAGCTAACGGAGCTAATCAGGCGAACCGAGCGTAAGTGAGGCTAGGCGACCGGCCTAACAACGGCATGCAGCGGACGCTCGACACAGCGGCACTCTAAAGATAAAGTTCTGTGCGCGTCGCTGATACCGGGCGTTAGGCGCTCGTCGGATTGAGGCTATCTGGAATAGCAAAGGAGATTAAGATGAAAGTGCGCATCGCGACCTGCAACATCTTTTGGTTTCCATCATCGGGCTACATAGGCAATAGCAGGTCTTCGACAGACCTCGATAAAGTACGAGAGGTCATCGCGCGTCTGGATGCCGACATCATAGTCTTTCAGGAGATTCGGGATTTGCAGGCGCTTAACGATTTATTGTCTGCCATCCCGAACCGCTCATACAAAATGCGGGACAAAAACAACAATTGGGCCGCGAGCACTCTTCATCAGCCGGGTAATATAAAAGTGCCGGTAGCCTTTGACAGTAACAAGCTGGAACTCCTTGAAGTGGGGAACGCGCTGGTGGCGGGCGAGGACCTCTCTGAGTTTGGAATGCGCGACCCCGTCGCGGCACGCCTGCGGCCCGTCGGCGGAGGGCCAACTTTGACTGTCATCGGTGTCCATCTTAAATCGGGAGATTTGACCGTAGAACCAATGGTATCGGCGGACGATAAAAAACGTATCGAGGAGATTAAAAAACTGCTCGAGTGGATTAAGACTTTGGCCCCGGTAACACCCGGCGGGCAAAAACGTCCCGCGCAGGAGCCGACCGTCCTCCTCGGAGATTTCAACGCGATTAACGGCAACGTGTCCCTCAAACATCTCTTGTCGGATGCTGTCCTGTCTACCTGGGCCTGGCCGCAGCCGCGTTTCGCCTCGTCCGTGTCACCCTCGCCTGTGGAGTTGCTGAACCTTCAAACGCATGAGCGCTGGACAACTCACCTGGACAAGAAAATCATCGACCATGTTTTCCTCTCTCCTGAGGTCAAATTAGTCGAAGGGCCGTGGGTGTATGCCTACGACCGTGATGATTCATGGCTGCAAGCGGCGGGTGTGTCTAAAAACTGGTTGGAGGAATTTGGCTACACCTTAACAAAGAACGGAATTTCCTCGCCTACCAAGAATATTAACCGCGTCACAGACCACCGTCCCGTCAGGGTGACTGTGGAACTAACTTGAAGAGGGGAATGTCTGACAAAGGCATGCACCCGACCGCGAATAACGCGGCTTTCATCTAGAACCTGGATGCTTGTTTGGTTGTGTGCGCGCCCCGTTCATTCGAGCGTTAGATAGCTAAACTCTCTTTTTATCATTGAGAACGTTATCTCTGCTGTACTGACTGCACGACAGCTATTGTCAGGCGAGTTGTGCGGCGACGCGCCGTATACGATTGATGCCTTCCTTCAAACGATCCAGCGAGGTCGCGTAGGAGATGCGTATGAACCCTTCAGCGCCAAAGCCCGCGCCGTCCGTGACGACCGTTTGTTCTTCTTTCAGAAGCCGCTCGACGAATTCGCCGGAACTCTTGACCTCGCCGTTCAGGCAGCCGCGTATATCCGGGAACGCATAAAAAGCTCCTTCGGGGCGCGCGCAACGAAAACCCTTTATCTCGCCCAGAGCATCGAGCAGCCATCGGCGTCGCTCCGTGTACTCTTCAAGCATACGACCGACGGATTCCTGCGGGCCGTTGAAAGCCTCCGTCGCCGCGCGCTGCGCAATCGAATTCGGATTGCTCGTCGAGTGTCCCTGAACCTTTAGCATCGCGCGCGTCCACTCTGCGGGAGCGAGCGCATAGCCCATGCGCCAGCCTGTCATCGCGTAAGTCTTCGAGAAAGAACCCGCGATGCACAGGCGCGCTCTAAGCTCTTTCGGCAGACTGGCGGCGCTGTAAACCTCTGCGGGCGGATAAACGAAACGCAGGTAACATTCATCCGAGATGGCGTATATTCCGCGCTCGGCAACGACCTCCATAATCCGCTCGAACTCTTTTGGTGGAATCACGCGGCCCGATGGATTATTCGGCGAGTTGAGGATCAAGAGCCTTGTGCGCGGCGTGATGGCGCGCGCGACCTGCTCTGCCGTGAGCAGGAAATCGGTCTCTTCCGTGTCGATAAAGACGGGAGTGGCGCTGGCGAAAGTTGCTATCTCAGGAAATGTGACCCAGTAGGGTTTGGCGACGAGGACTTCTGTGCCGGGGCCCGCGAGCGAGACGATGGCGTTAAAGAGCGCCTGCTTGCCCCCGGAGGTCGCCATCACTTCAGAGCGCTCGAATGTTGTGCCGAACTCGCGCTCGTAGAAATTTATGATCGCCTGTTGCAGTTCGCGTGTACCGGCGGTCGGTGTGTATTTGGTCTGTCCGGCGCGCATAGCCTCTACGGCGGCGAGCTTGATGTTTTCAGGGGTATCGAAATCGGGCTCGCCCGCGCCCAGGTCGACCACGTCAAGGCCCTCTGAGCGCATCGCCTCGGCAATCTGCATGGCGGCAAGCGTGGATGAGACGCGCATTCGTGCGACCGCTTCCGAGATGGGAAATGCTTCTTTGGCTGGCTTGGTCATCATCGTTCAAACGGGAAAGAAGCGAGGCGCGCGTTGGAAGTTCTGCGAACTCACACGCGCCACGCCCTCGAAAAAATTATTTACGCGAGCCGCTCTTCTTGGAAGAACCTTTTCGAGCGCCGCCTTTTCCGGCTCCGCCCTTCTTGCTGCTCCCGGAAGAGCCCTTCTTGGAAGAGCCTTTCTTCGCGCCGCTCTTCTTC
>Ga0190273_10000644_pt1 | contig 12715 bp, 12 predicted proteins | sample Popmic504IS_FD_134513 | JGI IMG/M metagenome (GOLD analysis project Ga0190273, IMG submission 134513) | Populus adjacent soil microbial communities from riparian zone of Shoshone River, Wyoming, USA - 504 IS | ecosystem: Environmental > Terrestrial > Soil > Riparian zone > Trees stand | place...
GGACGGCCCTCGGCAAAGACGTGCGGGGCGAAGGTCTCCTCGGCCTGACGCGCGGCTTTATGTACGCGGGGGCGTCGAGCGTGGTGGCCAGCCTGTGGAAGGTGGACGACGAGGTGACCGCCGAGTTGATGAAGCAGTTCTACGCCAACATGCTGAAGGAGGGGATGACCCCGGCGGAGGCTTTGCGTGCGGCGCAGAATAGCGTCCGGCAAAATCCGAACTGGCGTTCACCCCACTACTGGGCCGCATTCACGTTGCAGGGCGAGTATCGCCGGGTCATTAAGCCCGCGTCCGCTGCGGGCGCTACGGCATCCTACTGGAAAATGGTGGCGGGCGGTGGGGCGTTACTGGCGTTGTTGGCGGGCGCCGTATGGTGGTACCGCCGCCGTCCGCGTGCGGCGCGAGCGCGCGTTTAGCTACTCGATGATGAAGAAATAGTTCCCTACGCGTTGCGCAGTACCGTCGGGCTTGTCGGCGAAGAGTTTCACAACGTATCGCCCTTGTTCGAGTTGAGCGGAAGAGATTTCGACCCGGACGGATTGGGCGTCTTGCCACTCAGCCTCCACATTTATTTTTCCCCCGTCAACGCTTTCCAAACTTTCTAACTCAACACGGTAGCGCGCCGCCTGCGCCGCCTCATCGGGCAGCCTCAAAGTGAGCCTCAGCGCATCCACGCCGGACGGGAGTTTTACTCTACCCGCCTGTGCGCCTTCCAGCCGATTGTTGAGACTGCTGTTGAGGGTCAGTGTGGCGACGCTCCGGGGCGAGCGACGGTCAGACAGCGGGAGCCATAACGCACCAAAGATGATCGTCAACACCACGAACGCTCCGGCGAAGCGGGGGGCCAGACCCTGACCGCCCCAGAAAGCACGCAGCCGTCCTGACCAACCCCGCGGGGCCGGCGGCACGACGGTCGGAAGGTCATCGGTCTTGTACTCATCGACATGGCGTATCAGCACGGCGGCCGCCCGGACGCGCTCCAGGCGTGCGGGGGTGGTCAGGTAGTTTTGTTCAAAGCGCCGGCGCTGTTCCGGCGTAAGGTCGCCACGCAGGTAGCCGTCGATCAAGTCGTCTTCGACTAAGCTGATTTGTTCGGGCCAGCTATCCTGCGCGAAGCACTCTTTCTCGAACCGCTCCGAGTCCTCCTCAGGCAGTTCTTCGAGCAGGTAAGCAATGATGCGTTCGTCGGTCATCGTTCAGTGAGAGCCCGGCTGCGTAACAATGAAAGCACCTCCCTGATGTTCTTAATAAGTATGCAACAATTTTTGGATTCATTGCACGCTAAAGCGGCGCCGGGTTGTGGGCCGAACGTTTCTGCACACAATCCGTCAGGACGCTGCGCAGGCGCGTGACGCGCATTCGCAGAGCGAGAACCGACAATCCCATGCTCTCGGCCAACTGGCGACGGCACTCAGCGCGGGCACGTCCCCGAAAGACCTGGCAGTAGGCCACGAGCAGTTCCTGATCCGGAACTGTCAGCTTCTCAAAACAGTATCGCAGTACGCCGTAAAATCTTTCTATCTCCTCGACGGGGACGGTGGGGAGGTTATTGATGAAATTGATAAAAGACGAATTTTCGCGCTGTGTATAACGCAGTCTTTCTTTGACGATATAACGGGCGATGCCCAGGCAGAAGTTGTTCACGTCGGAGACGGGCGTGTTGTCGGCAATCTTGAGCACCGCCCGATCAATAGTCTCGTCAGCGGCGCCATACGGGTCGGCGACTCCCTTCATGCTGAAGAAGCCGACAAGCTTCTTGTGCAAGAGCGTATAAAGGTGGCCTGCTTCGTCAGGATCAGGGGACAGAAACTCCAGAAATCGCTCGAGTGCCTCGGAGCTTACGGTTCGTCGGCTCCTCGAATGCTCTTCGGGTGGCTCTATGGTTTCCGGCATGTCAGTTATGGCAATCGAACGCGCCCGCGATGAAAGGTGAGTGGCAGAATGGACGGTCCGCATTGTACAACTGCGGCCCGGCAAAACAAACGTCCACCGCCGGCCCGCTCCGACCGACGCCGCGCGATCCGCTCAACTCGCGACGGCTTCGCGCGCTTGATCTGAGACAGTAGTGCCCACGGGCCCACACTTTTATAAAACCACTTTCGGCATACTCCCCGACTCACGCGTGGTCCTGTTTACCCGCCGCCGATTCACTCCGCTCATTCAAACCCGCTCGGCCCCACTTCCGGTTAAAAAAATCTCGTTATCTATTCTTGCTCAGAATCATTAAGAGTTGGAGACGCAAACTGTCGCTCTTAACGTCCTGTAAATCCGGTCATACCTCGATCAAGGATTATCCGGTCGAGGACGGAAGGACGTGTTGATGTTAAGGCAGGAATCCTGACCATCGGAACAAACGGAAACATCCCGCTAACCCGGGCTGCGGTACGTGAACAAGAAGCCCCTCTCACCTCGGAGGTACACATGAAGGCCATCGTAAGCACCCTGCTCTCAGTCAGCATGTCCATCTTATTCGTCGCTATTCCCGTCAGGTCACAAAACGGGCCGGCTCAGGACGGCGAATCGCTAAAAGCGAAAATCGAGCGTCTGGAGAGTACTGATGTCAAGAGCAAATCACCAACGGTGCAGCTCATCTACAAGCACTCCCTCATCCGCCTGTACAACCACTATTCGGTGGCGCTCGAACAGGAGATAAAAGACCTGAAAAACATCCTCACCGTGGTCAGCGACGCCGACATCAACATGAGGAGGGGGATCATCGCCCAAATACAGAAACTTACCGGCGAGCGGGATATCACAGCCGAGAAGATTGAGACGCTGACAAGCGACCAGAGGGCAGCCGTAACTTTCGGAGGGAGCTTTGACTCTACCCGTGCGGCAAATCCGCCTGACTTGGCGGGACCGGCCTTGGGCGAGCAGGTAAGTTACACCCGGACTGAGCGGCCCAAGGAAAACACGCGAGCCGAGTCGTTCTCGAACACCACACGCATGTCCGAGCCGGTTAATAACCAGCCCCCGCGCAACGAAGCTTTAACGCCGAATTTCCTGCCGCAGCAGGGCTCCGGGTCGGGATCGACCCCACATACTAACAATACGCCACAGGAGAACACGGTGCCGGTTGACTGGGCCTCACGCGGCAGAGGCTGCCCGGACAAGGTTACGAAATCGACGCGCGTCACCTTCCACGTCACAAACATCAACGACGTCCTCTTCGATTTCGCCTCCGGGGCCGTGTTCACCTATGCGCTCGATGCCAAGGGGAGACGCCGCAGCGAGGAGGTGCCAGCGGGCGCTCAGGAATTATTCCAGTCGGGGGCGCTCGATGCCACATGCCCAAAGAGGGAGCTGTTGGACCTCTTTCAGCAAGCAGCTAGTAATAACCCGCTCATCTCAAGATCAGCACTAAAACCGGGCGGTGCAAGCGTTAAATTAGCTGACTCACTTAACGCGGCGCGGGGTCTTACGGTTAGAACGCCGCAGGGTGTAGTAGGCATCCAGACGGTCATCGACGCTCTCTCCAAGGCTTCCTGTGCGTCACTGAAAGATCACCCCGTCGCGAAGTGGCTTGAGCGGGTAGAAGGCCCGCACACTGTTGACCTCGACACCGTAGTTGAACCTAATAAGGATTATGACTTCACCATCACGGAGAATTGGGTCGGCGTCCCGACGACCGGCGGCAAGCTGCGGTGGGACTGCGGCGAGAACGACGTTTTCACCCTGTCGCTCGGCCCGGTCATCTCGACCCTGCCCTCACGAACCTACGAACAGCAGCGCGCCCCGGTGCCCGCCGGGAGTACGACCGTTAAGAACATCCTCACCGTGGGGAACACGACGAACGTCAATGTGCTCGGCGCGGCGCTGGTAAATTACCACTTCCAAAGGTGGCGCTTCCTGCCCGGGGAGATGGGCTTGGGCCTCTCGGCCGGCCCCGTCTACGCGCTCGGCAGCACGCCCGAGGTCTCCTCTCTGGGTCTGTTCGTCGGCCCCACCATCCACCTCACGCGGAGCCTCTTCCTGACGCCCGGCTTCCACATCGGCGAGTTCGCAGACTTCCCCGCGGGGTTCACCCCGGGGGCTGAAATCCCTACCGACTTCGGGACCTTGAACCCCGTGAAGCGGAGGACGGCGAAGTTCGCCTTCGGCATCACTTACCGCACCAAATCATTTAAGAAGTCGTCCGGTGATGAGGGTACGGGGGATAACGCCGCGGCGGGCAGCGGCTCGGATTCGGGCGGCAACCAGTCAACCTCCGGCAATCAGGGCTCCGGCGCGGGGCAACCGACGAGCGGTAGTCCGGGCTCGGGCGGAGGTGGGACGCCGCAGCCGACCCCAGGACCTTTCGACCAGTGACGGCGTGCTGACGTGGCGGAAATCCGGGCACGTTCTCCAACTGATGTGGCCGATGCCGGGAGGCTATCATGTCAGCGAGTATCCCATCACACGAAACAAGCTCCAGCCGGGATAAGGTCACGGGGCCGAAGCTTTTCCTTTCAACCCCACCCTTGTTCGGAAGAGACGACCGGCGTCAGCCGGTGGACGCAAGGGGCTTCGAGGCGCTGGAAGGGGTTCAGCTACCTGCGGCCCTTCAGGCCACTCCCCAGCAGCGCATCAGGGCGATCAGCGAACTCACCTACGGGGAGTCGGAACTCGCCACCAGAGCGGCCCTCCCCGAGGCGCTGTCGGCCGTCGCCAAGACGCCCGTCCCTGACACCACCCTGTACCCCTGGCGGGCCAACGCCGCCCTGCTCATCACTGTCCCCGGGCAGAGTGACCTTTTCTTGGCGACCGGCTGGTTCATCGGCCCCTACGCCGTCATCACGGCCGCGCACGCCGTCTATCCTCGCCAGCCGGGCGGATACACGGGGTGGGTTTCACGGGTGGAGGTCGTGCCCGGGCTTGACGGGTTCGGCGGCGCCCGCCCGTTCGGCGAGGTGTTCTCCGACAACTTTGAATGCCCCACAGCCTGGCAGCAGAGCGGCGACCGAGCGCAGGATTACGCCGTCGTGCTCCTGAACCAAGGACTCGGTTCTACCGTCGGGACGTACGGCTACTCGACATTCTCGACCAACGACATTTTATCCGCAGTCGCAAACTTGTCCGGCTACCCTATCGCCTCGCCTGACGGGACGGAGCCTCAAGGCCGTCAGTGGTACGGCGCCGGCGGCGTAATCAACGTCGATAGCTCTTTCGTCTTTTACCAACTAGGGACGTTGATAGGTGACAGCGGCAGCAGCCTCTACCGCAACATCGGTGGCCAGCCATACGCGATGGCCATCCATACGTCTATCGTGGGAGGCAACAACCGAGGCGTCCGCATCACCGCCCCCGTCTACGCAAATCTACAAAGGTGGGCGTCCATACGCGGTTAACTTATGTCTCTCGTTTTCGCCCCGGTCTTTCTGTTCGTCGCCAGCCTTCAGGTGATCTCGGCCGCAGAGTGGTCGGTGAAAGAAGGCCCGCTACCCGTCGTCGTCCTCAGAGAGGGGGACGGGTCACAGCAGCTGAGCGTCGCCGGGTCGTTCGTTGAGAGCACCGACCGCTACGCACTGCCGGGCGGCGCGGTAGTCCTCTGCGACGCGGCCGCGGGGGCTTGTAACCCGTCTGTCCTGAGTTCACCCGAAACGGTTCAGACCCTCTACCTGCGATACGAGGGGGAGGCGAGGCCGGGCACTTACACGGGCAAGCTCATCATCCACTCCGGAGGGGAAAAATCCGAGGAGAAGAATCTGACCATATACGTGAGTTCGCGCGAACACCGAGGGTGGGGAATTGCGGCGGTACTCTTTGGAGGTTTTATAGCCTGGTGGGTCAGAGTATATGCGAGCAATCGGGTCACACGCGATCAGGCGCTATTGCCCATTGCCCTCTACTACGAGAGGTTGAGGGCTCTCGACGCCGCCCTGAAGAAGGCTGAGGCGCAGGTGGGCCTTCCGCTCCTGAACCTGTCTCGGGCGGTGGCCCGATGGGTGGCGAGGCTCGATGTAAACTCGCTGGAGGCCGAGTTCAATCTGCCCCACAGGAGCCCCTCCCCCTTCACTTCGACGCCCACGGTCTCCAGCAACTTCACAGGCTTTCTCACGGAGGCGGGCGCCGCCATTACCCTGCTCGACATCTTCGTCGGGGAGGGCGTCGAACAGGTGTTAGGGCTGGCCGCCGCCGGCCGCATCCCCTCGCCGAAGGTGCCCGAGGTGGTCAACTCCATCGACGCGCTATACGAGCCACAACTTCAACCGGAAGACGCGCGCGGACGAATCAGGGACGAGATTGCGAAAGCCAGGGCCGCGAGCCCGGAGGCGGCATTCTTGCCCTCCGAGGACGCGATCAGGACGCCGGCGCCACCGCCATCTTTGAACCGGCTGCTGGTCGAAATCCGAAGGCTGAACCTCACCGCCTGGTGCGTCCTGCTCGTCGTAACGGCGCTGGGAACGATTATCACGGTCGTACTGACACCGGGCTTCGGGCGTCCGACTGAATACTTGCTGTGTCTCACGGCCAGCTTCGGCATCCCCATGCTGGGCAGCATCGTCATCCCGTCCCAGAGGGCCGCCGCCGCGGTGATGACCTCCTCACACGCCGTCTCCGGCTCCAAAGGGTCGGCCGTCGTGTGAGAGACAATGTTGCCGGCGGCCCCGGACTTCTGAACTTTGGGGACGAGGGCACGCGTGGGGCAGGCGAATGCGCACGCACTACGCTGACGTCGGGGCCGGCACCGTGCAACCCGTGCGCGAAACATTTCTGCCGAATCCGTCATTAACATGTGTGGGTCGGCCGTTGAGCACTTCCTATCAGGAGAGCCTTGAGAGTCGGGATTCTAAGCAGCCGGGCGGCGCGTTACGGCGGCCGGTGTGCGGCGGGTTCCCTCTCGGGCACTTATCTTTATGAATCTGAAGACGACGACGCCGGTGTTGGAATTCTCCGAACACGTCGAGGAGTTGACGGGCGGACTTTCCGCCGTCCTGCTCGCGGGTGAAGACTTGTGGGTCGCCTGCGATGAGTTGACGAGTGTCGAGCGCCTCACACTAAGTGGCGGCGACCGCTTCGCCGGCCAACGCTCCTTTGAACTCGCCGACTTGCTTGACCTGCCGGCCTTCGGGAAGGAGAAAGTCGATCAGGAGATCGACATCGAGGGGCTGGCCTCCGAGGGCGGCTACCTGTGGCTGGTCGGCTCGCACAGCATCAAGCGCAAGAACGTCAGCGTGGAGAAAGACAGGAACGACCCCGACGAGAAGAACATCGACAAGCTGCGCAAGACCGAGGCCGAGGGCAACCGCTTCCTCCTGGCGCGCGTCCCCCTCATGCGGGAGGACGAAACCGGAGAATCCGTCCTCACCTTGGCCACCCCTGACGGGGCGCTCGAAGCGGCCCAACTCCCGTGCACTCTTACCGAGAACGCCCTCACCCGCGCCATCCTCGAAAAGGACGAGGACGGGAAGCCTGACCTACACCTCTCGCCCTGGCTCGGGCTGCCGGGCAAGGATAACGGCTTAGACATCGAGGGCCTCGCCGTCGCGGGCGAGAGAGTCTTCCTCGGGCTGCGCGGGCCCGTCCTGCGCGGCTGGGCCGTCGTCCTCGAACTGCAAGTGGGAGACGCCGGGGCGTCGGAACTCCGTCTGAAGAAGATCGGCCCGAAGGGGCGAGCCTATCGGAGACACTTCCTCAACCTCGGGGGCTTGGGCGTGCGCGACCTCTGCCGGGACGGGGATGACCTGCTCGTCCTCGCCGGCCCGCCGATGACGCACGACGGCCCCGTACAGGTCTTCCGCTGGCCGGGCGGCGCGGCGCAGGATAAAGAAACAGTGGTGTGGCCCGATGAGTTTAAAGGCCCGGCGCTGACTATCCCACACGGCGCCGGAGTCGATCGCGCAGAGGGTATTACTCTGTTGGCGGGCGGCAACTCGTCGTCGCTCCTTGTCGTTTACGACGCGCCCTCTGAGAACAGGAAGGTGGGCGACGCGGCCGTGCGCGCTGACATATTCGAGTTACCCTGAAATCACCCCGGGAGGTGCTAAAAGATGAGCATCATCGACACCCCTTTCAACACGGAATCCAGCATCGCTTGCCTGTTATCGCAGGGCGTGCGGACTGTGATCCGCTATTACAACTTCAGCAACTCACGAACGTTCCCCAGAAAGCGAATGGAGCTGGCCGAAGCCTAGGCGCTTTCAGCGCAGGGAGTGCAGATCGGCGTCGTCTTCCAACAGCGACAGGACAGGGTGGCGGATTTCTCCGACCAGAAGGGGTTCGCCGCCGGGCGCAGGGCTTACCGCCACGCGCAGGAGAACGTCGGCCAGCCGGCCGGCTCGGGAATCTACTTCTCCGTCGATTTCGACGCCGGTAACAGCGAAATCCGAGACAACGTCGCGCCCTACTTCGAGGGCGTCAAGCGCGCCTTCGAGCAGGAGAGCGGGGGCACCCCTGAGTACCGAGTCGGCGCCTACGGATCGGGCCTGGTCTGCACCGCACTTACCGGGAGGGGGCTAATTGAACTCACTTGGTTGGCGATGTCGCGCGGCTTTAGGGGCACCCGGGATGCGTTGAGGGCGGGCGAATTTCACCTGGCCCAGCGCGCACCTGCCACGACGCTCTGCCGGCTCGGCGTCGATTTTAATGACCCCAACCCGGACCACCCCGATTTCGGCGCCTTCACCGTTGCTGACGACGCCGCGCTGCCCGGCCTCGTCACCGCCGTCGGCGAGCGACACAGGGTCATCTCGCGCAACATATTACGCCTGCGTGAAGGCCCCGGCACGCAGTTCGAGGTGGTTGGGGGGTGCGCCCAGGGCAGACGGTCTTCGTGATATCAATCAGCGACGGGTTTGCTCAAGTGGATGTGGAAGGTGACGGCCAAATCGACGGCTTCGCCTCCACCGGGTTCCTGGAGCGCGTCTGACGCCGCGTACATTGAGGTGAAATCACCCGAGCCATTTCATATCATCGTCGCAGTCGGCAGCGTTGAGACTGACAAGTTTCAAGATGACACAACTCCGACAGGGAGAGCTTCGACAGACTACTCGCCAATAGGCCGCCGGCGCGTATCCTCATTGAGTCTTCGACCGAGAGCGAGTGGTGCGCTCGCCACGTCGAAGCACTTGGACACGAGGTCGTCGCCGACGCAACCTTCGCGCCTATGAACGCCGCCCGCGACCGGCGCATCAAGACTGACATGCGCGACGCGCGGGCGCAGGCGGCACAAGCAGCACTCTAGAAGACATGAGGCGCGCTGCCCCGCGCCTTTACATGAAATACCTCGGCCGATGCACACATAACTATATGAACGCCCGTTTTTAGCCGCGCGCCTTCGAGCAGCGCCACGCGTTCGTTTAAAGAGGCCTATAGCAATATCCGTGGGGGTGCCCGCCCGGCTCAGGAGGGACAGCGCCCATGAACGGACACTACCCCCGACGCCCTGCTCCGCCACTCCTAACGCCCCGACTCAGTCTAAGGAGGATTAACGACTTTGAGATTCCTGTCGGAAAGACAAGAGCGAGAGTGGAACGACCCGCGGCTCTCCCGGCGCGTGAAGGAGATCGTCACGGAGGCCGCCGAGTACGCCCTCGAGAAATGGGGCTGGAATTTCAGGATCACGTCCATCCACCGGACGCCGGCCGAGGACGGGGCCCTGAACGCCAGCGGCATTCACGTGGACTGGCGCGCCGTCGACGTGCGCACCCGCGGCTTGAGCCAGGCCACGGTCAGGGACGTCACCAGGTTCATTAACGGCAGGTGGGCCTACGACCCGACGCGCCCGCACCTGAAGGTCTGTTTCTCCGAGCCCCACGGGACCGGCCCGCACGGCCACTTCCAGGTGCACCCACGCACCCGGCGCCTCTGAGGCAACGCGTGAGGGGTAACCTCCGTCGCCTGCCGACCGGGTTGTGATTAGAAACGAACCATCGACGACCGGCGCGCCGGATTCTGCTTTACCGTGCCCTTGAAGTCCCGAAGACAAAGGGGCTTCCATGCGTAAAACAATCCTCCTCGTCCTGCTCGCCCTCCTCTCACTCGCCCCGTCCGCGCTCGGGCAGGCGAACGGCAACCTCCAGATTCACTTCATGGACGTCGGGCAGGGCGACAGGCACTGTTGCAAGAATTGCCTGTGAGCTTAAAATCCACCCTTCAGCTCAGCCATCACTCATTGGGAAGCATACTCGTGAAGCAGCATCAGTCCCCGTTCAAGTGGCGCCACTTCGAGCCGTCGCTCATCCTTTTGTGCGTCCGTTGGTACTGTCGCTACCAATTATCTTATCGCGATGTCGAAGAGATGATGCGCGAGCGCCGACGAGAAGTGGATCACTCGACTGTCTTTCGTTGGGTACAGCGCTACGCGCCTGAGATCAATAAGAGAATACGTCAACACCTGAAGATGAGCGGGACGTCATACCGTGTCGACGAGACCTACATCAAAGTCGGGAAGACGTGTAAGTATCTCTACCGCGCCGTGGATAAGGAAGGGCAGACGATTGAGTTTATGCTCAGCGCGAAACGCGATGTCTCCGCGGCGAAACGCTTCTTTAAGAAGATGATGAGGGCCGAGCATCGCCACCTCCCGTTCTCGATCAGTGTCGATAAGAACGCGGCGTACCCGGAAGCCTTTAGCACCTCACAAGTGGAACGGGTTGTGCCGAAGGACTGCCAGCTCAGGCGCGTGAAATATCTTAACAATGTGATCGAACAGGATCACCGCTTCGTCAAGAAGAAGGTGCGAGCTTCACAATGCTTCAAGACGTTCCATACTGCTGAACGAACGCTCGAAGGCATTGAAGCGATGAGGAAGGGTCAGGTCAAAAGGTTAGCCGGAAGCGATGCACAAGGGCAGGCGAAGTTCGTCGAGAGCTTGTTCGGGATTGCTGCTTAGCAAAAGGTGCTCGAAGTACTTCTGCGCTTGATAATAATATTTGCAACGCATCCTCGTACTGTCATACCTCGGCCAGATGGACTGCGCACTCCCGCTCCTCCCACCTGACCTCATCAGGCGGGAGGAAGTCTATAAGTACCCGACGGATTTTTCTCCGATGAGTGACCGTGACATCGAATTTCTCGCAGGCCGAGGTGAGCAACTCACCCGGCTACTCATCAGCCGGTATTGCTCGGAGCTGTAGATCAAAGCCAGTTTGTTGTGAGGCCAATCCTGGCAAGATGAAGGTCCAATGATGGGGTTAATGATGGAGACGGAATCGACGCTGCTCATTACCCGGGGCGAGGTCGCCTCGCTGCTCGGGCTCGCGGAATGTATCGACGCCGTGGAGGAGGCGTTCAGGCTGCACGCCGAGGGGATGAGCCTGCCGCCCGGAGTGCTGGAGACACTGACCAACGACGGCGGGTTCCATATCAAGGCCGCCGGGCTGAAGCTCGCCGGCGGGAGCTATTACGCGGCCAAGGTTAACGGCAACTTCCCGCTCAACCCGGAGCGGTTCGGGCTCCCCACCATTCAGGGGGTCGTCATGCTCTGCGACGCGGAGCGGGGCCGCCCACTGGCGCTGATGGATTCGATGGAACTCACCGCCCTGCGCACCGCGGCGGCGACGGGCGTGGCGGCCAAGTACTTAGCGCGTCCCGACTCGAAGGTCGCCACGGTCTGCGGCTGCGGCGTCCAGGGGCGCGTCCAACTGAAGGCCCTCGCGGAGGTGCTGCCCATCGAGAAGGTTTACGCCTTCGACACGGACGCGGCCCGCGCCGAGAGCTTCGCGCACGCGATGTCTGACGAGCTGGGCGTGGAGGCGTCGGCCGCCACAGACCTGCGGCGGGCGGCCGGCGAAAGCGACGTGTGCGTGACCTGCACGCCGTCGCGCCAGCCCCTCCTGATGAAAGGGGACGTGCGCCCCGGGACGTTCGTCGCGGGCGTCGGCGCCGACAACCCTTTGAAGCAGGAGCTCGACCCGCGGCTGATGGCCTCCGCCAAGATCGTCGTCGACATCCTGGAGCAGTGCGCGGGCATCGGCGACCTCCACCACGCTCTCGAAGCGGGGGCCGTCACGAGGGCGGACGTGTACGCCGAGTTAGGCGAGATCGTCGCCGGCAGGAAGCCGGGGCGCGCGTCGGGCGAAGAGGTCATCATCTTCGATTCGACCGGCACGGCGCTTCAGGACGTGGCCGCGGCCGCCGTTGTCTACGAGAAGGCGCTCCATGCCGGGGTTGGCGTGAGACTGAATCTGGCGGGTTAGCCGGGCACAGTCGGCGACGCTGAATCGCCCCCGCCGACGGAAAGCATTTACTCTTCTTCGTACCGGAGAAAGTTTACCGTGTTGTGCTCCAGATTTCCCCTCCCGTGGTCGTAACGCATGACGGTCTTCGGGTTCCTGTGCCTCGACATCATCTGCACCTGCCTCTGAGGCTGTAAGGGTTCACTTCCGGCTCCTTCGTGAACCCATAGCCTCAACGATTAAAGAGTGAAGCACACACTCGAACTTTGATGTTTATGAAGCTGCTTGGTGGGCAGATGAGGGCGGCGTGAACTGACGTATCCTGATGTCCTTTATACCTCTGGGCTTAGCATTTTGCCCAGCGGAGGTCGTGGATAGGAGCGGCGCGGCTTGGACAGTCAGGACGCAGGATCGTCAAGCTCGCGCGTCATCTCGATCATCGTCCGGCGGAACCCCGTGCCCGCGAAGAGCCGCTGCGCCGCCTCGTTCCGCCCGGCGGTCGAAAGCACCACCCGAGGCACGCCGCGCGACCTGAGGAACTCCAACGCGGCGTCGAGGAGCAGACGGCCGACGCCTCGGCCGCGGTGCTCCGGGTCGATGATAAGGTCGTGCAGGAC
>Ga0190273_10000645_pt1 | contig 12711 bp, 7 predicted proteins | sample Popmic504IS_FD_134513 | JGI IMG/M metagenome (GOLD analysis project Ga0190273, IMG submission 134513) | Populus adjacent soil microbial communities from riparian zone of Shoshone River, Wyoming, USA - 504 IS | ecosystem: Environmental > Terrestrial > Soil > Riparian zone > Trees stand | place...
CTACAGACCGGACAGATCACAGAAACGGTCAACGTCTCTGCCGGTGGTGCTGAGCTTGTAGAGACCACGACGACTCAACTCTCTAAGAGTTTTAATGAGCGTCAGGTCGTAGAGCTTGCGCAGACCAACGTCGGCGGTGCATTCGGCGGCGGCGTCAATAATCTGGCTTTGCTTGCTCCCAACGTGGCGAGCAGCGGAGGCGTCGGCGTCGGATCGGGCGGAAGCGTCGGTGGCCAGCGTCCACGCAACAATAATTTCGTCATCGACGGTATCGACAACAACGACAAGTCGGTGACAGGCCCGCAGCAATATGTCTCGCCCGAGAACGTCGCTGAGTTCTCTCTCGTAGCAAACCAATTCTCTGCGGAGTTCGGGCGCTCTAATGGCGGTAACTTCATCACGATCACGAAGAGTGGAACGAACGATTTTCACGGCTCGTTCTACGGCTTTTTCCGCAATCGCTATCTCAATGCCCTCGATAACATACAGAAGATCGCGGGCATCGTGCGTGAAGAGAATGTGCCTGGCAAAGAGTTTATGCCGCGTTCGGACTTTTTCCGTGGCGGCGCGAACTTCGGTGGGCCCATCTTTCTACCACGCTTTGGAGAGGGCGGGCGCTCTGTTCGAAGCGGCCACGACAGGCTCTTCTTCTATGCGGGTTATGAAAGAATTCAGCAGGGGTTTGCCGCCTCGCCGGGTGGAATCACGACGCCGACCGCAGCCGGGCGCGCGCTGATTAATACCATTCCGGGTCTGTCCGCAACCAACCTTGCCGTCTTCAATCTCTATGTGCCGGTCGCTCCCGCTAACGATGCGGGCACGATCACGGTTGCGGGTCGAGCCATTCCCATCGGCAACGTGACGTTCCCTTCACCCAACTGGCTGAAGCAGAACAACGTCGTGACCAACATAGACTACAACCAGAGCACTGAGACGACGCATCGTTTCCGCTTCAACCTGACGAACAATGTGAGGATCGATCCGACGGCCAATCTTCCGGCGTTCTTCGTGCTCGCACCGATCAAGCAGCGCCTCTTCTCTTATTCGATGTTCCACACTTTCACGTCGAACCTGTCGAACGAGACGCGCATTGCTTATCGTCGCTCGGACACGAGCACGCCGACCGGCTCGATAACCTTTCCCGGTCTCGATGCGTTCCCGAACATCATCTTGAACGACATCGGACTTAACATCGGCCCGAACCCGAATGCTCCGCAGATTGGTATTGAGAACAACTACCAGATCGTGAACAACACGACTTACCTGTGGGGCAATCACTCTTTGAAGTTCGGCGGTGATTTTCGTAAGGTCATCTCGCCGCAGTCCTTCGTCCAGCGCGCTCGCGGCGATTACGACTACAGCACGACCGAGCGATTTCTTCTGGACATCAGCCCCGACCGCCTGGCCCAACGCTCTGTCGGCGCATCGCCCTACTACGGCGATCAGAAAATACTCTATGCGTTCGTTCAGGACGACTGGCGCGTGCGGCCAAACGTGACCTTGAATCTAGGCATCAACTACTCGTATCAGGAAGTTCCAAAGGGAGCTAATCTACAGGCTTTGAACGCCATCTCTTCAGTGCCGGGCTTGGTCGAGTTTCGCGAGCCCAAGGAACAGTTGAAGAACTTCGCGCCGAAGTTCGGTATCGCTTACGCGCCGAACTTTACTGAAGGATTACTGGGCCGAGTGTTTGGCAGCGGTGGCAAGAGCTCTATTCGTGCAGGGTTTTCGATGGCTTACGATTACATCTTCGATAACCTGTACATCCTGACCCTGCCGCCGCAGGCGAACCAGACCATTGATGTCAACGTCAACGCCAACCTGCCGAACTTTTTAGGCCGCGGCGGTATTCCACCCACCCCGGCGGCGACCTCGACCAGCGTGGCCGAGGCGCGCGAGGCGACCGCAGCCTATATCTTCGATCAGGAAGTGCCCTACTCGCTGACCTGGACGTTGAGCTTCCAGCGCCAGCTCAAGCAGAACTGGTCTGTGGAGTTTCGTTATCTGGGCACGCGTGGCATACACCTGCTGACGCAGAGCCGTCTCAATGTGCGTGCTCCTGTGCAGCCGGGACACAGCCTGCCGACATTCCTGTCCAGACCGTCGCAGGCAGCGCTCGATTCCCTGCCGCTGTCTCTTGAGGGTCTGCTCAACGAATCATTCTTTGTGCCTTCGTTCGAGGCCGCAGGATTCACGGGCAACTTCCTGGTCTCCTATCCCTCGAACGGCAACTCGACCTATCACGGCGCATCTGCGCAATTGATTCGTCGCTTTGCCGATGGCTTCCAGGTGACGACCGCTTACACCTGGAGTCACTTGATCGACGACACGACTGCCGAAGTCTTCTCGACTGTGCTTTCACCGCGTCGCGTTCAGGACTTCGAGAATCTGCGGACGGAGCGTGCGGACTCCGCGCTGGATCGTCGTCATCGCTTTGTGATTTCGGGCATCTACGAGCTGCCCTGGCTTCGCAACCATCAGAACAAGCTGGTGCGAACACTCTTAGGCGGCTTCAACTTTGCCGGAACATACACGGCAGAGTCTGGCGAGAAGGCGACTGTGCTTTCAGGAATAGACTCGAATCTCAATCTTGACGCCGCGCCGGATCGCACGATACGCAACCCCAACGGCGTGAGAAATACCGCGAGCACCATCACGGCTTTGCTCAACTCAGCCGGTGAGACCGTCGGTTATCTGGCGGACAATCCGAACGCGGAATATATCCGCGCGGGTCAGGGCGCGCTGGCGAACTCTGCGCGTAACACGATGCAACTGCCGGGCATCAACAATGTGGACTTCTCCATCTTTAAGAATTTTAGATTCGGAGAGGGAAGCAAGAAGATTCAGCTTCGCGCAGATTTCTTCAATGCCTTTAACCACCCGCAGTATGTTCCGGGTTCTGTGAACGATATTTCACCGATCCCGACGACGACCGTTGGCGCTCTGAACACCGTCAACGAGGCCAATCTGAGGAACAACCTCTTCAATCGACCCGATCGTGCGTTTGCCAGCAACGGTCGCGTCATTCAACTGGCGCTCAGGTTCGATTTTTAACCGAGCGTCAAAGCAGTAAGACTCCTTGTGTCCGGACGGACTTTAAGGGAGGTGGGCCCACAGGCGGGCTCGCCTCCCTCTTTTTTTATTTGATGATTTTTGAGAACTTTTGACCGTCTTTTGAGGACGCGCCTTGCTCGCTGCCGCCATCATACAGGCAGCCGTCCGTAAAGCCTTCCGGCAAAGTTCCTGAGCGGGAGAGGGCGGGAATGGAGGAACACTCGAATTGCAGATGCTACAAAATTCCGATCAGAGTGGCCCACACGCGGGGCTCATCCTGAATTACAGACTGAAAACCTTGAGAGAGTTGGCGAGCACTTTGCTCTCCGAAGTTGACGAGATCGCAGGCACGCGCGCGCCCGACATCAAAAACGGCATCAACATTTATGACGAGGTGCGGCGCTATGAAATAGAGTTGATCCGCCGCGCGCTTCGTCTGACCAATAATCATCAGGCACACGCGGCGCGCCTGCTCGGCGTCAAAAAGACTACGCTCAATTCCAAGATCAAACGTTACAAGCTGCTGGCGTAAAGTCACTGAGTCTTTAACTGGAAAGGTCGCGCCGTCTTCGGCTACATGTTTGACTGCGCACGAGCGGCGACAAAGATCAGGGGCAGTAGCGGCTCGAAATAAAATGGGTATCTCTTCAAGCAAAGAACAGCGTGCGGCCCGCGCATTTTACTCTGCGGGCGCTTCTGCGTCGCGAGCGGGAGAGCGTGCGTCTTTGACTCACCTGCGCGACGCAAGCGAACGCGCGGCTTCACCTTTGAGAGAAATTCCGCGCGTCCCGGAAGAGACCTCAGGGCAGTCGCTACCCGTGATGGCGAGCGCCGCTGACGTGCGCGAGCTTGTCCGTTTGCTAAAAAAGAGAGCGACGGGCCTGACCATCGTCGAAGCGATGAACTCCGAGCAGAAACGCCTCTTCGATTCCAGAAAAATCGCCGCCTACGAATTCTGGGGAATCCTTGAGCGCGCGGGCGACCGACTCAAGCTCACTCCGCTTGGGCTTGAAGTCGCGCGTCAACTCGAACCGGAAGCGCGAATCCACCGCACCATCCTTAACAACATAGACTCATATAGAACCGCGCTCTTCTGGGTCTTCGAGCGTGGATTGGAGCTGGTCACGCACACGGAAGTCGCAGCCTACTGGCGGGAGAACTACGCGGAAGCGATTGAAGAGCACGACGAAAAGATGACGGAAGCGAGCGTCGTCTGCTTTTTTCATCTGTGCCAGGCGGCTGAGCTGGGGACGATGACCATAGGCAAGCGTGGGCAGCCCGCGCGCCTCTACGTCGAGCGCAAAGAGCTTGCCGAATATCTTCGCTCAAACGACAACCCTTCGTCCTCTTCCCCTGCGGTCGAGATATTTACCGGCAGCCGCCTCTCGGAAGATCAGCGGGCCAATAAGGAAGGCAAATCCCTGCCTGAGCTCGAAAGCGATGCTACTGCGCAGCCTGCTAATGATGATGAGTTGCGCCTGCTTATCTCGCACACTGAAAAGAGAGAGCTTGTCGATCAGCTCGAAGTGGCGCTCGGGTTTGCGAATATCCCAAGCGCTGTGGTCGAAAGACAAGGGACAATATCAACATCGGCAACACCAGCAGCCGGGCCTGTGGCAGAGCATCTTCTAGAGGCCATGCGTCAATGCAACGCGGCGGTCATCGTCGTCTCCACGGACGATTGCAGCCAGGTTCAGACGGCTCAAGCAACGCTACGCCAGGACGTGTTCGTAGAGATCGGCGCGGCCTTTGTCTTTTATGACCGGCGCGTCGTCCTCCTGTGGGATGAAAGCATTCCCGTGCCCCGAAACCTTCAGGGGTTGAATCGTTGCGAGTTCAAAGACGGCAGGCTCGAATGGGAGACGGCAGTCCGGCTGATGCGGGCGATTAAGGAGTTTAAAGATTAAGAGCGCTCTGAGCTTTCAAGCTGCGCGAGCCCTATACGCCTGAGTAGTTCTGTCAATCGCGCATCTCGATGCAGCCGCGCGAATCGCGGATTGACCCCGAGCCACACGAGCCACACATCCCTGTTCTCAAAAGCCCTGTCGAGCCACGCGAAAGCACTCTCCTTATCGTCCAGCCCCGCATAGATGATCGCGATGTTATAGGCCGAGACATAACGCTCGGCAGATAGTCGCTTCAGTTCTTCGAGCACCTCAAGCGCCTGCTCTCTTTTTCCCGCCACTGCGTAGGCATGGCCGAGCCCACCCATCGCTAAAGGATTTGTGCCCGCGACGGCTCGCGCTCCTTCGAGGGCCGCGATGGCCTCTGTGTACATTCCCTTCTGCTCGTAAGCAGCGCCGAGAATGATCTGCGCCCTGACGAACCGTTGATCCATCTCAAGCGTCTTCTGCGACTGCTCTATGGCGCTGTCATATTGTCCGGCGAAGAAAAAAGATTGGCCCAGGTCCGTATTGATCGGTAGCGAGAGCGGATCGAGCTGCTGTGCGCGTTCCAACTCGTCTATGGACTCGCGAAAGCGTCCCTGCGTCGCTAAAAATTCGCCGTACCAGTGACGGCCTGTCGGATAATCCGGTTTGAGTGTGATGGCGCGACGGAATCTCTCTTCAGCTTCCGCCCAGTTCCATTCGTATCTGTAATTGACGAACCCTAATGAGGCTTCAGCTTCGGCTAAGGTGTCGTCAATCTCCTGCGCGCGAAGCGCAGCGGCCTTGGCCTTCGGGAAAGTCTCCTTCGGCGCAAGCCCGGCGTAGCCCGCGAGCAGATTGTAGGAGTCGGCCATGCCGATGTAGGCCATCGTATAGGTCGGGTCTATATCAATCGCCTGCTGCGCATAACCCATCCCTCTTTTTAATCCTTCGACTGTACGTTTGTTCCAGAAGTGGCGGCCCTTAATATAAAGTTGAAACGCCTCCGCACTCTGTGTATAGCGTTTGGTCAGAAGTTTTTGTTCGGCTGTAGTCAGTTGCAGCGCCAGCGCAACGCTGACCTGCTCCGATATAGAATCCTGCACGTCGAATATATCCGTGAACTTCTCGTCGAACTTTTCAGCCCAGAGCGTCACGGCGTCGCGTACTCGGATCAATTGCATAGTCACGCGTACGCGCTCGCCCGCCCTTTGAATCTTGCCGTCGAGCACCGCGTCAACTTTTAGCTCACGTCCCGCCACTAGAGGGTCTGACTGCATGTCCATGTACTTAAGGACGGAGTTCGTGGAACGCACATTGAGCCTGCGTATATTGCTGAGCCGTGTAATCAATGTATCGGCGATGCCTGGGCCAAGGTATTCGTCGGCGCTTTCAGAGTTCAAAGGTTTGAAGGGAAGCACCGCGAGCGAGGTCACGCCCCTTTCGTCACTTCCGCCTGGCCCATTATGAAGAGCGCTCTCCTGAGGAAGTGGACGGCGGTCTGCTGCGCGTGCGCGTGGAATCTCCTGCACCTCCGCGACGAAGCGATAGCCCTGGCCCGGAATCGTGACGATGTATTGATGATCGTGCGGGCTTTCGCCCAGCGTCTTTCTCAGGATAAAAATGTTCTGCGTCAGGTTTCCCTCTTCGACGAAGCTATCCTGCCAGATCATCTTCATCAACTCGTCCTTGGCAATGAGCCTTCCGCTGTTTTGAACCAGCGCGAGCAGCGTATCGAAGACCTTTGGCGTCAGTTGAACGACCTCAGCGCCGCGCAGCACGCGCCGCTCCGCCGGCAACAATCTAAAGGGGCCGAACTCGTAAGCTTTGATCTGTTCTCTCTCCATGATGGCTCTAATAAATTTTGAGAAGTATTGAGACCCCTTTTGAGGACACGTGCGTGGCATCCGGTTCATTATCGCCCCGCCCGAAGCGACTGAGTCGCTCGCCGCAATTCCTGAATTTTATTCAGGGCAGTTCAGTAGCCTTTGCTCAATTTCTTAATACGAATTTCAGTACGTTCAAGATACGCTCTTTTTCTTCATCAAATCGATGAATTTTCCGCGCGTTGAAGGGAAATTATAGTCCTGCGGCTCAAAAGCACTTGCATTGGATGGGCCAACTTTCCTTCATACACGTCTTGCTATCTACGGCCAGTCTGATCTACTTTTTTGGATGGCTCTACGGTCAGATGAGTTTCCTCGCTCGCTTTGTCCTACAGAAGTAGTATCGTCTTGCGTACAGGTGAAGATAAACGGATGGCCGAGCTTAAAATCATAGCCGTCGATGAGATCAGCCGCGCTGCTCTCTTAATCAAGCGCGGCGCGCAGAGTTGTATTCAAGAAGCGGCGGAAAGCGCGCTCGTCGAAACATGCGCGGTCACGCGGGCCGAGCTTGACGAGTTAAAGCAGGCAATCACTGAGTGGTGCGGCCTACAGGTGATCGCTTACTACGATCTTCCGACAGCGTCTTGGGTCTTTATAGCCTTGCATGATATGACGCTCGGCCCGGCGGTCGGCGGCTGTCGTATCTGCACTTACCCGAAGCCCGTTGATGCGGCGCGCGATGCGATGCGTCTAGCGGAGGCTATGACGCGCAAGTGGGCCGTGATTGATTCTGACTTCGGCGGCGGCAAATCGGTGATCTCCATAGCGCGTCCGCTCGCGGGCGCAGAGCGCGCAGGTCTGCTTGAACGCTTCGGACAGCTTCTGGAAAATCTTGGTGGAATTTACCAGACGGGCGAAGACCTGGGCACGTCCCCCTCTGATATGGCGAAGATGGCAGAGGCGACGCGCTACGTTCACGGCTTTGACCGCGCGACGGGGCGTCCGCTCGATCCTGGGCCCTTTACTGCGCTCGGCGTGCTGGTCGGAATCAAACGCTCGCTACAACATTTTTACAATGATGCTGCGCCGAAGGGACGCACAATTTTGATTCAGGGCTTGGGCCATGTCGGCGGGCCTCTCGCACGCTTGCTTCAAAGAGAGGGCGCGCAGCTGATCCTGAGCGACATCAGAGAGGAGCGCATGAAGGAGTTGGCCCAGGAGTTGGGATGCCTCATGGTCGAGCCTGAGACGGCGCAAGCCACGCCCTGCGATGTTTACGCGCCGTGCGCCATGGGAGGAATGCTCAGTCGCCAGGCGGTCTCAAGCTTGCGGTGTAATGTGGTGGCAGGCGCGGCCAACAATCAGCTTGAAGATGCGGAGGTGGCCGATCTTTTGCACGAGCGCAAAATTCTCTATGCGCCGGACTTTGTCATCAACGCAGGGGGCGCAATCTCTCTGCCGCTGCTGCACAAGGGGGCGAGCGAGCGTGAAGCGAGCGAGCGCGTAGAGGGTATCGCCCGGACGCTGGGCCAAATCTTTGAAGAGGCCGCAGGCCTGAACGAATCGCCCTTGCACGCTGCCGAGCGCAAGGCTGCGCGCGTACTTGCGCGTGCACGCTCGCGCTCACTCTTGGAAGCTTCTACTTTTGTTCCGGCGGCAAAGGATTCGTAGTATCGAGCGCGACTTTCCATTTGCCATCCTTAGTTCGTTTCCAGACGCGCACGAAGTAACCCTTCTCCACCGCTGCTGCTGTCGTCGCTGCGCCGCTGGTCGCCGCCGCGCTCGTTTCCCTCAATTCATAACTGCCGTAGGTATAACCCAGATCATTCGATTGAGACACGTCCGCTTTGATCGGCTCCCAGGTCATCGTCAAAGGCTTCGCCGCAAAGAAAGCGCGTATCGCATCTTTTTCCGTGAGCGGGAACATGCCCGTGCGATGCAGACGCGCGTCGTCGGCCATAAAGCTCTCGAATGCTTTGGCAACGCCGTCCGCTTTCGCGGCCTTCAAAAACTCGCGCTCCAGATTGGCAAGCGCCGCGCGCTCTGCCTCAACGTTGACCTTCGCGGATTTTTGTTTGAACTGTGAGGGGCTTGCCGCGTGAAAGCCTGGTGGTTGCGTGGATGCGGGCGCGGGCGTGGGCACACCTGCGTCGATCACGACTTTCCACTGGCCGTCCGCCTGTTTTTTCCAGATCGAAAAATAGAAGCCATGCCGCGCAGGTCTTTTCTCAGGGCTCTGGTCTGTGACCCAGAAAGGCCCTGTCGTGTAGCCCAAATCTCCGGCCTGCGAGATGTCTGCGAACGCCGGTTCCCAGTTAAGTATGATCGGAGGACGCGTCGCCGGAGGCTGGCTCTTGCGAATAGCATCTCTGGTGTTGGTCGGATGCGGCGTAAAGTTGATGCCGTCCTCCGCGAAGAATTCAAAGAAGGAATCGCGTACACCTTTTTCCACGCTCGTACGCGCAAACGCGCGCTCGGCTTCGACCAGCGAACGAAGCGACGGCGACAAATTCTCGTTCTGAGTCAAAGCGACGGTGGGCGAGAATGCTAACAGCGCTATCGACAACAGCACCGGCGTCAAAAAAACCAGATGGTATCTCTTCATTTCGATTCTTCCCTCTCCAAGTATAGATAGCTGTTTACAAAAAGCATGATGCAGGTCAGTACCGCCTAAGGCTCGTGCGGGTCGCAACACTACTTGAAACCCGCACGAGACCTTAAACGGTACTGACCTTGCCGCTCATCTGGGGAGACTCGTGCAATTGCGAAAGACTCTTACTTCTTACGTGTGTATGTGCCGTCCCAGACGACATTCCAGGTCTTGCCGCCATCGGTCGACTGATCCCAGAGCTGGCGCACGCGCTCCGCGCCTAGATTAAAGAACGTCAGGCGATGCATCATCACGCCTCCACTCTGCGTGCGCGTCTCGCCAGAGAATCGCAGGGCGTTATCCTTAAACTCTCCGGTCAAATTCAAAACGTTGCCGCCGCTGTCGACCCAGGTCTGCTGCCACTTGCCAGTGGCCGTATCGTAAAAATTGAAACTCTTGCCCGTGCCTCCTCTGGCGCTTGTCCAGTTCTCAAAGATCACACAACCGTCCAGAATGCTCTGCACGCTGTTGGTTCCGGCCTGCTGCCCGTTGTTCTCGACATTCCAATCGCCTAGCCAGAAATCGAACCGCCTGTGTTCGGTTGAAAACATACATGGCCGGGTCACTTTATCGGCCAGCGTCAGGATTTCCTGAAAGCGCGCGTCAGTGCGCAAGGTAGCCAAATCCGCGTCCGTCTTTAAAAGTCCGACCTGCGCGAACCCTGCGTTGAGAGCTTTCTTGAGCCACTCGAACGCCTGCTCCCGCTCATTCATACGCGCGTAAGATGAAGCCAGGTTGTACATTGCCTGTGGACTTTGATTGATCTCCAGAGCTTTTTGAAAAGCCCCTACGGCCTGGGCATACCGGCCCAGACTGTGCAGCGCTACGCCCAGACGAAACCATGCTCTGCCGTTCGAAGCCTCCGCTTTGGTGATCGCTTCATAGGCCCGCGCGGCGTCAGCCCATTTTTGAGATTGAAAAAGCGCATCGGCCTCCTGCGCCCCGGTTGTGGTCGCCGATTGTGCCTGCGCGAAGACAGGCCACACCGTGACCATCATTATCATCATCAGCGCGAGCCAGCCGATTCGTAAGCTTTGGGTTTTCATCCGACACAAATTCCTTTCGTGAGTATGTAATGAGCAACTAGATCAAGCGCGAAGGATAACGGCATAACGAACGCTTCGGCCTGAAGCCGGCGGACGCCCGAATTGTCCGGCACTTCCTCTTATGTCTTCAGTCCAAGCCTCATCGTTCAGCGGATTATAGGGATGTTTATCTGTATAGTCTTGAAATCGGCCTTCAAAAATTCTCAAAAGCTCTCAAATTCTTTTCAAATCGAGCGGGATTGCTCATTCAATAAAGCTTTCAGAAGATTTCAGAAGTATGGTGGCTGGATTTTGCTCTCGCTTCTGCGTGGCCTGAGTATGGCCCGCATGATTGACTTGCCCGCTTGAGTTGACATAAAAACATAGGCCGAGACCTCCCTCTCTGAAAAGCGCTGCGGCTTCACCGAGAGAGTTCTTGCGCTTGCTTGAGGCTTAGCGCCCCCGGACTTCTGATAAAACTTCGCTTCCCATGATTGCTCATACTCGCACCCTTATCATACTGGCCTTGCTGTTCCCGGCTTTCATGTCGAGCGCCGGCGCGCAACGACGGCAGCCACAGCAGCAACAGGAGCGAACTATCAGAGGCAGGGCGCAAACGATCAACGGCGCGAGCGCCGCTTGGATCATCGTACGGCTCTTGAACACCAAACGAGAGCCTGTCACTCTGGCCGTCACCAACAACGCCGGGGAATTTTTATTCGACAATTTAAGCGAGCTGAATTATCTGGTCGTCATCGCCGCGCCGGGCCATCAGACGGCGACAGAGAAGATCAGTTTCGCGGGAGGCCGTGCGAACCCCGTCGATGCAAACGGAGTTCGCGTAGTCAACATCACACTCGCGCCCGAACGCGCGGCGCGTGCTCGCCCTCAGCGACCGACTTTTACACAGAACGTTCCGGCGGCGGCGCGTGATACGTTCGAGCGTGCGTTGAAATTCGGCAGGGCCGGTCGCAGACAGGTGGCGAGCACCCTTGTGCAGGAGGCGATCAGGATTTTCCCGGACTACTTCGACGCGCGTTTTGCCCTGAGCAGCGAGCTGGTGAAAGCTGGCCGCTATGCGGAGGCCATCGTCGAGCTTGAACACGCCATCCGTATCAATCCGCAGGACGACAGGGTATATCAATCATTCGGATTGATTATGATGAAGCAGGGAAAATACGAGGTAGCGGCGGCGGTCTTCGCGGAGGCCGCACGCCTCAACGAGACTGAATCCATGCATCCATTAATGCGCGCCGAAGCATTGATCGATTACGCCTCGACGATTGAGAACGAGGGCACGCCTGAAAAGGTGATCGTGATTCAGGACGCTTTTAATGAAGCGGAAAGAAATCTCAACCTCGCCAGCCTTAAAAGCAGGAACGGCCTCGCGGCGGTTCATTTTCAACTCGCGCGTCTGTATCAGAAAAGGGGCGAGCGCGCCCGCGCCGCAGACGAACTGGATCAGTACCTGCTGGCGAACCCTAGCGCCAGGAATGCCGACGAGATACGCGATGTAATCAGAACCCTGCGCACACCACCCGTCGACACAACGATGCCTCAGCCACCGCAATAAAAGCTACAGAGAAGGAAATTAGCGCTGTGTTCCACACCAGCAGGCGCAGGCAACACGAAGCGGATGGCGCGCTACTAAGCAAGGTACTAAAAACAGGAAGGGTTAAGATCAAGCATGCGTAATGGAATTTTGTCAGTCATATTGGGCGGGCTGCTCACTACTACAGCGGCGGCGGCGGCTGGCGGCTCTACGGAAACACAACAGGGCGAGGGGTTGTTGAATCGCGCGGTCAAAGTCGGCGCGACTTCTTATACTTATCAGGTGTACGTTCCAGCGCACCTGCGCGGGAAACAGAATCTGCCGGTGATCCTTTTTCTGCATGGCATAGGCCAGAGGGGCACTGGCGGTTTTTTGTCGACCGATGGCGTCAAGGGCGCGATGCTCCGCCATTATCTGGAAAAAGTTCCGGCCATCATACTACTGCCGCAGTGCCGCAGGGGCAGCTATTGGTCAGACCCTTTGATGGATCAGATGGTCACGGCGTCGCTTGAGCAAACCATAGCAGAATTCAAGGCAGACCCGTCGCGCCTTTATCTCACTGGAGTCTCGATGGGCGGTTACGGCGCATGGCATCTGGCCGCTGAGCACCCGAATAAGTTCGCGGCGATAGTCTCAATCTGCGGCGGAAGCCCTCTCTATGAAGGCGAGCGCTTTCAATCAATCGCGCGCCGTGTGGGGAAGACGCCCGTCTGGGTTTTTCACGGATCGGATGACC
>Ga0190273_10000646_pt1 | contig 12700 bp, 15 predicted proteins | sample Popmic504IS_FD_134513 | JGI IMG/M metagenome (GOLD analysis project Ga0190273, IMG submission 134513) | Populus adjacent soil microbial communities from riparian zone of Shoshone River, Wyoming, USA - 504 IS | ecosystem: Environmental > Terrestrial > Soil > Riparian zone > Trees stand | place...
ATGGCCTGGCTTGCGGCGGCGGCCACATCGGCACTCATGGCACAGTCAGTGGCCGGTTCAAAAGTGGCTGCCATCCGCTGATTCATTACCAGCAATTCCCGGTACGTAAGGCAATGTGAGATGGTTTCCTCGCCAAAGAATACGATTTCGATCTTGGGTTTTGCGCTTTCCAATGACGAATAATCCATGAGCGCGGATCCGTAAATATTTTCGGCCGCAGCCAGCAAATCTTCTTTGGTGATTACAATGCGCCCTTCAGCATCACTTAAAAAAGGGGAAAGGCAAATATCATTTTTGCTTGTTGCGAAAGTCTGTATCCCCACAAGAATATTGCGTTGATGAAAAGTTTCGCCTTGAAGGTCATAGAACTGTATAGTTATTATGTCAGGGAGGGTCATTTTTTTATATCGCTTTCTGCAAGATACTCAATTTTACGAAGCGATTACACTTGTCCTTTATTCTTACATCATAAACCGATGTACAAATTATTAACAGGTTAAGGGGTGAGATTTAACCTTTTCGGACTTTGCCTGGAAATCAAAAATATGGGATATAAGAAGCATCTGATTTGGCTCGTCGACCCAATAGATAATTTCATAATTTTTATACACCACATATCTAAAATCCTGAAGCCTTTCAGATAAATCTTCCTCTCTTTGCCCTGATAACGGGTTTTTATTTAAATCCACCGTACCGTCGATAATACCATTTACCAGTGCTTCTGCAATTCTTACCCCGGCCCTGAATTTGTAGTAGGTATAAATGTCTTCCAGCCTATCCTCAGCAAATTGTATCCAATATACCGTTAGCGCCATTTCTTCATCTTGTCTTTCAAATCAGATGCTTTCGTGACATTCCCATTTTTTACATCCTCAAGCGACCGGTCAATGTCAGAATTAAACTGTTCCATGCTCATAGGAAACATTTTGTTATCGGCCAGATCAGCCTTGCTTTTATGTAAAAAATTCTCAAGGGCACTAATGATCTCCTCATTTTGAAGCCGGAGGAATTCCTGTACAAACGTTATTTTTCTTGCTTCTAAATCCATGACTCTTAGCTTTATCCAAAAATACAAATTTTGCCGATATTTCTGCTAACCTAAATCAGAATATATACAGTTAACCTACCCTTTAATCCTCACATCATAAACAAATTCCTCCACCGCCACTATTTTAAAATTGCGGCTTTCAGGGTGCAGGGGGTTCAGGATAAAATTATATTCCAGAGGTATTACAGCTGAAGGCAATCGCAGCACCGGAGCCTCGGCCATTTTAAGGAGTTTGGTCCCGAAATCTTTGGTTGACGAAGGCGAGGGCACGTGCATCCAGTCCGCCGGCAGCATTGCACGCTTGGGTTCGGTCCAGCTATCGTCCGGTATTTCGATTGACGTGATGCTTAACCCGCCAGGCATAGCATCAATATTGATGTTCACAGTAAATTCCAGCAGAGCAAGTGCACGGCTTTCGGAAGTATAGATGCAGGGCGTGAGTATGTGGTTCCACCGACCGCCATGCAGCCGTGCGCCTTCACCGGTCAGGTCACGGCTGTACCTTGTCTTTGCTATTCGGTAGACGATCATGATTTAAGAGTATACGCCATAATCAATCCTGCCGATGATATTTTTGACCTCTTCACGGCCAAACTGGTTGTCTATGACATCGTAAGGCGCTTTGCCCCCCAAAGCCCGGTTAGGGACGAACATCCACTCATTGAACTTTGCCTCATCTTCAAAAACTTCGTAGCCGTAGGAGTAGATATCGGCGAGGCCTATCATCCTTTCGCTAAGGGCGGGGCTGAATTTATCTGTACCCTTTTTATTTATGAGGGTGGCCCGCGTTACGGAGAGCGCCTTTGAAAGTTTGTCGTAATCAAGATGTGTCCTGGTTTTTAATTTTTGAAGGTCCTGCTTGCTGAGGCCGATGCGCAGGACATCCAGTTTTTCCATGGCGGTCATGTTGTACTCGGGCTTTTCGCGGGCATCGGTAAACATAATGCCACGAGGCGACCTGATGGCTGCCATTGCCGGCTCTTGCACAGTTTGTGGGGGAGTATCTTTGGTGTTGTACGGTTTTGACTTAGCCATAGTATAAAAATTGTTATTGTAGAGTATAAATTTATACTTTTTCTTTTAAAGAAACAAATTTTAAGGCGATTATTTTTCAAAGGCCATCTGAAGTGAACGATTAGACAAATGATGAGGCAAAGTTACGACGGAATCTGGACAATTTACTGAAGGCATTCGTTCAGTAAATTTAAAGGTGGGGAAAATGTAACGAATGATATTATTTGACGCCAAAATAGAAGAGATATTTGCTCCCTAAAGCTTGAAACGCATAAATGCATTCTTAAATATATGTTAAAATACGCGGCTTACGTGTTGCGTTTAATATTATAACTAACTATAACCGGTAGTTATAATAATTCAAAAAAACTATCTTTGCCATACAACACCACAAATCGCAATTCATGACTTTTGACACCAGCAAACGCTACAGCCTCAGGGGAGTTTCGGCTTCCAAGGAAGATGTGCACAACGCCATAAAGAACATTGATAAGGGCTTGTTTCCCAAGGCTTTCTGTAAAATAGTCCCTGATTATCTTACGGGCGACCCTGATTATTGCCTCATCATGCATGCTGATGGCGCCGGCACCAAATCGTCTTTGGCGTATATGTATTGGAAGGAAACGGGTGATATTTCGGTTTGGAAAGGTATTGCGCAGGACGCGCTGATCATGAATATTGACGACCTGCTTTGCGTGGGTGCCACTGATAACATCATGTTATCCAGTACTATAGGCCGTAATAAGAATCTTATTCCAGGTGAAGTGATCTCGGCCATCATCAATGGCACCGAAGAACTCATCGAAGAGCTTAAGTCATTTGGCGTTACCATCCATTCCACCGGAGGAGAGACGGCAGATGTTGGTGACCTTGTTCGGACCATCATTGTAGATTCTACGGTTACGGCACGCATGAAGCGTTCGGAAGTGATTGATAATGCGAATATTAGACCGGGTGATGTAATAGTTGGATTGGCTTCTTTCGGGCAGGCTAACTACGAGAAAGGCTATAATGGCGGCATGGGTAGCAACGGCCTGACGTCGGCACGCCATGATGTTTTTGACAAATACCTTGCGGAGAAATATCCCGAGAGCTTTGATGCTTCGGTTCCTTCAGAACTGGTGTATTCCGGGAACGTGAAACTGACTGACACTGTGCCAGAAAGTCCTATAGATGCAGGGAAGCTGGTGCTTTCGCCTACGCGGACGTACGCTCCCATCATTAAGAAAATACTTGAAAAATATACACCTGATAATATTCACGGGATGGTGCACTGCAGCGGGGGCGCCCAAACGAAAGTCCTTCATTTTGTTGATGATGTACACGTGATTAAAGACAACCTTTTCCCTGTTCCGCCGCTATTTAAGCTCATTCAGGAGCAGAGCAGCACCGACTGGAAGGAAATGTACCAGGTGTTCAATTGCGGCCACAGGATGGAGCTGTATGTGTCGGAGAGCATTGCCTCTGAAATCATCGCACTATCTGAATCCTTTGGAGTCGATGCACAGATTGTGGGAAAGGTAGAAGCCTCTGACAATAAGAAGCTTACTATTGAAAGTGAATACGGCACTTTTATATATTAACTTAATCCGCTGCGGCGGATTTTTAATTGGCCCCAAACTATGAAGAGGACTTTCCTTGATGCCGAATGGCGGAAACTCGTGATGGTGAACTATGCAATTGAGCCTGAGGTCTTGTACCCTTACGTTCCATACGGAACTTCGCTGGACCTATGGAATGATATCTGCTATGTCAGCCTTGTGGGCTTTATGTTCGTCGACACTAAAGTAATGAAGATGAAGATTCCGTGGCACATCAATTTTGAGGAGATCAACCTGAGGTTTTACCTGAGATACGGCGGCGACACAGATTACAAAAGGGGAGTGGTCTTTATCAAGGAGATCGTGCCCAGGCCGGCATTGACATTCGTTGCCAACCTGCTGTATAATGAGAATTATGAGACCATGCCTACCAGGCATTCGTGGGTTGAAGGCGGCGAAACACTTACAGTGGAGTACGGCTGGAAGAAAGAAGGGTGGAATACGCTGAAAGTTATAGCCGATAAAACGCCAGTGGACATCGAGCCCCGCAGTGAGGAGGAGTTTATTACTGAGCATTTTTGGGGATATACCAAAATTAATAATTTCACGACATCTGAATATGAAGTGGCACACCCACGCTGGCAGATCTACCCGATAAAAGAACATGAAGTTAACGTAGACTTTGCTAAGGTTTATGGCGATGAATTCGCATTTCTTCAAAATGAAAAACCGTTATCGGTATATTTGGCGGAAGGGTCGGAGATACTTGTCAAACAGGGCGCCAAAATAAAATTAAACAACAGATAAAATATGAAAATCAACTTGAAATCAGGCATTGACCAATTGCTTTTCGGGATGAAAGAGAAGAATGTAAAAGCTTTGTATGGAGAGCCCGACAGGCAATTTAAAGACGAAGACAAAAATGCTATCTACCTCTACAACGAGAGAAAGCTGAGGCTTACTTTCTACCAGGATGAAGGTTTCAGGCTGGGTTACATCATAGCGTCACATCCTGCCCTGGAAATTGGAGGACACATGGTGATTGGTCAGAAATGGGCTGCTGTGAATGCGGTAGTGAATGAAAAAGGCCTTGCAGCTTTTGATAAAGAACCTTTTGACACGGTTGATAATTACTTCAATGAAAGCAACTGGATTATCTTCCAGGTTGAATTTGATGAAGTCATTAAAGTGGAGCTGGGCGCCATCATCAATAGCAAAGACGAGTTTGACTGGAAGTTTAAAGGATAGTTCTAAGAACGTAAATAAAAAAGGGACATCTACTGGTGTCCCTTTTTTGATACTCTAGTCCTGAGTCTAGTGGCCAGCAGTAGCAGCTGGTGCGCTAAGCATTTCCATTTCAAATATAATGTTGGCATGCGGAGGAATCATCCCCCGGCCTGCACCTTTTTCACCATAACCCAATTCAGATGGAATGAAGATGACGGCTTTATCACCAATGGATAATTGCTCTATACCTTCAATAAATCCGGGTATCATGCCGGTTTTTGTACCTACGGTGAAGGGGATAGGGATATAAGCGCCTGCCTGGTCTTTCTGCGGAATGTAATTCCCAAATGCTTTAGCTGTTTCTGTATCGCTCGAGTCAAATAGAGAGCCATTTTCAAGAAATCCTGAATAAGCTATAAGCACGGGTGTTCCTGCTGCAGGCTTGGCACCGTTTCCTTTCTTTACAATTTTATACGAAAGCCCTGAAGGCAGCTTGGTGGCTCCTGCTCTCAGACTTGCAAAGTAAGCCAGCTTATCTGTTTTCGTTTTAGCAAGGGCATCAGCTTGTTTTTTCAGGTCGGTCGCGGCTTTCTCATAGTATTCTTTAAATACTTTGGGAGCATCGAATTTCTTTGCGTCTTTACCAACGCGGATGATCTTAACGGTTTTCATTACATCGCCCTGCTCAATAAGGTTTACCACATCCATACCCTGCACCACATGCCCAAACACTGTATGTATGCCATCAAGATGCGGCGTGGCTTTATGAGTAATAAAGAACTGGCTTCCGTTTGTAGCTTTGCCTGCGTTTGCCATTGAAAGAACTCCGCCATCTGAATGTTTCAGGTCGGTTATTTCGTCGGCAAATTTGTAACCAGGGCCGCCTGAACCGTCACCTTTAGGGTCGCCCGTCTGGATCATGAAGTCCTTAATAACCCTGTGGAACTTTAAACCGTCATAAAATGGTTTACCCTTGAGTGCTGCATCAGTGATCATATCATTCTTACCCTCGGCAAGGCTTACGAAATTAGCTACAGTAAGAGGTGTCTTTTGGTACTCTAGCACCAGGACAATTTTCCCTTTATTAGTTTCGATCTCCGCGTATAGGCCGTCTTCCAGCTTAGTATCAGAAGGAGGCGGGGTGCTTGTTGTATTGCATGAAAAAAATAGTGCAACTAAACTTAAAAACAGACTTGTCATTGGTTTCATTATTATTAATTATTGTTCTTAACTTCGCTTTCAGCTTTTATATCGTTCAGGGTAACTGTGCACATTAATGGCTGGTTGGTTCCTATCTTTTTATTGTCGCCGTGATACCCAAACCCCATGTGGGATGGGAACAGGAATGTAACCTTTTCGCCCTCATTCATCAGCTTAATACCATCACGCAGGCCCATCATAATATTCTCTTTATCTACATAATATACCTGCGGGCGCAATTCCACCTCGCTGTAAATTACGTTCCCTCTCATATCTTTAACTTCATAGTTAAAATAGGCTACATCCCCCCGCTTAGGCCGTAGAGTATCAGTTTTATTCTCCAGTTCATAATGATACCAGTATCCTTTATCTGAAGCGATGTACTTAACGTTGGGGTTACTTTTTATGATCGAATCGATCTGAGATTCCTCGCCGGCTATAAGCTTTTTGTTACGCTCAACAGATTCTTTCATAAAAGTGCCCGAAGACGTAGAAACGGGCTTCCTTGCCTGTTGTTGCGAGCATCCTGTAACTCCCATGCCTACAAGGAAAAACACTGCTATAATTACCTTCTTCATGTATCAATCTATTTTTGTGGTTGCTAATGTAGCAATAAATTTTTTTATAGTCCCCTCCATGCTGGCGGTCGATTTTCCACCGGCTGCATTGATGTGCCCCCCACCGCTAAAATGTTCGCGGGAGTAAGCATTAACATCAAAATCGCCTTTAGACCTAAAAGAAATCTTGATAATTCCCTCATCCTTATTTTCGGTAAACAGGGCGGTAAACATAATGTCTTTCATGCTCAGGCCATAGTTTACTATCCCCTCGGTATCGCCTTTGCTATGGCCAAAGCTGTTAAGCTCGTCCTGTCCCAACGCCGTATAGGAGGTTTTGTATTGCGGTAATACTCTCATGTTCTGCAAAGCCCTTGCCAAAATTTGTATACGGTTGTGCGAATGATTGTCAAATAGTAAGCTATGGATGGCGCTATTGTCGATGCCGAGGTCAATAAATTCGGCGGCAATCCTGTGTGTAGTGCCTGTGGTAGAAGGGTATCGGAAAGATCCGGAGTCGGTCACAATGCCTGTGTAAAGGCAACTTGCGATGGTAGTATTTATGTAGTTTTTTTTATCAAGGCCTGTAATAAAATGATATACCATCTCGCAGGTAGAGCCATAACTTGTGTCTGAAAAAGTGACAGCGGCATACGTATCGGGTTTTTGGTGGTGATCAATCATAACAAAGGGAGCCGTCATCTTCCTTAGCGCTTCTTCCATTTGGTCGCCCGTACGGCTAAGGGTATTAAAATCAAGTGTAAAGATCAGCTCAGCTTCTTCAAGAAGGCGCATACATAAATCTCTCTCCCTCTCAAAAATTTTTACAGCTTCCGCTCCCGCCATCCATGCAAGGAAATCAGGGAATTCATTCGGTGTCATTACCGTAGTGGTATGTCCCTGAGCTGCCAGAAAATGGCTAAGGCCCAGTGTGGAGCCCATCGCGTCACCATCGGGATTTCTATGGGGAATTATAACAATCTTCTTAGGCGAGGCAAGTAGCGCCTTAACCGCTTTAATATCGTGGGGTGTCATCATTTTGCGAATTTACAGTTTTTTCCTTTTATTACCAAGATGGCAATAGTTGAAGCAAAACGTCAAATAGCAAAAGTTATTCTGAAGCCTTAATATTTAATGAAATTCCCTGCTGCGACTGGGCAAAATCAAGCTGTTGCAGACATTTTGAAACATCAAAATATAAACCTTTAAGATTATAGGAGTTCTCATTGAGGGCGAGGTAGTCATAACGATTATTAACAACATGTTCATTGCCCCCGTATTCAAAACCAAGAAGGTCTATGAACTCATACTCGTTTACAGGGTTTATAATATGTATAGCCGTTTCTACAGTGGTTCCATCGCCGCTGCTAAGCACTGCATCAATGATCATTTCTTTTTGTGCCATCTCCAGTGCAGCTTCGTCCATACGGCCTAATTCTTTAAGGCAATAGATGCGATACTCTTTCATCCTGAGGCTGAATGGATAATTTTTAAGAATGATACCTGTATATTCCACAACCTTGTCATACTCCCTTATACCCGGACTTTTTAGTTGTAGTAATTCGTAAAGCTCTTTCTCGGTTTGCGTGCGGCTAAAAGGTGCATACGCTTCAGTAAGCGAATAACCGTAATACAGATGCCGTTTCTCGTCCATAGTCAAGGTCATGTCGACCCTGTTGTAGCGATCCAGCAGCTTTTGGTAAAAGTAAGGTGAGTTTTTATCAGTAATATTTTTTTCAATTGCTGCATAATCAGGGGCGGTGGTGTCCGTGGATTGTGCCTGGGCTCCAAATACTATCAGGAGGGCCAGAAGGGAATAGATCTTCTTCATGATGCGTGTCTTTTACGGACTATTAAAATTACGCAGCTAATCCTTAAACATATCCCAACGCATTAATAATTAAATCACAAGCTTTTCTAATATAATGGCAACGAAGGTAATTCAGTCTGAAATTCTCTCCCGATAAGGCAATGGCCTAATCAAAAAACCAAATTTGAAAATATCCAGGGTCAAAACACAAGGTGAGGATTGTTAGACCAACTCCGACCAGATAGACCCATTTTGTATACTGGGATAATTGTAATTCATTAGATGAGGTAGCGTTATAACCCGTTATGGGGGAGTCCTGCAATAATTCCTAAATATCCAATAAGGGGCAGGTAATAAAAGAAATGCTCATAGCAGTATCCTATCGGTGTGTATTTCGGGTCAGTCGAATATATGTGGGTTGTTCCCAGCGAGATCATAGTTAGGATGGCATAGATGTACACCGACAGGAAGCCTATCATTGGTAAATGCAAAATAACATTTATTATCCTCTTCATTTGAAAGGGTTGTAAAATAAAGAAGCGACAAAACCTAAGTCCTGTCGCTCCTGCAATATTAAACCCCTTTAATTATGCCTTTTTTAAGTAGATGGTTTTTAATACCATCACGGTTTTTTCGACACGGCCTTCAACCTCATCTTCATTCTCGGTAAGCCTTATCTTACGTACAACGGTTCCGCGCTTTATAACGGATGATGAGCCTTTCACTTTCAGGTCTTTTATTACCGTAACGTTGTCTCCTTCATTTAGTAACGCTCCGTTACTGTCTTTTACTTCCATCCCTGCGTGTTGTGGTACGGTGCAAATTTAAGAAAATTTTAATAACCAGCAATTATTTTTAAAGTAAAAATCTAAAATTGCATTTTCAGATTTAATGGTTATTTTTGCACATGCAACACAACGTACTAATTTTAGATTTCGGATCGCAATACACACAACTTATTGCAAGAAGGGTTCGCGAGTTAAATATCTTCTGCGAAATTTTCCCTTACAACCACCCTCCGGTGGATTTATCATCTTATAAAGCCGTAATATTATCGGGCTCGCCATTTTCTGTTAGGGCTGAAGATGCACCGCACCCCGACCTTTCGCAAATCCGCGGGAAGCTGCCTGTACTGGCAGTTTGTTATGGTGCCCAATACTTCGCGCACTTTCATGGCGGAGAGGTAGCGCCGTCCAACATCAGGGAATATGGCCGCGCGTACCTGTCCTATATTAAAGAGGACGAACCTTTTCTAGAAGGGGTTGCTTTAGACAGTCAGGTATGGATGAGCCATAGCGATACTATTAAACGACTGCCTACCAATGGTGTGAGGCTTGCAAGCACCAAGGATGTTGAAAATGCCGCATATAAAATAGAAGGGGAAAGCACTTATGCTATCCAGTTCCACCCTGAGGTATACCATTCCACCGATGGAAAGCAGATGCTTGAAAACTTCCTTGTAAAGATCGCTGAAGTCCCGCAAAACTTCACTCCAAGCTCTTTCGTTGAAGATATCGTAGCAGAACTCAAAGCAAAGATACAGGACGATAAGGTAGTGCTGGGCCTTTCAGGAGGCGTAGATTCTACCGTGGCCGCTGTACTGCTTAACAAAGCTATTGGAAAAAACCTGTACTGCATTTTTGTAAACAATGGTTTGTTACGAAAGAATGAATTTGAAAGTGTTCTGCATCAATATAAGGATATGGGCCTTAATGTAAAAGGCGTTGATGCCGCCGACAGGTTCCTGTCGCAACTGGCCGGGATAGACGACCCGGAAACGAAAAGAAAAACAATAGGGCGCGTATTCATTGAGGTTTTTGATGATGAGGCCCATCAGCTTGAGGACGTTAAGTGGCTCGCACAGGGTACTATTTATCCCGATGTTATTGAGTCGGTGTCAGTAAAAGGCCCATCGGCAACTATAAAGTCGCATCATAACGTAGGCGGACTGCCCGATTTTATGAAGCTAAAAATAGTTGAGCCACTAAGGATGCTTTTTAAGGATGAAGTGCGCAGGGTAGGAGCCACACTTGGTATTGATGCCGAACTGCTCGGAAGGCACCCCTTCCCGGGCCCGGGGCTGTCCATTAGGATACTTGGCGATATTACCCCCGAAAAAGTACGCATACTCCAGGAAGTGGATGCGATATTTATTGAAGGGCTTAAAGCCGATGGATTATATAACAAAGTATGGCAGGCCGGTGCGATACTGCTTCCGGTGAACAGCGTGGGTGTAATGGGCGATGAACGCACCTATGAAAAGGTAGTGGCACTACGTGCGGTGGAATCTACTGATGGAATGACCGCGGACTGGGTTCATCTTCCTTATGAATTCCTCATGAAGATATCAAATGAGATCATTAATAAAGTAAAAGGCGTGAACAGGGTAGTGTATGACATCAGTTCAAAACCGCCCGCCACCATTGAATGGGAATAGCATAAAATGTATTTGTAGAGCCGGATTATATCCGGCTTTTTTTATTTGACATAATTTTAACTCGTGGAATTAAGATAAGTTTAGTAGACTTATTTAGTTAAAAAAACAGTGCCATTTGCTAATACCTTGCAATATTGTTACCCTTTCAGTAAAACTGCGTGCTAATGTTTACAATTTCCTACAGAAACTGTGCGGTTTTTGCACATGCCACCGTAAGTTGACTACAAGTTTATTTAGTATTTTGTTAGCGTTAGCCCGCAATTACATGGTGTAATTTTACATAGTAATTCAAAAAGATAGGGCTATGAAACGAATAATTACTCTAATTGCAATGGTTTTTCTGATGGGGAGCGTTGCTACAGCGCAGCAAAAAAGCGAAAATAATGATGAGGTTATAGTTAGCCATACTGTTGAGCTCGGTGAAAGTGTATTATTGATTTGTAAAAAGTATGTTGTACTTCCGCAGGATTTCTATAAATACAACAAAGAGGCAATACATGGGGTTAAAGAAAACACAGTTCTACGCATCCCTCTTCATAAATCCAAATCCAAAGCGATCCAGGCCGAGATAGCTGCAAACAGGGAAGCTTCTTACAACAGTTTTGCAGCAACCGACAACAGAAGAAGCGGAGGCCCTAAAAAAGACTAGTTAAAATTTAAATTTTAACTATAGTCCAGTTATCTTTTAATTAGCTTTACATTTCTATAAAATGTAAAGGAGATGAAAAAGATTATATTTATTGTATTAGCAGTTCTGGCTTTTGGCTGTTCCGCTTTTGCACAGGACGAAGAAGTACAAGAAAAAGCCGACATAGGATATACAGGCCCAACCGTTAACCATACTGTTGCCCTGGGTGAGACAGTGGTGATGATCTCTAAAAAATATTTTATAAAGCCACAGGATATCTATGATTTAAATCCCACCGCCATAGATGGCATTGCTTACCAGACGGTCTTAATTATACCCTCCGATAAAAAGATGCTTAAAGATGCCTCTGAACGTGCACGGAAAGCTAATGCAAAAAAAGAGCGGGAGGAGAGAATGCTGGAGGAGCGGCAGGGGGTAACAATAAATGTTGAATAGTGGTTAATGATTTAACTGAATTTTATAAGAAAATTATACTATAAGCCGTTACAAAAGTTAACTTTGTAGCGGCTTAATTATTTTAAATTGTCCTGGTATGAAATATATAGTAATTTTCTTTTTTTCGCTGCTGCTCTTCTCAAACCATGCGTTTGCACAAGATAAATATACCAAACACAAAGTAGCAAAGGGCGAGACTATTACTGATATTGCAAAAAAATATAAAGTTACTCCCTACGATATTTACAGATTAAACCCTGATTCCCAAAACGGGATAAAAGAAAATAGTATCCTCCTGGTTCCATCTGAATCTGTTGCACCAACCACCGTTCCTGAAAGAGAGAAAACTACAAAAGTTGCTAACAAAATACACGAGGTAAAGGCCAAAGAAACACTCTACAGCCTGGCTAAATTGTACAATGTTTCAGTTGAGGATATTACAAAGGCAAATGGTGAGAGCGTAGCGGCCGGGCTTCAGATAGGACAGAAAATCATTATACCTATAAAAGGAAGCGGGGTTGCAGCACAGGTAAAAACCGTTGAACGCCAGGAAGAACGAAAAGACGCGCCAACCCACCTTTTCCACACTGTGGCATCGGGCGAAACAAAGTATTCGATCGCGAAGCAATACGGTATGTCACTACAGTTACTGGAGGAACTGAATCCTGAGGTTAAGGATGTCCTGCCACTGGGATACAAACTGAAGCTTTCAAAAAATGCTATACTAAATAAGGAGATCGGCCCATCGGCAAGCGAGAAGGTAACAGAGACGGCTTACGTAC
>Ga0190273_10000647_pt1 | contig 12677 bp, 11 predicted proteins | sample Popmic504IS_FD_134513 | JGI IMG/M metagenome (GOLD analysis project Ga0190273, IMG submission 134513) | Populus adjacent soil microbial communities from riparian zone of Shoshone River, Wyoming, USA - 504 IS | ecosystem: Environmental > Terrestrial > Soil > Riparian zone > Trees stand | place...
TACTAAAAAACTTCTTCGTCCCGGAAATAACTGGAGCGATTCCGACTGTGATGATCCTCTTCAATTATAAAATTTTTTCAAGGCGCGCGGGCTACAGTTTTCTGACGGCGCTCACAATGATCTTCTGCGTCCTCGCAGGAGTCGCCGACGCTAAAGCGCGGTCGGACGAAGCGCCGCTGGCGGCCATCAACTATCGCCTCTCAATGACGCGCCCGGCGACGCATCTCTTTGAAGTACAGATCGAAGTTCGGACGGCGAAGGACATAAACCCGGATCACCTTGATTTCCAGATGCCGCGCTGGTCGCCTGGACGCTACTCTGTCTTTAACTTTGCCATGAATGTGCAGGAGTTCAGCGCCTACCCTTACTGTGGTGAAGCGATCTGTCGCGCAGAGCCTTTGCCCGTCATGAGGATCGACGATCAGACCTGGCGCGTGCAGACCGTCGGTAAAGAGAGACTTATGGTCAGCTACAAAGTCTTCGGCGATAATTTATCCGGCACGTTCTCGCAGCTCAACGAGCGTCACGCCAATTTCAACGGCGGCTCTCTCTTTATGTACATCGTTGGGCACAAGCCTGATCCTGTGCGACTCAAAATTGATCCTCCCGCGGGCTGGCGCATCGTCAATGGACGAATGGAAAGCTCGGATCAACGCGAATGGCAGTTTCCAAACTATGACATACTGATTGATACGCCGACGGAGATTGCACCGGACTGGACTATGGAGCAGTTCAACTGGGAAGGGAAGACCTACAGGGTCGTCGTTCATTCGCAAGGCGCAGAGGGAGGAAAGCGTCGCGCGCTGGTCAGCGGCATAGAAAAAATCGTGCGCGCGGAGACGGCCATGTGGGGCACGCCGGAATTCGATTCCTATACTTTCCTGATTCATTTCGCCGCCGACGGCGAGTCGAGCGACGGGATGGAGCATCTGACCTCGACGCAGCTCATACAGCCTGGCGCGCTTGCCAGTCAGGGCGAGCTTGAAAGCGCGCTCGACGGCGCGGCGCACGAATTTTTTCATGTCTGGAACGTCAAGCGATTACGCCCGGCGGAGCTTGGCCCGTGGGATTTTACGCGCCCCTTGAGAACGCGCAGCCTGTGGATCGTCGAAGGCATCACCAACTACTACGGCCATTTGATGCAAAGACGCGCCGGAATCTGGACTGATGCCAGACTCCTTGAAAGATTGGGCCAACAAATTGCGGAAGTCGAGAACGCGCCCGGCAGCAGATTGATGAGCGCCGAAGAATCATCAATCGTCGCGCCTTTCCTTGACGGCGCAGCGCATACGCAGCGAACCAATCTGGATAATACTTCCGTCAATTATTATCCTAAGGGCGAAGTCTTAGGGCTAGTGCTCGATTTGTTGATTAGACGCGAGACAGCGGGGCGCGCATCGCTAGACGATGTATTGCGGCGCATGTATCAGAAATTTTACGTGGAGAGCGCGGCAGACACTTATTACCTGCGCGGTCGCGGCTACACCGTGGAAGACTTCGAGCGCACGGCCTCTGAGGTCGCAGGGCGAGATTTACAGGACTTCTTTAAGCGTTATGTGCGCGGCGTCGAGACTCCGCCTTATGATGAAGCGCTGGCCACTGTCGGCCTGCGTCTGGTTCGCGCACAAGCGCGCGCCGCAGAAGTAAGACCACCGTCCGCGCCCGCCAGCACGGGCAAAGTAGAAGCCTCGCACCTTATAGAAGCCTCGCGCCCTGTGGCACACCCGTTCTCGTACCGCATCGAAGAGCGCAGAGACGCCACCGCACAGCAGCGCGCACTGCGCGCCGCGTGGATGCGAGGATGAGAAAGAAGAGTCTGACAAATAAAGTCTAACATTACGCGGCGCTTATCTACGGAGCTTGACTCAAAATTTTTATCCGTCACACTGTAAACATGCTCGCTCCTACGGAGCTGAAAAAGATTTTGTCGCTTTATCTTGAACTCACGTCGATCAAATGGGTCGACAATCCTCGCCGTCTCAAAACAGATTTCCAAAGATTTAGCCGGGCATTGACTCATGCGCGAAGCTAAGACCGTCAAGCGTGATCGGGCGATTCGCAAAGGGATGGAATTTATCTACCGGCTCGCCTGTGATTCTCAACACTTCGCCGATTACGGAAGCGATCTGCTCAACTGTTTCTACTTTATCTCGGCCACATCCAGTGACGCGTGGCTGCGCCGAATGGCCCGCCAGATGGGAAAGGAGCGCGCGCTCGCCTGGCGACGCGCTTACCCGGCCCTACAGCGCAAAGCCGGTGCGGACGACATCGCAGACCTGATGCACGGCGCTTACGCGGCCACGCGCTTTGGCGTCGACTGCGCGAATCTCAAAGCCGGGCTTAAACGGGCCGCCACGCGCTTCAAGGCCAGCGATTACCTCTGGTTCGATGCGGATGTAGAGCCGCCTCCGAGTGATATACCGGAGGCTTGCGAGTGCGGCGCTTCTAATCCGCGCGGGCGAAAGGCGTGCCGCAAGTGCCGTCAATATTTGCCGGTGATGAGCCGCTACTGGGTCTTTATGGATGCGCTAGTCCGTGCCTATACGGGCGAGCGCTATGGCGTTCCCCTGGGCGCATCGTATGCCAGCGTGATTAAGTGGCTGCCACTGATGCGCCCCTATCGTAATTTAGAGGGCGGGAGCAACCATGAATTCTACGAACAGATTTATGCCGTCACACATGTCGTTTACACTCTGAACGATTACAGCGTCTACAGGCTTTCTCCAAAGTGGCTGCCGCAGGAATACGAATTCCTGAAGACAGCTCTGGCAGAGATGATACGGATGAATGACGCGGAGACGACGGGCGAGATCATGGATTCGCTGAGAGCGTTTGGTCTCACCAGCCGTCATACACTGATCCGCACAGGGGTGGACTATCTATTGACGGAGCAGAACGAAGACGGCAGTTGGGGAGACCTTGAGACCGAAGATATATACCAGCGTTATCATCCCACCTGGACGGCCATAGATGGATTGCGCGAGTACCGCTGGCGCGGAGAGAGAATCAGCTTTCCAAAACTGATGCCGCTTTTAAAAGCGATGAGCGGCTAAGAGCCGCTAACAAAACGAGCGATCTATTCGGTGAGAAGTTTTGTTTGGCGCTTTAAATAGCTTTCGGCGTGATGACTTCGATTGAATGAGGCGCGATCTCGAAGGTCATGGGTGGGCGTCCGATGATTTCACCATCGACCTGCACCAGCACGTCGCCCGTGGCGCGCGCATGCGAGGCGCGAAGGTAACGCACGCCTCTGGTGTTTGGGGGCAAGCCTCCGCGCATCGCACGCGAAAGCAGCCGCAGATAACGCAGGCGACTATGCGAGTTAATCAGGCAGACCTCGAACTCTGGCTCATGCAGGCGCGCACGCGGCGTAATCGAAAGATCGCCGCCGTAATGCGGCGCTTTGCCTATGGCCGCAAACGTCGCCGTAAAGGTTTCTTCGCCGACCTCTATCTGAAAGGGGATGGGCTGCCAGTTCAGCAGATGGCCGATGCCTGAATACCAGAAGGCCGCTTCGCCGACGCGCCGTTTCAGACGCGGGCGCACACCCTCTACGATGGAAGCGTCCAGACCGACACCTGCCATCAGAAAGAAATAGCGCTGCGCGCCGCTCTCTTCCGCAGTTGCCCGGCCAATGTATATGCGTTCAGTGTGAGCGCGCGCGATTACTTCTGCCGCCTCTTTCACAGCAAAGGGAATCTTCAGCTCGCGCGCCAGCACGTTGGCCGTGCCGCGCGGCCAGATCGCCAGACGCGTGTCCGTCCCGACTAACCCTTGCAGCGCCTCGTTGATCGTTCCATCGCCGCCTGACACGATCACTTCACGCACGCCACTCGTTGCCGCGCGCTCAGCCAGGCGCGCCGCATCGTTTGGCCCGTTCGTATTGATGACTTCGACCGCGACGCCGCGCAACTTTAGCAGCTCGCGAAAGCGTGCCACTTCCTCTGCGCGCTTTCGTCCGCCGCGCCCTGCGTTCGGGTTCGAGATCAATACGGCTTTACGTTCAGTCATAAGAATACAGCCTGGGATAGCAAACCGGATGCCTCTTCGGTTGCCGTCCCGTATTTACTCTATAATGAGTTGTCGCAGCACGCTCGCACTTCACTTTAAAGGAGCGTGCGGCTTCAGACAGGTGTCGGATAAATACTGCCCGCAGGGAGGACGTTACTATGACGAAGCACGAGTCGCAAATTCCATCCCGCCGCGAGTTGCTGGTGCTACTCATTATATATCTCGTCGGATTCGCGTTGCTGGCGATTCGTCCCTATGATCGCGCGGACTGGGCTTTGGAGAATTTCTTTCCCGTCTCGATGCTGATAGCTATTCTGGGGACTTACAAATATTTTAAGTTCACGCGGCTCTCTTATTACCTGCTCTTCTTTTACCTGTTCGTACAATCTTACGGCGGGCATTACACGTACGCGCTGACGCCGCCCTTTAACTGGCTGCGCGACACGTATGGTCTCTCTCGCAACCATTATGATCGTGTGGCCCATTTCATGCTCGGATTTTTGATGGCTATGCCTGTGCGCGAGATTCTGCTGCGTTACATACAGGCGTCGCGCCGCTGGATGGCTTTTCTGACGGCGGCTATTCTGCTCTCAATCGGCGCTTTCTATGAGTTTATAGAGTGGTGGGTGGCGGTGCTGGTGACGCCGGAGTTGGGCGACAAATTCCTCGGCACGCAGGGCGACATCTGGGATTCACACTGGGACATGTTCCTGGCCCTCGTCGGAGCAATCCTGGCTCTTGCCCTCTTCTCAAAGCTGCACGATAGACAGCTAGGCACTTACCTGCGAACCACGAGGACACCTCGTTAAAGTGAGGGGCAGCAATAAAGAGAGAAAGAGACGCGAGGGGGACGCAGCCGCTTTTAATCGAAGCCCTTTCCAGACACAGGTGCGGCGGCCTCTATCTTTTACCCGCATCTTTCTTATCGCCGTGATCTTTCGGCGGCCCTTTAGGCCCCCAGTAATACTTATGTATGATGTACTGATAGACGCCTATGGCGAAGAGGGCAGCGATGATCGAGATGATGATGAGTGGAAGCATGTTGTGAACTCTCGCTCGACATTATCAGTGTTCGCCCGTCAATAAGCAATTATTAAGAGCTCCATAAAGAAAAGGATGAAGGAAAGACAGAACGATTTCATCCTTCCGCCTTCATTCTTCATCCTTTCTTAGTTCCAGCCCTCTTTCATCGCGAGCAGTTTGCCGACGATCTCGCGCGCCGCGTGTGGACGCGCCATGCGGCGCGCCGTTGCCTGCATTAAGGCGAAGCGCTCTGTGTCTTCGAGCAGCCGGTCTATCTTAAAGGCAAGCACGGGCAGATTATTACAGCGAATCGCGACACCCATTTCGAGCAGATGATCGGAGTTTCGCTCTTCCTGCCCCGGAATCGGATTGACGATGACGAAGACCAATCCCTTGGCTAAAGCTTCCGCAGTGGTCAAGCCACCAGGCTTCCCCAACAGAATGTCCGAGGCGGTCATGTATTCGTCCATCTCTTTCGTATAACCGATGGCCTTGACGGACACACGCGCGCTCTTCCCAAAGGATTGGCCCAAAAGCTCAATACGCCTGCGCAGCTCATCGTTGCGGCCACACAGCGCGACGACCTGCGCAGGATGCTTCAATTCTCCGAGAGAGCTGACGATATGCTCCATTGGGCCAACGCCGAAGCCTCCGGCTGAAAGCAGAATCACACGACTGTCCTGACGAAGACCGTGCTTGTCGCGCATAGCGCGCTTCTCTTTCTCCACACTGAAGACCGTATCGATGGGGATGCCGGAGACGGTGATCTTATCCGGCGGGATGCCTAAGTTCTCAAGATGCACGCGCGTCTCGTCGAGCGCGACAAAGTATTGCTCATAGTGATGGCACAACCACATCGCGTGGACATCGAAATCCGTGACGACTATTGCTTGACGAGTGGAGATTCTCTGCTTGGCCTTGAGCCAGGAGATGATCTCTGCCGGTAGAAAGTGTGTGCAGATGGTAATCTCAGGCTGGTAAGCTTTGAGCATCTTGACGAAGGGGCGCGTGTTGAGCTTATCGAGCGCCAGTCGCCGCCGCTCATTCTTCCAGGGCTTGTCCAGATGATCGTAGAGCCATCCCAAAACCTCCGGCATCTTATTGACCATCTCGATATATGCCTTCGAGTAGAGATGCCGAAACAGCTTGTTCGTATAGGCGAGCGTGTCTATGTGGCGCACCTCACTGGCTGCGCCCATCTCTCTGATCGCGCCCTCTATTGCTTCAGCCGCACGGACATGGCCCGCACCCGCCGAGGCCGACAGCACCAGAACTTTTTTGAACATTATTTTTTTGTGAGTCGTCAGCTCAGGGATGGCTGCGAAAGATTATTCAAGCGCAGAGAAAAGATCAGTTCTCCGTCATGCATGTCCCGCGTATTGATAAAGCCGACGCTCTCGTAAAGCCCCTGCGCTACCGTGTTCTCCGGGACGACCGTGAGCTTGATCTCTTCGCAGCGCTCGCCTTCCGTGATTAGCGTGATGAGTTTGACGAGAGCGACTTTGCCGAACCCACGACCCTGATAATTTTTATCGATCATAAACCGCTTGATCCACTGGACACGATCATCTTCATCATCACGAACGTAGAGAGCAAAGCCAACAGGTTGATGAGCGTCGTAGATCGCCAGCGGATGATGCTCGCACCCGCCGGGATTGACGTAGCATTCTGCCAGCGAGCGTAGATTAGAGGCGACGAAGTTCTCCTGTTGCGTGTGAACTTCGAGCGCGATCACCTCGCGCCAGTTGTGCTCGTCAATTTTTCTAAACTCGATAGCCATCCACACCCGCGCGCGTGTTTCTTACAAACTTAACTCACGACAGATTATTCCAGCCGGTAATTCGGCGCTTCCTTCGTGATGATTACGTCGTGGACGTGCGATTCGCGAAGGCCAGCCGAGGTGATGCGTATAAAGCGTGTCTTCTCCTGGAACTCTTTGATGTTGCGGCAACCCGTGTAGCCCATCCCTGCTCGCAATCCGCCGATGAGTTGCGTGACCATGTCGCCCAGCGTGCCCTTGTAGGGGACGCGCCCCTCTATGCCTTCGGGGCCGAGCTTCGATTCGATCTCGGTCTGTTCCTGGCTGTAGCGGTCGCGCGAGCCCTCGCGCATCGCGCCGATTGACCCCATCCCGCGATAGGTCTTAAAGGATCGGCCCTGAAACAGAATGACCTCGCCCGGCGCTTCTTCTGTTCCCGCAAAGAGCGATCCGATCATGACGACATCCGCGCCTGATGCAATCGCCTTGGCAACATCGCCTGAGAACTTTACGCCGCCATCCGAGATCAGCGGAACATTGGCCTCTCTGGCTGCCTGCACACATTCCCTGATGGCCGTAATCTGCGGCACGCCCGCGCCAGTGACGACGCGAGTTGTACATATTGACCCCGGCCCGATTCCTACCTTGACAGCATCGACGCCTGCATCGATCAGCTCGCGCGTGCCGTCAAAGGTCGCGACGTTTCCGGCGATCAGTTGGACGTTGGAGTGGCGGCGCTTGATCTCGCGCACGGCCTCTATGACGCGCGTGGAGTGACCGTGAGCCGTATCGACGACCAGACAATCGACGCGCGCGCGGACGAGTTCGTCTGCGCGCTCGCGATAATCGCCGGTCGCGCCGATGGCCGCCGCGACACGAAGTCGGCCCAGGTCGTCTTTCGCGGCGGTCGGATACTTGATCGCCTTCTGAATGTCTTTTACCGTGATTAGCCCCTTGATATGTTTGTCGCCGTCCACGACGAGGAGTTTTTCGATACGATGCTTTTGCAGCACGGCCTTGGCCTGTTCGAGCGTCGTGCCGACGGGAACGGTCACGAGCGGCTGCTTGGTCATCACGTCCGAGACGGGAATCTCAAAGCGCGTCTCAAAACGCAGGTCGCGATTAGTGATGATGCCGACGAGGTGGCCGTCTTCATCTACGACCGGAACGCCGCTGATCTTATAACGCTCCATGACCAGGAGCGCTTCGCGCACGGGACGGTCAGGGCGAATCGTCACAGGGTCGACGATCATGCCCGATTCCGAGCGCTTGACCTTGTCGACTTCTTCTGCCTGTCGCTCGATGGAAAGGTTTTTGTGTATGACGCCGATGCCGCCCTGCTGGGCCAAGGCAATTGCGAGCGCGGCTTCCGTCACAGTATCCATCGCAGAGGAGCAGAGCGGAATCTGCAAGCGTATCTCGCGCGTGAATTGCGTCGAAGCGTCCGTCTCTGCGGGCAGGACATCACTGCGCGCGGGAACTAACAGCACATCGTCGAAGGTGAGACCTTCCGGCAGATTGTCCGTCATCGTCTTGCTCCTTAACTTCTGTGAGAAATAATAAGCTGCAAGGACGAAAGTAAAGGCTCATATCTTTTGTCCGTCGTCAATTATTTCTCTGTAAGATTTCGTATGTGTTTAATGCTCCAAGTATAAAATGAAAATGCCCGCAATTAAAGCGGGCCTCAAAGTATGTCACACTCCATTCGGTCGGCGCGCGACCCGCAGCGACAAGCACAGGGCGCACACCCGGCGTGCGCGCGCTCTCTCGCGCCGCACTTGTCAGGCGTTAAGCTGCTATTGCAAAAACTGTTCGTAATCTTCTCTGTTGACTGCCATCTCTGCAAGCGAGCCCTTCATGTTGAAAGGAACTTTCGCCTGCCGACCGTTGATCGTGATCTGAAGCGAGCCGGGTTTATCCTTCGCGCATTGCACTCTGATACTTCGCTCAGGCGTGAACTCTTTCGTCTCGTCCGCTTGCAGATTACCCGCGAACTCTGATTTCTTCTCATCGTCCTTATACACGCGCATCCAGACCAACTCGCCCACGGCCTTGATCTGCACGTTGAATCCCGTAATGTTTGTCTGCGTCGGCGATGAAGTAGTGGCGACGCCAGCCGTCGAGGCCGCCGGAGTTGTGCCCGACTGTGACGGCGCTCCTGTGCGCGGCGCTTCCGCCGTCGGTGTTGCGTTCGGGACTGTCGGCGCAGCTTGACGACGTTGCCACCAGTGCAGCGCCGCGTACACGCCGAGCGATAGAATGGATAAGATCAGGATTGTGAGCAGCAGCGTGACCAGCGGTGAGCGCGTCGAGCCGCCGTCCGTGTACACCTGCGGTCTGTGAGATATGCTCGGCTGTTCCTCAGGCGCTTCGCCCTGTTCGCGCATCTCGCGCGCGTAAGCTTCGACGGCCTCTTTTTCGTCGAAGCCGATATATTTGGCGTATGATCTAATGAAACTGCGATTGAAGATGCCGCCAGGCAGGCGCTTGAAATCGTTGGCCTCGATGGCTTCCAAGTAGCGCATGGAGATGCGTGTCTGTTCGGAGATTTCGCGCAGAGAGATACCGCGCGCCTCGCGGGCGAGCCGCAACTGTTCTCCAAAAGATGCTGCCATCACCAACCTGCGTCCACCCTCAGGGAGTTGTTGGGGGCGAGTAGTCTCATGGCGCTCTCGTACTTGCAGGAAGCTTTCAACTCGTGTCTGGTTCGGGCCGCTTCCAAACCCTTACGGGCTCGCCTTTTACACAGCGGCCAAAGTGCCTTTGGCGCGAACTATAACTTTTGCTGGTAAACGTTGTCAAACTTTTGTGGCGCAAAAGGATGCGCGTCTCTTGATTCTTGCAGCGCACAGGACTACGATGGAGACTTCGGACAAAGCGGAATACTCGTTTTTAACTTCTACTATATGAAAAGTGAGGATTGAAGCTCATGCCTCTCGAAGCATTGGGAATGGTTGAGACCAAGGGATTCGTCGGAGCAGTCGAAGCCGCCGACGCGATGGTCAAGGCCGCCAACGTACAGCTTTTAGGCAAGGAATATATCGGCGCAGGTTATGTGACGATCTTCGTGCGCGGCGATGTCGGCGCGGTCAAGGCCGCCACGGACGCCGGAGCAGCAGCCGCACGCCGCGTCGGTGAACTAATCAGCGTCCATGTCATCCCGCGCCCACACGGCGAAGTCGAGCGCGTGCTCCCCACAAACGGGCGCACGGGCTACAGCCCGGACGAGCGCGCCATCGGCGCAGGCGATCGCGGACAACTAAGCGAAGGCGATCAGGGACGCTCGCTTCCCGCCGGAGCGCGCGAGAACAATAAAGAGAGAGCGAAGTAAACAGTTTTCAGTTTTCAGCAATCAGTTTTCAGCAGAAACGAAATGCTTTTACTGAAAACTGAAAACTAAAAACTGAAAACTGCTTGGAGGTACATCATGTCGGTTGATAAAGACCTGGTGTCCGTGCAGCAGGCGCGTGATCTTATAGAAGCGGCGCACCGCGCGCAGGTGGAATTGTCAAGATTCGACCAGGCGCGCATTGATCGCATCTGCGAGGCTATGGCCAGGGCTGCGCTGAAAGAGTCTGCCAGGCTTGGCGCGATGGCCGTCGAAGAGACGGGGATGGGCATCCCGGACGACAAGCGCGAGAAGAATCGCTTCGCGTCCGAGGATGTCTGGAACTACTTTCGTAACCTGCGCACGGTCGGCGTAGTCTCCGAATCAAAAGATGTTGTGGAGATCGCCAGCCCGCGCGGAGTGGTCTGCGGAATCATCCCTTCGACCAATCCGACCTCGACGGCGATCTTCAAATGTTTGATCTCCGTCAAGTCGCGCAACGCCATAGTGCTGTCCCCTCACCCTTCCGCCGCGCGCTGTATCAACGAGGCGGTCAAAGTCGTGCGTGATGCCGCGATGAAAGAGGGCTTGCCCGCAGACGCCATCGGCTGCATGACGACCGCGACCATAGAAGGCACTGAAGCCTTGATGAAGCACAAGCAGACCGCCGTCATCCTGGCGACGGGTGGTATCGGTCTGGTGCGCGCCGCTTATTCTTCCGGCAAGCCTGCGTTCGGCGTTGGGCCCGGCAATGTTCCGGTCTTCGTCGAGCGAACGGCCAACGTGCCAAAGGCCGTGCAGGATATTCTGACGGGCAAGTGCTTTGATAATGGAACGATCTGCGCTTCGGAGCAGGCAGTCATCTGCGATGCTCCCGTTGAAAGTGAAGTGCGCGAGCAGTTCAAGGCGCAGGGCGGCCATTTCCTGAGCGCTTCGGAAGCGGATCAACTGGCGAAAGTCGTCGCCACGCCACAGCGTTCCCTGAATCCGCAGATCGTCGGCAAATCCGTCGAGACAATCGCGAAACTCGCGGGCATAAACGTTCCGCCGGGCACGCGCTGTCTGCTGGCGAATGTCGGCGGCGTCGGGCGCGAGCATCCGCTCTCTATGGAAAAGCTCTCGCCTATCTTAGCCTTCTACGTAGAGGACGGAGTGGAGCGCGGGGCTGCGCGTTGTTTTGAAGTCTTAAGCTACGGCGGCATGGGCCACACCGCTGGGATTCACACGCGCTCGCGCGAAGCAGCCATTCGTTATGGTAACGAGATGCCCGCCTCGCGCGTCACGGTCAATACACCGACGACGCATGGCGCAATCGGATTCTCGACGGCGCTTCCGCCCTCTATGACTCTGGGCTGCGGCTCCTGGGGCGGCAATGTGACTTCGGATAATGTCTCGCCGCTGCACCTGATGGACATCAAGCGCGTCGCCTTTGAGACGCGCGCCGTTAAGAGCGTGCGGCCCGCAGTTGAACTCGCAGCCGCAAGCAAAGAGACAGGGGCCGCGCAGCCAGTCTTCGCCAGCGCCGGGCAGGAAGGTGCGAGGGTGTCGCCTTCTGCGAGTGCGTCCGCTCCGCAGACAGCGCGCACCATCGGTCGGGAGGAGATCGCCGCCATCGTCGACCGTTTTCTAGCGGGTCGCCGCCCGGATCAAACATCGAGTGAGCATCCAGCGCTTCATGCTTCTGAATCACCGGCGCAGTATCAACCCGTGATAGATACGGAAGCGGGCACGATGTACGACAAATCTCAGGCAGCGCCGCAAGCGTCAGCCGCACCGCAGGCAGTAGATACACGCAATGGCGGCAGCGGCGGTAATGGATCGGCAGCCGCTTCCAACACGCAGCCTGCGCCACAGGCTCAGCCGAGCATACCTGCGCCATCAAACGGCGCAGCATCACAGTCGGCAGCGGGTAATGGCCGCAAAGCGGTGGATTTTGTCAGCGAAGACGATGTGCGCAGGGCTATTCAGAAAGGCGAGAAGATTTACATCAACGCCAAGACGATCATCACGCCCGCCGCGCGCGACATGGGCGAGCCCACAGAGGTCTTCGCGAAAGGATAAAAGGCAGAGGCTAGAGGTCAGAGGTTGGAGGTCAGTTACCACGAACGGCTTTCACTAACCTCTAGCCTCTAACCTCTAACCTCTTAATCATGTTCTTAGGCAAAGTCGTCGGCACTGTCTGGTCTACGAAGAAGACGCCCGATCTGGAGGGCGTCCGTTTTTTGATCGTGCATCCGTATGATCTGGATAAAGAGCCGACGAAGAATATCGTCGTCGTCGCAGATCGCCTCGGCGCAGGCCCTGGCGAGATCGTGATAGTCGCTTACGGCAAAGCTGCGCGCACGGCCATCGGCAATCAGGAGATGTCAATCGAAGCGGCTGTGGTCGGCATAGTGGATCGGATGGATTTGCACGACGCGGAATCCGAAGAGGTGCGCCGCGCCGCACGCGAGCTGCGAGCACAGGAAAACGGCAAACCATAAAAGCAGAGGTCAGAGGCTGGAGGTTAGCTGTCAGTTCTTTACTAACCCCTGACCACTGACCTCTAACCTCTGA
>Ga0190273_10000648_pt1 | contig 12677 bp, 6 predicted proteins | sample Popmic504IS_FD_134513 | JGI IMG/M metagenome (GOLD analysis project Ga0190273, IMG submission 134513) | Populus adjacent soil microbial communities from riparian zone of Shoshone River, Wyoming, USA - 504 IS | ecosystem: Environmental > Terrestrial > Soil > Riparian zone > Trees stand | place...
GAGATGAAAGACGTGATCTTTCAGGGCTCGCGCAATCGCCAGCCGAGCGGCATGGCCGAAGTCGTCCTACACATGGTGCGCGACGAAACCATCGAGCACGAGCCCGATATAGAAGACATAGATTCCACCCTCGAAGAGATAGACGATCACACAGTCGAGATCGAAGGAATCAGCGCAACCGGCGAGACCGCTCCTGAAGCAACTATCGCAAACGCAGTTACTACGGACACTGTTGGCACGACAGATAACGTCAGCACGGACGACGCAGCAACTCCTTCCGTAGAGGTCGCGGCAGACCCCGCGATCGTGACCGCGAATGAATCGAACAGCGATGCTTTACCCGTAGAAGCAAACGGGGCTGAAACTGTTGGCACTGACACACAGGCAACTGCATCCGTCCCTGCGACTACCAGGGTTCATGGCAAGCGACACTGGCGGCCAAGCCGTCTTGCGCTAGAGTTTGCGCCGGGCGAGGCTGTCTCCGTTACGCGCCGCCTCTATCGCTCCGGCGAGAGCGAATATCTCTTAAACAATCGCCTCTGTCGCCTGCGTGATATTCAAGACCTCTTCTCGGGCACGGGACTCTCCGGCGCGCATTACGCCATCATCGAACAGGGACGCATCGGCCAGATTTTGTCCGCCAAGCCGATGGATCGCCGCACGCTGATCGAAGAGGCCGCCGGGATTACAAAATTTCGCGTGCGCCAGCGTGCAGCCGAAGCAAGACTGGACTCTGCCCGCTCCAATCTCAACCGCGTCTCGGACATCATCTCAGAGATAGACAAACAGGTTAACAGCCTGCGGCGACAGGCAGCGAAGGCCAGGCGTTATCGCGTCCTGCGCGAGGAACTGCGCGAGCTGCTTCGTCGCGTCTACGTCGCGGAAGAGCGCACGCTCTCCACCTTGCTGGATGAAACGCGCGCCCTTTTGGAAGAGGCCGGTCACGAAGAGCGCGCTCTGGCCGAGATGCTCAGTGCACGCGAAGATGATGCGCGCGAAGCGACGCAGCATGCGCGCACCCTTGAAGACGAGTTGGCCCAGGCGCGAGCCGCCGTGGCCGATGCAGCGCTTCAGCGTGACCGCCGTACGCGCGAACGCTCCTACCAGGAGGAACAGCTTGCGGCTTATGGCAAGCGTCGCGAAGCGGTCGAGAGCGAGATGGAGATGGTGCGCACGCGCCTACAGGAAGTCGAGCGCGAATGCGAACGCCTGCGCGAGTTGGACGCTTCATTGCGCGACGCAAGCGAAGAGAGCACGCTGTCGCTTCAATCTGCCGAAGCAGCCTACAGCCGCAAGCTCACGGAAGCCTCAGAGGCCGAAGCAGAGATTGAGCGCGCCCGCGCAGAACTGCTCACGCATACAGCCGTCGCCGAGCGATTGATGGAGATCGGTCGCCAGCTTGACTCCGCGCTTGAAAGAGTCGCTCTACAGGCAGAAGGACTGGCGCACGAGGGCGAGCGCGCTGCGGCCATTCACCTGGAGCGCGCGGCAGAGGCTGAAACTCTAAACGCGGAGATTGCGATTGCGCGCGAGCGACTGGCGGGACTCGCTGCGGAGCGCGAACAGGCCGTGCACGCTGTCGTGCTTGGGCATGAAGCTGTATCGGAAGCCGATGCCGAGTACGAACGTGTGCGTGAAGGATTTTCGCGCACGCGTCATCGTCTGGATACGCTGCTGGAGTTGGACGTGCGCCGCGCGCACTATTCGCAGGCCGTGCAGCGAATCTTCGCGACCGAAGGCGCGGCGGAAGATTTTCACTTTATGGGCACGCTCGCAGACATGCTACAGGTCGCACCCGAATGGGAGCGCGCCGTCGAGGGCGCGTTTGGCTCATCACTGCAATCGATCATCGTGCCCACACCGGATGATGCGGCGCGTGCCGCGCTCTGGCTAAGGGAACACGATGCGGGTCGCGCCAGTTTTTTGATCGTCGGGCTTCACGGCGCAAGCGAAGAGATCGATACGGAGGCCGGGACGCAAAGAAGCGAGGCGGAGGAGACAAACACACCTGCACAGTTTGAAGAGGCTTCGGAAAACTTGAAGGACATACGCATCGGCGATCTGCTGGGCGCGCCCCCCGAACTGCTCAGTGTCCTGAGACGCACGCTCGCGCAGAAGATGGATGCGCTGCTGGCTTCGAGCCTGGACGATGCGATAGCCAAGTCGCTCGCCACGGGTGATATGTATGTCACTGCCGTCGGCGACTGGGTGGCTGGCGGCCAGCTCGTCACAGCCGGAGACGAGCGCGCATTCGAAGAGGGCGCGGGCCTGCTGGGCTTTAAGCGCGAGCTGCGCGAGCTTGAACAGAGCGCCAACGAATTTTCGACCGCGATGACGATAGCTGAGCAGGCCGTGACCGTAGCGCGCTCGCGTCTCACTGAGCTAGAGGACGCGGTCGTGCTCCTCAACGAAGTGATTGGTCGTGAAGAGCGTGACGCGATGGCCCGCGAGTTGAACGCCGCCGGGCTCGCGCAGGAGATCGAGCGTGCAGAGCGTCATCTGCGCGTCGTTGCGGACGATGCCGCGCGCCTGACAAGCGAGCGTCTTGAACTCGAAGAGCGTCGCCGTACGGCTCTAGCGGAAGCAGAGGCCGCAGAGATTGCGCGACAGACCGCTTCGCAGGCTGTGGCAGAGGCGGCCTCGCTGCTCGCCATCGCCAGACGTGAGGCCGAAGTTGAGAACGAGGGACTCGGAGAACAACGCGCATCAGCCGCCGCCGCAGCAGAGCGTCGCCGCGCAACCGCCACAGAGCTTCGTCGCATGGAAGCCGAACGCGATGATCTCTCTGCAAGGCTTGAGCGACACGCTCATGAAGCCGCAGAAGCAATCGAGCGGCTGGAAGAATTGCGCCGCTCTATAGATGAGATGGACAGGAGCGCTCTCTCCATAGACGAGGAGCGAGAGCGTGAGGAAAGAGCCGTTGCGGAGGCAAGCGCCAGATTAGCGGAAGCGCGTGAGAGAGCCGATGCGCTCTCGGCGGAGCTTGGAGAATTGAACCGGCGTGTGATCGCGGCGCGTGATGCACGCGCGGGGCTTGAGGTTCAGCGTGCTGAAGCGACGGCGCGGCTGGGATTTGTTCGCGAAGCCTGCATGACGGAGTTGAACCAGTCGCTTGAAGAATTAGCGCAGGAGCGACCCCTCGATGAAGAGCTTGACTTGGAAGCGGGGCGCGCGCGTGTAGAAGAGTTGCGGACGCGCATAGAGGGCTTCGGCGCGGTCAATATGATGGCGCTCGAAGAGTTGTCGGAAGCTGAAGAGCGTCTGCTTTTCCTGACGAGCCAGCGCAAGGATATAACGGACGGCATCGCTTCCACGGAAGAGGCGCTGCGCGAGATCAAGCGGCGCTCACGCGAGCGTTTCCGTCATGCCTTTGAAGAGATCAATCGAAATTTCGGAGCTTTCTTCCAGGAATTGTTCGGCGGCGGGCGCGGCGAGATGAGTTTAATAGAGGCCGACGATGTGTTAGAGTCCGGCATTGATATTGTGGCCCAACCGCCGGGCAAGCGCCTGCAAAATGTGCTGCTTCTATCGGGCGGCGAAAAGGCCATGGCTGCGCTGGCGCTGGTGCTTGGCATCTTTCATTATCGTCCGTCACCTTTTTGTCTGCTCGATGAAGTGGACGCGCCGCTGGACGAAGCCAACGTCGGTCGCTTTACGGACAAGGTCGCGCAGATGTCCGCGAGTACGCAGTTCATCGTTATCACACACAACAAGAGAACGATGGAGATGGCGCGCGCACTCTACGGCGTGACGATGGAAGAAGTGGGCGTTTCAAAACTGGTCTCAGTAAAATTCGAGTGAGGAAGAGTAGAAAGCTATTCTGGCGTCTGTCGATTGCCGCGCTCCTGATTACGGGCGCGGCGATTTGCGCTGCGGCTCAAACTGTGCCGCCCGTCAAGCATAACACTCGCGAACAGGCTGAGACCGCTGACACCGCTCCGACCAAAGTCAATGTGGCAATAGATGAGGCTCGCTACTTTTACGAGTTCAAGCAGCCTGAGTTCTTCATCAGCCATATCATCATCGAGCACGACGCCGTGGGCAACGGCACTGTCTCCTTCAAGCGCAAAGGGGTCGATGATCTGATCGTCGAACCGCTAGTCTTCTCAAGCGCATCACGCGCGCGCGTCTTCGGATTGTGGGAGGCGCTGCGTTTTTTAGAGTCGGATGTGGATTACCAGTCCGACAAGCAGTATCCGCATCTGGGCACGATGTTTCTGCGTATGACGCGTGGCGCGCAGATGCGCTCCGTCAAGTTTAACTGGACGCATGACCCGAATGCCGAAGCGCTCGCCAAAGAGTACAGGCGGGCCGCAGATCAGGCGATCTTTATTTTCGACATCAATCTGGCACGCGAGAATCAGCCGCTCAACGCGCCAAAGTTAATGGATCAGCTTGAGACCATGCTCAAGCTCAACTCTCTGTCAGACCCGAAGCAGCTTGTCCCGCTGCTGCGCGAAGTGTACATGGACGAGCGCATCCCCCTCATCGCGCGCAATCACGCCGAGCGAATTATCAAGAAGATCGAAAAATAACGACCCGTATCAGCCCCTTTTGGGGCTGATTGGGATTCTTGACTCTGCCATGGTTGGGCCGCTATCGAATAAAACTTCTTCTTTATACGTCATGTCGCTCAAAGACTGTTTTCGCAAAACGTTTTCTTCTTAATCCGCACCCTTTTTATAAAATTATCAATGCAACTTGCGCAAAACTTTTTCATCGTCGCCGTCCACAAGGACATAGAGCGGGGATACTGCGGCGCGCATTCCTTCTTGACCCGTTCAATAAGAGAAAATGGAACTGGCTTTTTGCGCTCTTTCTGGACGAACGAGTTGTCCGACCTCGTCCACTGAAGAGACTCGGTTCAGGGACAGTGAAGATGTTTCCACAAGGGCCAAGCGTCCTCCCGCCGCCGTGGAATGATCTTTGTCAATCGAAAGTGGTTATGCGAAAATGCGCAGCTTAATCTATAATCCTGCACGTAACACGTGACGACTGTGCCACTCGCAAAACTGGAGAGCGCCCTCGACGATTGCGCTCAAGACATCAATGCGCTCTACGCGCGTTGCCGCGAGGCTGCGCCCAACTACGGCGTCTCGCCGGAAGATTTCCGCGCGGCTCTCCGACAGGCCATTGATAAGTATCTGGTCGATCACACGAACGGCGACGCTCCCTCTGCTGATCGCATACGTCAATTCCTCAGTGAGCTTCAGGCTCAGGACCTTTATCTGGCGCTCGCCTGCGCCGCTGGCAACGAACATGCCTGGTGGGAATTCGATCAAAGCTATCGTCCATTTATAGAGCGCATCGCGCGACACCTTGCCAGCGCAGAGGTGCATGCGGAGGAAGTCATAGACTCTGTCTACGTAGAGCTTTTTGGCACGCGCGTCGTCAATAGTGTTCGCCAGTCGAAGTTTGCGACCTATACGGGGCGCGGCACGCTGCGCGGTTGGCTGCGCACGGTCGTCTGGCACGGCGTCATAGACCTGCACCGCGCTCGCCGCGACGAGATTTCCGTTGACGATTGGACTGAGAGCGGTGGCGAGACACAGGATCGGCCCGGCTGGCGCGCCGAAGCGCGCGGAGGCGAAGGAGCGATGGTGGACAGGATCGCGCGCGAACGCTATAGGGCAGTGACCCTCGCGGCGCTCGACACGAGCATGTCCGTCCTCGACGATCACGAAAAGCTCTTGCTGCTCTATTACCACGTTGAAGGGTTGAAACTCAGAGAGATCGCGCGGCTGGTCGAAGAGCCCGCTTCACCCTTGCGCCGCTGGTTTCAGCGCCATTCAAAGAGACGCACGAGCGCGCCCGACAGCCGCGTTCACGAATCGACCGTCATGCGCTGGCTGGAAAAGGTATACGCCAAAGTTTTAGACCGCTTTCGGACAGAGTTGGAACAACAGGGGGGATTGAGTACCGCAGAGATAGATTTATGTATAGGGCTGGCGACGGAAGACCTCGCGCCCGAAGATGTGCGCCGCCACTTGAATATTGAATCGCATGAAAGCTTGAGCAAAGGCCAGACTGAAGAGCCGTCCATCTAAAGGAGGCGTTCGGGGGATTAAAGGTGCCGCGACCGAAGAGCAACAGAGAAATAGAGGCCATGCGTCGTATGATACACCGCCATTTACATGAGCGCGCGCTGGTTGCTCCGCCTGTGCCTGCCGATATGCATCTTGACGAAGATGCCTTGAGCGCTTTCGTCGAAGGACGCTTGAGCGAACGAGAGTCGTCCCCGCTCATACAGCATCTGGTCGCTTGCAGCTACTGTCGCCAGGCGACCGTTCAACTCGTGCGTCTCGAAGTAGCGACCGTGTCCTCTCAACCCATGACGACTGAGGGCGTGCGGGAAGAAGAGCCCGGACGGATACGCCGTCTGTTGGACGACCTGGCCTCGCGCGTCTTGCCCTCACATGATGAAGAGGCGGTCTTCGCCTATCATGCTCCGGCGGAGGATTTCAAACCGCGCGACGAAGCAGCAGGCGGCACGAATCAGGAAGCCTCCGGCGAAGAGGACGACTCAACACCTAAAGCGTAACGCTTTCGACTCGGATAACCTTTCCTGCTCACTGTATAAAAGGTCAGTACCACCTGCGGTACTGACTGCATCGCCTCACATCCTCTTCCGAGGCAACCTGGTATAATATCCGGCAGTAAAAATATTCGCCTTCATCAATTCAGTGATGAAGGCGATGAACTGCTTACCGAGGAGAATTTGAGAATGGCCACATACACACCGCCGCCCTATTTCCCGCAAGAGGCATTGGCGGGCGCAGACGAGAAAAGATACAGGAAGTTCAAACTCGCCGTGGCCTGCATCGCGTGCCTGCTTTTACTCTTGATCGTCGGCGTCGGAATAGGAGCGTGGTATCTACTCAAATCGATACTTTGAGCAGCCGTCAAGGCGTAGCAGGATTCTGACCTTATTCCCAAAACACTTTATTCTCCGTAGTCTATGTTCAAGACAGAAGCTCTGAGCTAAAACAGCACGGTCGAAAAAGAGGTGCACGCGAGCAGGAGCGTAGCAGCCGGGATAGCCGGATGATCCGAGAGCGGTGTGAGGCGTATGCGGCGTATGCGGCGGCGATCAACGCGCTCGACGGTAAAACGAGCGCCGTCATGCTCGACCGATTCGCCCTGGCGCAGCAGTCGACCGGCTTTCGCCAGCACGAATCCGGCCAGCGTCGTATAGCCAGCTTCTTCCGGCAGCCGCAGATTAAAGCGGCGATTCGCATCGCGCACGGCAAGCATCCCGTCCAAAAGAAAAGTGCCGTTATCCTCGACGATCTGTGCGCGCACTTCTTCATCGTATTCGTCGTTGATCTCGCCGACGATCTCTTCCAGTAAATCTTCCAGCGTGACGATGCCCTCTATGCCGCCGTGCTCGTCTATGACGAAGGCCAGATGAGTTCTGGCCGCCTGCATCTGCGCCAGCACGTGGCCGAGCCCGGCGGTCGCCGGAACAAACATCGGCGGATGCAGCAGCCGTTCAAGATCGAACGTGGCTTTGCCGCCGCGCACGCATTGCATAATGTCTTTCATAAAGAGCACGCCGACGACATCGTCCAGCCGCTCTCGAAAAACCGGAAGACGTGAATAGCCCGTTTCGCAAAATGCTTTCTCGGCCTCTTCGAGTGTGGTCGTGATGGGAAGCGCTTGGACAGCCGTGCGCGGAATCATAGCCTCGCGGACTTCGGCATCGGCGAAATCAAAGACGCGATTAATCATTTTCTGTTCTTCTGCTTCGAGGTGGCCGCCCTGGTGCGAAGCATTCACTAACTGACGCAGCTCTTCCGAAGTGTAAATCGAGCCATGCGCCGCCGAAGAGTTAAGCCCGAAGAGTCGAACGGTGCGCGCGCTGGCCCAGTCGAGCGCGCGTATGGGCCAACTGAATAGCTTATAGAAAAGCTGCATGGGCCAGGCCGACATGAGGGCGACCGTTTCAGCGCGCTCAAGTCCGAAGAGCTTCGGTGCTTGTTCGCCCAGCACGATGTGCAATGTGGTGATGATCGAGAAAGCGACGCCGAACGAGATGATATGCAGCATCGTCTCGGAGACGCGGCCCGCGAGTGGCCCTTCCAACAGGTGCGCGACCGCAGGCTCGCCGATCCAGCCGAGCGCCAGCGATGCGAGCGTAATACCTAGCTGTGCCGCAGAGAGATAGGCGTTCAGATTATTCAGCAATTCGATCAATCGTATAGCGCGGCGATTGCCGGAAGCCGCCAGCGCCTCTATGCGCGCGCGCCGCACGCTCACGAGCGCAAACTCCGCGGCGACGAAAAAACCATTGGCCAGGACGAGCATCAGGACGGCGATGATACTGAAGAGTGCGAACATTTCTTATAGGAACCCGAGAGCAAGCGCTCTTAAAGGCGCTCTCTTTAAATAAGTATTAGTGCAATTTTGTAAGCGTATAGCTTAAAGGTTCGAGCGCGCGAAGACAACCCACGAATCAGGGCGCGAGTTGCTCGTTGACGAGCCGGAAAAATTCGACCACGCGATTCTCGGCCCAGAAGCGATCTTCCATTTCAGTATCGGCGGCGACGAAGCCGACGTGGCCTCCATGCGGCGGGGCGAGCACGATTACACAGGGGTTGTCTACGACGGAAGCCTGGGCCAACGGCTCGAAGGGAATAAAGGGATCATCCTGCGCGTGAATAATCAAGGATGGAACGCGTATGTGCCCGATCAGCGGCAAGGCGCTGGCACAACTGTAATAGTCGTCGGCGTCGCGGTAGCCGCCATCGACTGCCGTGTAGCGCTCGTCAAAGTCGCGAATGGTGCGCACCAAGTGAAGATCGCTTGTGTCGTAAAGCTCCGGATATAGCTTCTGCTTGTTGCGTATGCGGCGGCGCAGGCTGCGCAGGAAACTTTGTTGATAGACCCAGTTGGCCCGGCGGTTGATCGCCTCCGCGCAGGAGCTTAAATCAATCGAAGGTGAAACGGCGCAGATGCCCGCCAGCTCGCGTGGCGCAGCCTCTGCCTCCTCGCCCGCCAGCTTGAGCGCGATATTGCCGCTCATCGAAAAGCCCGCGAGGAAAATTTTTGTCAGGCGGTCGCGCTCGATCAGCTCAAGAATGACGGTGCGTATATCGCCGCTCAGCCCGCTGTTGTAGAGCGTAGGGGTGAGGTGCTCCGTGTCGCCGCAGTTACGCAGGTTGAGGCGTACGACGTTGAAGCCCTGGCGAAAGGCTTTCTCGGCAGTTCCGAGCATGTAACGCGATGCGCTTGAGCCTTCAAGCCCATGCAACAGGAGCAGGGTGGGCTGCTCCTTTGCGTCTACGCTTTGCCAGCGACAGTGCCCCAGGATACGCACACCCGGCTCGACCTCGAAAGTGCGCTCCTGGTCGGCGGGCAAGGGGCCGCGAAGGAGCGCGCGGCGCGGCCAGGCGTAGCCCGCGAGCGTCTGCGCGTGCCCGTTGGTAAAGAGTGGATGCGGCCTGAAAGGCCTTGACTCAAGCGCGCGCGCAATCTCCAAGAGGTAACTTGGCGATGAAACCTGCTGTGTGATTCCCTGCGTGATGGGGCGGCCTGTGTACCCTGCTATCTCGTTCATCTTCCACCTCGCGAAGGCTCTTCCGGTTCTGGCCGAAGAGCCTCGCGTCTGTGACTATTCTACTCCTGCGCGGTGTAGAGATGAAGATAAAGTCAACGAAGATTGCTCCAACGTAAATAAGTTGTCGAAGCTTCAGGCCAGCCTAGTCGGCTCTGAGGGCGGAGGATCGCCGGCGGGCGGCGGGCTGTCCGGCTCGCGCACGGGTGCTGCGGGCTGCGGGTTAGAGTCCGGAGGCAGCGGCAGCGGTTCGGGACTGGACGGATCGGGCTCAATGGGGTCGTGCGGTGCGATGGGCGGCAAGGCAGGGTCGCCCGGCTGCGGCAGCGGCTCGCCCGGTTGCGGCGGATCGGTGTTCGGATTACGGCTCATGTAAGACTCCTTTAAAAGAAATAGTCAGGGTGAATTTCAGTTGAGTTTGTTAAAAGAGGCAATCACCACAGAGGCACAGAGGACACGGAGATAACACAGAGACTGTTTGTTTTTCTCTGTGCTCCCTCTGTGTCTTCCGTGCCTCTGTGGTGAACTGCAATATACCTCACACTCAATTGAAAATTTCTATCGATGCAGTACCGCTTCGTCAATGGTCAGCGCTCCTGTGCTTCCAGGCGCTGCACGTCCGCGACGACAAATCGGATCATACGATAGTTGATATGCGCAGGCAGCACGTCGCGCAGAGGCTTTAGTTGCTGCGTGCCAAGTTGATCGATGGCGATCTCGATCAAGGCGCGATCCCGATCTGTGACTTGCTGCGAAAGATCGAAGTCCAGACCACGCACGATGCAATCGGCGAGGTGTTTCTCAATCGTGATCTCCGTCAAAGCGCGACGCTCACTGATCTCTTCGATGGACAATCCCTCGCGGTACAGGCTGTAAGTCTCTTCGACCGTGTTGACCTGCTTGCGGTTGGCCGCCGCAGCGTCAACGGCTTTGACCGCCGTCGTACCGAGCGAGCTAAGCGGGGTTTGCGGCAGAGCGAGTTCCACGACGGCACGCTCGCGCATACAATCATTGCCGAGCGGGGAAAGAGAGACGGTCGGATATGCGCCGCCTGTCACGCACAGACAACCACCGGCGACCAGCGCGTCTATGTAGATCATCAATTCGTCCTGCGTCATGTCGTCCAGAATACCGTAGGTCGAAAGCTGATCGAGCCCTGCCTGCAAGACATTGCGCGCGCGCGAGCCGCGCAGCGTGGCGGCCAGCATTCCTTTGCCGAAGCGCCCCTGCATGCGCGCCGCGCACGCCAGGATTTTGCGCACCAACAAATTTTCTTCCGGCGTCAGGGCGCGCGCCTGCGTAACATCGAGCGTGCGCGCCTCTCCTTCCGCTTCATCAAAGGATTCGGCGCGCTCTAATGACTCGCGCCTGCGCGACTGATCCTCCAACTCGCGATCAAGGTCATGTGCAAAGGGCACATGCTCGCGGACGAAGCCGTCCAGCGCGGTCGCGGCCTCCATCGGAATAGCACTCTTTTTTTGATCTGCGCTTTTGTCGGACTCCCCTTTTGTCTTTGAGGTACAGTTGCCGCACATGCCGCAGTTGGCAGCGTGATGCGGGTCGCCGAAGTAATCCAGAATGAAAGCGCGATAGCAACTTTCTGTGTAACAGAAGCTGATGATCTCGCGCAGCTTGCGTTGTTCCAGGGCGGCGCGGCGCGCAATCTCGCTGGGGCGTATGCGTAGCGACGTGACGGGCGCATCGTCCAGCATCAGGACGCCGCGCGTACGCCGCGCAGGGGCATACGAGATGACCTCCGAAGCCGCGAGCGTCGAGAGAGCGCGACGCACAGCCCCTGTGTCCAGGCCGATGGCTTCGGCCAATTCACTCGCGTCAATTTCAGTCTCCGCACGCTCGTTGACATCAAAGCCGCCGAGCAATCCGAAGAGCACCTGACGTGCGCGCGTATCGCGCCCTCCCACAGTTTCGCGCGCCCTCTGAGGGCTCATGCGCAGTCTAACGGTGGCGCGATTCTCGTTCGCCCCGCCGCGCTCTATGTGCCCGGCCTTTTCCAAGATAATCAAAGCGGACTGGACGGCCATCTCATTTCTGATTCCGGCGCGCGTCGCAATCTCGCTCACGGACAGCTCGATCTTTTTTTGATTCGTCGCGGCGAGCGCCTGATAGACGCGCGCGACAACTTCGGGCGGCGGGTACGAGCCCTCTATAAAGTAGTCCTGCGTGCGCTTGTCCGCGTAGTTAAAGAGCAGCGCACAGGTCGCGGGCTGTGCGTCGCGACCCGCACGACCTATCTCCTGATAATAGGCCTCGATCGAGCCTGGCATCTGGTAGTGCGCGACAAAGCGTATGTCCGGTTTGTCGATACCCATCCCGAAAGCGTTGGTCGCCACGATCATCTGCGCGCGCCCCGTCATAAACTCTTCCTGCGCACGCGTTCTTTCAGCATCGTCCATCCCTGCGTGATAAGCGACGAGACCCAGCCCGGCGGCGCGCAATCGCTGTGTCACCTGTTCGACGGCCTTGCGCGTAGAGGTGTAGATAATGCCGCTGCCTCCCTCATAACGCGAAGCCAGCGCCTTGATGTGCGTGATCTTCTCGCGCTCCTTCTGCGTGTGCATGACGTTGATGGAGAGGTTGGGCCGGTCAAAGCCGCTGACGAAAGCGCGCGGGTCGCGCAAAGCGAGCTGCTCGATAATATCTGCGCGCACGTGCGGTGTTGCGGTGGCGGTGAGCGCAGCGATCTGCGGGCGTCCGATCTGCTCGACCGCAGCGCGCAGGCGCAGGTAGTCCGGGCGAAAATCGTGTCCCCATTGCGAGATACAATGCGCTTCGTCGACGGCGAAAAGCGCGATCTCGGCTGTTCGCAGAGTCTCTACAAAGTGCGCGCTGCGAAAGCGCTCGGGCGCGACATAGACGAGCTTGTACTCGCCCCGCCGCACAGAGTTGATACGCGCCTTCTGCTCCTCGAAGGTGATCGAGCTGTTGATAAAGGTGGCGGGAAGCCCGCGCGCATGCAGCGCATCAACCTGATCTTTCATCAGGGCAGGCAGTTGATAACAGAGCGATTTGCCGCCGCCCGTCGGCATCACGACGACCGTGTCATGACCCTCCAGAATGGCCTGAACGACCTCGCGCTGGCCCGCGCGAAAGTCCTCGAAAC
>Ga0190273_10000649_pt1 | contig 12669 bp, 15 predicted proteins | sample Popmic504IS_FD_134513 | JGI IMG/M metagenome (GOLD analysis project Ga0190273, IMG submission 134513) | Populus adjacent soil microbial communities from riparian zone of Shoshone River, Wyoming, USA - 504 IS | ecosystem: Environmental > Terrestrial > Soil > Riparian zone > Trees stand | place...
ACCCGACACCGCCCTGCCCGAGGGCCCTCTCGACCATGAGTGGCTGGCTGGCCATGTCCAGCCCCAGGGCGGGCTCTGCGTCGGTGTCCGGCGGCAGGCGGAAGTAGAAGTACTGGGTGAGCTGTCCCGCCTTCTCGGCCGGCGTCAGCTGAGCCATCAGCTCGTCGACCTGCGACTGGGTTGACTCCATCGTGGTTCTCCTTCTCAGCGTCGCTGCCGTGGTCTGCCGGTACCTGACCCTGACGCTATCGGTGGGTCTCGGGCGTCCGGTGCTCGCCCTGCGAAGAGCGGGGGTCCGGGCGCTGACGTCAGCTGAGGCGGCCTTCTTGACCAGGAGTCTCCGGAGGCGATGAGTCTCGGGTGTGAGCGAGGTCTTACCAGGCATGACCAGAACCGCGACCCGTGTCACCAGCGTCTCAGTCCAGGTAGCCGACCAAGATCGGGCCCTGGCGTTCTATGTCGACACCCTGGGATGCCAGGTGCGCGCCGATGTCGAGCTGTGGCCCGGCGCGCGTTGGGTGGAGGTGGTCCCGCCCGGCTCCGAGGTGGGCATTGCCCTGCTGACCGCTGACAGCGAGATCCCGATCGGGGTGCGACTCGGCACCGAGGACGCGGACGCTGCGCACTCGGTGCTGACCAGCGCCGGAGCGGAGGTGAACGAGGAGGTGCTGCGCTTGGGCTTCGCGCCGCCGATGTTCACGTTTCACGACCCGGACGGCAACCTGCTGATCCTGATCGAGGACGAGGCGGAGCAGTAGCGCCGGCTCCCTTCTACACGTGGCGGCAGTGGGCCTTCGGGGCCGATCGCTGCGGGCGGTGCCGAGGTCAGTTATGGGGGGAGCGGCGCTGAGGCCCGTCACTACTGGTCGTCTCGCCCGCTCCGCAGAGGCTCATCAGCTGGGGTGGGCAGACGCGCTTGCAGGCGCCTATCCAGGCCGGCCAGCTGCGCCTCGATCCGAGCGAGACGGACCTCCAGGCGATGCTCGAGGGTCCCCGCCTCGGCTTCGAAGGTTCGCTCCTCCTCGAGGGCGACTCGACGGGCGACGGCCAAGGCCACGACCGCCGCCACGGCCCCGATCACTGCCACTCCCGCCACCATCACACCAGCGGCGATCAGGCGGCCAGCAGTGGTGACCGGAACGTGGTCACCGTAGCCGACCGTCGTCATCGTCGTCAGCGACCACCACAGAGCGTCACCCCAAGAGCGCAGAGTTGTACCGGGTCGCCCCGACTCCACGAGCCACAGCCCGCTGCCGCCCAGCAGAACGACAAGACCGGACACGGCAGTGACGACCGCGGCCAGGCGAAGCACCACCCTCCAGGTCACTCCTTGCTGCCCCGGCATCCGCGGCCTCCTCTCTCGCCCAGGACCCCCCTCCCGTCAACCTAGAGTTGACGTGTGAGCTCCGTGACCACTCCAAGGCCCGACCATCTCATCTCCAGCACCGCCGACGGACACGAGGACCCCCTTGGCTGGTTGGCGCAGGCGGAGGACGGGACCGGGGCCGGCCTGGGCCTGGGTGCGGGGGAGGTCGAGCGCCCTCTCCAGGAGCCCCCGGAATGACCTGCCGTGGGCAACTCGGCCGCAACAGGAGTGGTGAGGCAGACCCGGCTGAGCCGGTGGCAGGGGAGCCTCTGGTCGGAGGCAACTCGAACGCTCCGGTGCGCGTCGGCGATACCGTGCACCGCGTCGCCGGCCCGTGGACGCCCACGGTGCACGCACTGCTCCGCCACCTGCACGAGCGCGGCGTCGCCTGGGTGCCCGAGCCGCTCGGCCTCGACGACGTCGGCCGCGAAGTGCTGTCCTTTCTGCCGGGGGAGGTGCCCCGCGACCCCTTCCCGCCGTACGTGTGGACTGATGCTGTCCTCGTGGATGCCGGCCAGGCGTTGCGCGTCTTCCACGACGCGACGCGCGACTTCGCGCGCGAGGGGAGCGGATGGCAACAACCGGTGCACACGCCGACCGAGGTCGTGTGTCACAACGATTTCGCGCCCTACAACTTCGTCTTCAACGACGAGCGGCTCACGGGAGTGATCGACGTCGACATGGCCTCCCCTGGCCCCCGCGTGCGCGACCTCTGCTACCTCGCGTACCGGCTGGTGCCGCTGATGGCACCGACGAACAGTGACGGCCTGCCGCTCCCCCTCGAGCAGCGAGCCGCTCGCCTTCGGCGACTGTGCGACAGCTACGGTGAGCTGACGCCGCACGCCGTGCTGGCAGCGGTGCCCGAGCGCCTCCGGGAGCTCGCCCGCTACACCGACGCGCGCGCCACCGTCCTGCCCGAACTCGCCGAGCACGCGGTCCGCTATCGCGCGGATGCGGACTGGGTCGAGCGCAACCCGGGGCGGCTTCTCGGCGCGGCCTGAGCCGGACGCGGAGCGAGCAGCGTAGCTGTTGCCAGGCAGGCCAGGGTCTGGGCCCCGGCGGAACGGCGGCAGCCTCAGCCGGGTGGGTGGCTGTCGCGGTAGCGCCTAGCGAGGACGTCGGCTGCCTCCAGCAGCTCGGGCGGCCCGCTCAGCTCCAGGTCAGCGTCGAACGTCCCGAGCAGGGCTGCGAGACCCACCCAGGACCAGGCCCCGAGGGTGAGGCGGCAGGTGGTGTCGGTGAGCCGTTCGACGATGGCGCCCCCGGGGGCCCAGCGGGCGACCGTACCCGCTGGCAGCTGCAGGGTGGCTTCGCCGTAGCAGGGCCAGTGGTCAGCGATGTCCCCGCGGTCGAACTGGTTCATGACAAAGCTGGCCACTGACGTGCCGGGCAGTGGGCGGGTGGCGAAATCCTGGGAAGTCACCTTCGGGGAGGTGATGCGGTCGACGCGATACGTCTGCCAGCGATCATTGCGGAGATCGTAGGCCACGAGGTACCAGCGGGCCGACCAGAGCACGAGGTGATGCGGTTCCACCCGCTCCGAGTCTTCGTGCTCCGTCGACCCAGCCTGCTTGCCCGGGCTGTACGCGAACCGCAACACCTCCCTGCTGCGCACCGCCGCGCCCACGTCGACCAGCGTGCCCTGAGGGATCCGCGGGGCAGGAAGCTCCCAGGCGCTGCGGATGACGGTGACCTGCAGGGCATCGACCTGGTGCCGCAGCCTGGCGGGCATCACCTCCCGGATGCTGGCCAGCGCCCGCTGAGCTGCCTCGGCCAGTCCGAGGACACTGCGCGGAGTGGTCTGCAGGGCGACGGCCACGGCGACGGCCTGGTCGTCGTCGAGCAGGAGTGGCGGAAGCCGGTTGCCCGCCCCCAGCCGGTACGCCCCGCCCGGCCCCTTGCTGCTGTGGACCGGGTACCCCAGCTCTCGCAGGGTGTCGATGTCGCGGCGCACCGTCCGCCCGCTCACGCCCAGCCGCTCGACCAGGTCAGCGGCTGACCAGTCCCGCCGGGCCTGGAACAGCGACAGCAGCCTGAGCAACCGAGCAGAGGTCTGAGCCATGGGTCCACGATGGCAGCAGTAGCGGACATTCCGTGGCCGGTGCCGGTGGCAGCCTGGCGGGCATGACCACTTTGCCCACCGGGGCGCCCGACTCTGCCCCGCCAGCTCCCACCACGTCCGCCCCCAAGCCCGCACCCCCCGAGGAGACTCCCATGCCCGACTACACCGGCTCGCTGATCGATCACCTCAACATCGCCGTTCCCGACCTCGCACGTTCGCTGGCCTTCTACACCCCCTGCCTGGCCGAGCTCGGCATCGTCGAGCTCCTCGCCTTTCCCGCCGGCGCCACCTCGCCCAGCCAACCGGAGATGCACGGGTTCGGCCGGGGGCCGAAGCCGTTCTTCTGGCTCATCGCCGACGGCGCTGCCGGGTCGAACATGCACATCGCGTTCACCGCCCCGGACCGAGAGACCGTGCGCGCCTTCTACGACACCGCCCTCGCCGCCGGCGGCACCTCTCACCTGCCACCCGGGGTCCGCGACGAGTACCACCCGGACTACTACGGCGGCTTCGTCTTCGACCCCGACGGGATCAACGTCGAAGCCGTCTGTCACCAGCCCGAGTGAGAGGCGTCGGACCACCAGTGGCGTTGGACAAAGAACGGCCCTCGGCTCGATGGCCTGGTAGCCCCATCGTCCTCGTCGGGTCACTTTTAGGCTGCCTTATTGCACCAATCGGTTCAGTGTTTTAAGGTGAACCTTGTGGTTCAGCAACAGGTCCTTGATCGGACGTTCGCCGCCCTCGCCGACTCAACGCGTCGCGGCATCCTCAGCCGGCTGGGGGAGGGGCCGGCGACGATCGGTGAGCTGGCGGCGCCGAGCGGGATGAGCCTCACCGGCATGAAGAAGCACGTGCAGGTGCTGGAAGCCGCTGGCCTCGTGGTCACCAGCAAGGTCGGCCGGAGCCGCCAGTGCCGTCTGGGCGACGAGCGGCTGGATGACGCCATGGCCTGGATCGACTTCTACCAACGCCTCGGGGAGCCGCGAATGGACGGGCTCGAGACCTACTTCACCTTGAAGAGAGGAATTGAGGAATGAACGCAAGCAACACGAACAGCTCGAGCACGACCGAGAGCATCGGGCTTCGCCTGACGCGGTGGCTACCGGCCAGCCCAGAGGAGGTGTTCGACGCCTACACCGACGCCGAGAAGCAGAAGGTCTGGTTCTCCATCCTCGACGCCGAACCCGGCATCGTGGAGATCGAGGTCGACCTCCGGGTCGGCGGCCAGCAGACCGCGGTCTGGGGGCCAGACCGCGAGACGCTGTTTCGCGAGACGCAGACCTTTGTGGAGATCGACCGACCGCACCGTCTCGTCACCGATTCGGTGGGCAGCAGCCCGGACGGGCAGACGATGTCGACGAGGATCGTCGTCACCTTCGAGGCGGTCGAGGACGGCACCCTGATGACCGTGGTGCAGGACGGCTTCCCGACTCCAGAGCTGCGCGACTTCTTCGCCACCGAGGCCTGGGTTGGGGCGTTCGACCGGATCGAGGCGTACCTGGCGCCGCGTTCGTGAGCGTCGCGGTGGCTGCCCCCAAGACGGCTCGCTCGCGGGGTCGGAGGGTTGGGACGGTGTTGGCGGGCTTCGTGACCTGAGCCTGCGACCGGTGCGACATCAGGTGCCGCAGAAGGTCCGGTAGGCACCGAAGTCAGCCGGAGCGGGGGATGCGTAGCGCTCGAAGCCAGCGCGTTCGTCACAGGGGCTCGCCACTGCTGCCAGCAGCTGGGTCAACGGGTCCAGATCATCCAGCGTCGCGGCGGCGAGGGCCTCCTCGACCAGGTGGTTCCGGGGGAGATAGACGGGGTTGACCCGGTCCATCAGCTCAGCGTCCGGGCCCAAGGCGGCCCAGTGCTCCGCCCAGGCGTCGAAGGCGGCGACATCGAGGAACAGGCCGCGCGCGGGTTCGACGTCGCCCCGCGCGGCCGAAGCAAGGCTGCGGAAGAACGACGTGTAGTCGACGCCGCTGCGGTGGAGCAGGGTGAGCAGGTCGTCGAAAAGAGGCGAGATCACTTCCTCGGCGAGGCCGTCGACCAGGCCGAGCTTGACTCGCATGCCGGACGACCAGGCAGCGCCGTACTGCTGAGGAAACGCATCGAGTGACTCCGTGGCGAGTGCGACCGCCGTCTCCTGGTCGTCGTGGAAGAGGGGCAGTAGGGCCTCGGCGAGCCGGGCGAGGTTCCATGCCGCGACGACGGGCTGGTTGCCGTAGGCGTAGCGCCCGCCCTCGTCGATCGAGCTGTAGACCGTGGCCGGGTCGAACGACTCCATGAAAGCGCAGGGACCGTAGTCGATGGTCTCTCCCGAGATCGTCATGTTGTCGGTGTTCATGACCCCGTGGATGAACCCGACGAGCATCCATTGAGCCACCAGCGACGCCTGGGCGGCGACGACCGCCTCGAACAGTGCGACATACGGTTGCGCTGCCTCGGATGCCTCGGGGTGGTGCCGGAGGATCGCGTGGTCGGCGAGACGGCGCAGGAGATCGACGTCGCCGGTGGCTCGCGCGTACTGGAAGCTGCCCACCCGCAGATGGCTGCTCGCGACCCGGGTCAGCACTGCTCCCGGCAGCAAGGTCTCGCGGCGCACCGGGCGCCCCGTCGCCGTCACGGCCAGAGAGCGCGTGGTCGGGATGCCGAGGGCATGCATCGCCTCACTGACGACGTACTCACGCAGCATCGGACCAACGGCCGCCCAGCCGTCGCCGCCTCGCGCAAAGGGCGTGCGCCCAGAGCCCTTGAGGTGCAGGTCGCGGAGGCGACCCTGGGGGTCAAGGAGCTCCCCGAGCAAGAGCGCGCGCCCGTCGCCGAGGCGCGGCGCGAACCCCCCGAACTGATGCCCGGCGTAGGCCTGCGCCACCGGAGCGGCGCCACTGGGGACGCGATTGCCCACCAGCAGCCGCAGGCCATCGGAGCTCCGTAGCCAGGCGGGGTCCAGGCCGAGCTCGATGGCCAGCGGCTCGTTGAGCACGAGCAGCCGCGGCTCGGGCGTCTCCGCCGCCTGCCAAGGAATGGCCATCTCCGCCAGTTCGCGGGCGAACTGGTCCTCGAGCGCTACAGCTGATGGAAGGGTGATACTCACGGCATCGAGGTTACGTCAGAGCCAGGTACGCGGGGGGAGTCGTGGCTCGGCCACCTCGGCTGACCAGACCGGCTCCATTGACCAGACGGGCAGGATTACTCAGAGCGCCCGGTGTCGCTTCCGGTTGGGCGGGCATCCGGGTTGGGGAGCACCCGCGCGCCAGTCTGAGCCAGGGCGCCGAGCAGGTCTGCAGTCCCCCACCACTCCATCGCCCGGCCGCGGGCGAAACGGACGATGTGGAAAGCGGAGAACTCCACTGTGCTACCCGTGCCCGGCACCCCGACGAAGTTCCCACGATGGGTTCCACGCCAGGTGACCCGCCCGGCAACCTTGTCGCCGTCAACCAGTACGTCCTCGACCGTGCCGCTGAGATCGGGAAAGGCGCCGCGAGCCGAGCGGGCCCAGTACTTGAAGCCCTCCGGGCCCGAGGGTTGCCCCGCCACTGGGTTGTGATCGACGAAGGTGGGAGCGATGAGCGCGTCCAAGGCGTCCACGGCGTCATCTGTGACGGCCTGGATGATCGCTCGATACGTGGATGAGGCGTCTCGCGTAATCATCCTTCATCATCGTTCGTCCCCGAGGTCTTGGCCAGAGAGCCGCCTCGAGGCTGGGCTGCAGTTTCGGAATTACGAGTTGTCAGGTTGGATCAATGTGTTCCCCAGTTCGGGGGCATCGGCTGCTTCCGGGTGGCTGGGCGCTGTCTCCCCAACCGCGTTGTCGGCCTCGTCACCGTCCGGAACTGATCCCGGCTCGGGCTCGATGTCGGGGTCCAGATCCGGGGCCTCGACGGCTTGACCCGGCAGGTTCACATCGCGCGGTATCGGGTCTTGTTCGTCGCCAGCGGGGTCGGTGCTGGGCATTTTCTGCCTCCAAGGTTGGTCGTGGTCGTGGTCGGTGGGAAGTGTAGACGTCGACGGTGAGGCCGGAATCCCGCTAGGAAGGTTAGCTGAGGGACGGGTGGCCTCGCGGAGAGCCTGCGAGGGTCGGTTGTATCTGCGACACCAACGTAGTCGGTGAGGTCAGTGTTGACCCCGGCAACTGTGGGGTCAGCTGCCGTAGCGAGGAGAGCCGCGGCGGAGCAGTGTTCGGCCCAAGGCTGACGCGGGTAGAATCGAGACGGCGTTCAGAGGTCAGCGCTGGAGCAGTTCTTCACTTCCGTGCCTATATCCTTTTCAGGTCCGTCGGGTGAAGCTTCGCAAAGGATCTGTGCGCCCATGCGGCTGTCACCTGAGAGTCATCCTGCTGTCACCAGGTTAGTGTCCTGGCTCGCGGTCTTCTTCTCGACCTTGGTTGAGGTGTCGGCATGAAGGTGGTGTACAGCGCTTTCGACGGCCGGTACGGGGATAACCCGCGGGCGGTGTTCGAGCGGTTGCGGGGGCGGCGGAATGGCGATGAGCACGTGTGGTTGTGTGCGCCGCGACACGCTGCCGGTTTTCCGCGGGATGTTCCGACGGTGCTGGTGGGCAGTGAGGCGGGGACGGCGGCGTTGCAGGACGCCGACGTGGTGGTGGCGAACACGCACATCGAGGTGGAGTGGGACAAGAAGCCGGGTGCTGTGTATCTGCAGACCTGGCACGGCACTCCCTTGAAGCGGGTGCACCATGACGTATTGTGGGCGCCGGTGGGTCGGCTGGACCGGTTGGACCGTGATGTGGCCCGGTGGGACTATCTGCTCTCTCCGAATGCGGTGAGCTCGGGACGGCTCCGGAACGCGTTCGGCTTTACCGGGGAAGTGTTGGAGCTGGGCTATCCGCGTAACGATGTGCTCAGCTCTGCTGGCCGGGGGGCGGTTCGGCGTCGGGTCCGGGCACAGCTGGGGTTGGGGGAGGACACGTTGGCGGTGCTGTACGCGCCGACCTGGCGAGATGACCAGTACTTCACCAACCGACCACGGCCGGTGGGGCTGGAGCTGGACACCGACGCTCTGGTGTCCGGGGTCGGCTCGAGCCTTCGGCTGCTGGCTCGGCTGCATCCGTTGATGACGGAGCGGTCACGGTTGCGGCAGCTGCGGGGCGTGCAGGATGTGTCTTTCTATCCGGATGTGCAGGAGCTGTATCTGGCTGCTGATGTGTTGGTCACCGACTACTCGTCGGCGATGTTCGACTTCGCGGTGACGGGTAAGCCGATGATCTTCTACGGTTACGACCTGGAGGACTATCGGGATCAGCTGCGCGGGTTCTACTTCGATCTGGAGCCCGTGGCGCCCGGACCTCTGGTGCGCACCACCGACGAGGTGCTCCAGGCTCTGCGCCGGCTCCCGTCGGTCCAGGCCGAGTACGCGGAACGGTACGCGGAGTTCCGGCGCGCGTTCTGCCATCTCGAGGACGGCCACGCCACCGAACGCCTGGTCACGCTCATCGACCAATGGCGCACGGCGCCGGGTGCCGTCGGTAGCGACGGCTCTCGCGCGGAGGTTGCTGCCGCTGCGCGCTGAGAGGGGCGAGCACGGACCCGCGCCGGAGAAGGTCGGAGGATCTGGGACTTCCCGGAAAGGGTGGCGAACTCGTTCCTGTCGCCACTCTCGGCCCCGTTTCCACCACCACAACTACCGAGCACCACTTTCTGAGTTGCCGTACCGTGGGCTCAGGGGAGTCCTGAAGTAATCGGAGTGCCGCGTGATCGCGTCAGCGCCGGTGTGACCGGAGAACAAGCAAGCAGAATCGGGACCCGCATGACGATTGGTTTGCGGTATTGCGGAGTATTGAGCAGGGTGTTTTCCGCGCGTTTCACATCGGGTAACGAAGACCTGTTGGTCGGCACGCTACTGCCCGGTGATTGGGCAGTATCACCGATGTACTTACCCGACGCTTTCTCCTGGCTCGTCCGTTGTAACATGAGGTTCTCGGGCAGACCAGATGGGCATGAGTTTGCACACGCTGATATTCGACTCACACATAGCGGCCCTTGAGCCCGACACCGGGATGGGACTACTTGTGCTACCTGACCCTGAGCGCAATATCGACCTCGTTCTGCTTCGACCGCACGGCCAAGCCGCGCTAACCATGTCTCGGCAGTGGTTTGGTAGCAGCATCGACAATCACGGCACCATTATGCGGCAGCTCGCCAGCATCGGCTGGGAACTACCGCGGGACGATCAGGGCGACGAGGTTTGGTTCGACGCGGGCTGCACCGGTTGTTGTGGCAGGACGATGATCAGTCTGATCGGGACCGATGTCGACGAGGTCGACACTGCGGTGCAGGATCTTGTCCAGGCGTCGAAAGTGCTGCAGGAGTCGGCCGAGAATGCCTGCCAGCTGATGACTCAGTGCAGGCGCCCGAGTGACCTCTTCCGCCAGGACAGCCTCAACACCTGATCCGTCATCAACCCGAGAGTGAGGCTGCCGCTGTTTGACCCGACGCGGCTACCCGGCTTCCGCGGCGGTCCGCCCGGGGATCTCGTGGTCGGCGTCGTGCATGCTGTTCAGGTGCTGTGAGGCGGCTTCCACGACGGTCTGCAGGCTCTGCAACTCTCGCTCGTCACCATCGAAGGTGTGCCGCCACTTGACCACATCGTCGATCTCGTGCACCACCTGGTTGATGATGGCCGCCCGCTCGGCTCTGCTCGGCGGCAACACCACGGCCTCGGTCAGTGCATCAACCAGCCCGACCTCGAGCGGCCTTTTGATCCCATCCTCCACCGAAACCTCCTGCCTCCCGTACGGACCGAGAGTTACGGTACTGCGAGATGGCGATGCCACCGAACGGCCGAACTTATGCATTTTGATCCGCGCCATCTGGCCCCGCGTCGCCGCTGCGGTTTCTGCCTAGGTCCGCCGGGTTTGGTCAAGGGTGACGAGTGGGCCCTTCTGCGTCGGTACCCATCGGCGGTTCCAGCTCTGTGAGCTTGCGCGTCTGCACCAGCTCCTCTGCTATGCGGGCCAGTTTCGTGTGGCTCTTCTGCGAGACCCGGCGTAGCACCTGAAAGGCCTGCTGCCCGTCGATGGCGTAGCGTTCCATCAGGATCCCCTGGGCCTGACCGATGATGGTGCGGGTGTCGGCGCTGGTCCGCAGCTCGTCTGCGGTCTGCGCCTCGGCGACAGCGACGGCAACGTGTGCCGCAAAAGCGGTGGCGGTGCTGAGGTCCTCGTCGTTGAAGGCGTTGACGGTCGTGGAGTAGAGGTTGAGCCCACCAAGCACGACGGCGTTGGTGAAGAGCTGCAGGCACAGCATGCTGCGCAGTCCGAGCTCGGAGGCCACTGTGGGCGCCCATTTCAGCCAGCGATCCTCCTGGGTCAGATCATGGCTGATCACGGTGTCGCGATGCCGGACCGCGTCCAGACACGGTCCCTCGTTGAACTGGTACTGCAGCTGATCGGCGAGGGAGCCGCGGTGATCGGTGGCGGCGGAGGTGTCGAGGGCGCCGTTTCGGTGGACGGTGGCAATGGTCGCGTACTCACAGCTGGGAATCAGCTCTGTGGCCAGCAGGGCGGACCGGTCCAGAGTGCTCTGGGTGTCCCGTTGGTCCTGTAGTGCCCGCGCGGCAGACGCGAACCAGGCAGGCAACTCACCGGGAACAGTCATCGCGCTGCCAGGGGAACACTCATCGCGCTGCTACGGGAGCAAGCATCGTGATGCCGTGAGCGACTTCTGACGACAAGCCAGCGTCCTGCTCCCTCCAGAGAGCGACAGCGTCCCGGTGCGTGTGAGGTGTCGGAGAGGATGCTCGGGGGTTCATCCCCTCCGACACACTTCAACCTAGTCCGTGTCGCCGATCTCCGGCGGGATTGCACGTGTCCGCATTTGGACATGTCCAATACTGGACAACGGGCGCCGAGCCGTACACGGTCCATTTTCATCAGCAGCACGGCGCGCTCCAAACACCTACTGCCAACACTGCGCAGGCGGAGGTCTAGCCCCCGTGTGCTGAGTCGACCGAATTATTTGTTGATTCGGGTGAATCGGCGATCCCGACGGGAGACCGTCGACATACTGGTTTCATGCGGTATCGCTGATGCACCGGGCCTCCGTCTGGGCCGTGGTGTCATTTCTGGTGATCGTCTTCTTCAAGGGGGGGAATGGAGAAATGGGTTCGATTCGCGTAGGGGTGGTCGGCGTGGGCAACTGCGCCTCGTCGCTCGTCCAAGGCGTTCAGTACTACCGCGAGGCCGCGATCGACGATCGTGTGCCTGGCCTCATGCATGTGCAGTTTGGCCCCTATCACGTCTGTGATATCGAGTTCGTCGCCGCCTTCGACGTCGACTCGAAGAAGGTGGGGCAGGACCTCTCCACGGCCATCGGCGCCAGCGAGAACAACACGATCAAGTTCGCCGAGGTCCCGGCGTTGGGTGTCCCGGTGCTACGCGGACCGACGCTCGACGGACTGGGCGAGTACTACCGCGAGACCATCGTCGAGTCCGACCACGAGCCGGTCGATGTGGTGGCGGCCCTTCGAGAGAGCAAGGTCGACGTACTCGTCTCCTACCTGCCGGTGGGCTCGGAGCAGGCCGACAAGTTCTATGCCCAGTGCGCTATCGAAGCCCGCGTGGGCTTTGTGAACGCTTTGCCGGTGTTCATCGCCTCTGACCCCGTCTGGGCGAAGAAGTTTGCCGACGCCGGGGTGCCCATCGTCGGGGACGACATCAAGAGTCAGGTCGGCGCCACCATCACGCACCGCGTGTTGGCCAAGCTCTTCGAGGACCGTGGCGTCAAGCTGGAACGGACCTACCAGCTCAACTTCGGCGGCAACATGGACTTCATGAACATGTTGGAGCGCAGTCGGCTGAAGTCCAAGAAGATCTCCAAGACCCAGGCCGTCACGTCTCAGATTCCTCACGAGATGCGCGACGCCGATGTTCACATCGGCCCGAGTGATTTCGTGCCGTTCCTGGAGGATCAGAAGCACGCTCTGGTCCGACTCGAAGGGCGTGGCTTCGGCGACGTACCGATCCGGCTCGAGTACAAGCTGGAGGTGTGGGACTCCCCCAACTCGGCCGGCATCATCATCGACGCGCTGCGGGCCTGCATGATCGCCATGGACCGAGGCATCGGTGGACCGGTCCTCAGCGCCAGCTCGTACTTCATGAAGAGCCCACCGGTGCAGTACGACGACTCGACCGCCCGTGACGAGGTGGATCGCTTCATCCAGGGCTGACCGACCTCGTCGTCCTGGGCAGTTCGTACGGAGTGGCCGGCCGACGACCACGGACGTCACGGCGACCCGCC
>Ga0190273_10000650_pt1 | contig 12663 bp, 11 predicted proteins | sample Popmic504IS_FD_134513 | JGI IMG/M metagenome (GOLD analysis project Ga0190273, IMG submission 134513) | Populus adjacent soil microbial communities from riparian zone of Shoshone River, Wyoming, USA - 504 IS | ecosystem: Environmental > Terrestrial > Soil > Riparian zone > Trees stand | place...
ATCAGCAGGTCCTTGGCGAAAGCATCGAACGCGAGCCCCTTCGCCTGCTTCGGCGCGACGAAGATGCGCACGTGCGGCAGCCAGAGGCCGCGGAAGTCCTGACCGGTGCCCATCAGTTCCAGGACCTCCGGCGGCGTGGTGTCGGCGCTCAGGTCGAGCACCGCCTTCTCCATGCCGAAGCCGAACACGCCCGATTCGTGCAGGCAGAGCGGCGGCTGCATCGAGATGAGCTCGCCCGACTTGGGGTCGAGCGGATCGTCGAGCCCGGTCACGCCCCAGCCCTCGAAGTCGAGGTCGGCGTCAAGCGGCTTGTTGTCCCGGTTCACCACGATCGCAATCTTGGGCAGCACGATGCGCACGTTGTCGATGTCGGGGTCGCGCTCGAGCCAGCCGTCGGCGTTGAGCCGCGCCGGAACGAAGGTCGACTTCGGCAGGTGCAAGGTCAGGGTCGACAGCAGCAGTTCGAGCCGGAAGGCGAAGCCGGGATAGTCGGACGCGGATGGCGGCATCGGTGTACCCGGCGCCGGCGCGGCGGCCGGTACGCCCAAGGCATCGAGTGTCGTCTTCATCGCCCGTGCTCCCGAACTCGCGCCGGCTATGCCGGCGGCGACATCGATCACGTTCTTCAGGTCCTGGGAGCCCGCGCGGGGGATCGTCAGGCGGAACTCCACCTTGACGTCGCCCCATTCGAACACTTCTCCAGTCGGCTTCTTCTGGATCGCTGTCACACTCGCTTCGGCGTCTCCTTCAAGGGCTGCGATCCCGGTGTGCACGACGCAGGTTTCGTCCCAGGTGCTCCTCAGTTCCTTGACGCGAAGGACCGAGACAATGTCGTGGATTTCGTTCGGCAGCCGAAAGTCGACCAGGAATTGGGGAGCCAGCAGGTCCAACAGGCCGAGATTCATGCGCAGTGCTCCAGGTGCGGTTTGATGGCAGTCTGGGCAGCGCCGGTAATCGCCGCGTTTCCCTTCTTCCTGTGCGCAGGTCGCTTTGTATTGTTTTCGTTGCTTCGCACCGGACCGGGGCATCCGGTTCACCGTGATCGAGTCGATCAGGTCATCAAGCGGGACTGCGCCGATCGGTGACCGTGTGCTCGCACCTCGGCGTCGTGTCGCTGAGGCGCTGCGTGGCAGCAGCCGTGTTGCAGTTCAGCGGACCAGTGCGGCGACTGCCGCCAGCAGGTCTTGATTTGCAAACGGCTTGTCGAGGCCGGGGCAACCCGAGGTCTTCAGAAATCGGCTGGCATCGGGCGAAAGGGTGTCGCCCGTGATGAACAGGAATCTACGTGCCAGCGAGGGATGCGCCTGCTCGATGCGCCGCCAGAGCGCCATGCCGCTCATGTCGGGCATATGCAGGTCTGACACCACGGCATCGAAAGAAGCGGCCGCGAGCATCGCCAGTGCGACCTCCCCGGACTCGGCCGTGGCGACCTCGTGACCCGCGCCCTCCAGTACGTCGCGCGCCAAGGCCGCCACCTCGAGTTCGTCGTCGACCACAAGGATGCGCAACGAGCCAGCGGCCACCGTGCCGGGCAACACGCCAGGCGCCGGAGCGGCTTCCGACCAGCCTCCAGTCGGCAGGCTCACGCGAAAGCTTGCGCCGCGGTCCGTCCCGGGCGGCTCGAGCACCAGTTCCCCGCCGTGCGCACGCGCCAGCGATCGGGACACCGCAAGGCCGATGCCGGTCCCCAGACCTTCCGGTTTGGTGGTGAAGAAAGGCTCGAAGATGCGTCCGGCAAGCTCTGCCGGCACACCGGGACCCGAGTCTGCAATCCGCAGCCAAGCCTGCGCCTCGACATCGTCACGCTCCGGGTCGATTCCCGTCGCCACGAGAACCTGCCGTAGGCCGTTCTCCTGCACCAGAGCCTGTTGCGCATTCACAAGCAGGTTCAGGACGATCTGCGCGATCTGGTCGGGATCGGCGAGCACCGGTTGTAGAGCGGGATCGAGCGCCAGGTCCACGGTGATGCCATGCGAACTGAAGCTGTAGTTGAGCATCTCCACCGCCGCCATCACGACGTCGTTCAACACGACAGGCCTGCGCTCGAACGGGCGGCTGCGTGCCATGTTGAGGAACGTGCGGACGATACGACCGCAGCGTTGCGCCGCCTCCCGGATGCGCTTCGCGTCCAGCCGCATGCCCGCATCCGAACACCGCTCCTCGAGAAAGGTGGCGCGTCCTATCACGATCGACAGCGGGTTGTTGAGCTCATGCGCCACACCGGCCAGCAGGCTGCCCATCGCACTGAGCTTCTCGCTCTGACGCAGGGCGTCGCGCTGACGCTCGATCTGCTCCTGCGCCTGCAGTCGTTCGGTCTGGTCGAACATCGAGGCGGTGTAGAAGACGGAACCCGCCACGTCGGTTCGCCAAAGCACCATTTCGACCGGGAACTCGCTCCCGTCGGCCCGCGATGCCTTCATCTGCACCCGCTTGCCGAGAATGCGCGGCTGCCCACCTTCGGCAAGACGTTTCATGCCCGCCTCGTGCATCGGCCGAAGGCGCTGCGGAATGATCGTCTCACTCACCGAGCGGCCGAGCACCGCGGACCGTGCATGGCCGAACATGGTCTCGGCGGCGGGGTTGAACTCCACGATGAGGCCGGCGGCATCGGTCGAGATGAGTGCCGCGAGCGCGTGATCGACGATCGCGGACTTGAGTGCTTCGCTGGCTGCGAGTTGCGCTTCGCGCGTCGCCAGATCCTGCTCACGCAGTTTCAGGTCGGTCAGGTCGCGGGAGAAGGCTGCCGCAGCGTTCACGGTCCGGTCAGGCGTTACGCAGGGAACCACCGTCTCCTGCACGTAGCGCCGGCCCAGCCCCGCATAGTCGACCCAACCTTCCCAATGCAGGACCTCCCCTGCCCAGACCCGCTCGGCCAGCTGCTCGTAGACTGCAAATCGTTCATGCCCAAGCACTTCGGCCACGTGCCGCCCGACCACCTCGTCTGCCTGCTTGCCCAGGAAGTCGAGCATCTCGCGGTTGGAGAAGAGGTAGGTGTTGTCGCGGGCGACGACGGCAACCCGGGCCGGCACGTTGTGCAGCACGTGCTGGCTGACCCTGGCGTCCATCGGCGCGAGCTCCTCGTCGGCCCTGAACGGGGCATCGAGCCAGCTGACCTTCGGCAGGTCAGGATTCATGGCCAGGTTCCGGCTGGTGCCGCGCCCCCGATCCGGTGACGAACATGTAGCCCACGCTGCGCACTGTCTTGATGACTTCGGGACGGTCCGGGTTACGCTCGACCTTGCGGCGCAGCCGCATGACCCGCAGGTCCACCGAACGGTCGTAAACGTCCCAGCTCCGGTTATGCGCCTGCTCCATGATCTGGTCGCGGTTGAGCGGTCTGTTCGGGTGGCGTGCAAAGAGTGCCAGCAGGTCGAATTCTGCTGCCGAGATCTCGACATCCGTGCCATCCGCAGCAAGTAGGCGCCGGGAGCTCAGATCCAGCACGCAGCCGCCGAACTGCACACGCTGGTCGGAGCTCGTAACGCCCGGCGCAGGGCCGGGTTGCGCACCCGCATCTGCACGGTTGTTGCGGCCATCGGAGCCAGCCGTCCGCGCGAGGACTCGCCGCAGCACCGCACGCACGCGTGCCAGCAACTCGCGCAACTCGAAAGGCTTGGGGACATAGTCGTCTGCACCCAGTTCGAGGCCGACGATCCTGTCGACAGACGTCCCTGAGGTGGTCAGCATGACCAGCCCGATTGTCGGAAACGTCCCACGAAGCCACCGCGCCAGGTCCAGCCCACTTTCCCCGGGCATGTTCAGGTCCAGCAATACCAGCGTCGGCACCGACTCGGCGATCATGGCTCGTGCGGAGGACGCATCCGGCGCACATTGCACAGTCAAACCGTGGTGAGAGAAATAGTCCTCGAGCAGGGTACGTAACTCGCGCTCATCGTCCACCACCAACACAACGGGTCCTTCGGTCGCCGGGCTGCGTGTCATAAGCAAGGGCTCCTGAACGAGATGCGGGTAGCTGCCTACGCTGAAATTAGCATGAGTCAAGGGCCGAGCGTTCCCTTGGCAGCGCCCGCTGGAGAAATTGTGGGTGCCGACCATACCTCGTGTTTCCTGCAGATACCGGGTGCTCGCTATGCAAACTGCACCTTCCCGACACGCAGCGACAACGGCCACGTCACCCGCCGTCGAGACCCGGCATCCCCCCAGGCTTCGCCAAGGGCGGCGTGGAAGCGGTCGATCAGACCGCGGCCCGCTGCTTTCTCAGCGGCCCTGACCGCGGACCAGGTGTCGACGTAACCGAGCAGATCCGGGAGTTGCCATCGGACTTCCAGAAACATGGCCGGCGCTTGGAACTCGGTGAACGGGAAGCTCAAGTTCCGATAGCCGTCCTCGACGTGACGCCGCTCGGGTGGCCAATACGGCCGGACGACATCCTGGTAGAAGTGCTGGACGACCCGTTCGGGCGCCTCGCCTTCGACATGCAGCACGCCGTAGCTGATCAGCGCAACGACCGCCCCTGGCTTTGAGATCCGCCGGACCTCGGAATAGAAGGCTTCGAGATCAAGCCAGTGAGCCGCCTGCGCGACGGTCACCAGATCAACGCTGGACGCCGGCAGCCCGCTGTCCTCGGCCGACGCGGTGCGATAGACAACTCCATCCTGTGCTTGCGCCTGTGCGATCTGCGCTGCGCTGGCGTCGGTGGCGATTACTTCCTTGAACCGCCTGACCAGCAGGACCGACAACTGTCCCGTCCCGCAGCCGCAATCGAGCGCACGCTCCCGGGCCGGGCAAAGATCGGCAAGAAAATCCACAAGCGTCGGCGGGTATGTCGGGCGGTAGGCCGCGTAGCCGGCCGATCCCGACGAAAAATGGTCCTTGAAGTTCATCGTTTCCTTCCTGGGCGCCCCGAGATGCAAGCAAGTTTGTCACACCCGTCCCGCAAGCCGTTGTTGCACCTGCGCGGCGATCTAGGCTGTTGCGGTCCATCAGGAACAGCTGAGAGTTTCACGGCTCTTCGAAGTGGGGTCCAATTCTTCCCGGCTCTTCGATCGATCTGATTTCGGAATAGGCGAAGCAGGTTCTGGAACACTCGCCGAACCGGCCGCAAACCGCAAGGCTGGTGCTATGGCATCCTCTCCTCAATCGAGTCAGCCCACCCGATCGAATCCATGAACTTCAAATTAAGGCGTGTCGAGGTCTTCATTGCGGTTGTCGAGCACGGCGGCTTTTCTGCGGCTGCCAACGCGCTGCACATCGCCCAATCCGCAATCAGCGTGGCGGTCAAGGAACTGGAGCGCGAGCTCGGTGTCAAACTTTTCGAGCGATCCGGAAGGGTGATGGTCCTGACCGAGGCGGGCCGTGTACTGCGGGATCGGGCCGGCCCGGCGTTGCAGCAACTATATTCCGTCAAGAGTGAACTCCGGGACCTTGAGAACCTGTCCGTCGGAAGCGTGCGGATTGCGTCGCCGGCCATGGTGTCTCACATCGCCCTTCGGCGGATCATTCCGGTGTTCTTGAAGCGTCATCCCGGTGTCAGGGTGCGCGTGATGCAGGCCGGCGCAATCGATGTCGAGAAGCTCGTCCTTCGTGGTGAGGTCGACCTGGGCATCATCGCGTGGCGCGAGGGCATGACCGAACTCGCCAACGAGCTGCTGTGGGACTACTCGAACGTTGCGTGCATCTCGGGTCGGCAGTGGCAGTCTACGAAGGGATCGATCACCTGGCAGGCGTTGCTTCGCCTTCCTCAGGCAGTTTACCCACCGGGCCATCATCAGCGTCTTCTGGTCGAACGTTACGCGGCGAAGCTGGGAGTGCCGCTACGTGTGATTCTGGAATCAGAGAACCCCGGCATCCTGATGTCAGCCGTTCAAGCCGGCCTCGCCGTGACGACAGTGCCCAGCCCTGCCGCGGATAACGTAACGGGCATCAAGAAACTGCAACTTCCCCACGACGATGGCGACAGGCTGCGCGTCGGCGTCTGTTGGCGGCGACAGGAGCTACCGACTCGCGCCGCCGCGGCGCTGCTCGACCACCTTCAATCGCACGACGCCGCGCGGCGGCATACGGCTCGTCCGGATGCCGACGGATGAGCGCTTCCGGAGAAAGCGCCTGAAACCATTGCACAGCAGAGTTGCAACCTCCCGAAACGGAGGAGATACAGCCGAGGCCGAAGCTTGTCGCACCCGTTCAGCCGACGGATGAATCTCAAGGAATTCACATGCAAACCACTCAGACCAACCTGCCATTGCAATCGCATCAAGCTGCCGAGCCCGCCTTTGTCGACACACAACGCTATGCGCGCTGTATCGCGGCGTCCAAGCGCATCCGCTGGGACATCGACGCGGACGTGATCCGCGGCCGCGAGTTCAACCTCCGAGACAAGTTTCTGCCCGACAGCCTGTCGTTCGTCAACGAGCTCTCGTTCCTGAGCGCCGGCGAGCAACGCTTCCTGAGCCAGGTGCAGGGCCGCACCTATGCCAACATGTTCGGCCTTGTCGAGCGCTTCATCGGCGCGAAGATGCTTGAAGTCAGCCGCGATCATTGGTTGGGAGATCAAACGGCATTGGAGGCGCTGGTGCGCTTCACCGATGAGGAGATGAAGCACCAGGAACTCTTCCGCCGGATCGAGCGGCTGGCCGCGGCCCGCATGCCGTCAGGGTACAGCTTCGACGTCCAGCCCAACGACGTGGCGTCCTTCGTCCTCGGCAAGTCCACGTGGGCAGTGCTTGCACTCACTTGCCACATCGAACTGTTCACGCAGACCCACTACCGCGCCAGCATCGGTGCCGCGGACGACCTCTCCCTGCTGTACAAGGACGTGTTCCTGTACCACTGGAAAGAGGAGTCCCAGCACGCAATCCTGGATGAACTGGAATGGATCCGCGAGGACGGCAAGCTCAAGTCAACTGAGGTACGCGATGCGGCCGTCGAAGACCTGATCGAACTGGTCGGCGGGATTGACGGCATCTTGCAGGGGCAAGCCAAGGTCGATTCCGACTATTTCATCAGTACGATCGGCATCGGTGCGGATGTGACGCGTGCAGCAAGGATTCAAGACACGGTTCTTAAGGCATATCGCTGGCAGTACATCGTGTCGGGCGTGATGGAGCCACGCTTCCAGAAGGTTCTGAGCGGCATGATCACCGGCTCCCAGATGCAGCGGATCCAGGACGCGCTGGCGCCGCTGCTTTATGCCCAGCCATCGACAGGTGCTGACTTCGGGCACCGCATCACGGACGAAAGACGCGTGGCAGCCGAGGTGTGAAACCGATCCTCCCGGGTAACGTCCCCGAGGGGGATCGTACCCCGTAGGTCTCCCTTGCCCGGGCGTGGGGTCCGCCATTCGTCAGGGGCCACGCCTCGTTGAGCGGCGACAGTCCTTCAGGAGCGAGGCACGGCTTGTGTACCTGAGCGCTGCACTCGCTCCACCGGTCAGAGGAAACACGGCGAAGGACAAAGGAAGTCGTTACCCGGAAGATCGGCATTCGTCGCCGGATGAGCCGGCTCAGGCATCGAACAGATAACCCTGGACCGTTGCTCCGACCCGTCCCACGATCTCCCCGCGTTTCAGACCGACCACGGGCGGCAACTTCAGGATATAGCGGCACAGGGCCAGGCCAAGAATCTGCGAGGCGATCAGACCGGCACGTGTTGCTGCCGTGCGCGGCTCCTTGCAGAGCCTCGCGATTGACGGGCCGATCTGCGTAGCAAAGATGGCCCGCATGCGATCGGCTGCGACCTCGTTGGTGACTGCGGTTCGCAGCAGAGCCATCAAAGTCTCGTCGTCCTCCCAACGGTCCAGAAAGTGACCGACGAGCGCAGCGCCCACATGCTCTCGCGGCAGACCGCCAAGGTCGGGTAAGCGCAGGTCGAAATCGGCGGCGGCCGCGAACAGCCCTTCCTTGTTCCCGAAGTAGCGCATGACCATCGCTGGGTCGATGCCGGCTGTCAGCGCGATGGCCCGGATGGTCGCCGCCTGGTAGCCGCTGGAGGCGAAATGCTCGCGGGCGGCAGTGATGATCGCAGCTTTGGTGTTGTCGGAGCGGCGGGGGGCGCGAATGTCGGATGCCATCCCGCCATTCTATATCAACAACTGTTGACATCCAGGCGTCTTGGCTCTAAAGTCAACGTCTGTAGGCCCACAATCGTTGACCCAAAGGAGCAAATCATGACGCATGTCACGAATCAGCAGGAACCTTCGCTTTCGGAAGACTTCGACACCGACTTCGACACCGACGTGCTGATCGTCGGCGCCGGCCCGAGCGGCCTCGCGCTCGCCGCGGCGCTGGCTGCTGGCGGCATCCGTGCCGCAGTCATCGACCGGCTGGCCGAGGGTGCCAACACCTCGCGCGCGGCCGTCGTCCATGCCCGCACGCTCGAGGTGCTCGAGCCGCTCGGGGTCTCGAGCCGCCTTGTGGATCGGGGCCTGCAGGCGCAGCGCTTCACGATTCGGGACCGCGATCAAGTGTTGATGCCGATCGACTTCGACACGCTGCCGACGCGCTATCCGTACTCGCTGATGGTGTCGCAGGCAGTCACCGAGAGTGTGTTGCTTCAGCGCTTCGTTGAACTGGGCGGGCAGGTGCTGCGCCCACGCGAATTGACCGACCTGATGCAAGACACGGCGGGTGCAACGGCGACGCTCGACGACGGCAGTCGGTTGCGCGCCCGTTACGTTGTAGGGGCCGACGGCATGCACAGCAGCGTTCGCGAAAGCGCACATATCGGCTTCTCGGGAGGCAGCTATGACGAAGCCTTCGTCCTTGCCGACGTGCGCCTGTCCGGCGGGGTGCCGGACGCCGAAGTGATCCTGTATTTCTCGCCGGCCGGTATGGTGGTGGTCGCGCCTCTGCCTGGCGGCCTGCACCGTATCGTCGCGACGGTCGACGAGGCTCCCGAGCAACCCAGTGCCGCCTACGTGCAGGCGCTGCTCGACGCGCGGGGCCCGAAGCGCGAGCGTGCCATCGTTCAGGAGGTGTTGTGGGGCTCCCGCTTTCGGGTCCATCACCGCGTGGCAGACGTCTACCGGGCAGGCCGAGTGCTGCTGGTCGGCGATGCGGCTCATGTACACAGCCCGGCGGGCGGCCAAGGCATGAACGCCGGCATCCTTGACGCCATGAGCCTGGCCGGCGCCTTGAACAAGGCACTCACTGGCGACACGGTGGCGCTCGATGCCTATGGCGCTGAACGTCGACCTGTTGCCGAACAGGTGATCGCCCTGGCCGATCGTCTGACGCGCATGGCTACCGTGCGTCCGGCGTTTCGCGCCTGGCGCAACCTGCTGCTGTCGGCACTGTCGCGGCTGCCGCTGGTCCGTCGCAAACTCGCCTGGCGTCTTTCTGGTCTGGTATACCGCTGAGGTGCCGCCTGCCAGTCCAAGAGGCAGCCCCGCAACCGACCTCTAGAAAGCAGGCCTCAACATCGGGAATCGACTAGACGGCCGGGTTATCGATCGCCCCCGGCCCTAGACGCTGAGTGACCGCCTCCTTGGTCCATGGGCCGGGCGGATCAGACTTCCCGTCCCAATCCCGAAGGGCGACGAGCGCCTCTTCGCTATTCTCGTAGCAGAAGCGTGCAGTGAACTCGCAGAAGGCAGTACGAAAGGATGCATCCACAAGCAAGTCGGTGGAGGAAACAGAGGTCTGAACGACACAGGCCCTGCCTGCAATCCAGCGCTCAGCCAGAAACACGCCGCGCCAAGCGGGCGGAACGATCGGTATGAAACCCCCGGCAAAAGCGCTGACGTTGCTTGCGCTCTCACGAGGCTCCTGCGTCCAGGCGCTCGGATCGGGGAATGTGTCAGAGGTAGGCTGGACCATGGGACGTAGAAACTAGTCGGTCGCCTGGAGGTCATCCAAGTTGAAAACGCGAGGTTCGGTTTCACCCGGGAACATCAAGCCAACCCACTCGAAATCGCTGGTTGCGCAGTGCTCGGTACCGAGCCTGTCCTTGTACGGGCCGTTGAGCGGGATCCACTGCCGGCCTTGCTGAGTGAACTCTCGGCTCATGCGGGCAGGGCTGGGCCGCTCGCTGCGGGTGTAAGTGACGCGGTTCTTCTTTTCGCTCGTCATGGCACCTGCCGGCTCGGAGTTCGTGGGGGACGACGCGATGCGGCGCCACACCTCGTTCCGGATGCCCTCCAACGCCGCGCCATGGATCAGCGATCGCAAGGCATCAGAAGCCGCCGCCGGGTCGAAGGGATTCCACCTCGCTCATGATGGAGCCGCTCATGGATTGATCGGCGACAGTCTAATTCACACTCGGAGACAAAGACAAGAAGTTTGTTAAATGTGCGGGGCATGGAGCCCCGGAAGATCGCCCTGTGCAGGCAGCTTCTGCCTCAGTCGCCGGGTCTCGGCGTGGGCCGGTAGCCTACGATGTCCCCGTCTCCGCCATTGTGAGCCCACGAATAGTCGCCGGCCCGGCAGCTATGCAGGACGTCGCCGCCGCGGAAGTACAGCGTCACGCGGGAATCTTCCATGAGCGGACCTTCGAGTGGTCCGCCGGTCCAAGGTGTCATTGATTATTCCGGTGTGGTGATGGCATCGGCCGTCGTGTGATCGCGTCGGGAGCAAAGGCGCTTGCCGTCGCGCGTCATGCCCGTGTCTTGCCGTATCTGGAGCAGTGCCGTCGCTGCAACCCATTGCCTGATGTGTCCAACACTGTGTTGAGGATACGCGTCGTCGGGTGCCTGGGCGACCATGCGTCGCAGCGCGAGGTCCGGCCAGGAGACTCGATACTTCCACCGCCTCTTTACTGGCGCGTCAGATGAGATCTCTCCGGCGATAGTCACGCTGTACCGCCCTGAAGTCGGAGGCACGTCGACGGCGACCTTGCAAGGCTAGACGTTCGACTCGGGCCACGGTTCGTTTTTGCTGACAATGTTCTTGCGCAGCGCGCTCTGGCTCCTGAGACGATGTGCTCTTCTTTGAATCTTCCATGGATGTTCTTCCCCAACGCGTCGGAACAAGAATAAGCAAACATGCCGGTTCATGATTCTCCGGCGCTTTCCGTCCTCATCCTGGCCACCTTCGGGCAGCGCAGGGTCTCGGATAACTGTTGAATGGCCCGAAGCTGGTGTGCAGTCAAGTCATGCTGGACCATCGGGGAGGCGACCCTCATGCATTCCACGGCCGCGCCATAAATCAAGGGTCGTAAAGCCTCGAAGGCAGCTGCCGCGTCGAAGTGGAGATCTGGCTCAAGAACCTGCAGTGCCGATTGCGTGACGCAAAAGGTTGCTCTGTCGCCGAAGCGCTGGTTCTCACACTGAAAAGTGAAGGCGTTAAGCTCTTGCACCCAGACTTCCGGGCTGAAGCTTCTGGGGTCGGGCACGGGTATCTCCTGCGCTGATGTTCCGATCAGGCCCGGCGCTTCCTCTGTACTTTCAGGTCCTGGCGGAAAACGCCGGCGGCTCCCGGTACCCCAGTACCACGATGGCGTCTTCCATGCCGAGTTGCGACGCACAACGAAGGTCACCAGGAAGCGGCCAACGGATGCGGTGAACTCGATCGCCTGAGGCGGCGCGTGGCCGCCGGCTTGGGCAGGGTCTTGAGGGCCGGCGCGAGATTGTTGATCGATAAATACCGGTCTTCCAGGTAGCGGTTCTCCTCTTTCACTCGCCATAGGGGATTACCCCTTCCAGGGCGGTTGAGCCCGGCAGGGAGGAGAGGGTCAGGTGCCGGGACACGGCGGGTACCTCAGCATCGGATGTCCATGAACACATTCCAGTGAAGGTTCGAAGTGTTAAATGGCGCAGGCACGAATGTTAAATCTAGTCTTAGTTGAACCAGAAGGCAAGAAGTCAAGCATGCGCTGGTTGCAAGCGGCGCATCAAGTGCTCAGAGGCTGATCCGATTCCGCCGCTCTTGAAGCCAGATAATCGACGATGCGTCTGCCGGCAGCCTGGAGATCGTCGACTTTTCGGTAGCAGATCGCGAAGCGGCGACGCGCCCAGGAGTCACTCAGTGGAATCAACTTGACCAGGCCGCTCTCCATATGGGGCGAGCTGACCTGCGCTGGGATGACGCTGATGGCAAGGTCGGCCGCCACCACACGGAAGGCAGCATCGAAGTTGGAGACCACCACTCGGTAGTTGACCGTGCGACCCCCGCGCGCTGCAGCTTGCTGCAAGGCCATCTGCACAGAACTGGTCGGCTGCAAGCCCACATGCTCGTAATCGAGGGTCTGTTCGAAGCGCAGCGTCCTGCGCTGCGCGAGCGGGTGCTTGGCGGGGACTGCCAGCATCAGGTCATCGGTACGATATGGACGCTGCTGAAGACCTTTCAGGTCCGCCGAGTCCCAGCAGATCCCGATGCCATTGCTGCCGTCTCTCAGGACCCGCGGGATCTCGCGTGTGAAATGTTCCTCGATGTTGACCTTGATCCCTTTGTTGCCGGCTTGGCGCATGAACGAAGCAATGTCGTCCAGCAGGTGCTCTGCAATTGCCGATGGTGATGCCAGCAGGCGGATCTGGCCTTGGAGACCGCCACCGAAGGCGTTCATCTCGCTCTCGATCTGCGCCGTCTCGAACAGGATCGTCCGTGCACGTTCAAGCAGCGCCTCGCAAGCAGGTGTATGGGTGACACCCCGGCGAGTCCGGATCAGCAGGGGCACCCCGAGCATCGATTCAAGGCCGGCGATGCGCTTGCTGATCGCCGATGGTGCGATGTGCTCCTGCTCGGCTGCGCGCGCAATGTTCTGCAGGTC
>Ga0190273_10000651_pt1 | contig 12655 bp, 10 predicted proteins | sample Popmic504IS_FD_134513 | JGI IMG/M metagenome (GOLD analysis project Ga0190273, IMG submission 134513) | Populus adjacent soil microbial communities from riparian zone of Shoshone River, Wyoming, USA - 504 IS | ecosystem: Environmental > Terrestrial > Soil > Riparian zone > Trees stand | place...
GCTCGGCAGGCCGCCTTGGTCGACCGGCCGGTCGCCGCCTTCGCGAAAGGGGTATAAGGTCGAGCGCGCCTTAATCCCGGAGCCTCGCGAATGGCCGTCCGCCCAAGTCGCCTCGTTTCCATTGCCGCCGCATTGGTTCTGCCGTGGGCGTGCATCTCATACGCGGGGGCGCCGCCGGACTCCTCGGCCGGAGAGCTGTCGGCGCGGGTGCCCAGGGCCTCCGCAGGCCCCGCCAGGACGGGGCTGCGGCGCCTTCGGCAGCAGGACGCCTTGCTCTACGTGCCGAGCGGGTACCGGGCCGGGCAGGCCGCGCCGCTGCTGGTCATGCTCCATGGCGCCGGGGGCGATGCCGGCCAATCGATCGGGCTGGCTCGAGGCCTTGCCGACCGGCTGGGTTTCCTCCTTCTGGCGCCCAAATCGCGCGCCGCCAGCTGGGACGTCGTCTCGACCCGAAGCTACGGGGCCGATGCGGCCGGCCTCGACTCCGCTCTGCAGGAGGTGTTCGCGGCCTACAGCATCGACCGGAAGCGGGTCGCCGTGGGCGGATTTTCCGACGGCGCCAGCTATGCCCTGTCGCTGGGGCTGATCAACGGCGACCTGTTCAGCGACGTCTTCGCCTTCGCTCCCGGCTTCATTGGACCCGGGCGATCGCGGGGGAAGCCGCGCATCTTCATCAGCCACGGCAAAGCCGACCGGGTGCTGCCGATCGACTCCACCAGCCGCCGGATCGTGCCCCGGCTGAAGCAGGCGGGCTACAAGGTGGACTATGAAGAGTTCGCCGGGGGCCACGAAATCCCGGACCGGATCGCCCGTCGGTTCCTGGAGACGCTGGCGGCGCCAGATTAAGCTGCCTCCCCATCGCCAGATGGGGAGGGGGACCAGGCGAAGCCTGGTGGAGGGGTGACTTGGCGGAGGCCTGTTCCAGGTCACCCCTCCACCACCTACGGTGGTCCCCCTCCCCATGCGTTCCGCATGGGGAGGCAAATCAGCCGATCTTCTGCCCCGTCTTCTCCCAATCGGCGAGGAACGCCTCGAGGCCCCGGTCGGTGAGCGGATGCTTGAAGAGCTGGCGGATGACCGCCGGTGGCGCCGTCATGACGTCGGCGCCGATCATCGCCGACTGGAGGACGTGGATCGGGTGGCGGACGCTTGCGACCAGGATCTGGGTCTCGAAATCGTAATTGTCATAGATGGTCCGGATTTCGGAGATGATCTGCATCCCGTCGAAGCCGGTATCGTCGTGGCGGCCGACGAAGGGCGAGATGAAGGTCGCTCCGGCCTTGGCCGCGAGCAGGGCCTGGTTGGCGGTGAAGCACAAGGTGACGTTGACCATCGTCCCCTCCCCGGTCAGCGCCTTGCAGGTCTTGAGGCCGTCGAGGGTGAGCGGGACCTTGACCGCGATGTTCGGGGCGATCTTGCGGAGCACGTCCGCCTCGCGCATCATCTCCTTGTGGTCGAGCGCGACGACCTCGGCCGAGACCGGGCCGTCGACGATTCCGCAAATCTCGCGCACTACCTCGAGGAAGTCGCGGCCCGCCTTGTGGACCAGTGAGGGGTTGGTGGTGACTCCGTCGAGAAGGCCGGTCTCCGCCAGGTCGCGGATCTCGTTCGTATCGGCGGTGTCGACGAAGAATTTCATTTGCGCCATGCCTTTGCGGGAGGGATTCGGCCCTCCTTTAGCGCGGCGGGGACGGCCTTGGCGACCTCAGATGAGCGGCGGGAGCTGAACCGGGCGATCTGGGCGATCGCCCTGCCCTCGATGCTGACCAACGTCGCCACCGCCTTGTTCGGCCTCGCCGATCTGTGGGTGATCGGCCAGCTCGGGCAGGCGGAGCCGCAGGCCGGGGTCGAGCTCGGTGCCAAGTTCATGATGGGGCTGCTCATCGTCTTCAACTTCCTCAGGACCGGAACGATCGCGCTCACCGCCCAGGCGGCGGGCCGCGGCGACGAGGAGGCCCAGGCGGCGACCCTCGCCCGGGCGCTCGGCCTGGCGCTGGCGATCGGGCTGGCGCTGCTCGCGCTGAAGCCGTGGGTCGTGCCGTGGGGGATGGACCTGCTCCACGCCCGCGGCGGGGTGGCGCTCGAGGCGGGCGTCTATGTCGGGATCCGCTACTGGGGCGGGCTGCTCTGGCTCGCCAACGTCGCTCTGATGGGCTGGCTGATCGGGCGGCGGCGGGTCAAGGCGGTACTTTGGACCGAAATCGGCTCGAACATGGTCCACATCGCGCTCGACCTCCTGTTCGTGCTCGGCTTCGGCTGGGGCGTCGCCGGAGTCGCCTCCGCCACCTTGCTGTCCGAAGGCGGCAAGACCCTCGTTCTGCTGGGTGCAGTGGCGCGCGAACCGCCGGCCCGGGCGGCGCTGGCGGCGGCCGGGCGGCGCGAGACCTGGAGCGCGGCGCGGATGGGCGCCCTGCTCCGGCTCAACCGCGACCTCTTCCTTCGCACCCTCCTGCTCACCTCTGCAATCCTCCTCCTCACCCGCCAGGGCGCGCAGCAGGGGCCGCTGGTGCTGGCGGCGAACGGCATCCTCTACCAATTGTTCATCCTGTCGGCCCTGATCCTCGACGGCTTCGAGAGCTCGGCCCAGGTGGTGTGCGGGGAGGCGGTGGGGGCGAAGGACCGCCGCCGCTTCGACGCATTGGTCAAGGCGCTGCTGCTGTGGGGGCTGGCCGGTGGAGCCTTGTTCAGCCTCGTCTACGCGGTCGCCGGCGCCCGCTTCGCCGCCAGCTTCAGCACCGACCCGGCGGTGGTGGCGACAACGCTCGCCTACGTCCCCTGGGCGGTGCTTCTGCCGGTCCTGGGAGTGAGCTCCTACGTCTTCGACGGAATCTATATCGGCGCCACCTGGACGCGGGCGATGCTGCTGACCATGGGAGCGGCCTGCGCCGTCTATGCGGCCTTGCTGTTCGCCGCCGCCGACCTCGGCAATCACGGCCTGTGGCTCGCCTTCAGCCTGTTCCTGGCGGCTCGAGCGGCGGCGCAGGCGCTGCTGCTTCCGAGGCTCCGGCGGCAGGCCTTCGCGGACGCTGCTTCGCCAGGGCCGCCTTGACGATCAGCCTCTGGGGCGCGGACTCGTCGAAAGGCGGCTCGGACCGGTCGAGCGCCGCCGCGATCAGAGACTCGATTCGGGGATCGTCCAGCGCCTCCGGCTCGAAAAGCCGGACATGACGGACTCGGCTGCCTTCTCCGCGCAGCATGCCGTCGGGATCGGGCAGCCCCACGCCCTGGAGGAAGTGCAATGTCACCCAGCGCGGAAAGACGGCCAGCGACAGAATTGCATGGGACGCCTTATCGTCGGGGCCGAAGCCGATCGCGAGGCTGTTGTAATTGTCGTAAACGAGGATCGCCGCGCCGGGCAGCCGCGCCCGCATCCGGTCGATCAGGGCGCGGGCGAGCGTCTCCACCTCCGGCGTGAACTTGGCCAGGAAGGTGTCGAGCCGGCTTTGGGCGTCGTCCATCCAGGGACCTCCCGCCCCCTCTTACCCTATCGGCGAAGCACTCCAAAGACCCCCGCCACCACCGGATCGCCGGCGGCGTTCGGGTCGGCCCGGATGGCGGCTTCCTCGCGGCCGATGGCGCGGTAGAGGGCGGCGGCGGTCTTGCGGGTGACGTCGGCCTGGAGACCGGGGAAGTTGATCCCGGTCGCGACCTCGAGGACGCGCTGGATGACTCCGTTCTCGGCGAGCCGGAGGGCGTTGCCGACGCCGGGGAAGATGGCGTCGAAGATACGCTCCCCCATCGCCGACGCGAGATAGTCGGTGGCGGCGGTGGGACCGCCCCGGACGATTCCAAGCGCGTCGGAAATCGTCATGTCGCGGATCGAATCGTAGATGACCGGAGCCGCCCGCGCGGCGCCTTCGGAGGCCGCGGCGTTGACGACCCGGAGCAGCCGGTCCTGGACTGCTCGGGTGCCGAGCGCCACCGCCAGCGCGGCCGTCACCGAGCGGCCGCCGAGCTGGGGCGGCGGCTGGATTCGGGCGAGATCGTCGCGGAAGAAGCCCTCGTCCGCGAGCAGCCGGGCGAAGGCGCGCTGCGAGGAGAGGGTGAGAAGGCGGCGAATGGCGGACTCGAGGCCGGCGATGTCGCCGAGCCGGGTGGCGCAGCCGGGCAAGGCGAATAGGGGAAGGACGAGACCGGCGGCGATCAAGCGGCGGCGGGTCAGGGGTTGGGCCATGGCGCCGTAACAATCCGGAGCGCGGCTTGTTGCACGACACGCCCTTTTCCGCGCCTTCACGCATCCCGCCGGGATTGCGAGTCCAGGGAAGCAATCCGGCGGCGCCGGGCTCGAAGCTGGATTCACTTCTCGCTGGCGCTCCTCGCGATGACCAATCGCCTTAGGTCGTTCGGCGCCATAGCCTGTCGTCAAGTGAGCAAGACAATCCATAGTAATTCTAGCAACCAATACCCCACCGCGCAGGCGACCAAGAGAACGGAAACCGCGCATCCGCAAAATGTGAAGACGAGTTTTGACAGCTTCCTTTGATCGACATTCACTGAGGTTAGCAGGATGATCCGAAGTCCCATTCGGGACGACCACCCCACGATGAGGGACATGAACAATATCAGGCTTGCAAAAATACTGGATAAGGAAAACGTCGTAAAGGGGATAGCGGTCTCGCCATCGGTCTTAATCTCAAGTGCGGAAAAATATTCCGAGGTCCCTTGGAAGCCGCTATTGGGTTTACCCATGCCGAAAAAGGGCATTGAGCGTGCTCGTGCGCCGTTCGCCAGGAATAGGCCGATTTCCGAGTTTAGATTGATCATTTCATAACCGCTGAACTTATTCGGCAGTGAGATAAAAATTCCGTAGGTGCTGCCAGCAAGAGCGGACATGTAAGCATTGAGCGGACCGATTGCAGACAAGGCTTCGCGAGGCCTAAAGGTCTTGAAAACCGCGATAGTGGGCATTGGACATGAGACCTGTTCCTTGGCCACTTCCGCGAACGACGCTTGCGCCCACTGACCAGGCGAAGCTTGCAGTCTCAGCTTCGGGCGCGCCGACACCAATGCCGTCAATCCGTTTTCAAATATCTTCTGGGTATTGCTGAATACCTTGAGAGAGTCGCCTAGCGACTCCGCGGCGGAGGGCGATGGGTTCAAGCATTGCCATTGGGCATAATAGCTAAACAAATCTTTCCGTGCGACTCCGCGCAGTTCTTCTTCGCGTAGCAGGGAGACGACTACCAATTCGGATCCTGGACGCGAAAGGTCAGCCGCTAAAATCCCGCGGAGGTGTTTGAGTCGGGGATCCGATCCGTATTCAGCGGGGGTCAGCGCCATGACATCGTCCGCGATGCCCGCGCGTGTTGCTATTACCTGTAAGACGCGAGGCGAGTAAAGACTGCGACTAGTAATCGATTCCGACGGTGCCGATAGCAGGATAAAAACGTAAGCCAGCGTGCGAGCAAACGAAAATAGCAATAAAAATAACGTTAAGCTCATCATGACGTCTGCCGCCACCATCGTCGCGGTTATTCGCCAGTCAGAAAATTTTTCAATGGTTTTTGCAAATAAGCGAGTTTGGGCAATCGATAGAAAATCGGCAAATGCGGTAAATACCAAACAAGTACCCACGCATAATGCAGCGATCCCAGTGTCAGGAGTTAGCACTTTCTCTGCGATTGGGGCGAAAAAAACTGGATCCTGCCAATAGGCCAATAAAAGGGCAACAGCTACGGCAGTCAAACTAAAGGCAACGCTACGCCTAAAGGATTTCCAAGATATCAGCCGATCTCCCAGCAGGCGATCAGCTATCCTGCTCAACATAAGCTGGTCGTGCGGCTGATGAAAGGTAAGAAGTCTGCCCGCCAAATATCGCTTGGTACTTGGCTTAAAGATCGCGTCGGAAACTCCGCCTATCGTAATCAATAACGCACATAGGCCGAGAATCACTTCCACGGTCCATTGTCCCCCTGCTCCGCCACGCCGACAAGCGCAGCGCACCCGCCCCTTGGGCCCCGATCAAACAGTGCCGGGAACGTTTAGGCGTTTCAATAGCGTATGTATCAGTCGCTGCTGATGCGGAGAAGCCTGGTGACACTTACTTTTTCGCCGAAAAGTAGGTGTCCCCGCAAGCCGCAGCCGGGCGATCGCCGTCATTCGATCACGCTGAAATGGAGGACCCGGGGCTCCAGCTCGAGCAGGAAGTCGCGGTCGACCTCGTAATATTTCGCGGCCGCCAGGTCCTCGCCCGCGAAGCGCCGGATCGCGGCCTCGTCCTGCCAGAGGGTGAGCATCTCGACATGGACGATGTCGCCGTCGCGGCGGTGGAGGCACCAGGCGCCGCGATTTCCCTCCGTGAAGCAATAATCGGGCAGCGCTACCTTGCGCATAAGGGCGAGATATTCCCTCGCTTTGGCCGCGGGGACCCGACCGTGCCAGCGCCGTGCGATCATGGACGCCTCCCTCTTACATCCCCTCTCCCTCCAGGGGAGAGGGACAGGCGAGCGCAGCTCGCCAGGGTGAGGGCCTGGGCAGGGATGAGCATGCCCTCACCCTCCCACCGCTGCGCGGCGGGCCCCTCCCTCTCCCCTACAGGGAGAGGGGCTGGAAACCAATTCCGCATAACTCCGTCCTCGCGGTTGCGTTTCGCATCGCGCGACTCGATCTAGGCCGCGATGAACCGCTGCCGAGTCCTCCTTCTCAACGCCGCTTTGGGGCCGCTCGACTACCGGGTGCCGGCGGGGATGGAGGTCGGTCCCGGGTCGATCGTGCTCGCGCCGCTCGGGCCTCGCCAGATGACGGGGGTGGTCTGGGAGGAGGAGCGGCTCGAGGCGGAGGCGGTCGGGGACAACCGGCTTCGTCCACTGCTCCAGGCCTACGACCTGCCGCCGCTCGCTCCGGCGCTGAGACGGCTGATCGAATGGACGGCCGATTATTATCTCGCCCCGCTCGCGTCGGTGCTGCGCATGGCCTTGGCCTCGGCGAGCGCGCTCGACGGGGGAAGGACGGTCACCGAATATCGCGCCACCGGCTTCGTTCCGGAGCGGCTGACGGCGCAGCGGGCTCAGGCGCTTGAGCGGATCGGCGAGCGGCAGGGGCTGGTGCGCGAGCTGGCGATGGCGGCGGACGTTTCGGACGGGGTGATACGAGGGCTGGTCAAGGCGGGGGCGATCGAGGCGGTCGAGATCTCGGTCGACGACCCCTTCCCCCTCCCCGACCCCGATCATGCGCCGCCCGAGCTCGAGCTTGCGCAGGGCGCCGCCGCCCGCGTCTTCGTCGAGGCGGTGCGGGCGGCCGAGTTCGCGCCCTTCCTGCTCGACGGAGTCACCGGCTCGGGCAAGACCGAAGTCTATTTCGAGGCGGTGGCGGAGGCGCTTCGGCGGGGACGGCAGACGCTGGTGCTGCTGCCCGAGATCGCGCTCACCGAGCCCTTCCTCAAGCGCTTCGCGGCCCGCTTCGGCCATGAGCCGGTCGCCTGGCATTCGGGCCTCAGGCAGTCGCAGCGCCGCCGCGCCTGGCGGGCGATCGCGAGCGGCGACGCCAGGGTGGTGGTCGGCGCCCGTTCCTCGCTCTTCCTGCCCTATCCCAGGCTGGGGCTGATCGTCGTCGACGAGGCGCATGAGACCAGCTTCAAGCAGGAGGACGGGGTCCAGTATCACGCCCGCGACGTCGCGGTGATGCGGGCCAAGCTGGAGCGGATCCCGATCGTCCTCGCCTCGGCGACGCCGGCCATCGAATCCCGCCAGATGGCCGAGATCGGAGTCTATACCGAGGTCAAGCTGCCCGAGCGCTACGGGGTCGCCGAGCTGCCCGACATCGAGGCGCTCGACCTCACCGCCGATCCGCCGCCGCGCGGGCGCTGGCTGGCGCCGCGGCTGGTCCGCGAGCTGGAGGAGACCCTGGGACGCGGCGAGCAGGCTTTGCTCTTCCTCAACCGCCGCGGCTATGCGCCGCTGACCCTGTGCCGGCATTGCGGGCACCGCTTCCAATGCCCCAATTGCACCGCCTGGATGGTCGAGCACCGGCTCGTCCACCGCCTCGCCTGCCACCATTGCGGCCATATGATGCCGCCGCCTTCGGCCTGCCCCGAATGCGGCGAGGAAGGCTCGCTGGTGCCGGTCGGCCCCGGCGTCGAGCGGATCGCCGACGAAGTCGCCGACCTGTTTCCCGATGCCCGAACCGCCGTCGTCACCTCCGACACGATCTGGTCGCCGGCCAAGGCCGCCGAGTTCGTCGGGCGGATGGAGGCGGGCGAGATCGACATCGTCGTCGGCACCCAGCTCGTCACCAAGGGCTATCATTTCCCCAACCTCACCCTGGTCGGCGTGGTAGATGCCGACCTCGGCCTGCAGGGCGGCGATCTTCGCGCGGCCGAGCGGACCTTCCAGCAGATCGCCCAGGTCGCCGGCCGGGCCGGGCGCGGCGAGAAGCCGGGCCGGGTGCTGGTCCAGACCCACGAGCCTTCGGCCGCGGTGATCGAGGCCCTGGTCAGCGGCGATGCCGAGAGCTTCTACGCCGCCGAGACCCAGTCGAGGCGCGAAGCGGCGATGCCGCCCTTCGGCCGGCTCGCCGGGATCGTCATCTCCTCCGAGGATCTGGCCGAGGCGACCGAGGCGGCCCGGCTGATCGGCCGGGCGGCGCCTCGGGTGGAGAATTTGGCGGTGTTCGGCCCGGCCCCGGCCCCGCTCGCCATGCTCCGCGGCCGCCACCGCGTTCGCCTGCTCGTCCACGCCGCCCGCTCGGTCGACATGCAGGACGTGATCCGCTTATGGCTGGGGAGCCTGAGCTGGCCGCGCGGGGTAAGGGTGACGGTCGACGTCGACCCTTATTCCTTCCTGTAATCCGCTTGTCGCCGACGCCGGTTTTAGCTAACCAGTCTGGTTGTCAGGTGAGGAAAAACCATGTTTCGCATAGCCTTGGCGCTGCTGATCCTGCTGGTGCCGGCAACGGCTCGTGCCGAATGGTGGCGGGCCGAAACGGATCACTTCATCATCTACTCGGAAGACAAGAAGGCCTCGACGGAGCAGTTTGCCGCCCAGCTCGAACGATTCGACAACGCCCTGAGGACGTTGCAGAATCTGCCGATCCGTCCCGCGAAGCCGCTCAGCCGTGCGAACAAGGTGACGATCTTCCGTACCGGCAGCACCCGCGACATAGCTTACCTGGCCGGCGCTCCCGGATCCGGAGTGGCGGGCTTCTACATCCCCCGCGCCGGCGCCGCCGTCGCTTTCACGCCGGTTCGCTCGGACCTGCGCGACAGCCGCTCGATCGACGAGAAGGAGCGCGACGCGCGCACCGAGCTCGATCCGCGCTCCATCCTGCAGCACGAATATGTCCATCACTTCATGCTGCAGACGTTTCCCGCCACCTATCCGGACTGGTACGTCGAGGCTTTCGCGGAGCTTTACGGGACCATCGCCCTGAACCCGGACGGGAGCTTTCACGTCGGCAATCCGCCGCAATACCGGGCCGAGCAGATCTATCAATATCCCGACGTCCCGCTGAAGGAGCTTTTCGACCAGAACGACAAGCGCGATCCTCTCCAGAGCTACCAGTTCTACGGCTTCGGCTGGCTCCTCGCCCACTATCTCAGCTTCGAGCCGAAGCGGGACGGACAACTGCGCGCCTATCTCAAGGCCCTCGGCCGCGGCGAGGACGGGCTGACCGCGGCGCGCAGCGCCTTCGGTGACCTGGCCGAGCTGGCGAAGGAAGTCCGGGCGTACAAGTCCGTCGCTCGAAGCGGCAAATTCCCGGGCTTCGACGTCAAGCCGAGGAACTACGCCCCGCCGACCGTCGACTCGCGCCCTCTGACCGCGGCCGAGGCGGCGGTGATGGGCGAGTATATCCGCTCCCGGCGCGGAGTGACCCGCAAGCAGGCGCGCGACGTCGCCGACGACATCGAATCGAAGGCCCGCCGCTATACCGACAGCCTGTTCGCCCAGCTTGCGGCAAGCGAGGCGTTCCTCGATGCGCGCCGCTTCGCCGAGGCCGATGCGGCCGCGGACCGCGCCCTGGCGATCGATCCGAATTCGACCGAGGCGCTGATCCTGAAGGGCAAGATTGCCATCGAGCAGGGCAAGGAGGGCGACAAGGCCCGGTTCGCCGCGGCGCGGCTGCCCCTTGCCAAAGCGACCCGCCTCGACCCGCAGGACCCCCGTCCTTTCATCCATTACTACGAGTCGTACGACAGGGCCGGCGAAAAGGTGCCCGAAGCCGCGATCATCGGCCTGGAGCAGGTCTTCTCCCTGGCCGCCTTCGACGCCAGCTACCGGCTGACCCTCGCCCGCCAGCTTCTGATCGAAGGCAAGGGCAAGCTCGCCCGGGACGTCCTCGCCCCGGTCACCTACCAATTCCACGGCGACCAGAAAGAGAATAAGTTGCGGCCGGTCGTCGATCTTATCCAGGCGAACAAGGTTTCCGAGGCCCTCGCGAAACTCAACGAAATCCTCAAGAAGGCGGAGGAGGACGCGAAGAAGGGCTGACCGGGGCGGCCGATGCGGTTGGAGCACGCCCCGGGAGGCGCCTTTCCATTTTTCCGAAATCCGGCTAAGCCGCTGCCGCTCAAGGAAATTCGGGGTGGGATGATGAACCGGTTGATCAAGCTGGCCTGGCTGGCGCTGCTCGTGTGCCTTCCGGCGGCGGCGAACGCCGAATGGCGCGAGGCGAGCAGCAGGCATTTCCTCGTCTATTCCGAAGGCAGCGCCCAGGCGCTTCAGTTATTCGCGACCAAGCTCGAGAAGTTCGACAAGGCGATGCGGGTGCTGCTCGGCTTTCCCGACGAGGATTTGGGGGCGGGGAACCGGGTGGCGGTGTTCGTGGTCGACGACATGGCGGCAGTGCAGCGCCTTGGCCGGGCGCGCGGCAGCGGCATCGCCGGCTTCTACAGCGGCCGCGCCGGCGGCTCGATCGCGGTGGTCCCGCGGGCCAGCGGCTCGGGAGGAAGGAACGAGCTCGATCCCGCGATCATCCTGCTCCACGAATATTCCCACCACATGATGCTGCAGAGCGCGGCGGCCGCCTATCCCGCCTGGTTCCGCGAAGGCTTTGCCGAATTCTACTCCACCGCCAAGTTCGAGAAGGACGGCTCGATCGGCTTCGGGGCCGCCGCCAACCATCGCGCCTGGAGCCTCGTCGGGATGAGCCCGCTGCCGATCGAGCTGCTGTTCGATCCGAGCCGGCGCAAGCTCAGCCGGGAGGAATGGGTCGCAACCATATACGGGCGCGGCTGGCTGCTGACCCATTATCTGACCTTCGACCCCACTCGCAAGGGGCAGCTCGCCGCCTATCTGAGGGCGATCAACGCCGGCAAGGGGAGCCTCGAGGCGGCGCAGTCGGCTTTCGGCGATCTCAAGGTGCTGGACCGCGAGCTGAAGACCTATCTCAATCGCCGCCTGATCCCCTATCTGCCGATGAAGGCGGAGCTGCTCGCGGTCCAGCCGGTGGCGGTGAGGACTTTGCGGCCGGGCGAGCAGGCGATCATGGATCTGTGGATGCGCTCCCAGGTCGGAGTCACCAAAGCGGATGCCGCCCAGGTCGCCCGCGACATGCGCAAGGCCGCGGCGGCGTGGCCGGACGACCCAGCCGTCCAGGCCGCGCTCGCGGAAGCGGAGTTCGACGCCGGCAATCTCGACTCGGCGGATGCGGCGGCGGCCCGGGCGATCGCCGCCGACCCGAAGAATATCGACGGCCTGACCTATCGGGCCAGAATCGCCTTCGAGCGCGCCAAGGCCTCGGCCAAGGGCGACGAGGCGGCCTGGAAGGCGGTGCGCCGGCTGATCGGCCAGGCCAACCGCGCCGACCCCAACCATCCCGGGCCGCTCATCCTCTATTATCGGAGCTTCGCCGCCCAGGGCATCGCCCCGACCCCGCTCGCGGTCGACGGGTTGCTTCAGGCTTTCGCGCTGGCGCCGCAAGATGTCGGCCTGAGGATGAACGCGGCCCGCCAGCTCCTGGTCGACGGCAAGGCCGCCGAGGCGCGCCGGGCGCTCGCCCCGATCGCCTTCGACCCGCATGGCGGCACGCTGGGCGAGGCGGTGGCGGCGGTCATCGCCAGGCTCGACTCGAGCGGCACCAAGGCGGCGCTCGAGGCCTGGGACTCGGCGACCAAGGACGGCGAGAAGAAGCCGGGCTGACGCTGTTCCCCGGCGAAGGCCGGGGCCCAGCTTCGCAAGACAACTGGGCCCCGGCCTTCGCCGGGGAGCAGCTACCCCCGCCAGCCCTCGCGTTCGAGCAGGCTGGCCTTGCGCTCGAGCCCGTAGGCGTAGCCGCCGGGCGTGCCGTCGCCGCGGCGGGCGCGGTGGCAGGGGATGAGCACGGCGATCTGGTTCGAGCCGCAGGCCGTTCCGGCCGCGCGAACCGCCTGCGGCCGTCCCGCCCGGGCCGCCAGCGCCGCGTAGGAGAGGCTCTCGCCCGGCGGAATCCGGGCGAGCTCGCGCCACACCGCTTCCTGGAAGGCGGTGCCGCGCACGTCGAGCGGGAGATCGTGGGCCCGCTCCGGCGCCTCGACCGCCGCGACGGTGCGCTCGACCAGCTCCGCCATCGCCGCTCCTCCGGGCACGATCGAGGCGTTGGGAAAGCGCCGCCTGAGCTCCGCCTCCCCTTCGTCGAACGAGAGCCGGCAGATGCCGCGTTCCGTCGCCGCGACCAGCATCGTGCCGAGCGAGGTTTCCGCCGTCGCCCAGCTGATCGTCTCGCCGCGTCCGCCGTCGCGCCA
>Ga0190273_10000652_pt1 | contig 12646 bp, 8 predicted proteins | sample Popmic504IS_FD_134513 | JGI IMG/M metagenome (GOLD analysis project Ga0190273, IMG submission 134513) | Populus adjacent soil microbial communities from riparian zone of Shoshone River, Wyoming, USA - 504 IS | ecosystem: Environmental > Terrestrial > Soil > Riparian zone > Trees stand | place...
GATGTCGCCGTAGAGGTCGCGCAGCTCCGCTTCCGACTCGCGATCAATCGTGATGCAGAAGGGTGTAATGCCCTGCGTTTTGGCCTGGCGCAGAGCCTCGCGCGTGTCTTCGCGGGCGTAGCGCGCATCGCCGTAATCGTGGTCGTAGGGGCGTCCGTCCGAGAGCACTATCAGCAGACGTGTGCGAGCTTCCTGACGTGCGAGCCGCGCAGAGGCGTGGCGGATGGCTGCGCCGAGCCGCGTGTTGTTCTGATAACTGATGCCGCCGATGCGTCGCTCGACCTCTTCGGAATAAGCCTCGTTGAAATCTTTGACGACATAAAATTTGACGTTCCTGCGTCCCTCGGAAGTAAACCCGTTGATCGAGTAAGCATCGCCGACGGCTTCGAGCGCCTCGCTCATCAAGACCAGGCCCTCCTTCTCGATCTCTATGATGCGGCGACCGGGATGCGTGTAGGGCTGTAAAGGGTGACGACCGATGGTGCGCGCCGTCGAAGAGGATTGATCCAGCAGAAAAGAGACGGCGACATCACGGCGGCGGCGCAAGCGCTTCGTATAGAGCCGTTCGGATTGTTGACCATCCGCGCGACGGTCAACCACGTAATCGATCACGGCATTGAGATCGTAATCATCACCGTCCAACTCACCCGTGATGCGCATTAAGCTCTCCGGCTTCATCAGTTGAAACTGATGGCGTATGGAAGAGATTACTCCGCGATAGCGTTCGCGCGTCTGTTCGACGAAAGCCGCCGCGCCACGCTGCACGCGCTTTTCGATCACGCGACACCAGCCGACGCGATGATCCGTCAACTCCCTGTCCCACTCGTCATAATTGAAGGCAACTTCGCCCGCTTCCAGCCGCTGTTCAGGTGTTTCCTGATGCGTCCAGACTTCAGACCCGTCCAGCTCGTCCGGCTCGTGCTGCGGCTCAGTGTTGGCCCATGCGTTGAAAAGCTCGCGCGCGTCACGCTGCTGCGAGCTTCGTTGCTGGCGGCTCTCGGCCTCTTGCATCTGACTCGCGGTCGTCTCTTCATCGCTCGCTTCGCCGTCTTCCTCTGACTCTTCCGATTGCTGCGCAGACTCGTCGGGCGTGATCGATTGAAAGAGCGAGTAGACGCGGCTCGTCGCCATCAGCGTATCTGCGACCGCGGCGGTCGGATGCGTTAGATAATCCGCCACTATGCCTTCGAGCTCAGAGACGATCTGGCCGTAGTAGGCACGCGTGTCATCGAGCGCGCCTCCGCACAGAGTGATCTGGAAAAGCAGCTCGAAGGGAACGAGCGTCACCGGAAGATCAATGATGCGCGGGCGGCGCGAGCGCAGGTGATCGCGCGTTAGATCAAGATCGCGCGCCAAACCGCGATAGACTTGACGCAGGCGACGATCAATACGGCCATTCTCAAGCGTGCCGAAGATGCGACGCGCGAGCCCTGCGTTCGGAAACAGGGAGAGCACGGCGCGATAATCGCTGCCATCGGGCAAGTGCCTGCGCTCACTCGCGGCGCGACGCGCTTCCTCTTCAGGCGCGAGGGCCGCTTCGCTCTTTTCCCTCTCGTTGATGTAACCGTCAAGGGCAAAGGCATCGCGCGCATCCACGTTCTCAGGCGCGTAAAGCTCTGCGATTGAAGAGTAGGCTGCGCGCAGGTCTGCGGCTTCGCGCTCGTAAGTGCCGAACTCTATCTGGCCCGCGGCGTGCGCCGCCAGCACTTTATAGAGACGAAAATCCCTCTCGTCGTCGCCGAACTCCGCGACCATAGAGGGAAGATGAATCGTGCGGCCATCACCAATGCGCGCCTCGTCCGGCACGGCTGAGAGCGGCGCGATTTCGACGGCGTGTCCCGTCAAGCCTTCGACGTAAAGCCGCAAAGTGTGCTGCACTTCTTCAAGCCCCAAGCCTCCTGCGCCTCCCGTCTGCAAAGCATCGTTGCTGCGGCGCGTCTCAAGCGCGTAATAACTTCGCCTTGAGCGCGCATCGCCGCCGCGCTCCGCCTGCAAGCCATCCCTGGCCCACTGCTCGAACTGTTCGATGGAGACAACTTTGAGCGCACGCGGGCTTGAACGAAAGCAGGCGAGCGCGGCTTCACCGTCGACGCGCGCCACCGCTCGCGTGACGGCGATGATGCGCTCCGCAAGCTCTACGGCGCGCATGTGGTCAGCATCTAGGGCGAGCGTTGTAAACAGCGCGGGGCTTGAGCGCACGAAAGCGACCAGCGCAGCATTGCCGTGCTCCGCGACAGTCCACAGCAGATCGATCCAGGCGACGAATGCTTCGGGCACTGTGCGTAGAATTTCGCCGCCCGCGACCAACACATGCAGTGCCGCCCCGCCGCCACGCTCAAGAAAATCGCCCGCACGCTCAAGCAGAAGGCTGGCGCGCGCCTCGCTCAAATTAGCCAGCGCCACTGGCATCGCGGCCCAAGCATCCGCGGCGATGCCTCCGGCGCGCGCCGCAAACGCCGCCGCAAGCCTGACGGCAGCACGCGCCACGCGCAAAGTATCACCATCAAAATCTCCTAGCCGCTCGACGACGCGTGGAGTCATGTTGAGAAAATCAGCGCTGTGTTTGGCAGAGCGGCGGGAAATCTCCGCCGCTACCTCCAGCACGGAGCGCAGTAGCTCAGCGTCCGTAATGATTTCTGCCAGCAGGGGCGCGTGCCTGAAAGTCTCTGTCGCGACCGAGCTGGAAAGCGTCATCTGTCGCGTGCAGATTTGAAAGATCAGCGGACGGCACGCACGCGGGACACGCCCTAAGGCTTCGACTCCCGAAGCGAAAAAGGCGACCGAGGTGTCAGCATCGCCCATCGCCAGACGCCTGCCGATCTCGCCCCATGCGCGCAGTTCTTCGGCTTCAAGCACGAGGGCAGCCAAGGGTGCGGCGCGCAAAAACTCTATGCTCGCGCGCAAAGAGACGCCCGCGATTGCAGCGCTCGTCTCAAGCGCTGCGCGCGCAGCATCGCCCGGCAGCTTGCCCAGCTCGCGCGCCAGCCCTGAGAGCGTGCGCCGCTCCGTCACGCTCTTGACGGAGCGTAAGCGCTCTTGAAAAGCTTTCTCTATCGGCTGCGAGGACGGCGTCACATCGTTTGACGCCTCTTCCCCTTCAGCCTTTTTTTCGCGATCACTTTCGTCCATCGAAGCCATCTATGAGTTTAAAAAGAATTTCCGTGTCAAAGGATTGAGTATCAACGATCACGAAGGCGAATCACAAACCGCAGTCCGGACCACACCTCGTTGACGGCGCAGACCTTAGTATCGACCATGCCCTCTGCTAGTCCAACCGCCTGCACGACCTCGAAAGAGAGATCGCTCATGACACCGGAGCTTTTCTTCGGCCACGCCACCCACAGCATTCCGTTTGCGACAAGCCTCTTCACAAGCTCTGGAAAGCGTTTGCTCAACTCGGATTGACTGGCGGCAAAAAACAGTATGAGGTTAAGCGACGGTTGCAATCTCTGCACGACCACGACGCCCGCAGGCAGTGGGCCAAGCTCGTCCGCGAAATTCTGCGGAGCATTGACGAGCGCGATCCGATAGCCTTCTTTGATGCCGAGCTTTTTGGCGAGCGCAGTTCCCGAATAGCCTGTCACCTGTCTGACCTCTTGAGAGAAAACACTTGTCTCTCGTACTTCATCTCAAATCACCGTCGTCACGATCTCGCGGATACTGCGCTGCAATTCGCGGTCGTCTGTGATGGGCGAGCAGATGGCTACGTCTGCGGCGGCGATAGGCGGAATGCCGCGAGCGATCATCTGCGCGGCGTAGATCAGGAGGCGTGTCGAGACGCCCTCTTCCAGTCCGTGCCCGCGCAGGTTTCTGACCTTCTGCCCGATCAAAACCAGATCGCGCGCAGTCGCTTCGTCTATGCCGCCTTCGCGCGCGACAATCTCGACCTCCAACTCCGGCGGAGGATAATCGAACTCCATCGCGACGAAACGCTGGCGCGTAGATTGTTTGAGGTCTTTCAAGATCGACTGATAGCCCGGATTATAAGAGACGACGAGCATAAAATCGGGGGGCGCATCCAGGATAGTGCCGCGCTTTTCAATCGGCAGTCGGCGGCGATCATCCGTCAATGGGTGAATGATAACGACCGTGTCCTTGCGCGCTTCGACCACTTCGTCCAGATAACAGATCGCGCCGTTGCGCACGGCTGCGGTGAGTGGCCCATCGTGCCAGATGGTCTCCTCGCCTTCAAGCAGGAAGCGCCCGACTAAATCTGTGGCAGAGAGGTCTTCGTGACAGGCGACGGTGATTAGAGGGCGCTCCAGTCGCCAGGCCATGTGCTCGACAAAGCGCGTCTTGCCGCAGCCCGTCGGGCCTTTAAGCATGACCGGAAGACGGGCCGCGTGCGCCGCCTCGAACGTCTCGACCTCGCGCGCCACGGCCAGATAGTAAGGCTCAAGGGTGACTCTGTATTCTTCGATGGCTCTCTCAGGCATAATCTTAAAAAGTGTTTCGTCTATAGGATGAAGGCCCTTAAGCGCTCGCTTCCACGTCAACGCTGTGCGCCCGGCTGACGTTTCGCCGCGTTTTGAGGTATCCTTATGCGTTTGGAAAAGCTCTGTTTATCTTAACAGAGGAGCATCTTAACACCCGCCGCGAAGGGGCGGCAAACGAGTGAAAAAAGTAGTTTTCAGTTTTTAGTTTTCAGTTTTCAGAAGAAGACAAACTGATTTTACTCAAAACTGAAAACTAAAAACTGAAAACTGTTAGATTATGAAGATCGCGGTGGCAATGAGCGGGGGCGTGGACTCTTCGGCGGCGGCGGCAATTTTGAAGGCCGAGGGACACGAGTTGGTGGGCTTTACGATGCAGTTGTGGAATCAGCGTCGCGGGCTCAGTGTGGACAAGGATGGCGACCCCTTGCCTTCGCGTTGTTGTTCGCTTGACGATGTCTACGACGCGCGCCGCGTGGCCGAAGAGTTGGGCTTTCCTTTTTACGTCCTTAATCTAGAACGTGATTTTGAGCGCGATGTAGTGCAACCCTTCGTCACAAGTTACTTGAACGGCGAGACGCCGATTCCCTGTGTCTCTTGCAATAGTCGTTTGAAGTTCGCTTCGCTTGATCGCCTGGCAGCGAGCCTCGGCTGCGACAAGGTTGCGACGGGTCATTACGCGCGCGTCGGGTTTGATGAAAGCGCCGGTCGTTATCGTCTATTGCGTGGACGCAATCTACACAAAGATCAATCCTACTTTTTATGGGAGTTGACGCAGGAGCAACTTTCGCGCTCTCTGTTTCCTTTGGGCGAGATGTCCAAGCCGGAAGTGCGCGAGGTCGCCAGGCGCGAGCAGCTCTCTGTCGCGGAGAAATCGGAATCGCAGGAGATTTGTTTCGTCCCGGACGGCAACTATGCTGGCTTTATAGATCGTTACCTCGAAGCCGAAGGTGAGGCAAAGCGCCAGCCACAACCGGGCGAGCTGATCAATACGCGCGGCGAGCGTGTAGGCACGCATCAGGGCATACACCGCTACACGGTCGGGCAGCGCAGGGGCTTAGGGATTGCGAGCGAGCGCCCGCTTTACGTGCTCTCGATTGACGCCGAGCATAATCGTGTCGTGGTGGGCCAACAGGAGGAACTACTAGGCCGGGAGTTCACGGCAGCGGGCGTTAACTGGATCGCTTTTGATGAGCCCAAGGGTGCTGTGCGCGCCGAAGTCAGAGTCCGTTATCGTCATCAGCCCGCGCCCGCTCTTATCACGCCGCTCGCGGATGCTCGCGCACGCATCACCTTCGATGAGCCGCAAAGAGCCATCACGCCCGGACAGGCCACAGTCTTTTACAGCGGCGACGAAGTGTTGGGCGGAGGGTGGATCGTGAAGCAGGGATGAGGGCGGAGGGATGAGGGATGAAGTAAAAGCCTTCAAGAAAAGGAAGCATTCCTTTCATCCCTCATCCCTCATCCTTCATCCCTTCGTTAAACTTTTTCCCGGTCGATTGCGTAATAACGGAGGATGCTGCTCCCTTTAACATTACGCGTGGTTGGGAAGTATGAATTTTTGTTTCGTTTCAGGATTTAGCTATGGCAATGTCTCGTACACGTAAAATCGTTCTGATCGTCTCCGGACTTCTTGTCGCGTTGGTGCTGGTCTTTATCGTCGGCATCGCTCTGATCTTCGCCGCTTTGCGCGGCAGCGAGCCGTCCGTCAAAGATAACAGCGTGCTGGCGCTTAGAATCGGCGGCTCTTTGCCGGACTATGTGCCGGAAGACCCGATGAGACGACTGCTGGGCGGCAGCGACGAATCGCTCACAAATTTGCTGACGCAGATCAAAAAAGCGAAAGTCGATAAGCGTATCAGCGCCGTCATTCTTGAGATACATCCGTCCAGCGCAGGGTGGGCCAAGGCCGACGAGATACGCGAAGCCATCACGGACTATCGCACTTCCGGCAAACCCATCTACGCGTACATGGAGTACAGCCTCAATAAAGAGTATTACATTGCGACCGCTTGCGAACGCATCTACATGGCCCCGCCCGGCGACCTCTTTATCAACGGTCTGGCGGCAGAGGTGATGTTCTTTCGCGGCTCGCTCGATAAGCTCGGCATCTACCCGGACGTTTTCCAGATCGGCAAGTACAAAAACGCGCCGGACATGTTCACACGTAAAGAGATGTCCGAAGGACATCGCGAAGTGCTGAACTCTTTGCTGGATGATCTGACCAATCGTTTGGTCAACGCGATTGCCACGACGCGCAAAAAATCGCCGGATGATGTGCGCGCCTTGATCGATCAAGCGCCGTTTAGTCCCGCGCAGGCGCAGGCCAACGGTTTGATCGACGGCGCGAGCTATCGCGAGGATGTCGAGAACGAATTGAAGAATCGGCTCGGTTACAAACAGGACGATAAACTGCGTCTGGTTCGCGGCTCTGCTTATCGCGACGTGAGTCCGGAATCGCTCGACCTCAACAAGGGCGAGCGCATCGCTGTCATCTACGCCACGGGCTCGATTGATCTGGGCCGCTCGGAAAACAGTCCTACGGGCGGTCAATCGGTTGGCTCTGATACGGTCGTCAAGGCTTTGAATGATGCGCGCGACGATAAAAACATTCGCGCGATTGTGCTCAGAGTCGATAGTCCTGGCGGCTCTTCTTACGCTTCCGATTTGATCTGGCGCGCAGTCGAGAACGCCAAGCAGAAAAAGCCTGTCGTCGTTTCGATGAGCGATTCGGCGGCCTCCGGCGGCTACTACATCGCATGCAACGCCAACAAGATCGTCGCAGAGCCTTCGACCTTTACGGGCTCAATCGGCATCTTTGCAGGCAAGCCCGTGATGAAAGGCTTCTATGATTGGCTAGGCATCTCTACGGAGTACGTGCTGCGCGGCAAAAACGCAGGGATGTTTCGCGAGACAGAGCCGTTCACTCCGGAAGAGCGCGCACGCTTTGAGCAGATCATCAAGAGCACCTACTACGAAGAGTTTATTCCGAAGGTCGCGAAGGGACGCAATCGCGACGCGCAGTACATAGACTCCATCGCGCAGGGTCGCGTTTGGACGGGCGAGCAGGCCAGGGCCAACGGTCTCGTGGACGAGTTCGGCGGCTTGGAGCGCGCCGTAGAGATCGCTAAACAACTGGCCAACATTCCAGCCGACAAGGGCGTCGAGCGCGTCATTCTTCCGTACCCGCGCAGTTTCTTTGAAGAGTTGTTCGACGCGGACGATGCCGTCAGCTCCAGGACACGACAGCAGCGCGCGATGGTCGAAACGCTCCCCGCAGATGTGCAGCGAGCGCTGCGTTACACGGCCATCTTTGATCGCATGCAGCGCGGCGAAACGATGGCGCTGATGCCCTTCGATCTACAGATCAAGTGAGAACGAAAAAGGAAGCGGGAAAGTTGAAGGCGGCAAGTGGTATGTCCACTCGCCGCCTTTTTGCGTCGGCAATGTAATTCAACGGTTCAGGGAGGCCGTAATGGTCGTCTTTGCTTATAACGGTATATCAGGGAGCTTGAGAATCGTTTCCTCAGACAGCTCGAAATGCATGCTATCAACAAAGTCGCCGGAAAACTCCGCGCCCCAATACCAGCCGTGCCGATTGAAGAACGGAAACAGCAGGAAGTTGCCGCGATGTGTCAGGTGGGCTCCCTGAGGTACAACAGCAGTGCCGAAGAAAAGATCAATGGCAGTTCCAAAACTGTGGTTCGAGAAAAGGACAGTACTTTTCCTCCGATGACGAACACACTGCATGCCTGTAGTCTTGACCGCGCTGAACACATCTGGCATCTGTTGCTGGACTTCCAGAAAGATTTGTCTGAGCGATTCGACGGCAAAATCCAGGCCCGAGACCTTGAATGGCCCTACGTCTACGCCGAACTTGATTCGCTTCAAGATTTTTCCGGTCGGATTGGAGCAGTTCTTGGTTAGTTTTCCGGGTTTACCCAACTTCTTAAGCATAGTGGACTCATTGGCAGGGCTCAGTCCTGTGTTCATGGTGTCTTTAGGCGGGATGGGAATTCGATCACTCAAAGCCATTTGGCAACTCCTTCGGGAGCGGGGATTGTGAGAACGGGCGCTGTATATCAAAGTTCCGATAAATATACAAACCGGGTTAGAGATTCTTAGCGACCGCTTGTCTATTCCTTGTTGGCTTCTATTTTTTCCATACCATTCATATAAGGTCGCAAGGCTTCAGGGATGACAACAGAGCCGTCAGCCTGCTGGTAGTTTTCCAGAATCGCAACCCATGTGCGACCGACGGCCAGGCCCGAGCCGTTGAGCGTGTGGACATACTCAGGCTTTGCACCGCCCGCGCGACGAAAGCGAATCTGCGCGCGCCGCGCCTGGAACGCTTCGTAGTTCGAGCACGAAGAAATTTCTCGATAAGTATTCTGCGATGGCAGCCAGACCTCTATGTCGTAGGTCTTGCTCGGGCCAAAACCTATGTCGCCTGTCGAAAGCGTCACAACGCGGTAGGCCAGCCCGAGTCGCTGCAAGACAGTCTCGGCATTTCGAGTCAGCGATTCAAGCTCGTCATAAGAATCCTCCGGCAGCGAGAGCTTCACAAGCTCGACCTTCTCGAACTGATGCTGGCGAATAAGCCCGCGCGTATCGCGCCCGTAGCTTCCGGCCTCGGAACGAAAACAGGGCGTGTAGGCCACCATCCTCAACGGTAAAGCGGAAGCATCCAGTATCTCTTCGCGGTAATAATTCGTAACGGGCACTTCGGCTGTCGGGATCAGGTAGAGACCTCGTTCATCCTCTAACTTAAAAAGATCGCCCTCGAACTTCGGAAGCTGTGTCGTGCCGAAGAGCGCGTCTCGGTTAACGATGAACGGCGGCAGCGTTTCCGTATAGCCGTGCTCGCGCGTGTGCAGCTCAAGCATAAAGTTGACGAGCGCGCGGCTCAGACGCGCACCTGCGCCGTTGAGAATGGAGAAGCGTGCGGCGGCAATCTTGCTCGCGCGCTCCATATCGAGTAAGCCAAGCTGCGTGCCCAGATCAACGTGATCCTTCGGCTCGAAATCAAACGTCGGCGGCGTGCCCCAGCGTCGCTCTTCACGATTTGCAGTTTCATCCGCGCCGACTGGCACGCTCTCATGCGGAATGTTCGGGATCGTCGAGAGCAGCTCGCGCATACGCGCTTCCGCTTCGTCACGCGCACGATCAAGCTCCGCGATACGGTCTTTAAGTTGGCCCACGGCGCTGCGCCTGGCCTCCGCTTCCTCGCGTTTGCCTTCCTTCATCAACGCGCCTATCTCGCGGCTTGAGCTGTTGCGCTCGGCGTTAAGCTGGTCGGATTCACTGATGATGCGGCGACGCTCCGCATCAGCCTCTGCGAAGGTCTCAAGCGCCTCTGTCGGAAACGCGCGCGCTTCGAGCGCCTTGCGTACATGGTCAAGATTTTCGCGGACGAAGTTAAGATCGAGCATTTGCTGCCGTCCTTCAAGGTATGGTATGAGATACGCCTTTACACCGGCGTCAAACGAAAAGATTCAAGCTAACGGACACTTCGGGCGTGTGTCAAGAGATGTCCTGAAGGTAACACACGGAGCTTGCGCCGATAGCTTGGGCTCTGCGCGGCGCAGGGTCTATTCAAGGGGATTCAATCAATGCCACAAAGAATTCGTAAGGCGGTCTTTCCGGCGGCGGGGCTGGGCACGCGCTTTTTACCGGCGACGAAAGCGTCTCCGAAAGAGATGCTCGCGCTCGTCGACAAGCCGCTTATCCAGTACGTCGTCGAAGAGGCTGTGGCCTCAGGCGTAGAGTCCATCATCATCGTTACGGGGCGCGGCAAGAATGCTATCGAAGATCATTTTGATATTTCGTTCGAGCTTGAGCATCTCTTAAGGGAGCGCGGCAAGACGAAAGAACTTGAAGCGATGCGTGCAATCTCAGAGATGGCGAGCGTCAGTTACGTGCGACAGCGTGAAGCGCTGGGGTTGGGCCATGCCATCCTACAGGCGCGCGATCTGGTCGGTAGTGAGCCGTTCGCCGTCATGCTCAGCGACGACATAGTGGATGCAAAAGTCCCTGCGCTGCGTCAGATGCTAAACGTTTATGAGAAGTACAACGCTCCCGTGCTCGGCACAATGCAAGTTGAAGGCGAAGCCATCTCGCGCTTCGGCGTGATCGATGCTGAAGAGGTCGACGACGGCGTCTTTAAGATCAAAGACATGGTCGAAAAACCACCGTTCGAAGAAGCGCCGTCCGATCTGGCGATCATTGGCCGCTATATTCTCACGCCGGATATTTTCGAAGAGCTTGAACAAACTAAGCCGGGCGTGGGCGGCGAGATACAGGCGACGGACGCGATGCGAGCGCTCCTTAAACGGCGGCCATTCTACGCCGTGCGCTTTGAGGGAACACGGCACGATGCCGGAGATAAACTTGGCTTCCTGATCGCGACGGTCGAGTTCGCCTTAAAACGCCCGGAACTCGCAGCGGAGTTTGCCGATTACCTTCGCTCGCTAAAACTTTAAGAGTAGAGGTCAGAGGCTAGAGGTTGGAGGTCAGTAAAAGTGTTTTGTCTATCTAACCTCTAACCTCTAGCCTCTGACCTCTGATGAAGGGAGAGATTTTGAACGAATCGAATAAGGTTTTCAACGGACGAACGGCCATCGTGACGGGAGCTACGCGGGGGATTGGTCGCGCCATCGCGCTTGAACTGGCAAGGCGCGGCGCGCACGTCGCTTTCAATTATGCGAAGAGCGCGGAAGCCGCGGACACTCTTAAGAGTGAGATCGAAGGGCTCGGCGTGCAGGCTCTCTCTACGCAGTGCGATGTCGCCAGCACGGAAGCCGCCGCCGAAATGGTCAAGCAGACCAAAGAAGCTTTCGGACGGATAGATTTTTTAGTAAACAACGCCGGAATCGTACGCGATAACCTGATCCTGCGGATGAAGGAAGAGGACTGGGACGCGGTGGTCGATACGAACCTTAAAGGCCCCTGGAACTTTTCTCGCTCGGCGCTGCGCGTCATGCTCAGACAGGAGGGCGGCGGCTCAGTCCTCAATATCTCTTCAATCAGCGGCGTGGTCGGGATGGCCGGTCAATCAAATTATTCGGCGTCGAAGGCTGGCCTCATCGGTCTCACAAAAGCTCTCGCCAGGGAAGTTGCCAGTCGAAAGGTGACGGTCAACGCGCTCGCGCTCGGAATGGTTGCGACAGATATGGCCGGCTCATTGAACGAGAGCTACCAGGCCAAGCTGCTGGAACAGATTCCACTGGGTCGTTTCGCAGAGGCGGACGAGGTCGCGCGTATAGCCTGCTTTCTGCTCTCCGACGACGCGCGTTATATCACTGGGCAGGTGATTCAAGTGGACGGCGGAATGGCTATGTGAAGCGCCTTGAGCCGACAGCTCAAGTCAGCGAAAAAAATTGGAGTTAAAAAGAGGGAGCCCCGTCAATCTGGTTAAGATTGACGGGGCGAAACTTTTAGGGCAGGCTCGGTAATCAGGGTGGCGTTTGCAATGAACTGAGAATCGTCACTTACGGCCGATCCTGTGATTTATTGACGGTGCGTGTGTATGCGGGCGAGAAAAAACCGTGCGGCCTAAAAAATAACGTAGGCCCTGGAAACCCGACGCACCTTTCAACCGGGTTTCTGCCAGAACGTTAACAGCCACGATTGTCAACCATCTGTCACCGAAGCATGCCTTCTAATCTAGGGGGTGTCGCTGCTCGGTATGTGTGAAATTATACCGAAGTTTTGTGAGGTGTCAAGCACAAAGTTTACCAAATCACAATATTTTTGTGACAAAGTTTGAGGGTTAGACATGATTGGAGGCGGGCAAAGTCTAAAGTAAACCATTAAGCCTTTGAAGGCAAAGCCCTTAAATCATTCCGCTTGTTGTTCTAAATGCCCTGCCGGGCGGCTTGCATAAAAATTTGCCTCTCCGACGGGGCGTGTGTTCCAGCGCCTGTGAATCCAAAGCCACTGTCCCGGATAACGCCGCACATAGCTTTCGATGACGGAAGTAAAAAGCGAAGTCAGTCGGCGCACATCCTCCGCCTCGACACCTGTGCGCTCGATCTCTAAGGGCGGATCAACGCGCAGCACAAATCTTTGTCGCTCTTCGTCCCAGGGAATAAAGACCGGAATCACCGCTGCTCCCGTGCGCAGGGCAAGCGTGGCGAGCCCCGAAGTGGTTGATGCGGGGATACCGAAGAAGTCTACGAAGATGGCTTCGTGAGGATGCGTGTTGAGGTCTA
>Ga0190273_10000653_pt1 | contig 12636 bp, 9 predicted proteins | sample Popmic504IS_FD_134513 | JGI IMG/M metagenome (GOLD analysis project Ga0190273, IMG submission 134513) | Populus adjacent soil microbial communities from riparian zone of Shoshone River, Wyoming, USA - 504 IS | ecosystem: Environmental > Terrestrial > Soil > Riparian zone > Trees stand | place...
GACGTTCGGCGTCGTCGCCAGCAGGTCGAGGTCGTACTCGCGCTCCAGCCGCTCGCGCACGATCTCCATGTGGAGGAGGCCGAGGAAGCCGCAGCGGAAACCGAAGCCGAGCGCCTCGGAGGTCTCCGGCTCCCAGGAGAGGGCGGCGTCGTTGAGGGAGAGCTTCTCGAGCGCGTCGCGGAGGTCTTCGTAGCGGTCGGTGTCGATCGGGAAGAGGCCGCAGAAGACCATCGGCCTCACCTCGCGGTAGCCCTCGAGTGGCTCGGAAGCCTGGTTCGTCTGCGAGGTGAGGGTGTCGCCGACCCGCAGCTTGGTGACGTCCTTGATCCCGGTGATCAGGTAACCGACGTCGCCGGCGTCCATCCCCTCGACCCCGATCATCGTCGGGCGGAAGAAGCCGATGTCGTCGATGTCGGCCTCGGTGCCGTTCTGCATCGCCAGGATCGACCCGCGCTTGCGGAAGGAGCCGTCGACCATCCGCACGTAGGCGATGACGCCGCGGTAGGGATCGAACACGGAATCGAAGATCAGGGCCCGGGTGGGCGCATCGGGCTTGCCTCCGGGCGGCGGGACGCGCTCGACGATCGCCTCCAGCACCTCGAGCACCCCCTCCCCCGTCTTCGCCGAGATCCAGAGCGCTTCCTCGGGGTCGCCGCCGAGCAGGTCGGCGATCTCCTGCGCCACCCGCTCGGGCTCGGCGCCGGGCAGGTCGACCTTGTTGATCACCGGGATCAGCTCGAGCCCGTTCTCGATCGCCAGGTAGGTGTTGGCGACCGTCTGCGCCTCCACCCCCTGGGCGGCGTCGACGACCAGCAGCGCGCCCTCGCAGGCGGCGAGGCTGCGCGAGACCTCGTAGGAGAAGTCGACATGCCCAGGCGTGTCGATCAGGTGCAGGTGAAAAACCTCGCCGCTCTGAGCCGTGTACTCAACGCGCACCGCCTGTGCCTTGATCGTGATCCCGCGCTCGCGCTCGAGGTCCATCGAATCGAGCAGCTGCGCCTGCATTTTCTTCGGGTCGACGGCGCCGGTCAGCTCGAGGATGCGGTCGGCCAGGGTCGACTTGCCGTGGTCGATGTGGGCGATGATGCTGAAGTTGCGGATGTGGTCCATGGGCGGGGGATGAGTATGAGGGACGGGACGCGCGGCCGGCGGGTCCTGTCACGGCAGGGGACCCACCATCTCCTGAACTACCAGGAGATGGTCCCCCCTACCGCGCCACCCGCCGAAGGAGCCTGGTCAGCCGCACGCCTCGGGACCGAGGTTGCCGGGCAGCTTGAACACGACCGTGGGGGGCTCTTTCAGGACCTGGTGAGCTCCAGTGCCTTCGAGCCAGCCAACGAGGGGTGCGTACGGGGGCTTGCCGGGTTCCAGGCGGTCCTTGGTGGCTATGACGTAGTCGTAGTCGCCTTCATCGAGAAGGTGGAGGTACTGGCGGCAGGACGTCGGGGCTTCGAAGCCGCCGTGGGGGCGGTCGATGCCTAGGTACTGGACGTGGTTGGAGAGATCGGTTCCGAAGAGGGGGTACTGGCGGGTGCTGGTGGTGGCGATGTTGGCGTCGCCGATGTCGCGGGACCAGGCGAAGGCCGCGTTTAGGCCTGGGGCGGTGAAGGTCGGGTCCTTGTAGCGATCGGCGAGGTAGTGCCGCTGGACGGGGTAGCCCACCGCAATCGCCAAAACGACGAGCGCACCGGCCGCCCACGCCGGGCGGATCGCGAAGGTGCTCCGGTCATCTCGTTCGCTATCCGGAGCAAATGACCGGAGCACTTTGGGGAGCGACCTCGAGAGGGTCACCGGCAGCAGAGCGAGGCCGAGGACCAGGGCCGGAGCGAGGTAGCGGAGGCCGGATTCGAAGCCGCGGGGCATCCCGTCTGGGCCGGAGGCGGAGGTGGGAGCGATCAGCCAGGCGAGGGCACCGGCGAAGCCCACGAGGGCGACGACACGTTGAGTGGGCGTCCCCCGGACGAGGCACAGGACCAGCCCGGCCAGGGCCGCCGCGACCAGGAAGGGCCAGAACAACCAGAGGCCGCTGTGGAAGCCGGGGAAGAGCCAGTCGGACCAGACACCGCCGTCGGTGAGGTAGCCGAGGACGGAGTGGGCTTCTCGGCCGCCCAGGGCCTGCTCAGGCGCCGGCAGATCGATCGGGCCCACGTGGTGGATCCAGGGCAGAGGATTCCCCGCATGGGCGAGATTGCGGAGGTACCAGTAGCCGGCGCCGGCGAGAGCGGCGAGCGAGGAGGCCGCAAGGGTCCGCCAGCGCACGGGCCGGGGCGCGATGACGACCAGGCCGATGACCAGGATCGCCGCCGGCAGCAAGAAGTTGAGCTTCGTCCCGGCCGCTAGCCCTGCCGAGAGGCCGACGATCATCGCGCTGCGCCAGTCTCGCTCGCCGTTCAGGGCAATCGCCACCGCGCTGAGGAGGAAGAAGATGCCGACGATGTCGTTCCTCGCCTCCCCCGCTTGATCGGCCAGGGCAGGCACGCTCAAGGCAATCGCCCCCAGCGCCAGCGACCATGGCGCCACCCGGTAGGGGCGGCCGATGCACCAACAGGCGAACAGGCAGCCCAGGAACCACCCCAGGTTCAGCAGCGGCGAGAGGATGTCTCGATCGAACGCCAGCATCCCGATCGCGTGGAAGATTTCGCCGTTGGCGGGGTAGAACCAGGCGAGGAACTGCGGGGCGATGTAGTGCAACCCCCACGTATCGCCGCTCTGGAAGAAGCCCGCCGCGAACGGCCCGTGGTACCAGGTGCTGTCGAAGCCGGTCATGCCGGTCGAGAGCTTCGATTTGGCTTCCAGGGCGAACTTCACCAACGCGATCGCAGCCACCAGTAGAGCCACCAACGTCGGGAGGGGGGGCGCTCCCACCCTTACTCGCCGGGGAGGGTGGGAGCGCCCCCCCTCCCCCTCGGACGGCCGGCGCAGAGCCTTGGGGATCCCCAGGCCCGCGGCAAGCATGAGCAGCTGCAATCCCGTCCGATCCAACCAGCCAATGCTCCCGAGCAACTCAGCCGCCCAGATCAACAGCGCGAGCGACAGCACGGCAGTTGCCAGCACCGCCGGCGCACCCTCGAACCTCGGCAGCAGCCAACGCCGTAGCTCCGTTCCCCCCACCCAGGCGAACAGGCCGAGGATCAGGATGTCCAGCACCCCCAGCAGGTACGGCCCCGGCCCGAGCACGAGCCGCTACCGCCGCCGCAGGAGACGGGTCATCTGCTCCAGCTCCTCGACCCGCAGCAGCTTCGCCACCGCTACGTAGACGAGGCCGCCGGCCCCGAGGCCGACCCCGAGTGAAACGATCTGCCCAAGCAGGCCGCGGCCCAGCAGCTCGTCGAGAACGTCCCAGACCAGCCACCCCACCCCGGCCAAGGCGGCGGAGGCGATCGTGATCCGCAGCGCCGTGGAGAGCAGGCGCCGCAGCTCGAGGCCATTGAACCGCCGCCGCAGGATCACCGCCTGGGCGATCACCGCCGCCGTCGTTCCGATCCCGGTCCCAGCGACGATGCCGCCGACGCCGAAGGGCTTGTAGAGCGCCAGCGCTGCCAGCGCCGAGACGACGAGGTCGATCGTCGCCAGCGCCGTCGCCTGCCACGGTTTCTGCAAGCTGAAGAAGGTCCGGGTCTGCAGCAGATAGAGGCCGTTGGTCGGCAGCGAGAAGGCGAACCAGAAGAGCGCGGTGGCAACCACCGCCGTCTCCGCCGGGTCGAACTCGCCGCGCTGGTAGATCAGCCGGATCATCGGGTCCGAGAGGGCGAGGATCGCCGCCGCGGCCGGGACGAGGACGAAGAGGATCTGGCGCATCCCGTTGGCCATCGTCGCGCGCAGGTTCTCCATCTCCCCGGCGTTGGCGAAGCGAGCCAGAGTCGGGAAGAGGACGGTCGCGATCGCCACCGAGAAGATCCCCTGCGGCAGCTGGTAGATGCGGAAGGCTTTGTCGATCGCGGCCGGCGCCTCGTCGGAGACGAGGCTGCCGAAGAAGCTGTTGATCAGCAGGTTGAAGTTGATCAGGCCGAGGCTGATCGTCACCGGCAGCATCAGCAGCAGCACCCGCCGGACTCCAGGGTGGCGCCAGTCGAAGCTGAAGCTGAAGCGGTAGGGCGTGTGACGCAGGTCCCATGCCGGGATCAACAGCTGGACCAGAGTCCCGACCAGGATCCCGATCGCGTATGCGTAGATCCGGTCTTCGCCGCTGAAGAGCGGCTCCAGGACGACGAGGACGAGGATGATCGAGAGGTTCCAGAACAGCGGCGAGATCGCGAAGGCGCCGAAGCGGTCGTAGCTGTTGAGGATGCCGACGACGATGCCGCTGATCCCGAGCAGGACCAGGATCGGGAAGAGGACCTGGGAAAGGGCGACGGTGAGGTCGAGGATCTGGCCCTCGAAACCGGGCGCGAAGACGGGCATGACCACCGGCGCCAAGAGGACGAACAGCGCGGTGATCGCGCCGAGGACCATCGTCACCAGCAGCAACATCGTCGAGGCCAGCCGGAAGGCCTCCTTGTAGTCCTTCTTGCCGATCAGTTCGGTGAAGACCGGGACGAAGGCGGGTTGCAGGGCCGCGTCGGCGAAGAGGGCGCGGATCAGGTTGGGGACCTGGAAGGCGATCGTGAAGGCCGACATCGGCCCGCTGATCCCGTAGTAGCCGGCGGCGACGACTTCGCGGGCGAGGCCGGCGACGCGCGAGGCGGCGGTCGCGATCGAGAAGAACGCGGTCGAGCGGGCGATCCGCCCCGCCTGCTTGCCGGGCGCCGGATCGGAGCCGAATTCCTCACCCGGCTCGAAGCCCTCGGCCTCGCGAACACCGATGTCGGCGGCGACAGCGGCCTCGTCCGCGTTGATCGGCCGCTCGTCGGGTTCGGGGTTGTCAGGTGCCCTGGGCGTCTCCAAGCTTCGTCTCAGTCGCTATAGTCGGCGGCCGCCCGAGGCTGGCAAACGCCTGCCAGGGCACTCGAACATGGCCAACATAGCCTCACAGAAGAAGCGGATACTGCGCAGCGAGCGCGAGCGCACCGAGAACCGGCTGCTGACCAGCACGGTCAAGACCCACTTCCGCCGGCTCGAAGCCGCGGTCGAGGGCGGCGACGCCGAGGCGGTCGCCACGGAGCAGCGCGAGCTCGTCTCGAAGATCGACAAGGCCGTGCAGAAGGGCGCCCTCCACAAGAACACCGGCGCCCGCAAGAAGGCGAAGGCGGCACGGATCGCCGCCGCCAAAGCCGCCTAAGCGGCTCCTGCCGCAGCTTTCTTAAGCGCGATCGTCAGCGCCAGCTCGTCGCCGTAGTCGGCGCCGCCGCGGCACCAGAGCTCGAGGTCGGCGAGGGTCTCGGTTGCCATTCGCAGACTCGCCAGGTCGGTGCCCTGGAGGCGGCGGACCAGCTGCTTCGCCGCGTAGGGGTGCATCTTCAGCGAAGACTCGACCTGCTTGGGCGGGATGCCCTCTTCGATCTGCGCGGCGGCGACACAGGCGCTGCGCAGGCGCGAGGCGAGGCCGTAGACCAGGCCGCTGACGTTCTCGCCTTGCCCGATCAGCCGCTCGCCGATCCGCAGCGCCGCCGCGGCGTCGCCTTCGATCAGCGCGTCGGAGAGCGACCAGACCGCGGCCTCAGAGGTGTCGGCGACCATCTCTTCGAGATCAGCGGCTGACACCTCTCCCCCGTCCCCGGCCCACAGCGCCAAGCGCTCGAGCTCGTTGCGCAGGCGCAGCGGGTTGGCGCCCATGCGCTCGACCAGGATCCGCGCCGCTGCCGGGTCGAGCCGGAAGCCGAGCCGCTGCGCCTCGGCGACCAGGACCCGCGGCATCTCCCTCGCCTTCGGCGCCTCGAATTCGTGGATCTCTCCGCCGGCGGCTTTGACCGCTTTCGCCAGCTTCGCCGGCGCCTTGTCGCGGCAGATCAGGACCAGCGTCAAGTCAGGCGGCAGTTCCACCAACGCCGTCAGCACCGGTTCCAGCTGTTTGTCACGCCAGCGCTCGATCCCGTCGGCAAGCAAGTAGCGCCGCGTGCCCATCAGCGACATCGCCGGGATCGCCGCCAGCAGACCCTCGTGGTCGGGCATGCCTTTGCCCTCCCCCGGCTCGAAGACCTCCAGCGCCGCCGAGCCGCCCTCGCGTTCGGCGCGAGCGCGCAGGCGTGCCCGGGTGGCGTCGATTTTCGCCCCGTCGGTGCCGGCGATCAGGTACAGCGGCTGCATCTCGGAGGCCACACGGCGAGTCTAGATCCCGTCGCGGCTCTCCCGCGGCGCCTACTTCTCGTGACCTTTGGCGAGCCCGTTGCCGTTGCCCGGCGAGCCGGAGGATTCGGGCGCGACGACCGCGGTGGTCGCGCCGCCGCCCGCTGCGGACGCCGAGCCTGCCGAGGCTTCGATCCCGCGTTCGCTCGCATGTTCGGCGGCGGCCGCGGAGGAAGAGCTGCCCGGTGCGGGACCGGCTTCGGGTTTGGGATTTGACGTCGTCGCTTCCGGCTGCGGCCGGGAGGGTTGAGGCGAGGAGGGCCGGGAGGGTTGAGGCGAGGAGCTGGGAGCGGAGGGTGAAGCGGTCGCTTGTTGGGGAGCAGCGGCGGGAGCCGGAGTCGAGCCACCCCCTGAAGTTTCGGGAGTCACGGCGGGAGCGGGGGAACCGATTCCCCCGGGTGCCGTTGAGTCTCCGTCGCTGCCGCCCGCGGGGCTGCGCTGGCCTGCCGAAGGCGATCCGGCAGCCGAGCCGCCCACCCCCGGCTGCGGGCGCACGGGTCGCGCCGGCGCCAGCGACGCGACGCGATCCCCGGGGGAGAGCTTCCTGGCCGCGGCAATCGACTGATCCGCCGAAGGCCGATCGGGCAGCGGTGCCGGCGAAAGCTGGCTGAAGCCCGGCTGGGCGAAGATCGCGACGAGGGCGAGACCCGCTGCCGCGGTCAGGCCAAGCAGGGCGAAGCTGATGCTGCGCATCCGTTCCGGCAAGCCCTCGCCGGCGAAGCTCGGTACCCGGAGCGCGGCAAGCAGCTTGTTGTGGATGGAGTGCACCAGGTCGTGCATCGGCACGCATGAAGCCCCCGCGAGCGATTGGATCAGCTTCCTCAAGTATCGATTCGGTCATCCGTCCAACCGAAACGAGCCGCTGTCGACGTCGATGACCACGTCTCCGTCCTCGTCCGTCCGCAGGGTCGGCACGCCGTGTCCCGCCAGGGTTGCGAGCGTGCTCCGAGTCGGGTGGCCGTAGGGGTTGTCGTCGCCGACGGAGATCACCGCCAGCTGGGGGCGGATGCGGTCCAGCAGGTCCGCGAGGCCGGCGTCGTCGCTGCCGTGGTGGGCGACCTTGAGGACGTCGACCGGCCCTGGATCGAGGGGGACGGATTCTGCCTCGGCGTCGGCGGTGAGGAGCATCGTGAAGTCGCGCCAGCGTGCCTCCAGCACCAGCGCCAGCCCGTTCGGGTCTTCGCCGGGTGACGGCGCCGCCAGGAGCTCCCGCGGCGGCCAGAGGACCCGCAGCCGCAGAGACCCGGCCCGAAGCTCTTGCCCGGCCGACACCCGTTCGGGCAATACTCCCGCGGCTTGCGCCTCGGCCAGGGTGCTGCGGCCGAGCCGTCCGTAGACCAGCCGCCCAACCGGCACGCGGCCGAACAATTCCTCTACCCCGGCCGCGTGATCTGACTGGTCGTGGGTGATGACCGCGGCACCGAGCTCGCGAACGCCCGCCTCCTCGAGCTTGCCTGTCAGGTGAGCTCCCGGCGGTCCCCCGTCGACGAGGATCGCGGGCGCCTCGGGGGGCTGGAAAAGGATGGCGTCGCCTTGCCCGACATCGAGGACCTCGACGCGAAGACCGCTGGTCGGAGCAGCCGCGCGCCCTCCGCCGGGCCATCCGGCTAGAAGAAGTACGCCGACTGCCGAGACCGCCGCCAGCGCCTTCAGCGCCGAATGCAGAAGCCCGAGCCGGGCCAGGCATAGCCCCAGCAGCACGGCGCCAGACATACCGAGATAGCTAAGAACCAGGCCGAAGCCGTCGAGCCGAACATGAAGCTCCGCCCAGCTCGGAGCAGCGCACCAGGAGGCGACCTGGGCGACGTACGCCAAGAGCAGCGCGTTGAGCGCGTTGAGCGGCTCCAGCGGCACTCCTGGCACCTGCGCCAGCCCGGCACCGCACATCCCCAGCCACATCGCCGGCGCCACCGCCGGCATCGCCAGGACGTTGGCGACCAGCGTCGTGGTCGAGAGCGTTTCGAAGTGGAAGGCGATCAGGGGTGCGGTCGCCAACGTGGCGGCGACCGTCACCGCCAGGCCCTCGGCCAGCGCTCGCCGCCAAGGGCCTTCGCCGAGCCGCCCGGAGATCCCCCGACGCAGCGGCGTGGCGAGCAGCAAGATCCCCAGCACGGCGGCAAAGCTGAGCTGCCAGCCGATGTCGCCGGCGACGGAAGGGTCGATCGCCAGCGTCACCACCGCCGCCAGCGCCAGCGCGTAGAGCCGCGAGGCGCGCCGGCCTCCCAGCAGCGCCAGCACCCCGATCGCCCCCATCACCCCGGCCCGCTGGATCGACGGTCCGGCGCCCGCCACCGGCACGTAGACGGCGATCAGCCCCAGCACCCAGAGCAGCCGCTCGGCCAGCGGAATCCCGAGCAGGCCTAGAACCGGCATCGCCAAGAGGGCAAGCAAGGTGACGTTCTCGCCGGAGACGGCCAGCAGGTGGCTCAGGCCAGAGCGACGGAAGTCTTCCTTCGTTGCCTCGTCGATCCGCTCGTCGTCGCCAAGAACGAACCCCCGCGCCAGCTCCGCCTCGCGCGGTGGCATCCCCCGCCCGAGCCCTTCCGATGCCCGCTGATGGATCTCACCGCTGTGGGCCAGCGCCAGCGCGACGACGACCGTGATTCCGAGCAGGACCCACCGGGTCGGCCGCGGCGAGCGCATGCCCTACGGCTGCAGCCGCTCCCGCAGCGCCTCCATCGTCGCCGGGCCGATCCCCGAGACCTGATCGAGCTGATCGACCGAGGCGAGGCCGCCGTGTTCGTCGCGGAACTCGACGATGTCCCCCGCCGTCACCGGCCCGATCCCGTCGATCCCTTCGAGTTGCTCGACCGTGGCGGTGCCGAGGCTGATCGGGCCGTCTTCGGCAACCGCCGCGGTCGCGCCGGCTGCGGCTCCGGGCAGACGCTCGGGCACCACCACCTGCTGGCCGTCGGCGAGCCGCGCCGCCAGGTTGACCGCTTCCAGTTCAGCCCTCGCCGTCGGCCCGCCGGCTCGCGTGACTGCGTCGTCGACGCGGCTCCCCGCCGGCATCCGGTAGACCCCCGGTCGCCGCACGGCTCCGGTCACGTCGACGACGAGGTCGCCGCTTTCGCCGCCGATCGAGAAGCTCCCGCCCGAAGAGGAAGATCCACCCTGACTACCGGCGGCAAAAGAGGCGTCCGTACTTCCCTCGCCGCGGATTGCCCTCGCCCCCACCAGGAGCAGCGCCACCGCGATCGCGGCGTAGACGACTACCTGGTTGCGACTGAGCTCCGGCATCGGCCGCGATCATCGGCGGCCTGAGCGCGCGAGTGGCGCGCAAAAACGAAAAATTCAGAGCCAGGTCTGTTACTGAGGTGTGGAGACCAAGCAGATCAAGGACGCAGGGAGCGTGGCGTGCTCCGCACGCGAGCGACCGAGGACGCCGATATGCACCGGTCTCCGCGCCTCAGTACTCGTCGTCGTCGTCGTATCCGGAGACCTCGGCCAGCTGGTCGCTGTAGAGCTCGGCGGCGGCAACCGGCGGCGACTGGATCGAGACGCAGGCCAGTTCGGCTTCACCCTCGTTGCCGATCGAGTGCTCGGTTGCCGGCGGGACCAGGATCAGGTCCCCCTCGCCGACCTCCTGCGTGTCGCCGGCGACCGACATCGTGCCACGGCCACGGACGACGACGTATGCCTGCTCGGCCTCGCCGGATGAGTGCAGCGTCTGCTTCGCCCCGCCGGGCACCGTCACCCAGGTGACGGAGAGGTTGCGCGAGCCGAGTTCGCCCGCGTCCATGAGGACGTGGGCGCGCAGCCGGTGCCATTCCTCCACCGCGGCTTCTTCGAGTCTCCGGACCAGCATTCGGCGGCTTTCTAGCAGACGGGACGGGCCCCGGGGAGGGCCCTACCGCACCACCAGGTTGACCAGCTTGCCCGGAACTACAATTTCCTTGACTATTTGCTGGCCGTCTATATGACGGGCGACCTTCTCGCTCTCCCGCGCCAGCCTCGCCAGCTCCTCTTTCGGCGCCTCCGCCGGCGCCTCGATCCGGTCGCGCAGCTTGCCGTTGACCTGAACGACCAGCGTCACCGTGTCGCTGACCAGCAGCTCCGGATCGGCCGCGGGCCACGGCTGCTCCCAAACCCGCTTCCCCGTCAGCCGCTCGTAGATCTCGCTGCCGAGGTGCGGCGCGAAGGGGAAGATCAGCGAGGCCGCGGTGGCGGTGGCAAAGCGGACCGCGGCCCCGCCCCCCGACGAGCCGTAGAGCTCATCCTTGAGCCGGTAGGACTCGTTCACCAGCTCCATCACCGCCGAGATCACGGTGTTGAACTGAAAGCCGCGATTGAAGTCCCGGGTCGCCTTGTCGATCGACCAGTGGGCCTTGGCCAGCAGCTCCCGCGCCTCGCCATCCAGGCCCGCGTCGGTAGCCCCCGCCTCGGTCCGCTCCTCGACCTCCTCGCAGAGCCGCCACAAACGGGAGAGAAAGCGGTTGACCCCCTCCACGCCCTCGTCGGTCCAGTCGCCGCCGCGCTCCGGCGGGCCCATGAAGCAGACGTAGGTGCGGGCGGTGTCGGCGCCATAACGCTCGACGTAGTCGCCGGGGCTGACCGTGTTGCCCTTCGACTTCGACATCTTCGCCCCGTCGCGGGTGATCATCCCCTGGGTGAAGAGGTTGGCGAACGGCTCCTGGACGCCGAGCTGGCCGAGGTCGGAGAGCGCCTTGGTGAAGAAACGCGCGTACATCAGGTGCAGGATCGCGTGCTCGACGCCGCCGATGTACTGATCGACCGGCATCCAGTGATCGACGGCGGAGCGCTCGAAGGCGGCCTCGGCGTTGTCGGCGTCGAGGTAGCGGAGGAAGTACCAGGAGGAATCGACGAAGGTGTCCATCGTGTCGGTCTCGCGGCGGGCGGCGGCGTCGCAGCGCGGGCACTTCGTCGCCACCCACTCCTCGGCGGCGGCCAGCGGGCTCTTGCCCTGCGGCGCGTAGTCCTCGATCTCCGGCAGCTCGACCGGCAGCTGCTCGGCCGGCACCGGCACGATCCCGCACTCATCGCAGTAGACGACCGGGATCGGCGCGCCCCAGTAGCGCTGCCGTGAGACCAGCCAGTCGCGCAGGCGGTAGTTGACCGCGGATTCTCCCCGGCCCTCGGAGCGCAACCACTCGACGATCTCTCCGTAGGCCTCGCGGTTGTGCTTGCCGTCGAAGCGCCCTGAGTTGGTCATCTCACCATCGCCGGGGAATGGCAGGCCCTGCTCGTCGCGAGCGCTCTCCGAATCTTCGCCATCGATTACTCGCTTGACCGGCAGCCCGAACTTCTGGGCGAATTCGTAGTCGCGCCTGTCGTGGCCGGGGACGGCCATGATCGCCCCGGTCCCGTACTCCATCAGCACGTAGTCGGCCACGTACATCGGGATCTGCTCCCCGTTGACCGGGTTGACGACGCTCCGCCCCAGCGGCACGCCGGTCTTCTCACGATCCTCCGCCCCCCGTTCCTCGGCCGACTCGCGGCCGACCCGGTTGACGTACTCGCGCACCTCTTGCTCGGCCGGGGTGCCGGCGACGAGGCGCTCGAGCTCGGGATGCTCGGGGGCGAGAACGAAGAAGGTGGCGCCGAAGAGGGTGTCGGGACGGGTGGTGAAGACGGGAAAGTCGAGGTCGACCTCCTCGCAGCGGAAAACGACCTGCGCCCCCTCCGAGCGGCCGATCCAGTTGCGCTGCATCGTGATCACGTGCTCGGGCCAGGACTCCAGCGCCTCGAAGTCCTCCAGCAGGCGGTCGGCGTACTCGGTGATGCGGAAGAACCACTGCTCGAGGTTGCGCTGCACGACCTCGGTGCCGCAGCGCTCGCAGCGGCCGTCGACGACCTGCTCGTTGGCCAGCACGGTCGCGTCTTTCGGACACCAGTTGACCTCCGCCTCTTCGCGGTAGGCAAGTTCCTTCTCGAACAGCTGCAGGAAGATCCACTGGGTCCAGCGGTAGTACTCGGGGGTGTGGGTCGCGAGTTCGCGCGACCAGTCGATCGAGATCCCCCACTCGCGGAACTGGCGCCGGAAGGAATCGATCGAGCGCTCGGTGGCGACCCGCGGCGGCTCGCCGGTTTTGATCGCGTTGTTCTCCGCCGGCAGGCCGAAGGAGTCGTAGCCCATCGGGTGGATCACCTCGAAGCCATGACGGCGGCGGAAGTGGGCGATCGCGTCGCCGACCGCGTAGCACTTGAGGTGGCCGACATGGGGCTCGCCGGAGGGGTAGGGCAGCATCTCCAGCACGTAGGCCTTCGGCTTTGACTCGTCGAAGCCGGGCTGCCCCGGGTTCGAGACCTCCCAGGTCTTCTCCTCGGCCCAGACCTGCTGCCACTTCCGCTCAATCTCCGTCGGCTCGTACCCAGACATGAGCGGCGATCTTACGAGGGCTGGGGGCGACGGCGCGTCAGCCGCGGTCTCAGGTCGGGATCGAGTAGGTGACC
>Ga0190273_10000654_pt1 | contig 12616 bp, 12 predicted proteins | sample Popmic504IS_FD_134513 | JGI IMG/M metagenome (GOLD analysis project Ga0190273, IMG submission 134513) | Populus adjacent soil microbial communities from riparian zone of Shoshone River, Wyoming, USA - 504 IS | ecosystem: Environmental > Terrestrial > Soil > Riparian zone > Trees stand | place...
GACTCCGCCGCCCTTACCGCGCCCGCCCGCGTGAATCTGCGCTTTGACGACGACCACATCCGTCCCCAGCTCTTTCGCCGCCTGATACGCTTCTTCGGGCGAGCGCGCCACCAACCCACGCGGCACGGCGACGCCGAATTTTCTCAACAACTCTTTACCCTGGTACTCGTGAATCTTCATGCTTTTTTATACACCTCGCTTTGACTTGAGGACGCTGCTCTTGCTCGTCATTGGTTTTAAGAAATCGGTGTCGTGGAGTGTAGCCGCGCAGGCATGATCGCCGCAAGTCTGGCGGGCGAGAATGAACGATGATGAAAAAGCACAAACGCGATAAATAAGGGTCTGCAAACCCTCATAGCTCCTACGGAGCTATCATGATATTTTGCACTTACTCTTTGAGGAGACTAAACGAATGAGCGAAGTCATCGTCAGTTCGACGAAGAATCTACAGAATCGCGTGCAGTACAACGATGGGCTGGAGGAGATGATGATAGACGAGCCAGCGAGCGTCGGCGGCGACGGCGCAGGCCCCGATCCTTACACGCTGCTGCTCGCGGCGCTCGGCGGTTGTATCTCCATGACCGTGACGCTCTACGCGCGCCGCAAGGGTTGGCCGCTTGAGCGCGTCACGGTTCGTCTACGCCAGCAAAGGATACACGCGCGTGACTGCGTCGAATGTGAGCGGAGCAAGGAAGGATTCGTGCATCGCATCGAGCGCTCCGTCACGGTCGAGGGCGATTTGACGGACGAGCAGCGCGCACGCCTTCAGGAGATCGCGCACAAATGCCCCGTCCATAAAACCCTCACCTCGGAGATCGTCGTGACGGAGATCAAAGATCAGTGAGCCGACCCGACGCGCCTTCACAAATATTTGGTTCGCAGGATTGTCATGTGATGCTTCTCGTGCCCCGCCATAATGTAGGCGATCGCACGCACACTCACCTCCGCATCACTGGCCGTGCCGCGACGAAGCCATGCGCGCTCATCCAGAGAGCGAAACAGGCAGAGATTTGAACGCCGCACAAGCTCGAACTCTTCCGTCAGGTCTTTGAGCTGACGATTGCCGAACTCCGCCGCCCTGACGTAATCATCCTGCTCGAAACCCGGCAGCGGCTGTTCGTCGCCGCGCGCGAAGCGGAAGGCGCGTTGGCCGAAGATTCTTTCCCCGTCGATGACGTGCCCGACCAGCTCTTTGATACTCCACTTCCCCGGCTCATAACGCGAGTCCCCCTGCTCTTCAGAGAGACCCCGAAGGAGCGCGAGCGTATCTTCAAGCTGGCGGCTCAGTGTACTGACGACATCGCCCTCCGGGACGAGCACAATATATTTTTCATAGTACGGCGCATACTCGCTTGCTTCGGGTTGTGTGGCTGTTACGCTTTGCATCTCTCATTCTCCTTTTATCTTTGAGCGTCTCTTGCTCAAACGCTTGACCTTCGGGCGATGACCGAGGATAGCATTTAACGCGGCAGTTCAGGAATAAGCATGAAAGACAAATGCGAGTTACTTTGAAATTGAGCGTGCCGTGCGCTGGGACTCACCACAGAGACACAGAGAGCACGGAGATAACACGGAGACTTGAAAGACGCTCAAACCTCTGTGCTTCCTCTGTGATCTCTGTGCCTCTGTGGTGAATAATAATTTTCATCACACTCAATCTCTCATTCGCCCCACAAGCAGGCGCTTGAACAAATGATTGACTTGCGAGCGGTTTTGGCATAAAAAGGCTCTCCTTCCCCTGAACTGTTCGCCCCCGCCTTCGTCTCGCCCGCACGGGCGTTGACTTAATAGAAAGATTTCAGACGCAGACAATGTAAGCTGGAACTTTTCCCATGAACATCCCGACCAGACAGGCTTCGCTGATTCTTTGTGTACTGCTGATGATTTCCTCTCTGAGTTGTCGGCGGTATCGCCAAGCACAACTACAGGAGGTTGACCGTATCAACCGCAGCAAGGACGTGCCGATGGTCGAACCCATCCGGCGCGACCTGGCGGAGATTCGCGAGCGCGGCGAGCTTACAGTGCTCGCCCCGTACAATTCCACCACCTACTTTCTTTATCGCGGAGAACCCCTGGGCTACGAATACGAGCTGCTGGACGCTTTCGCCCGCGAGAATAATCTGGCCTTAAAGATGGTCGTCGTGACCGATCCTAAAAGTATCCTGCCACTCCTCAATAGCGGAGAAGGAGACATCGCCGCCGGACGATTGATCCCGACGCCTGAGAATCAGGAGTTCGTCTCTTTTACTCGCGCGCTCTATCGGACTGAGCCTGCCCTTGTGCAGCAGGAAGCGTCTCCGGAGGCCGCCAGTCCGGTCGCGCAACAGGCGCTTGCCCCCGGCCCCGCAGACCCTCTGCCCGAAGTCGATATTCAGGCGCGACTCATTACTCATCCGGCGCAGTTGGCCGGAAAGACCGTCAACCTGCCGGAGCAATCGCCCTATCGCAACACGCTCGTCGAGTTGTCGGACGAAATCTCAGGCGATGTTTACGTTGTCGAGACGAGCGGGCAGATACAGGACGAAGCGTTGGCCCAGAAGGTCGCGCGCGGCGAAGTAGAGTTTACGGTCATGCAGGGCAACCTGGCCGAGATCAAAGAGGCCGAGTTCAAAAATCTGAAGGTGCGTCCAATCATAGGGCGCTCGCACAGCGTCGCCTGGGCCGTGCGGCGGAACTCACCCGAACTGATGAACCAGTTGAACAACTGGATCGCAGAAAAAAAGAACGGATCGTTATTCGACCGTCTCTATAAAAAATATTTTATAGACCGTCGCGGCCATCTGGAAAGAGTCGCGAGCGAGTATCTGACTTCATCGACGGGCAAGCTCTGCCAGTTCGATGAACTTCTCAAGCAGCATGCCTCCAGTCTCAACTGGGACTGGCGACTGCTGGCGGCGCAGACTTTTCAGGAATCTCGCTTCAAACCGGACGCGCGCTCATGGGCGGGCGCGGGCGGGCTGCTTCAACTGATGCCCGCGACCGCCAGACAGTACGGCGTGCACAATGCCTTTGATCCTGAAGACAACGTGCAGGGCGCTGTGCGGTTTTTAAAGTGGCTACAGGAATACTGGGAAGACCGCGTGCCGGATGAAGAGGAGCGATTAAAGTTTATCCTCGCCTCGTACAACGCAGGGGCCGGACACGTAGAGGATGCGCGGCGGCTGACCGCAAAGTATGGCGGCGATCCTCAAGTATGGAAGGATGTCTCGTACTGGCTGCTACAGTTGTCCGTGCAGCAGTACTCGGCAGACCCCGTGGTCAAATTCGGATTCTGCCGTGGCATGGAGCCGGTCAACTATGTCGCACACATTCTGAAGCGCTTCGATCATTACAGACAGTTCGTCGTCACCTAGAGGGAAAGCCCTACGCCGCGAAGCGCGCTCTGTATCGTCTACGGCGAGACTCCGAAGGTTATTGCAACTCAAGGTCGGCCCAGATCGCGGCATGATCCGAGGCGGCCTGTGCGGGCTTGGTTATTTCGTCGTAATGTGGAAAGAGCGTTCCGTTCTGGCCTCCCCACACGCCTTTGCGCAGGACACCGCCTGTAATCACACGCTCGAACAACGCGGGCGAGAGCAGAATGTAGTCGATCTTGTTTGACTTAGTTCCATTGCCGAAGGTTCCCGGACGACCGTCGCTCTGAAATTGAGAATGCGTAAAAATATCCTTGAGGTCCGAGTCTCCTGCGAGCAGCGGCTTCAAGGGATCGCTGTCCGGCGTATCGTTAAAGTCACCGACGATGGCGATCTTGTCTATGCCCTGCGACCTGCGCAGATTATAAATCTCTCTGACCCTGCGCGCCTGTGCTTTTCTGCGCGCATCCGAATCGGCCTGGTTGCCGAACCCCTTGCTCTTAAAATGGTTCACCATAATCACTATGCGCGTCGTCTCGTTCACCTGCACTGTAAACTCCGGGCAGTCGCGGCTGAAAATCCGCTTGCCGTCTCCCAGATCGTCTACGTGGCTGACGATTGATTCGATGGAAATCCCCTGCTTCATCACGAGCCCAACATCGATGCCTCTCTCGTCGTTGCCGTCTATGAGCATGATCCCGCCGTAGGTCGCATTGATGGGCCTCAGGAGCTGTTCGTTAAAGCGGTGCAAAGCGATTCTGTCCTCGGCTTCAACGACGGCGAGGATGTCCGCATTCACATCCTGAATCACTTTCGCAGTCATTTGAACGGCGATGTCATTGACCGCCTCTGTCTTCAATTCAAGCCAGCCTGTCCAGTCGCTGCGCCCGTCTGCCACCACGACGGGTGGGCCCGACTGCGGACGCTTGAGCAGATGACCGCGATTTTGACGCAGGAGGACGAACTTCGATTCATCGCTCTTTTTAAGACCGAGCTTTTCAATCGAAGCGATGATCTTTTTTTTGTGTGCTTCCGTGTAGACGGGCTTTTGCAGCAGCGTGTTCAGTCTGCTGTATTCGGCCAGTATCTCTTTGCCTTCGCTCCAGCTTCCCAGGTTCATGACGCTGGCACGCGAGAACAGATTCTCCACGTTGAAAGATGCGATACGCATACTTCGTAGACTCCTTTCGAGTCCCGTACAGGCCGGGACGAGGAAGCCGGGGTCAGTCCCTGCTCCCGAATCAAAACACTCTGGCGCATCGCGCCGCGAGGCATCAACTCCGGCCAAACTGATCGAATGCGCTGTACCTTTTGTCTGCGCCGGTCGCTACTATTGATCGATCAGCAGTGTGATGATTTCCTTCACGCCCTCGACCTTTGCAAACTTGAGGAGCGCGTTTTCGCGGTCTTCATAAGAGTTCGCGGCGAGATGCACAATCACGCCAAGGCCCGCCACCTGTCCGACCACTATTTGTAGAGCGCTCGTGAGAGACATCTTGAAATCATCTTGATCCAAACTTGTTCCTTTAATCAAAATCAAGCTACCAATCACCATGTTGGTTTCCTCCTGATGGTTAGGTTGAATAGTTGTGGCCTGACAGCGCACCTCGTGCGCGGCGACGGCGAATCCATCAGGCTGTTAGCCGGGCACGAACACTTGCGAAAGGACGCTGAGCGTCGTCACTTGTCGCGGCCTACTATCACGTAGTCCGGTCGCCTTCAGAGAGACAGGCTGGTCGGTTCCGGACAGCCGCCACGCAGTTTCGAGCTTATCCGGTAGGCGACCCTGCGCGCGCGCATCACATTGCCAAGCGGGCGGTGATCTTCCGTCGCGTGCCAGGGCGAGAACGATAGCTCGTCGATCTTCCTGCTCTGCTCCGCAACCTCCTCCTTATCAAGATCGCAGCTCGGGATACGCAGTTGCGCAACTTTAATGAACGGCGCGATCTCGGGCTCCCACCTAACGGCGGTGTCTTCAATCGGAGTGCGCTTGTCATCCACGTAGAACTGCACGACGAAGTCAAAGAGCACATCACCCTTTCGCAGCCGGTCGGCCAACTCGTCGCGCAGGAAGTCTGGTGTCCGACGACGGGGCGCTGGCTGTTCTGTGCCCTCTGGGGGCCGAACCATAAACTTCACCGCGTACGGCCCCATCTTGATGGGCGCTGTGCCTGCGTAATGCTCTGTCGCCATACTGCTCACTCGGCTCAGCACGACGGTGCGGACGAAGGCAACGAGAATACGTCTCGCCTCGCCGAAGCCCACTCTGCGCGCCAGCGTGAACGGCAGCGTTAAGGCGTTCTGTTGCTGTGCCTCGACGAAGGCGATGAACTGCCGCATATTGCGCACCGTCCCGGTGAGAGAGTGGCTCGTGGCCAGAAAGTCCTGAGTCTGTGCATCCTCTTTACCCATTGGTGTGAGCAGCTTTGGTCCTGAGACGCCGAGGAGCTTGATGGCTATGCCGCGTGGTTCAGGTCGCTTATCCGATCCGGGCTTGGGCTTACCGTTGGAGAACCGAACCACCGCAGGGAAGATGCGTGGCTCGCTGAATACTCCGAAGCGCGCATGCGCGGGCAGGTCAGCGAGCACATGAAACTCTGCCAACACTCCGGCATGAAGCTTGGCGTGAAATCCGCGCAGCAGCGGGCCGTTGGTCTCCTGCGAGACATCCTTTTGCTGTAGCGTAATGAACCTGTTCGCAAAGTCTTCAAATAGCTTCTGCTCGTCGGGCTCTGGATGCTCCTCCCAGGCGGTGCTGGGTGAGGCCGACGTATTCACAGACGTAGGGGTTTGTGTCATGACGTGCCTCCTATCCTAAATTCGCAGGTGCGCGGCCAAATACGCTTTATGGCGCGCTCGGCTCTAAATGTTTATGCCGTTTTGGGGCAAGATATTTCATAGAGTCGGCTGCGCATAAAGGAGGCAGGAAGTTTTTTAATCGAACTGGCCCACTGCTGTAAGACTTGATGAATTGAGCGACCCTGCTTGAGATACGGACTCGTTGAAGAAGCTGACCTGAGACGGTCTCCGATGACAGTAAGGACGGCTTTGAAACGGCGATAAATTATTCCTCTGCGGCGTGGATGTCAATAGTTGGATTTGAGCAGGATGAACGATATGCAGATGATAGTTTCGAGAAGACGCGCGACATTTAACCGATCAATGATTGATGCAGCGCTTTCTGAGAGTTGAGCCGCTCCCATTTCATCAACTCGTCAGGGATGTCGTCGCCGATGAGAAAGAAAAATTCCTGATGCCTGTTATCAGCAATCGGGTTTGACGCGGCCCACTCCTTTGTCCAGCTCATGCTGGCCATGACGTTTTGACGATAATCCAGTCTGATGACGAGCGACCGTCGTTGAAGTCCGCTGATGACCTCTACGATCTCCTGATAAGTCCCGCGACCTCCGCTGCTGTACGAGAGTAGTATGTAGCGGGCGCGCGTGCTCTTTAACAATCGCTCAATCGCTTCGACGGCGCGGTAACGATTCGCGGGGCTTTTCCGAAACTCTTCAAAGACAGACGCGCTCAAGCGATCAGACGCATCCGCTCTTCTGTTGGCCGCGCCGCAAAGCTGCGGCCTATCGTTGAGGCAGACCGTTTTCCATAGATGATAATAAGAGGCGTAACGCACGCGCGATGGCGGCATACGCTCGTTGGCCGAGCCATAAGGCGGATCGTAGTAGGCAAGATCGGTTTCCACAGAATCCAGCAGCGAAAAAACATCGCCTTGAAAAACCCTGTGCGGTTGGTCGTCAACGATCAATGCCGGTACACGCAGCGTCAGCTCAGAGTAAGCCCGACTGGCCCATTGCCTGAGATATGAGACCTGATGCCCGAGCGTGCTGTCTGTCTTATCGAGTGCGAGCATCAGGCTTGTGAGCAGTACAGACTTTTCTATCTCGTCCTGCGCGATGCGGTCTATCTCGTCGCGTATGGCGTCGAGCTTCATAGTATTGTGAAGTTGCCAGATTCTCTTTTTGCCGTCACCTTGAATCGAGCATCCACCGTTTGCCTCGCCGCCGTAATGTTCGGAGAACCAGCCGCGACGCCCCTCCAGCGAATTCAAATGCTCGATCATCGGCTCATAGTGTGCAGCCGTTTGACGGTTGAGCAGATAACAGGTCGCGAAGACCCTTGACCAGACGGCGACATCATTGGCCGTAACGGTGTAGCCCGCACGCTTGCACGCTTGGGCCACACGGGCCGTTCCGGTAAAGCCATCGAAGATGGTTCTGACCCCAAGCGGCGCGATCAGTCGCAGGATGACCGGCAGCAGAGATTTTTTTGAGCCCGCGTACTTGACGCCTTCCGTCTTCACAAAAATATTATAAGCACGAGCGAGCGCGTGAGCCTATATCTATTTTCAGTTGAACGTAAGGAAATTTGGAACTCACCACCGCAGACACAGAGAGCACAGAGATAGCACAGAGGATTGAACGGCATTCAACGCTCTGTGCTCCCTCCGTGCGCTCTGTGCCTCTGTGGTGAATATCTCTCGCCATACAATCAATTGAAATTTGCTCTATAGCGATCTGCGATTTAGGTCAACGAAAGAGGGTCTGGAGTAACACATCGTTACTCCAGACCCTCTTCGCTCATCCCGGCTCGTCGTTCGACGATTACTTATTGTTGGCGGGCGACCGCATGATCCTGATTCCGGGAGGCATCGGTACGTCCTTGATCTTGTAATCGGCAGGTATCTCGAAGAGCGAGCGCGCGGGCTCGTTGCGAGAGATGTTCGTCAGACGATAGACGCTTTCGCCCATGAACGGATCGTTATTTCGACTGAGCACGACCGTCTGCAACTCCGGCGAGTACCAGCGCTCTGTGACGATCTGAATAGGTCGCTCGTTGCCGATCTCACCCGCAGGGATCGTCAGCGTAATGCGCGTCCCTTCGGCTTCGACGCCTTCGATCATCTGTTTGCCGAGCGATTCCTTCTTGGGCTTTGGCCCTTCCTTCGAGGTGCGAAGCGGCCCGAGTCCTTCTTCTCTCTTCTCGAAGATCGTCACGCGCGAGCCCGGCCCTGCGACGCCAGGCGCTGGCCCGCCCTCAGGCCCTGCCTGTATTACTTTTCTCTCGATATTGAACTCGTGCTTATCGCCGTTGATGCGCTCTATGCGCGGCAGCGGCAGCTTGCGCGCAGTGTGCGTGCGAGGATCAAGCACGTAGTTGAAACCCGCGATGGGGTCGTTGATAAAAAAGGTCTGAGGCGGATCGCCTGCCGCCGCGAATGGGCCAATCGAGCCGAGCATTTGATCGCGCCGCGTGCGTCCGTCGCTATCTCTATAAACGGATGCAGTGCTCTTGCGGACGATGCGATTGCCGTCGGCTAAGGTCTGTGTGACTTCCGTGACGGCCTGCGCAGAATAGGGCGCGCCCTTGACGACCTTGCCGTCAAAGCTCATCTCCGACGAGACGAAAGTAAAAGTATTGCCGCCGATGGGCATACCCGGCGTAGCCTCCAGAAAAACATCCGGCGGCATACCGGGCAGACCTTCGCCTGCCGGGCCGGGGCCGCGCATTATAATCACGTTCTCGTCCGGCTTCTGCTCCGTTTTTTCCTGAGCGAAGGCGCTCAAGCTCAAGACCAAAGATACGAGCACGAAACCGATGCTCTTGCTGATACGTCCAGGCATTCTCATCATACTTATCTCCTCGAAAAAAGATTGCGAACCGGAATAAAGTTTTAAAGCTTCGTGCGGGCACGCAAGCGCGCGCGTGTGCTATGTAAGCGGCCCTTCTCAATTTATCGAACGAAGCGAATCGCGCGGGCCAGGCCGTCTTCGCCGAGCAGCACGTCTGCTTTGACGGGCTCTGCGGAGCGCTCCGCGTTGACGGGCAATCCGAACTGGGCCATCGCCGTGCGCGGCAATTCGACGCGCACCACATGCCCGCCGTCCGTCCCGCCGAGGCTCGCCCCGTAGGTCAAAGGTATAAAGTCCGTCGCGATGTCGTCGCTGTCGCCAGACGAAGCTGTCGCCGCAGTATTCACGAACGGCTGCGTTCCGCTTGAACCGCCGGAACGATTACCGCCGACGCTCTCTATCCCACGGCGCTCTCTGCTCTGTACTCTCATACTTGCAAGCTGCGACGGCGCTTCACCGCGCACGCCCGTCGCCGTAGTAGATTTGTAGCGCGCAGCCTGCTGCCCCTGAGCGGAAGAGTCCCACACTACGCTCAGAGGCTGCGGGTCATGTGCCGAGGCAAGCTGCGCGGACTCTAGTCCCTGCCGTGTTTGAAGACGCATGGCGGCAAACGCTGCGAAGAGCAGCAAGAGCGACGCCGCAATGGCTGTGGCCCAGCGCCGGCGATAATGCTTAACAGTAATAGCAGTCGGAACAACGTGAGCAATAGGAGCAACCGTCGATGCCGGTTGAAGCGTCGTCGTGATCGGCGTCGCGCCGTTGAGCTCGCGAAAGGTCTTGAGCAGTGATGCTTCGACGCGCGCGTGGGCTTCCAAATGCGCGGCGCTCAGTGCCAGAGAACGCAGGCCGCCGCTCAAAGTGCGCTCGTCGCGTAAGCGCGCAGCACATCGCGCGCACTCCTCTGCGTGGGCCAACCCACTTGTGCGCTCCGTCGCTTCCATCATACGGTCGCGCGCCAGCTCGTTGATGATTTTTTCAAAATCCTGACAGTTCATGCGAAGCACCTCGCAGTCTTGAGCAGCCCCGGCCTTTCTTCCGCCTCTTTGCTTTGCTCGCGTGTGGCGCGCAGCTTCTCTATCAGCAGAGAGCGCGCACGATGCAGCCGCGAGCGCACAGTGCCGACGGCGCAGGAAAGCGCTGCCGCAGCCTCTACGTAACTCATCTCGTGCAGGTCACAGAGCACGACCACCTCTCTATAGTGCGAGGGCAGCGCCAGCACGGCCTGTCTGACAGAGTCGACCATCTCGCTTTGCAAAAGCTCACCCAGCGGATCGGCCTGCGCCAGATAACGATCAGTGGTTGCGCTCCCTGTCTCTTCTGCTTCATCCGCGATCTGCACGAAGGGCTTGTCTCTTTCCAGTCGGCGCAGCACGTGATTGCGCGCGATCCCGTACAGATAACCCTGTAGCGAGCCACGCGCGGCATCGTAATGATCCTGTTCACGCATCAGCACCATAAAGACCTCTTGAGTCACATCCTCTGCCAGAGTTTCCGACCCGCTCATCTGTAGCGCAAACCTGTAGAGGCCGCCCTGCCGACGCCTGTAAAGCGTCGTGAAAGCATCCTCGTCTCCGGCCCGCATCAGCCGCAGCAATTCCTCGTCACTGGGAGTCATTTTAACCGTCATCGTGCTTTGGTCGATGTACTACGAACCGGCAGTCATAGGTGATTCGCACAGGGCCACGAAAAAGTTCCAGAAAGTCCTCAAAAATTCGCTTCCAGACAACCCGAAAGCCGACAAATACAACCGCAAACCCTCTCCAGACACTGCGAAACCCTTCTCATACACCGTCAAAGCTCGCTCAAACAGGGTGAAACCTCTCTCAGACAGCATGAAAGTGCGTTCAGACAGCGTGTGAGAGCGTTCAGACAGGCTGAAAGCTTGTTCAGACAGAGCGAAACCTTCCCCATTCAAGGCGAAACCTTCTCCATGCACGATGAAACTTCCTTCATACCGAGGGAAAACCCGGCCCTTCTTCTCGTAATTCGCGTGAAGTTGATTAATTCCCTGGGCTTTCGCTTTCCCGCAGGATGTATTGCAACCTGTTTGCAATGAATCTCAAGCAATTTCCTGCCCGTTTCTCAAGTTCCCCTCAAGCTTTTCTCAAGTCCCTCATTTTATTATCCCAACATCAAGCGCGTGCCCGTAGAGAGCGCAAAAGAGCAGCTATTTTTTAAAGTCCCTTCCAACCCTTTGAGGAGAAAAAAGAATGTACCGGCCAAGAACACTACTCGTCGCCCTGGTTTTGATGATCGTCACGGGGCTGCTCGTCGCAGGCATAGCAGTTCCCTTCCAACACGTATCGGCGGCGGGCGATGCCTCGAAACCCTCCGGCTTTAATCTTTATGCGCGACCTGCGCCCAATTTCGATCTCAATCTAACGCAGAAGCTCAAAGCCACGCGCCGCGCCACGAGCCAGCAATTGGAAGCCATACAGGGACTCAAGGCCGGCTCGGGGTCAGAGCGTATGACTGTTCGCTGGAATGACTTCGGCGGCTCGCCGGATGTCCTGATGGACTTCGCCAGCGCGCCTTTCAGCGGCTCTCCGGAAGAAGCCGGTCGTGCTTTTCTATCCGCGAACGCGACCCTCTTCGGTATCACGAACCTCTCAGATTTGCGACTGGTCTCAGACCGCGCCGCGCTGGGCGGACATCTACTGCGCTTTCAGCAGACAGCAGGCGGCATAGATGTCATCAACGGCGGCGTCGGCCTAGTCCTCAACGCCAACAATCAGGTCATCATGGCGAGCGGCCCACTCTTTCGCGACATCAATATCAACACGACCCCAACGCTTTCAGCCGAGCAGGCGAAACAGAAAGCAAATGCAGACCTCGCGCGCTTTCGCGTCACGCTCTCGCAGCAGATTCAGGACTTGCTCAAGCCAGGGCTTGATGCCATCACCAAGCAACTCGCGGCGGTTCAGAACCTTGAGCCCAAACTTGGCATCTATCCGACTGCCAATGGCTATCGACTGGTCTGGAAAGTGGCGAACTATTCGACCAACCCGTTCGGGCTTTACCTGCACATGATAGACGCCGGCACGGGCGAAGTCGTGTCGCGACAGGACTACGCGAACTTCGTGCAGAATCCCACGAACGGAGAACCCTTCACAGGCGACATCTATCCGAAGTATCCGGACATCACGAAAGAATTGAAGGACGAGGGCAAGATCAGCGTCGACGAGACGGGTAAGCCCCTGGGCCAGGTGCGCGCCACGATGCGCAAGTTCGACGCCTCGAACATGGCAACGGGCGTCAACGGCACGCTCACGGGCACGCATGCGCTCGTCAACAACATCCTCGCCACCAAGCAGCCGTTTCCGCAGGCAGCCAAAGGCACATGGCATTTTCGCAACAACGACCCGACCAACTTTGAGGCGCGCACGGACGAGATCAATCACTTTGGGCCAACGGCTGAACCGGCGGAGCACCAGGACGACATCAACGCTTTTTTCTTTGTCACATATCTACTCGAATACGTAGACTACCTGCACGTCGCTGGCGACCAGATACACAACCGCGTCGGCGAAGGCAGCTTTCCAAACGATTATCCGAACCACGACGTACCGCTTCCGGCCAACGTGCATGCGCCGAACATCTACGTGGGCCTGA
>Ga0190273_10000655_pt1 | contig 12609 bp, 11 predicted proteins | sample Popmic504IS_FD_134513 | JGI IMG/M metagenome (GOLD analysis project Ga0190273, IMG submission 134513) | Populus adjacent soil microbial communities from riparian zone of Shoshone River, Wyoming, USA - 504 IS | ecosystem: Environmental > Terrestrial > Soil > Riparian zone > Trees stand | place...
CCCACCCACCGGGAATTCCGCGACCACATCGGCTCGCGCCTGCACCTGGTCCCGCGCTTCCGCCAGAAGCTGCGCTTCGTCCCTCTCAACCAGAGCCGCCCGGTCTGGGTCGACGACCCGCACCTCAACCTCGACTACCACGTGCGCCAGACCGCGCTGCCGGCGCCGGGCTCCGACGAGCAGCTGCGCAACCTCGCGGCGCGGATCTTCTCCCAGCAGCTCGACCGCTCGAAGCCGCTCTGGGAGCTATGGCTGGTCGAGGGCCTGACCGACGAACGCTTCGCGATCGTCGGCAAGAGCCACCACGCGCTGGTCGACGGCGTCTCCGGCGTCGACATCACCACCGTCCTCTTCGACCTCGACTCCGAGCCGCAGGGCACGCCCGACAAGGCGCCGCCGTGGCTGGCCGCCCCCGAACCGACTGACACCCAGCTGCTGGGCGAAGCGCTGAAGGAGCGGATGACGAGCCCGAAGGAGATCTACCGCGGGGTTCGCGCCGCCTTCCGCGGTCCGCGCCAGGTCCTCGAAGGCCTCGGCGCCACCTCGAAGATGGTCGCCGCCGGCGTCTCAGCCCCCAGCAGCGTCTTCAACGTCGAGATCGGCCCCCACCGCCGCTTCCAGATGGTGCAGGCTGATTTGGACGACCTTAAGCGGGTCAAGGACGCTCACGGCGGCACCGTCAACGACGTCATCCTCTCGATCGTCGCCGGCGGCATCGGCAAGTACATGCGGGCCCGCGGCCATGACACCGACGGCCTCGAGCTGCGGGCGATGGTCCCGGTCAGCGTCCGCGCCGACGAGGAGCACGGCGCCCTCGGCAACCGCATCTCGGCGATGTTCGCGCCGCTGCCGGTCTGGTGCGAGGACCCGGTCGAGCGCCTGCACGTGGTGACGCGGGAAATGGGCGACCTCAAGTCCTCCGGCCAGGCGGTCGGGGCCGAGATCCTCACCAAACTGACCGACTTCGCTCCCGGCACGATCGCCACCCAGGCGGCGCGCCTGCAGCCGGCGCAGCGCTTCTTCAACCTCGTCGTCACCAACGTGCCGGGGCCGCAGTTCCCGCTCTACGTGCTCGGTCGCAGGATGGAGTCGTTCTTCCCGATGGTGCCGCTGGCGCGCCGTCAGGCCCTCTGCGTCGGGATCATGTCCTACAACGGCCAGGTCAACTTCGGCCTCGTCGGCGACTACGACGCGATGGCCGACCTCGACAGCTTCGCCCTCGATCTCGAGGCGGCGACGCAAGAGGCGATCAAGACGGCACCGAAAGCCGCGGCCAAGACTCCCGCCAAGACCCGGGTCAAGAAGAACACGAAGAAGTCGAAGAGCAAAGCGGCAGCGGCTTCCGGCAACGGTGCCGATCCGGTCGCGGCTGAATCGCGCTCCTAGCGAACCAGCTCGCCGCTGATTTCAAACGGGAAGCCGTCCGTGAGGTAGAGCCAGTCAAGGCGGCGGGCGCTGAAGCCGCGTGCCCGCCCGTCGGCGTTGACGACCACGGCGGTGATCCGGGAGAAGCGGCCGGGCCGCGGCAGCCGCACCGTCATCCGCCCTCCCCCACGCTTGAAGTTGATCCGCGACACCGTCCGCCCCCGGCGTTCGCTGCCGATGCGGCCGACCAGCGCCAGGCCCGCGGCCGTTCCCCGCGGCGCCGTCGCGTGGACGACCACCGCGCGTCCGCTCCGGGCGCGCACCCGCAGCAGCTGGAAGGTGGTGTGGTTGAGGAAGCGCGTCAGCCCCCGCCCGCTCAGCGGCAGGTGCCCCTGTCGCGACACGTCCGGGAAGAGGCCGCTCTCGCGGAACCCCTTCCCCGTCCGCCACTCCGGCACCGCGGCGGCGAAGCGGGTGAAGTCGCGGCTGAAGCCGGAGGGGCCGGCAGACCGGATCGCCCGTTCATAGCTGGCGACCGAGAAACCGCCCGGTTTGGACCGGATCGCCCCCGCCCAGGCCTTACGCACGACCGACTCGCCGTAGCGGCGCGCCAGCCACTGGTTCCAGACGGCGCTGCCGTACTCCTTGATCGAGCTCGTCGTCAGCGGCGTTTCCCCCAGCTTCACCCAGCGGCGGACGTAGCGCAGGTAGTCGTCGATGCCGTTGTAGACCTGGTCCTCCATCCAGGTCGCGCTCGACTCGGCGAACCACGGGTCCTGGTAGGCGTCGTAGCCGAACTGGAGGATGTGGTTGTACTCGTGGGCGAAGGTGACCTCGAGGTCGTTCTGCGGCTTCGTGTGGGGGAACTCGAAGGCGCTGTAGTCGTTGTCGAGGACGAGGTAGCCGTGCAGCCGCCGCGGGATCCGGTGGTCCTTCGTCGCCTGGCCGCGGTCGGGCGCCGCGTAGCCGAACAGTTCGCCGCCGATCTGCGAGAGGTAGACGTCGGTCTTGCCGTTGCGTCCGCCCTGGCGCCTGTCGCTGCGCGGCTCCTGCCAGCCGAGCTTCTCGTTCTCGACCTCGTGCACGTGTTCGGCGACCCGCAGCACCCGCTCGACGAAGTCGGGGACCTCGTTGCCGTTACGGTCGCTGGGGTTGGGCGCATCGAGGCCCTCCGCGACCCAGTGGACGCAGAAGTGCGGCGAGCAGGCGGGCGAGTTCTTCGCCTCCGGCACCGAGTAGGCATTGCGGTTGGGATCGGGATCGTCCGTCGGCCGCGAGCGCTCTTCCGTCGGCCGCGCCTGCGGCAGGATGAACGGCTTCTGCGATTCGGAGGCGAGGGAGGCTTCAGCGAGGTCCGAAGCGGCGTGAGCAGCGGGCACCGCGGCGAGGGCCATCAGCAGCGCCGCCGTGGTTCCGACCAGGTGGCGCCGGCGGTTCCGCATGCCCGGAGAACCCTACTGAGGACCGAAAGTAGCTCCCGCTGATCAAGATGAAGATGCGGCGGGTAATACGCTCCGCGAGCCGATGCGCGTAGCCCTCGCCCAGATCAACCCTACCGTCGGCGCGATCGACGCCAACGCGGCGAAAGTGGCCGAGTGGATCGGCCGCGCCCGCGACGAGGGCGCCGAGCTGGTGATCTTCCCCGAGCTCTGCATCCCCGGCTACCCGGCCGAGGACCTCTACCTGAAGCGCCACTTCCTCGCCGCCAACCAGGCCGCCGTCGAGGAGCTGGCAAAGGAGGCGAGCGGGATAACCGCGCTCGTCGGCTTCGCCGAGCCGGCCGCCGACCCCGACGCCCGCCACGCCCACAACTCCACCGCTGTCCTCGCTGACGGCGCCGTGCGGGCGGTCTACCGCAAGAACCGCCTCCCCAACTACTCCGTCTTCGACGAGCAGCGCTACTTCATCCCCGCCACCGAGCCGATGACGATCGAGGTCGGCGGCCTCGCCACCGGGCTGACCATCTGCGAGGACGTCTGGCTTCCCGGCGGCCCCGCCCAGGCCGAGGCCGAAGCGGGCGCGCGGCTGATCGCCAACCCCTCCGGCTCTCCTTACCACCGCGGCAAGGGCCGCGAGCGGGAGGCGATGTTCGCCGATCGCTCGCGCGCCTACGGCGCCTGCTTCGCCTTCTGCAACCTGGTCGGCGGGCAGGACGAGATCGTCTTCGACGGCCAGAGCCTGGTCACCGCGCCCGACGGCTCGGTGATCGCCCGCGCCGCTCAATTTGAGGAGGAGCTGCTCGTCTGCGAGATCCCCCACGAGGGGACCGCCCGTCTGGCCGAGCCCTTGTCCGACCTCGACGAGGTCTACGGAGCGCTGACGCTCGGCCTCGGCGACTACGTCGAGAAGAACGGCTTCGAGCACGTCGGCCTCGCCCTCTCGGGCGGGATCGATTCGGCCTTGGTGGCGATGGTCGCCGCCGACGCGGTCGGTCCGGAGCGGCTCTCCTGCGTCGTCATGCCCTCCCCCCACTCCAGCGATGACACTCAGCAGGACGCTCGCGACATCGCCGCGAACCTCGGCTGCGAGCTGATCGAGATCGGGATCGAGCCGATGATGCAGGGATACGAGCGGGCGCTGGAGGGGTTGCTGCGCCCCGGTGAGGAACCGCGCGAAGGCGACGACGAGGTCCCGCGCGACCCGGCGCGGCCCTCGGAGCCCGATCTCGCCGCCGAGAACATCCAGGCGCGGATCCGCGGCAACCTGATGATGGCCCTCTCCAACCGCCACGGCTGGCTGGTGCTGACGACCGGCAACAAGAGCGAGATGTCGGTCGGCTACGCGACCCTCTACGGCGACATGGCCGGCGGCTTCGCGGTGATCAAGGATGTGCCGAAGGGGCTCGTCTACGAACTGGTCGAGCGGCGCAACCAGCGCGAGGGACGCGAGCTGGTGCCGGCCAGCGTGATCGAGCGCCCGCCTTCGGCTGAGCTGCGCCCCGACCAGCGCGACGACGACTCGCTCCCCCCCTACGACCTGCTCGACCGCATCCTCGAGAGCTACGTCGAGCGCGACCAGGGCCGCGAAGAGATGATCGCCGCGGGGATGCCGGCCGAGACCGTCGACGACGTGATCCGGCTCGTCGATCGTGCCGAGTACAAGCGCCGCCAGGCGGCCCCGGGGATCCGGATCACGCCGAAAGGCTTCGGCAAGGACCGGCGCCTGCCGATCACGAACAGGTTCGGCGGCTAGCTAGGCGCCCGGTCGCGGGCGCACCGCGATCGTCATCCGGGAGAGGGCGCAGAGCTTGCCCTCGTCGTTGAGGACCTCGCACTCCCAGATCCAGGTGGTGCGGCCGCGGTGGCGGGCCCTGGCGCGGACTTCGACCGCGCCCTCGGTGACGGGGCGGATGAAGCTGACGTCGATCGACTGGCCCATCGCCGCCATGCCGTCGTCCCAGACCGCCCCGGCGGTCGCTTTCGAGCAGACGCTCTCGACCAGGGTCGACATCACACCTCCGTGCATCAGCCCGAACGGCTGCCGCAGCTCGTCGCGGATCGGCAGCCGCACCCGCGCCTCGCTGGGGTCGTCGGAGAGCCATTCGGTCCCGATCAGCTCGTCGAAATGCCGAGCCTTAACGCCAGCGTCCTCGTTCACAGCTGGGCACCCTAATAGGCTTCGCCCCCTGTGGCCCTGAGTGACGACCAGAAGGCGATCCTACGGCTGCTCGCGCAGCGGGGTGCCCAGGGCTACGACGACCTCGCGGCGCTGATGGGCATCTCGGTCGGCGAGGTCCACTCGCGGGCGAAACAGGCGGCGGCGGATCTGGAAGCGGAAGGGATTCCGGCTCCTTCGATTCCGGCGCCGGGGGGCGAGACGGGTCCCCCCTCCGTCGCAAAAACTGGGGAGGCTCCTGCGGGGGGACCCGTCTCGCCCGGGGCGCCGGGGGCGACCCCGCCTCAGAAGAAGCCTGACCCTGAGCCAAAACCGATCCCCAAGCACGAGCATGGGCATAGCCCGAAGAAGCTTGCGCGCGAGGCGAAGCTGCTCGAGAACCGGGGGCTGTGGGCGATCCTGGCGGGGGTTGCGATCGTGGTGCTGTTCGTGGTGATCCTCTTCGTCTCCGGTGGCGACGATGACTCCGGCTCCGGCAGCACCACCACCTCGGCGTCCGCCAGCAACTGCGAAAAGCCGACCGGGACGGCGCCGGAGCCGACCGGGAAAATCATCGCCGCGCTGGCGAGCGGGGCGATCAAAGGCGGGAAAGAACCGACGCGGGCGGTCCTGAACCCGGTCGATGGCGGTAAGGCCCGCGGCCTCGCGGTCTTCGGGCGCGTGAAAAACAGCCTCGCCCTCCAGCTCGCGGTCGAAGGACTGAGCCCGCTGCCGAAATGCGGTGGCTACACGGTCTGGCTCGCCGCCTCGCCTGAGAAAATGCTGCCGCTTGCGTCTACTGAAGTCGGGGAGAACGGCGAGATCCGGGCCCAGGTGGAAGTGCCCGTTGAAATCCTCGCCTACCTGGCCAACGAAACCTTCGGCCAGATCGCCGTCACCGCCACCGACGAATCGCGGCTGAAAGCATCGCTGGCGCAGGCGACGAAAGAAAAAGAGGCACCGCGGTACACCGGCACCGAAGTCCTCCGCGGCGGTGTCTCCGGCCCGATCGTCGGCGTCGCGCAGCGGCTCCAGGAAAAGGAAAACGAATAGGCGCTAGCTGTCGGGCAGCAACTTGCCGGGATTCATGATCCCCGCCGGGTCCAGCTGCTCCTTCACCGCGCGCAGGACGTCGATGCCGGCTTGCCCCACCTCCGCCTCCATGTAGGGCCGGTGGTCGCGGCCGATCGCGTGGTGGTGGGTGATCGTGCCGCCGTGGGCGACGATCGCCTCCGAGGCGGCCTGCTTGACCGCGCGCCACTGCTCGAGCTCGGCGCCGCGGCGGGCGCGCGAGATGAAGGTGAAGTAGAGGGAGGCGCCGTCGGCGTAGGCGTGGGAGAGGTGGCAGAAGACGAGGCCAGGGGTCCCCTGCCCGGCCAACGCCTCGCGGATCGCGCTGCCGACCGCCTGGTGCAGCTCGCCGAGACGGCTCCAGGTGTGCGAGGTCTCCAGCGTCTCCACCATCGCCCCCATCTCCATCAGCGTGTCGCGCAGATAGGGCCCCTGGTAGCGCCCGTGCTCCCAGGCCTGGCCGGCAGCTTGACCGAGGTAGGCGGCGCCGCCGTCGCGGAGGCCGCGCACGGTCAGGGCGCGCCTGCGCGCCACGCGCTCCTCGTCTCCCTCGAAGCCGACGATCATCAAGGCACCGCCGCGGCGTTTGCGCAGACCGAGGTAACCGTCGAAGAGACGGCCGCTGAGGCCGCGTGGGCCCGAAAGCGCCAACGACCCTTCCGTCTCCTCCTCGTCGGAGACGCGAATGATCTCCGGCAGGCCCGGCCCCTGCGCCAGCGCCCGCGCGATCTCCGAGCCCGCCTCGAAGGACTCCGCCATCCAGGCCTCGTAGCGCTTGACCTTCGGCGCTGGGCGGACGCGGACGGTGACGTCGGGGATGACGCCGAGCACCCCCTCTGAGCCGATCACGAGCTCCCGCAGGGCGGGTCCAGCCGCGGTGTGCGGGGTCTCCAGGGTCGTCAGCTCGGCGCTCGGTGCCAGCAGGCGCACCGAGCTGACCAGGGCGTCGAAGCGGCCGTAACCGCTGGAGGCCTGTCCGGCGCTGCGAGTCGCCGCGAAGCCGCCCACGGTCGCGTACTCGAAGGACTGCGGAAAGTGCCCGAGGGTAAGGCCGAAGCGCGCCAGCGCCGCCTCAGCCTCCGGGCCGCGCAGCCCCGCCCCAAGGCGCGCGGTGAGGGAGCGCTCGTCGACGACGACGTCGCGCAGCGCGCCGAGGTCGAGGCTGACGAGGCGTGCGTGGCTGCCGCGCGCCGGCTCTACGCCGCCGACCACGCTGGTGCCGCCGCCGAACGGGACCACCGCCACGCCCTCCGACGCGCAGACCTCGAGCACCCGCTGCAGCGCAGAGGGGCTGCGCGGCATCAAGACCGCGTCGGGAGCCGCCTCGAGCGCCCCGCTCCGCAGCCGCGCCAGGTCGACGTAGCCGCGCCCGGTCGCGTGCCGCAGCCGATCCTCGTCGTCGCTGAAGACGTTCTCCGCTCCGACCGCCTCGACCAGCGCCCGCGGCAGCTCCTCCGCCGCCGGCAACCCGAACCCCTCGAGCTCCCGCGCCAGCGGCCAAGCCTCGGGCTCCCCGATCCGCTCCCGCAGCACCCCCAGCGCCGCCTCGTCCAACGCCGGCGAAACCGCCGGATCCCCCCACCCCCACCACTTCACGTCTCGCCGTGGGTTCACCTCAGCGCCGTTTCGATCCCGTCGAGCGCTTCGTCCAGGACCTCGCCGCGGGCGCGGCGCATCAGGGGGGATCCGAACTTGGACATGCCTTTCAGGGTCTGCTCCTCGGTCAGGCTGACCTCGGTGCCGTCGTCGCGCTCGCGCAGGCCGATCTCCACCAGCAGGCCCTTCAGGTGCCGCTCGAACGGCGTCCCCTCCAGCTCCTGCTCCCAGACGTAGCGCTCGCCCTCGGCCGAGCTGACGCAGCGAAAGTCGGCGCGGACCCCCCGGCCCTCGGCCGTCTGCAGCACCTTCGTCCAAGCCGTCCGCTTGCCGCCCGGCTTCGCGTCGACGTTCTCGACCCGCGCCGTCCGTGGCCACCAGCGCGGCAGGTTGTAGGGGTCGGAGACGAGCTTCCAGACCTCGCCTACCGGCGCCTCGATCTCGCGCGTGCGGGTGACGCGGGCCACTCAGTCGCCGGCGAGGCGGCGCAGGTCCCGGACCAGGAGCAGATGCTTGAGGTGAGAGACAGTCGCCGCCAGGCTCTCCAGGCTCTGGAGCGCCTCTTTGCGGCGGTCGGGATTGCGCGAGCGCAGCGACGGCCCCAGCAGCGCTTCCAGCAGGTTCGCCTCGCGGTCGGCGGAGGAGCGGAAGACGCGGAGGTTCCTCGCCCCCACCCCCACCCGCGAGAGCTCGCCGGCGGCGCGGACGATCTCGCGATCGGTCTCGTCGTAGACGGTCTTGCCCTCGCGTTTCTCCGGCTGCACGATTCCGTAATTCTCGAGCTCGCGGATCAGCTCCTCGCGGGCGCCCGTCTCCTCGACGATCTCCTCCAGCGTCAGATAGGCGCGTGAGGTGTCGACGAGGATCGCCCGCCGCACCGCCCCCGTCGTCGCCTGCTTGCGCTCGCCGCCGTCGCCGCCGAGTACGAGGTCGCCGCCGGAGGCGAGCTCCTGGCGGATCACCCGCAGCGGCAGGAACTCGTCGCGCTGCAGCCGCAGGATCGTCCGCAGTCGTTCGACGTCGCTCTGGCTGTAGAGGCGGTAGCCACCGGAGGTGCGGCGCGGGCTCAGCAGCTTCTGGTCCTCCAGATAGCGGATCTTCGAAATCGAGACGTCGTCGAATTCGCTCTGGAGGATTTTGCAGACGGCGCCGATCGTCAGCGCCTTGCGCGGCCTGCTGCCGGTTTCGGCGCCGCGACTCGTATGTCCGGAGACGGTCATCTCAGCGCTCCAGGTAGCTCAGCTTGTACTTGCCGACCTGGATCTCGTCGCCGTCGGCAAGACGGTGGGACTCGATCCGGCGCCGGTTGACGTAGGTGCCGTTGAGGGAGCCGAGGTCGTCGATGTAGAGGCCGTCGCGGCGGCGCACCAGCAGCGCGTGGTTGCGGGAGACGGTGACGTCGTCGAGGAAGACGCCGGCGTCGGGGCTGCGGCCGATCGAGACCCGCTCCTCGGAGATGCTGAAGCTCTCCCCCGCCCGGCCGCCGCCGCTGCGGATGACCAGCGCGGCGCCGCTCTCCTCGACCACCTCGTCGATGTCGACCGGCTTCATCTCGCCGGTCTCGTCGACGCGGTAGGTCATCGTCGTCGGCTCCTCGCCCTCTTTCGGCCCACCGAGGTAGGCGCCGCACTTCTGGCAGTAGTTCGCGCCCTCGGGGTTCGCGAACCCGCACTCGGGACAGTGGACGGCCATCACGACTCCCCCGCTCAGGCGGCGGGATCGTCCTCCGTCAGCGGCTGGGTCTTGCCGGCGAGGATCTGGGTCAGCTGCTCGACGTCGCTGCCGGAGATCACCGACTCGCCCGCCTCGCGTTTGTGGCGCAGGCGGTTCACCAGCTCGGCCCGCAGGATGTCGATTTTCCCGTGCAGGACGCGCCGCTTGTAGGAGATCTCGTTCTCCTCGGCCGTCAGGTTGTCGATCATGTCCTTCAGCTCCTTGTCGCTGAGGGACCCGAGATCGGGAAAGGTGTCCTCCATCGTGCTCCTAACTCGAGGAGGCGTGGCCTCCGTTGACGAGGGCTGATGATAACCCCCTGCCCGCAAAAGGTTCAACCGCAGGTTAAGGGTTTGGGTAGATCTGGAGCTCAGCTTGCAGCGCGCTGGGCGCGGACGGCACGCATCCCTGCCCGGGCGTAGAGCACCGTGGCGAGGATCGCCATCGCCAGGCCCCAGAGCACGAGCGCGGTCGCCACCCAGCCCGGCGAGAGCAACGCCAGCCAAATCCCGCCCATCAGCGGGAAGACCGAGATCCGCCCGGGCCAGTTGACCTCGATGTCGACGCCGTGGCGCAGGCCGTACTCGGCCAGGACCAGCATCGAGAGCTCGCGCAGCGCCATCAGCGCCAGCGCCCAACGCGGCAAGAGCTCGAAGCTCCAGCAGACGACGGCGCCGACGAGGATCGTCAGCCGGTCGACGAGCGGGTCGAGCAGGGCGCCGAGGCGGCTGTACTGGCCGGTGATCCGGGCGAGGATGCCGTCGAGGTAGTCGCCGGCCGCGATCGCCCAGAAGACCATCGCCGAGGCGAACGAGGTGCCGTCCTCGGTGCCGTAGGCGAGGACGAGGAAGACGGGCAGGGCCGCGAGGCGGAGATAGCCGACCGCGTTGGGGATCGTCCACGGGCGCAGCGGCTCGCCCTTGCGGGTTGACGGGGGCGGCGGGGCGCTGCGGTCGAGTCCGAAGAGGCGGCGCACGCGGCCGCGGCCAAAGGGGTCTCGGTCAGTCATCGAGGAGCGCCAGCGCTTGCGCGGCGGCGTCCTCCAGGGGCAGCTTGTGCTCGGCGCCGGTGGCGCGCTCGGAGGCCTCGACGACGCCTTCGGCGAGTCCGCGCCGGCCGACGACGATCCGCAGCGGGCAGCCGAGCAGCTCGGCGTCGGTCAGCTTCTCCCCCGGGCCGGCGTCGCGGTCGTCGTAGAGGACCTCGGCGCCCGCCGCGCGCAGCTCCTCGTAGAGCTTGTCGGCGGCTTCGCGCTCCGGCTCCCCCGCCTTCGCCAGGGAGACGACGTGGACCTGCCAGGGGGCGATCGCCTGCGGCCAGACGATGCCTCGTTCGTCGGCCTTCTGCTCGATCGCGGCGGCGACGATCCGTGCCGGGCCGATCCCGTAGCAACCCATCACGACCGGATGTTCGGCCCCGTTCTCGTCGAGGTAGGTGGCGCCGAGCGGCTCCGAGTAGCGGCTGCCGAGCTTGAAGATGTTGCCGACCTCGATCGCCGTCTCGATCTCGATCGCTCCGCCCCCCGGTGCGATGTCCCCGGCCTCGACCTTGCGCACGTCCATCTCGTAGGCCTCGAAGTCGCGCGCGGGGTCGACCCCGCGCAGGTGGGTGTCCGCCTTGTTCGCGCCGGTGACATAGGAGTTGCCGGTCAGCGCCGCGTCCCTGATGATCGGCAGGCCGCTGTCCACGGGCCCGAGGTAGCCGACCGGCCCGAGCTGTTCCTCGATCTCCTCGGGGCGCGCCTGGCGGAAGTCGCTTTTCATCCCGTTGCGCAGCTTCGTCTCGTTCAGCCGGTGGTCGCCGCGGAGCAGGACGAGGACCATCCCCCGGCCCTCGACGATGATCGGCAGGGTCTTGATGAAGGCGCCGTGCGGGAGCCCCAGGTGGTCGGCCACCTCCTCGACCTTGGTCAGGCCGGGCGTCTCGACCTCCTCCGGCGCCTCCAGCGGCGCCGGCAGCTCGACCGGCTGCGCCTCGGCGGAGGCGATCTCGACGTTGGCGGCGTAGCCGGGCGCCAATGCCACCTCGTCCTCGCCGGCCGGGCAGGGCGCCATGTACTCGTCGGCATCGGAGCCGCCCATCATCCCGACGTCGGACTCGACCCGGTACCAGCGCACCCCGCAGCGGTCGAGGATCCGCCCGTAGGCCTCCGCCTGCAGCTCGTAGGAGCGCGCCAGTCCCTCCTCGTCGCGATCGAAGGAGTAGGCGTCCTTCATCGTGAACTCACGCGTGCGCAGGACCCCCGCCCGCGGTCGCGGCTCGTCGCGCTCCTTCGTCTGGATGTGGAAGAGCATCAGCGGCAGGTCTCGGTAAGAGCGCACCTCTCCCGCCACATGCGTGGTGACCGCCTCCTCGTGCGTCATCGCCAGCACCAGCGGCGAGCCCTTGCGGTCCTGCAGCTTGAACAGCTCCTCGATCGCGTAGCGGCCCGTCTTCTCCCAGGGCTCGGCGGGCATCAGCACCGGCATCAGCATCTCCTGACAGCCGATCCGCTCCATCTCCTCGCGGATGATCTGCTCGACCTTCCGCTCCACCCGCCACCCGGCAGGCAGATAGCTCCACAGCCCGGCCCCCAGCTGCCGGATCAGCCCGGCCCGCACCATCAGCTTGTGCGAGATCGCCTCCGCGTCGGCAGGCGGATCCTTGAGCGTCGGCAGGAAGGTCTGGGAGAGGCGGCTCACGCCAGGAAACCTATCTGGCTCCTGAGGGTCAAGCGGCAAGCATGGCAAGGACGCAGGGAGCGAAGCGTGCTCTGCACGCGAGCGACCGAGGACGCCGCCAGGCGCCGCCGATTGGCCCTCAGGCCCGGGTGAACCGGCGGCCTGCGGTCGGCGAGGCCTCCTCGTCGAGGAGGACCTTGTCGGACTCGCCGCGTTCGACGGCTTCGGCCTCCATCGCGGCGATCTTCTCGGGGGTGAGGTCACCGGCGTTTTCGCGCTCGATGTTGGCGACCCACTCGGCGCCCTCCTGGGACTCGGCCTCGTCGAACTCGACCTGGCCACCGCGGTCGAGAGACTTGTCGATCTCCTCGAAGAGGGTGTCGACGAGCTTCTCCTGCGGGACCTTGCGCAGCGGTTTGCCGCCGGCGAAGATCAGGCCCTCGTTCTTGGCGCCGGCGATGCCGAAGTCGGCGTGGCTGGCCTCGCCGATCCCGTTGACCGCGCAGCCGAGGACGGCGACCTCGACCGGCTCCTCATAGCTTTCAAGCCGCTGCTCGATTTCCGCCACCACCGAGTCCATGTCGAACTGGAGGCGGCCGCAGGTCGGGCA
>Ga0190273_10000656_pt1 | contig 12603 bp, 10 predicted proteins | sample Popmic504IS_FD_134513 | JGI IMG/M metagenome (GOLD analysis project Ga0190273, IMG submission 134513) | Populus adjacent soil microbial communities from riparian zone of Shoshone River, Wyoming, USA - 504 IS | ecosystem: Environmental > Terrestrial > Soil > Riparian zone > Trees stand | place...
GCCAGCCACAACGAGAACGGCTGGACGGGCGTGAAGATGGGCGCCGCCAGGCCGCTGACCTTCGGGCCCGACGAGATGGGGCGGCTGCGCGAGATCGTGCTCGGCGCCCAGTTCGTGGAGCGCGACGGCGGCAAGCTGACCCGCGTCGACGGCATGATCGAACGTTACATCGCCGAAGTCGCCAGCCGCGCCTCGATCAAGCGGCCGCTGAAGGTGGTCGCCGCCTGCGGCAACGGCACCGCCGGGGCGTTCGCGCCCGAGGCCCTGCGCCGCATGGGCGTCGAGGTCATCGAGATGGACTGCGAGCTCGACTGGACCTTCCCCAAGTACAATCCCAACCCCGAAGACCTCGAGATGCTGCACGCCATGGCCCACACCGTGCGTGAGCATGGCGCCGACCTGGCGCTTGGCTTCGACGGCGACGGCGACCGCTGCGGGGTGGTGGACGACGAGGGCGAGGAGATCTTCGCCGACAAGATCGGGCTGATGCTGGCGCGCGACCTCGCGCCCCTGCACCCGAACTCGACCTTCGTGGTCGATGTGAAGTCGACGGGGCTCTACGCTACCGACCCGATCCTGGAGGCCAACGGCGCGACCACCGTCTACTGGAAGACCGGCCACAGCTACATCAAGCGCAAGAGCGCCGAGCTCGGCGCGCTGGCGGGCTTCGAGAAGTCCGGCCACTTCTTCCTCAACGAGCCGCTGGGCCGCGGCTACGACGACGGGCTGGTGGCGGCGGCGGCGATCCTGTCGATGCTCGACCGCAACCCGGATAAGAAGCTGTCGGACCTGAAGAAGGCCCTGCCCGTCGCCTATACCTCCCTGACGATGAGCCCGCACTGCGCCGACGAGACCAAGTACGGCGTCGTCGAGGACGTTGTCCGCGACTACCAGCAGCTGGCGGCGAACGGCGGCCAGATCGGCGGCCGGGCGATCAAGGAAGTGATCACGGTCAACGGCGTGCGCGTGGCGCTGGAGGACGGCTCGTGGGTCCTCGTCCGCGCCTCGTCCAACAAGCCCGAGCTGGTGGTGGTGGTCGAGAGCACCCGCTCGGAAGACGACATGCGCGCCCTCTTCCACGAGGAAGTGAAGCCCCGACTGGCCAGACGGCCTGAAGTCGGGGCCTACAACCAGGAAATCTAGGCGGCTTCGAGCACCCGCATCGCGAACACGATCCACAGCGCCGTCAGGACGAAGTTGCTGATGGCGAAGATCGCGAGGCGATGGATGACGTTGTTGTAGGCCAGGTGCACGATGCTGTGGACCACCCGCAGCGCCACGTAGGCCCAAGCCAGGTTCAGCGCCAGGCTGTCGACCGTCTGCGTCACGTAGAGCGCGATGCAGACCACGTAGAACAGGATCGGCAGCTCCAGCAGGTTCATGTAGTTGCGGTTGCCGAGGCTGACGTCCGCGGGGACGGCGGCGCTCTCGCCCAGCGCGAAATCGTTCGGCCCGATGTGCCCGGCCCCAACCGCCCGGAAGCGCTTGCCGGCGGTGAAGATCAGCACCAGCATCGTCAGCGCCACGAGCGCCAGCACCGGCTGGAAGATGGTTTCTTGAGTCATTGCAGTTCCCCCGCTCATCCAGGCGAAAGCCGGGATCCAAGCTGAGCTTCAACTGAATTGCCGCGGGGAGCAAGGTAGCCAATCAAAACCCGTCGCCCCGGCCGCAGCGCAGCGGAGAAGCTGGACTCAGAAGAGGTGCAGTGACTCTAGTCCGGGATCAGCCCTCGGCTGTCGCGGATGGTGTAGGAGAATGGCCCCACAACGCATTGAACAGAGGAGTTCAGCCAAAGACTCGCAACCAAGCGTTGCCGTTATGCAGCGAGTCCGGCCATCATCGCCGAATGGATTTCGGCGCAAGATGGAAAGCGGCACGAGAGATACTGTGGGGCCATTGGTGGTTCCGCATCGCCCTTATCATTTGGGCCGTCTTCTCTGGATACGACACGTTCAGCGGTGTCGTATCGCAGGCCTTTCCCGCGTTTGAACTTAATCCTTTGGGGACTTTGATTGTAGGTGCCTCACGGTTGCTGCCGTGGTGGGGCTGGCTGGTCATCCTACAAGCACTGCTGGTCTGTTCCGTCGTCGAGTATGTGCTACGCCACGTAAAGAGGTTGGAGGATGCGCAGGCAACACCCTCTGCGAGCCCAGCGGCACCAGCAGAACCGCCAAGGGCTGAGCTAAAGTCAGCGCCAAACGTGAACTTGCCCCCGATCACTAAGCCTATCACCGAACCGTCGGCTCCCTTAGCGATGGTACCACGCCTGACGGGCTTGAAGGACCTTCCGGTGGGTAGGCTGGGGCTGCTTTCACCCGCCTTCTTAGAGCTTGGTAGTCACGAGAAGGAAGGCCGTCAGCAGCTCAAGGTCCAAGCATTAGGACGCTCGGTGAGTCCGATAAATGGCGGCGGGAAAATAGTAGTAATCACGGCGACTATTGAAAACCTAACTGGCTCACGCATCGACGGCTGTTACATCACCGTGTGGTCAATGGAACGGGACGGCGTGCTCATTGCAGTGGACAAGCGGGTTGCAGTACATGGTGACGAGATCGCCACCTCGCTTCTCCCTCGATCGCGAAAGTCTACTATCATCTTGTACCGACGGTACGACGTATCGCCGGAGGAGCCGGTGAAGCTGAATTTGCGATCACATAATGCCCTCACCCCTCGCCCTGAGGTGACTCTAGAAGACAACGCCGTATATCAGGTCAATCTCATCATCGGCGGCGGTGATGTAGAGACGCGCGCTGCCGTGAGTGTCAAAGTGGGTGAATATGAAGACCTGACGGTCAGGCACCTAGGTCAAGTCGGCGTGCGCCTACCGCGTTAAGGCGGCTATAGGGCGGCGGCTGTGAAGAGCCCCCGGCAATTTGTTTGCGACGCCGCTGCCGCCGGTGCCTCAAGCCGCAGCCTGCTTCACAGCCCCCGCGATTTCCTTGACCAGCTGGTTCACCAGCTTCTCATCATCCCCTTCCGCCATCACCCGGATCAGTGGCTCGGTGCCCGACGCCCGCACCAAAATCCGCCCCGAGCCGTTGAGCTTCTTCTCCGCCTCGGCGATGACCGACAGTACGCGTTCGTTCTTCAGCGGTTCACCGCCCTTAGCGAACTTCACGTTTTCCAGCTTCTGCGGCACCGGCTCGAACTGCCGGGCGAGCGCGCTCATCGGCTTGCCGGTCTTGCGCATCACCGCCAGCACCTGCAGCGCGGCGATCATGCCGTCGCCGGTGGTCGAGAAATCCGACAGGATCAGGTGGCCGGATTGCTCACCGCCGAGGTTGAAGCCGCCCTGGCGCATGCGTTCCATGACATAGCGGTCGCCGACCGGCGTGCGCTCCAGCCCGATGCCCTTGGCGTTCAGGAACCGCTCGAGCCCGAGGTTAGACATCACCGTCGCCACCACGCCGCCGCCGGTCAGCCGGCTGTCCTCGGCCCAGGCGCTGGCCATGATGGCCATGATCTGGTCGCCGTCGACGACCTGGCCCTTCTCGTCGCAGATGATCAGGCGGTCGGCGTCGCCGTCGAGGGCGATGCCGATGTCGGCGCGGTATTCCTTCACCGCCGCAGCCATGGCGTCGGTGTGGGTCGAGCCGCATTCGTCGTTGATGTTGAAGCCGTCGGGCGCGACGCCCAGCGCCTTCACCTCGGCGCCCAGCTCGTAGAGCAGCGTCGGCGCGACCTTGTAGGCGGCGCCGTGCGCGCAATCGACCACCACCCGCAGGCCATTGAGGTTCAGGTGGCGCGGGAAGGTCGCCTTGACGATCTCGACATAGCGGGCCTGGGCGTCGTCCACCCGCAGCACGCGGCCGAGGTCGGCGGAACCGACGAGGTCGGCCTGCAGCCCCTCGTCCATGTGGGCCTCGATCTCCGCCTCGCGCTCGTCCGACAGCTTGAAGCCGTCCGGGCCGAACAACTTGATGCCGTTGTCGTGGAAGGCGTTGTGCGAGGCGCTGATCATCACCCCGAGGTCGGCGCGCATGGAGCGGGTCATCATCGCCACGCCCGGCGTCGGCAGCGGCCCGAACAGGCGCACGTCCATGCCCTGTGAGGTAAAGCCCGCCACCAGAGCCGGCTCGATCATGTAGCCGGACAGGCGCGTGTCCTTGCCAATCACCACCAGGTGGCGGCGGTCGCTGCCCGAGCGGAACAGCTTTCCGGCCGCCAGCCCGACCCGCAGCGCCACTTCCGCCGTCATCGGATGGCTGTTGGCGCGGCCGCGGATGCCGTCGGTGCCGAAGTACGAACGCTTGGTCATGGACTACCCCCGGGCAACAGTCGGAAACGCACTTTTATCGCCGCCAACCTTTGCCGGTGATAAAGCGCGATCCTAAGTCCCGCCGGGACGTTGCGCAAAATCATACGGCCCGCAAGGCCGACCGGAGTTCAGACGCACATGTGCGGCATCATCGGCATCGTCGGCAACGAGCCCGTCAGCGGCCGCCTGCTCGAAAGCCTGAGGCGGCTGGAGTATCGCGGCTACGACTCCGCCGGGGTGGCCACCATCGACCACGGCAAGCTGGAGCGCCGTCGTGCGGCGGGCAAGATCCGGGCGCTGGAGGAGGTGCTGCGCGCTGAGCCGCTGACCGCCAGCGTCGGCATCGGCCACACCCGCTGGGCCACTCACGGCGCACCGACCGAGCGCAACGCCCACCCGCACCGCTCGGGCCGCGTCAGCCTGGTCCACAACGGCATCATCGAGAACTTCGCCGAGCTGAAGGCCGAACTGATGGCCGACGGCCGTGTGTTCGAAAGCGACACGGATACTGAAGTGATCGCTCAACTGATCGACGACCGGCTGGAGGAGGGCGACGAGCCGCTGGTCGCCTTCAAGCAAGCGCTCGACCGGCTCAGCGGCGCCTATGCGCTGGCCGTGCTGGTCGAGGGCCACGACGACTTGGTCATGGGCGCCCGCCACGGCAGCCCGCTGGTGGTCGGCCACGGCGACGGCGAGATGTTCATCGGCTCGGACGCGCTGGCGGTCGGCCCCTTCACCAACCGCGTCACCTATCTGGCCGAGGGCGATTACGTCGCCATCGACCACCAAGGCGCGCGCATCTTCGACAAGGACGGCAAGGCGGTTGAGCGCCCCGTGCGCGTGGTGTCGGGCGCGGCGGCTCTCGTCGAAAAGGGCAACCACCGCCACTTCATGGAGAAGGAGATCTATGAGCAGCCGGAGGCGTGCGGCCGCACGCTGTCGACCTATCTCGATCCCACTACCAACCGGGTGCGCGTCCCGGGCGGCGTTGATTTCGCCAAGGTGGAGCGCATCCAGATCGTCGCCTGCGGAACCGCCTTCTACGCCGGTTTGATCGCCCGCTACCTGTTCGAGCGGCTGGCCGGCCTGCCCTGCGATGTCGAGATCGCCTCGGAGTTCCGCTACCGCGAGCCGGCGGTCGTCGCGGGCACGCTGGCCATCGCCGTCTCCCAGTCGGGCGAGACTGCCGACACCCTGGCCGCCCTGCGCTGGTGCAAGGAGCACGGCCTGACCACCGCCGCCATCGTCAACGCTCACGAGAGCACGATGGCCCGCGAGGCCGAGATCCTGTGGCCGACCCATGCGGGCCCGGAGATCGGCGTCGCCTCGACCAAGGCCTTCACCAGCCAGGTCACTGCGCTGACCGCGCTGGCCATCGCCGCGGCCGCCCAACGCGGCAGGATCGACGACGCCGAGCAGGCCAGACTCGCCCGCGTGCTGGTCGAGGCGCCGCGCCTGGTCAAGGAATCCATCGAGGTGGAGGAGGCGGTCCGGAAGCTGGCGCTCGAGCTCGCCAAGGCCCGCGACGTCCTCTACCTCGGCCGCGGCCCGATGTGCGCGCTAGCCTATGAAGGCGCGCTGAAGCTGAAAGAAATCAGCTACATCCACGCTGAAGGTTACGCGGCGGGCGAACTCAAGCACGGCCCTATCGCGCTGGTCGACGAGCACACGCCGATCATCGTCATCGCGCCGTCAGACGCCCTGTTCGAAAAGACCGCCTCCAATATGAGCGAGGTCGTCGCCCGCGGCGGCAAGGTCATCATGATCACCGACGCCGAGGGAGCGCGGCACGCGCCTGAGGGCGCGACGGTGATCGTCGCGCCCTCCTGCGATCCGGTGATCGCGCCGCTGGTTTTCGCCGCGCCCATCCAGCTCTTGGCCTATCATGTGGCCGTCCAGAAGGGCGCCGATGTCGACCAGCCCCGCAACCTAGCGAAGTCGGTGACCGTCGAGTAGGACCGCTTACGGCGTCGTCGTCGTATTGGTCGTCGTGCTGGTCGTGGTGTTGCCGGTCGTGGTGTTGACCGAAGCGCCGGTCGTGCCGCCCGTGGTCGTCGTCGTGCCGTCGGCGTTCGTCGTGGTGACCGAGCCGTCGGCGTTGGTCGTGGTCGTGCCGGCCATGCCTGTGGTGGTGTTGTTCAGGGTGTCGGCAGGCATGGTCGCGGCCGTATCGGTGGCGGCGGTATCGGCGCTGTTGGCCGCATCGTCGTTCGGATTGTTGCAGGCGCCGAGGGCGAGGGTGGCGACGGCCAGAACGGCCGCGGTGGACAGGGTCTTACGCATGAGATCATCTCTCCCGGAGAAGAGGCCTCCCAGTGAGGCCCCCCGCCGCGTGAACCAATCGTCCCTTTGAAAGTTCCGTCCGCGCGGCTGGAAATGACACGCCGTTGTGATTAGTTTCCGGTCTTCCGTGAGGGGCGTTAACATATGAGAATCGTTAGAAAAGCTGTCCTGCCCGTCGCGGGACTCGGCACCCGCGTGCTGCCGGGGGCCAAGACGACGCCCAAGGAGATGCTCAACATCTTCGACCGGCCGATCCTGTCCTACATCGTGGCAGAAGCGCGGGCGGCGGGGATCGAGCACTTCATCTTCGTCACCGGCCGCGGCAAGGGAGCCATCGAGGACTACTTCGACCACCATCCCGAGCTGGAAAGCCAGCTCGGGGCTAAGGGCAAGACCGCCCTCTTGGAAGAAATCCGCGCCGAGCTGCCCAGGCCCGGCGAAATGAGCTTCGTGCGGCAGATGGCCCCGCTGGGTTTAGGCCATGCGGTGTGGTGCGCCCGCGACATCGTAGGCGACGAGCCGTTCGCGGTGATCCTCCCCGACATGCTGATGCACGCCAAAGTCCCGGCGCTCGCCCAGGCCGTGGACGCCTACCAGCGGGTCGGCGGCAATGTCGTGGTGGTCGAGCCGGCCCCTGAGGGCGAGGCCCACAAGTACGGCATCGTCTCGCTGGACGGTCAGGACGGCCGGCTGAACCGCATGACCGGCATGGTCGAAAAGCCCGCGCCGGGCACCGAGCCGTCCAACCTGTTCATCTCCGGCCGCTACATCCTGCAGCCGGAGATCTTCGCCCTCCTCGCCGCCCAGGAACGCGGCGCCGGCGGCGAGATTCAGCTCACCGACGCCATGGCCAGGCTCATGGCCATCCAGGACTTCCACGCCTACGAATACGACGGCGTCACCTACGACTGCGGCGACAAGGTGGGGCTCCTGCGGGCGAATGTGGCGTATGCGCTGATGAACGCGGAGCTGGGTGACGCGGCAAGGGCGGCTGTTTCCGACCTGCTGAAATGATAACCCCGCTCATCCCCGCGAAAGCGGGGACCCAGGTGTTTTATCGTAGAGCTCTGGGCTGTCAGAAAAAGCCTGGGTCCCCGCTTTCGCGGGGATGAGCGGAAAAGATGAAGCTGTTCGTCTTCGGCTACGGGTACACGGGCGCGGCGTTGGCGCGGCGGCTTGGGTGCGAGGTGGTGGCGACGGCGCGCAGTTCGGAGCAGGCGGAGGCGCTGAGCGCCCAAGGCGTAACTCCGGTCGATCCGGCGGACCGCAAGGCTCTGGCCGCCGCGCTGACCGACACCACAGCCATCCTCGTCACCGCCCCGCCGGGCGACCACGGCTGCCCCGGACTGTCGGCACTAGTCCCCGCATTGGCGGTATCCGGCGCCTTCCCTGACTGGATCGGTTACCTGTCGACCACCGGGGTCTACGGCGACCGTGAAGGCCGCTGGGTCTACGAGACCAGCCCCCTCGCCGCCCGCTCCATCGAGGGCGCCCGCCGCGTCCGGGCCGAGCGCGACTGGACAGAGGTCGGGCGCGGCATGGGCTTGACGGTGCAGGTGTTCCGGCTGCCCGGCATCTACGGCCCCGGCCGGTCGGCCTTCGACCGGCTGCTGGCTGGCAAGGCGCGGCGGGTGGTGAAGCCCGGGCAGGTGTTCAGCCGCATCCACGTCGACGACATCGTCTCGGGACTGGCCGCCTCAATCGCGCGGCCGAGGGCGGGCGGCATCTACAACCTCTGCGACGACGAGCCCGCGCCGCCGCAGGACGTCATTGCCTATGCCGCCGCGCTGCTGGGCATGGAGCCGCCGCCGGAGACACCGTTCGACGAAGCCGATCCCAGCCGCTTCTTCGCCGAGAACAAGCGCGTCTCGAACGCCAGAGCCAAGGCCGAACTCGGGTGGCGGCCTGCCTGGCCGACCTACCGCGAGGGGCTAACCGCCGTCGCTGAGGCCACAGGCCTCCTCGACCGTCAGTAGCAGCCGCTCGATGTCCTGCGGCCGCGACAGCCGGTGGTCGCCGTCTCTGATCAGGGTGAAGACGACGTCCTCGCCCTTGATCTGGTTCGCCAGTTCGAGCGCATGGCGCCACGGCACGTCCGGGTCTTCGCCGCCTTGCAGGATGCGCACCGGCGCCTCGACCGGCACGCAGCCCTCCAGGATCGACCAGCGGGCGCCGTCCTCCAGAAGCTCGCGGGTGATCGGATGGGGATCGTCGCCGTACTCCGACGGCCGCAGCCACACGCCGTCCTCCCGTAGCGCCGTAACCGCTTCCGGCGGCAGATTCGGCCGCATCAGCTTCTCTGTGAAGTCGGCGGCCGGCGCGATCAGCACCAGGGCGCCGATGCGCTCGGGCACCGCGGCCGCCACCAGGCACGCCAGCCACCCACCCATCGACGAGCCGGCCAGCACCAGCGGTCCCTCCGTCAGCTCGCCGATGACGCGCAGCGAGTCCTCCCGCCAGCGGGTGATCGTGCAGTCGCGGAACGCGCCTTCCGACTCGCCGTGTCCGGAGTAATCGAAGCGGAGGTAACTGCGCCCCTCCTCCCGCGCCCAATCGGCCAGCGCCTGGGCTTTCGTCCCGCTCATGTCCGACATGAAGCCGCCGAGCCACACCACCGTTGGCCCCGCGCCCTCGACCCTCCGCCACGCCAGCCGCACGCCGTCGCCGCGATCGAGGTGGCCGCTCTGTTCGCTCGTCATCTCCACCTCACTACCGTCATCGTCGGACTTGTTCCGACGACCCATGAACACCTTGCTTGCTCATCACGCATGGGTCGTCGGGACAAGCCCGACGATGACGGGGGAGGGAGCGTGGGCTATGTCCTCTGATCGTGACATCTCTCCCCCCCGACTTCACGCTGCTGCAGGTGACGCCCGAGCTGGAAACCGGCGGCGCCGAGCAGACAACGGTGGACGTGGCGCGCGCCGTGGTCCGAGCCGGCGGCAAGGCGCTGGTCGCCTCGCGCGGCGGCAGGATGGCGGCGCGGCTGGAGGCGGATGGCGGCACGCTCATCCCCATGCCGGCGCAATCGAAGAACCCGCTGGTGCTGTTCGACAACGCCATCCGGCTGATCGGCGTGATCCGCGACGCCCAGGTCAGGATCGTCCACGCCCGCTCCCGCGCCCCGGCTTTCTCCGCTCTGTGGGCGGCGAAGGCGACGGACACGCCGTTCATCGCCACCTACCACGGCGTCTACAATGCGCGGGGCGGGCTGAAGCGGTGGTACAATTCGATCATGACCCGCGGCGAGATGGTGATCGCCAACTCCGAATACACGCGCCGGCACGTGATCGACGAGCACGGCATCGCGCCTGACAAGGTGGTGGCGATCCCGCGCGGTATCGACCTCGCCCGCTTCGACCCCGCCGCCGTTTCGGCCGAGCGGGTGGAGGCACTCCGGACAGCCTGGAGGGTCGACTCCGCCGATAAGCGCCTGAAGATCCTGCTGGCCGGGCGGCTGACGCGCTGGAAGGGCCAGCGTCTGCTGATCGACGCCGCCGCCAAACTGAAAGCCAGAGGCGAAGACCGCTTCCTCATCCTGCTGGCCGGCGACGACCAGGGCCGCTCCGCCTACCGCGCCGAGCTGGAGCAGGCCATCGCCGCCGCAAACCTCGGCGACAATGTCCGCATTGTCGGCCACTGCGAGGACATGCCGGCCGCCTACCTGCTGGCCGACATCGCCGCCGCGCCGTCGCTCGATCCCGAAGCCTTCGGCCGCACCGCCGTGGAGCCGCAGGTCATGGGCCGCCCCGTCCTCGCCGCCGCCCACGGCGCCGCCACCGAAACCGTCGTCGAGGGCAAGACCGGCTGGCTGGTCGCGCGGGGCGATGTGGACGCCTGGGCCCAGGCGCTGATGAAGGCCGTCAAGAGCACGCCGGCCCGCCGCAGCACGATGGGCGCCGCCGCCCGCGAGCGCGCCTGCCGCCTCTACTCCGTCGACGCCATGTGCGAGGCCACCCTCGCCGTCTACGCCCGCTTGCTGGAGGCGCGGCGGTGAAGATCCTCGTCATCAAGCTCGGCGCGCTGGGCGACTTCGTGCTGGCCATGGTGGCGATGAAGCATATCCGCGAGGCGCACCCGACCGCCCGCATCACCCTGCTGACCACCCCGCCCTTCAAGGCGCTCGCGAAGGCCAGCGGCTGGTTCGAAGTCATCGAGACCGACGGGCGGCCGGAGGGGCTGCTCGCCAACATCCGCCTGCTGCGACGGCTGCGGCGGTCCCGGTACGACCGCGTCTACGACCTGCAGACCTCCAGCCGCTCGTCGAGCTACTTCAAATTCCTGAAGCCGAATCCGCCGGAGTGGTCGGGCATCGCCAAAGGCTGCTCGCACCCGCACGCCAACCCCGAGCGCAACTTCATGCACACGCTGGAGCGCCAGGCCGACCAGCTGATGTACGCCGGCATCTGGCCCGATGCGCCCATTGAGCCGGCGACCGCGCCGCCACCGGACCTGTCGTTCCTGGCGGGCAGCGGTGAGACGCCGCCCGGCCGCTACGCCCTGCTGGTGCCGGGCGGTTCGGCTCACCGGCTGGACAAGCGCTGGCCGGCGGAGTGTTTCGGCCTGCTCGGGCGCTTTTTACGTGACAAGGGCCTCGACGTGGTGGTCATCGGCGGGCCGCAGGAGGCGATGCTGGCGCAGACCATCGCCGGGGGCGCGGGCCAGATCCTCGACCTCACCGGCAAGACCGACTTCGCCCAGATCGCCGCGCTTGGAGCCAAGGCCGCGCTGGCCATCGGCAACGACACGGGCCCGCTGCATCTAGTCGCCGCGACCGGAGCGCCGACCATCGCCCTGTTCTCAAATGCTTCCGATCCGGCGCTGTGTGCGCCGCGGGGGAACGTTCGCGTCCTGCATAGCCCCACCCTCGCGGATCTGCCGGTGAGCGCGGTGGCGGACGCCGCCCATGATCTATTGAAATAAACCCGTCATCCTCGGGCTTGTCCCGAGGACCCAGAAACGCCGCCGCTGCGCGGGTAACGCGCGGCGACGCAACGACCTAACTACTTACCGCCTCGATTCTGGGTCCTAGGCACAAGGCCTAGGATGACGGGGTTGGGATGACGGAGTTAGTTGGATAAGAAAGCGCCCCCGCCTGTTACGGCGAGGGCGCTCAAGGTCACTCAGAGTTCAACCGCTCAGGTGTTCAAGCCCGGCGCAGCGTCCGGCGCTTGCGGCCGTGTCGCGCCGCCCTTCTGGTCGCGGTTGTTGGTCGAGGTGGACCCGCTGCGGGCCGAGGTGTCCGTCGAGCCCGTCGCCTGCTCGCCCATCGCCGTCTGGCCCGGCTGGGTGTGCATGCCCTGGAAGGTGCCGCCGCTGCGCTGGTCTTCGACGCGCAGGTTATTGGAGACGTTCCGGACGCCGCTGATCGCCTCGGCCAGGTTCTCGGCGCGGCGCTTGTCCTCGCGGCTGGAGACGTGGCCGCTGAGCACGACCTCGCACTCGCGCACCGTGACGTCGATGTTGGAGGCGTCGAGCCACGGATCATCCGTCAGCCGGTCGCTGACGTCCTCGCGGATGCGGTCGTCCGAACGGCGATAGCCCTTGGGACCACGGCCGCGATGCTGGCCTGAATCCTCGGCCCCGAAGAAGCTGGAGACCCGTTCGCCGGCCCGCTCCAGCCAGCTGCGGTCGCCGCCGCGCGAACCGCCGCGCCCGTCGTCGGCGTATTGGCCGCCGCGGCCGCGCTGGTCGTACTCGTTCTCGCCGCGATAGCCGTAGGGCGTGTGGGCGCCGTAGGCGTACTGCGAGCGCTCCCCGCCGCGTTGCTGGCTGACACGGCCGCCATAGGCGCCGGAGCTGTTGGAGGCGTAGCTGCCGCCGCCATAGCCGCCGCCTTGCGCGCTCATGCCGTAGCCGCCCTGTCCGGCATAGCCGCCGGTCTGCGAGCCCTGGCTGCCCTGGCCGGACGCGCCGTAGCCGCCGCCGCGGCCGTATTCGCGGTCCGCGCCCCAGGTCTCGCCATAGCCCGAGCCAACGCCCGGATCGCGGCCGCCCTGGCCGGCGCCTTGTGAGGCGAACGGGCGAGACTGGCCGCCGCGGCCATAGCCGTAGCGCTCATA
>Ga0190273_10000657_pt1 | contig 12601 bp, 12 predicted proteins | sample Popmic504IS_FD_134513 | JGI IMG/M metagenome (GOLD analysis project Ga0190273, IMG submission 134513) | Populus adjacent soil microbial communities from riparian zone of Shoshone River, Wyoming, USA - 504 IS | ecosystem: Environmental > Terrestrial > Soil > Riparian zone > Trees stand | place...
GCTGTGGAAAGCCACCGCCGCCGGTCTCGCCTTCCGGCCCGAGGACGGGATCGAGGTCGTCGCCACCGGCAAGCTCACCACCTATCCCGGCCGCTCGCGCTACCAGATCGTCATCGAGCGGCTCGAGCTCGCCGGGCAGGGCGCGCTCATGGCCCTGCTCGACAGGCGCCGCCGGGCGCTCGCCGCGGAGGGGCTGTTCGATCCCGGCCGAAAGCGGAAGCTGCCCTTCCAGCCGCGGGTGATCGGGGTCGTCACCTCGCCGACCGGAGCCGTCATCCGCGACATCCTCCACCGCCTCGCCGACCGCTGCCCGTGCCACGTCATCGTCTGGCCGGTTCCGGTCCAGGGGGAGGGTGCGGCGCCGCAGATCGCCGCCGCGGTGCGAGGCTTCAACGCTTTGGCCGAGGACGGGCCGATCGCCCGGCCCGACCTGCTCATCGTCGCCCGCGGCGGCGGCTCGATCGAGGATTTGTGGGCGTTCAACGAGGAGGAGGTGGTCCGCGCCGTCGCGTCTTCCGACATCCCGACCATCTCCGCCGTCGGCCATGAGACCGACACCTCGCTCTGCGACTTCGCCGCCGACGTGCGCGCTCCTACTCCCACTGCCGCGGCCGAGATGGCGGTGCCGGTGCGGGGCGACCTGCTCGGCCAGCTTCGCGAGCTCGGCTTCAGGATCGAGCGTTGCGCCCGGCGGGCGCTCGAGCGGGCCGGCGAGCAGCTGGAGGTCAGCCTTGGCCGCTGGCCCGAGCGCGAGGCCCTGCTCGCGCCGCAGCGCCAGCGCCTCGACGATCTCGCCGACCGCCTGCCGCGCGGCCTCCGGACCGAATTGAGCCATGCCCGGGCGGCGCTGGGCCAGGCCGCCGGAGCGCTCCGTCCCGGCCTTCTCAAGGCCACGCACGCGCGGGCGAGGGAGCGGCTCGATGCGCTCTGGCGCGTGGCTCAGCTCGCCCACCCCAACCGGCCCCTCGAGCGCGGCTATGCCCGCGTCGAGGACCAGAGCGGCAAGACCCTGATCTCAGCCGCCGCGGCCCGGGCGGCGGGACGGCTCAAGCTGATCTTCGGCGACGGCGACGTCGCCGCCGAGGTCGGCGGCTCCGGTACCGCCGGCGTCCCGGTTGAGCGCCCGCGCCGTCCCTCCTATGTAAAGCCCACAGGCGAGCAGCCCAAATTGCTCTAGCGAGGCGAAGCCGATGCTGATGTCCAACAAGGGCCGCGAGGCGCGGCTCCACTACATGCCGGGGACCTTCCGGATCCTCACCCCCGGCGACCACGTCCGCTGCGCCGCCACCGGCCAGCCGATCCCCCTCGACGAGCTCCGCTACTGGAGCGTTGCCCGGCAGCAGGCTTATTCGTCGGCCGAGCTTTCGGTGAAGGCGGAGGGGCGGGGATAGGGGCCCGCTTCCTCGCTAAGCCACCCGCCTTCCCCTTATCCCCCTCTGCCCGTCGATGCGAAGGAAGTAATTGCCCAGCGTGCCGCGCTGGATGATGATCTTCTGGCCTGGGCGCGGGTCGGAGAAGTTCAGCCTTGTCTCCGTGGTCTGCCAGATGGCGCCGTCCTCGAGCCGGATCTGCCATTTGCCGCCTTCGAGCCTGCTGGCGCCGGCGATGACCGTGTCGAGCTGGCCGTTGTCCTTGCCGCCTTCGCCGCGGAAGAGCGGGATGTTGGGAACGCTGAAGCCGAACAGGGAGCGGCGGGTCTCCTGTATCTCCTGCCGGTCCATCACGACCAGCTCCCTTTTGTCGACCGCCTCGGCGAGCCGAGCGCTCGCCTGGTCGTAGCAGTCGAGCCGCGCTTTCGCGTCGGCGACCCCGCGGCAGGCCGAGAGCGCCTGGATGAGGGCGTTGCTGCGCGCCTCCTGCGGTTTGGGCTTGGCCGTGGCCGAGGCCGGAACCAGCGCCGCCAGCGCCATCGCCGCCAGGATCTTGCCCCTACGCCTCATAAACCACCCTCCGCCGAAGCGAGGTTATGGGCTCGGCGACGTCGCGGCAAGACTGTGGCTAAAAAGTTACAGGCCGTACCAAGAATGTTTCGGCGACAGAGGCGCTGCTTGCGTGCCGTTACACCCTCGACATAAACGTCTTTCGGATGGGTGGGGGGCGACAACGCGCCCGGTGCACCTTCTCGACACACCAAGGGGACGCAAATGTCGACAATCAAGTTCAGGGAAACGCTGCTCGCTTCGACCATCATCGCGGGCATGCTGGTCGCCACTCCGGCTTTTGCGCAGGACGCTCCTCCCGAGGGCGCCCCCCCGAGCGATGAGACCCCGCCCGCCGGCGTCCAGACTCAGGATTCCGCCGGCCCCGCCGAGGAGAACAGCCAGGGCGACATCGTCGTCACCGGCACCCTGATCAAGAATCCGAACCTGACTTCGTCGTCGCCCGTCGCGGTGATCGGCCAGGAGGAAATGCAGCTTCGCCAGTCGAACGTCGCCGAAGAGCTTCTGCGCGACCTTCCGGGCGCGGTCCCGAGCATCGGCTCGGCCGTCAACAACGGCAACGGCGGCGCGTCCTTCGCCGATCTTCGCGGTCTCGGCAACTTCCGCAACCTCGTCCTCCTCGACGGCCAGCGCATCACGCCGTCGAGCACCGTCGGCCGGGTCGATCTCAACAACATCCCGCTCGCCCTCGTCGACCGCGTCGACACGCTGACGGGCGGCGCCGCGACGACCTACGGCGCCGACGCCGTTTCGGGCGTCATCAACTTCATCACCCGCCGCGACTTCGCGGGCATGGAGCTGGCCGCGAGCTCGCAGATCACCGAAGAGGGCGACGGCCACATCTTCCGCGCCGACCTGACCATGGGCGCGAATTTCGACGACGGCCGCGGCAACGCGGTGCTGTCGCTGGGCTATCAGCAGGCCGACCCCGTCTATCAGGGCGCACGCCGCTTCTCGCTCAACAACTACACGTCGACCACCGGCGCGGTGGGCGGCTCGGGCACCACGGTGCCGGCGCGCTTCACCGTTCCCGGAAGCGGTGCCCCGGGCACGTTCGAGCAGATCAACCCCTCGACCGGGGCGCTTCAGTTCCCGGTCATCAACTTCAACTTCAACCCGTACAACATCTTCCAGACGCCGTTCGAGCGCTTCAACATCTTCGGCGCCGCCCATTACGAGGTGTCGGACGGGATCGAAGTCTACACGCGCGGCATGTTCTCGAAGAACCGGGTCAACACGATCATCGCTCCGTCCGGCGTGTTCAGCTCGCTGCTCACCATCCCGGTCAGCAACCCGTTCCTTCCGGCGGCGGCCCGGGCGCGCTTCTGCGCCCAGAACGACTTCAACCCAAACCTCGCCGGAGTCCAGCCGATCACCCCGGCCGAGTGCGCCGCGGCGGCGACCGCACTCACCCCGGCCGATCCTAACTTCCGCGCCTTCACGACCACGGTCGGCCGGCGCACGACCGAGCTCGGGCCGCGTCTCTCCGAGTTCCAGACGACCATGTTCGACTATCGGGCGGGCGTCCGGCTGGGCATCACCGACACGATCGATCTCGACGTGTCCGGCTCTTACGGCGAGTCCCAGAACGAGCAGAACCAGCAGAACTACGTGCTGACGTCGCGCATCCGCACGGCGGTCTATACGACCAGCACGACGACCTGTAACCTCGGCGCCTCGCCGGTCGTGAACAACCCGAATCCGGCGCTTCCGCCGCTCGCCCAGCCGGGCGCCAGCCCGAGCGCGGGCACGGGCTGCGTTCCCGTCAACATCTTCGGCGCGGACGGTTCGATCACTCCGGCCATGGTCCCCTATCTGACGGCGGACGCCGGCACCCAGCAGCGGGCCTCGCTGGCCCAGGCCCGGGCGCTCCTCAGCGGCGATTTCGGTGCCTCGGCTCCCTGGGCCGAGGATCCGATCGGCTTCGCCCTCGGCGCCGAGTACCGCAAATATACGGGTGCTCAGGTCGCCGACGTGCTTTCGCAGCAGGCCGGCGAGCTCGGCGGCGCCGGCGGCGCCGTCCTGAACTTCGACGGCGGCTACGACGTCAAGGAGGTCTACGCCGAAATCATCGCCCCGCTGGTTCAGGACCGGCCGTTCTTCAACGCCTTGACCCTCGAAGCGGGCATTCGCTACTCGGCCTATAACGTCGATGCGCCGACCTCGCCCAGCTACAACACCACCACCTGGAAGGCCGCCGCCACCTGGGAGCCGTTCGACGGCCTCAAGTTCCGCGGCAACTACCAGCGGGCGGTCCGTGCGCCGAACATCAACGAGCTGTTCTCTCCGACCGCGGTCGGCCTGACCAGCCTCGCCGTCGATCCGTGCCGCACCACTCGCAATACGCTCGGCGTGATCACCTACGGGCCGGCGCTGAACGCCAACCTGCGCGCGGTCTGCCTTGCGCAGGGCGCCCCGCTGTCGGGCATCAACACCATCAGCAACCCGACCGCGGCCCAGGCCAACGGCACCTTCTCCGGAAACATCAACCTGCGCCCGGAGACTTCGGACAGCTACACGCTGGGCGTCGTCTTCCAGCCCAGCGGTTTCGTCCGGGGCCTGTCGATCACGGTCGATTACTACCATATCAAGATCAAGGACGCGATTTCGCAGCCGACGACCGGCGATCTCATCCAGAATTGCTTCGGCGGCAACAATGCTCAGGGCGTGACGGCGGCGAGCGCCACCGATCCGAACTGCGCCCTGTTCCTTCGCGATCCGGTGACCGGAACGCTCTCGGGCGATTCGGCGACCACCGGCGGCCTGATCTTCCCGGTCTCCAACTCCGGCTTCATCCTCACGGACGGAATCGACGTCGGGATCAACTTCCGCCGCGATCTCGGCTTCGCCAAGCTGAACTGGAGCTTCCAGGGCAACTGGACGAACCGGTCGATCTTCCAGTCGACGGTGCCCGGCTCCATCATCCCGCCGGGCTATCCCGGCGCGGGCGGAACGATCCCGCCGGCGGTCATTCGCGAATGCGTCGGCTTCTATTCGGGCAATTGCGGCTCTCCGGGTTCGGCCGGTCCGAACTCGGCGCCGGGCTCACTCCAGCCTGAGTTCAGCTGGAACCAGCGCACCACGCTGACCTTCGGGGACATCGACGTGTCGCTGCTGTGGCGCCACATCTCGAAGATGGAAGCCGAGGCCGGAGTCGTCGCTTATGCGGGCGTGCTCCCGGGCCGTGCCACCGGCATCCCGGGCGTGCTCGACGGCGAAACGGTCGATTTCGGCCATATCAAGGCTCACGACCTCTTCGATCTCGCCTTCCGCTTCGGAGTCAGCGAGAATTTCGACCTGACGATGACCGTGACGAACCTCTTCGACACGGATCCGCCCATCGTCGGTTCGACGATCGGTTCGACCAGCTTCAACAGCGGCAACACCTATCCGTCGACCTACGACGCGCTGGGCCGCCGCTTCGCGATCGGCGGTCGCCTGAAGTTCTAAGGCGATCACCGCGCAACTCTCGGGGCGGCCTTCGGGCCGCCCCTTTTTTATGGCTTGAAGCCGAAGCGCCGTACCCAGGGCTCGAGGATCGGAAGCACCGGAGCGAGCTGGCTCTCGTAACGGCGCCACCGGCCGCCGCCGTCGTAAAGCCCGCGCCGAACCTGGGTCGCGCTCGCCGTCCGCACGCCGCGCTTCCTGGCGGTGCGGTCGAAGGCGTGGAAATCCTCGGTCCACGCAATCCCGGCAAAATCCGCCATCGCCCGAACGGTCGCCTCGAAGTCCGCGACCAGGCGATCGTAGCGCACTTCGTGGAAGGCCAGCGGCAGGCGCTCCCGGCACAGCCCGATGAGGCTCATCAAGGCCGCATAATGATGCGCCGTCTCTCCGAGGTCGCTGAAGGCGTAGGTGCCGGCGCTGGGCGTGAAGTTTATCCGGAAGCAGCTCAGCACGACGTCGCGAGGGTCCCGGCGCATGATCAGGATCCGGGCGTCGGGGAAGAGCCTGGCGATGATCGGCAGCTTGATCCCGTTGAAGGGGTTCATGTCGACGAAGACCCGCCCCTCGACATCCCCGGCCATGCGCCGCACCCTCGACCAGTAGCGGGCGCGCAGGTCGGCCAGGAGAGCCGGATCGAGGGCATCCAGATCCGGCATGGCGCCGTCGTTCGCCACCAGGATCCCGTCCGTGTCGGCGAGCGTGTCATGCTCCTCCAGGGCAACGACTTCGGCGGCGCTGGCCAGGATGTTCTCGACGAGGGTCGTGCCCGAGCGCGGATAGCCGAGCAGGAACACGTGCCCGGCCGCGGCGCCCGGCACCGGCGGCACCGGCCCGGGCTTCGCCATCGGTGGTGCGAGCTCGACCTGGGCGGCGATCGTCTCGATGAAGCTGCGGTGCGAGGGGCGGCCCGGGCCGGGCTCGAGCAGCGGCGCGAACGCCGCCCTGAAATTGCGTTGCGCCTCCACCCAGGCGGCGAAGGCTTCCGCGCACCGGTCCTGCCTGTCGAGGGCGTCGCCGAGCAACGTCAGGGTGCGGGTTCGATCGTCCGGCTTCAGAGCCGTGCCCCGAAGCCGTTCGAGCCGCGCTGCCGCCTGGACACCGTCGCCCGCCTCGATCTCCATGGCCGCGACGGCGAAATTTGCCGACGGATTGGCGGGATCGATGGCGAGGGCGCGGTCCGCATAGGCTTTCGCCGCCTCCCGTTCGCCTTTCTTGGCCGCGATGTCGGCGAGCTTGCCGAGGGCGGGCGCGAGGTTGGGATCGATGGCGAGGGCGCGCTTGTAGCTTTCGGTCGCGGCGGCCTCCGCTCGGAGCGCTTCCAAGGCATAGCCGCGCTCCAGCCAGGCCGCGCTGTGGCGCGGCTCCGCCGTCACCGCCCGGTCGAGCACTGCAAGCGCCTCGTCAAGCCGGTGCTCCTTGCGCAGCACCGCGCCGATCGCGCCGAGCACCAGTGGGTCGCCCGGCGACAAGGCGAGCGCCTGCTTCAGCAGGTCATGGGCTCCGGCATAATCCCCCGCTTCCTCCCGGCGCCAGGCGGCGAGGTTGAGGACCAGGGGATCGGTCTGGCCGGCCGCGAGAGCGACCTCGGCGACGCCGGCGGCGCGCTGGATGTCGCCTTGCGCGAGCGCCTGCTCGATCCGCGCCCGCTTGGCCGGATCGAGCCCGGAGCGCTTGGCCGGCTTTGCTTTTTTGATTCGATTCGACATAATTGGCCGCATATCTGTATCCTGCGCGGCAGGATGAGCTAGACAGAATTGACGCAGGAGGAGTTCGCCATGCCTCGTCTGGTCACTATTGTTTTGATCTGCGGCCTCGCCAGCGCCTCCGTAGCTCAGTCGGCGCCCCGCAAAGGGGTCAACGCGGGAGAGACCGCGGCCGGCAATCCCGACAAGGTCGTTTGCAAGCGTTTCACCAGGATCGGATCCCTGGTGGACGGCTACCGCACCTGCAAGACCAAGAAGGAATGGGAACGGGAGCGCGAGAACATCCGGACGATCAACTGGAGCAGCCCGTGCGCCCAGGCCAACAGCGGCAGTTGCGGGCCGTAGGGAGACCGAAATGCCTCGACTGGTCACTATCGCTTTCCTGTGCGGCCTCGCCGCCGCCTCCGCAGCGCAGTCGGCGCCGCGGCGCGGCACGGATGCCCCGGAGACCGCGGCCGGCAACCCCGACAAGATCGTGTGCAAGAGGTTCGTCAGGGTCGGGTCGCTGGTGGACGGCTACCGCACCTGCAAGACCAAGAAAGAGTGGGAGCGCGAGCGCGACAACGTGCGGACAATCAACTGGAGCAGCCCGTGCAAGTCGGCGGAGCACGGCAATTGCGACGGGACCTGAGGAGCCTCATTCAAGGAGCCTGACCGATGAGTCGCTTCCTCGCTATCGCGTCCGCCTGCTTCCTCGTCTGCTCCGTCGGGGCACAATCCGCCCCTCGTCAGGCCGCTGCTTCGAAAAAGGCGGGTGTCACGGACAGGATGATCTGCAAGACCTATGTCAGGGTCGGCACGCTCGCGGATCGTCACCGCATCTGCAAAACCAAGGTCGAGTGGGACGAAGAGCGCAAGCTGCGCGAGCTCGACCCGTCCGAAGCCTGCCGGACGAACGACGACGCTTTCGCGCCCTGCAAATAGGAGCCGGTCGCACATCTGTATCTTCCGCCCTGCCTGGGCTAGACAGGATTGACGTAGGAGGAACCCGCCATGCCTCGTCTTGTCACTATCGCCCTGGTCTGCGGCCTCGCCGGCGCGTCCGCGGCGCACTCCGCGCCCCGCCGGGGCGCCGACGCGCCCGAGGGGGCGGCGGGCAATCCGGAGAAGATGGTTTGCAAGACCTTCACCCGGATCGGAACGCTGGCGGACCGCTACCGTACCTGCAAGACCAAGGCGGAATGGGAACGGGAGCGGACCAACCTGCGCGATCTCGACCGCTCCTACGGTTGCCGGATGAACGACCTGAAGGCCGAGCCCTGCAAATAGGGTGCTGATCCGGATCCGCGGCCGGGCGGCATTTGCCCCCCTGCCTCGACTGGGATATCGAGCCGCCATGGATCAGGCCGAGCTCCAGCGGACCCTCGCCGCCGCAAGGCAGGCGCGCCAGGCCGGCCGCCGCGAGGAAGCCGGACACTTGCTCCGCGACCTTATCGCCCGTTCCGGCGAGCATCCGGCCGCCCTCAACGCCCTAGGCCTGAACACGCTCGCGGAAGGCGGCCAAGGGGAGGCCGCGGCTCTGTTCCGCCGGGCGATCGCCGCGGATCCCCATTCGCCCGAATTATGGATGAACCTCGCCAAGGCCTTTCGCGAGGCGGGCGACGGGGCCGGCGAGCGGGAGGCGCTGGAAGGCGCTCTGGCGATCGACCAGCGCCACTTCATGGCCCTCGTCCGCCTGGCCGAGCTGTTCGAGCGCACCGGGGATGAAACGCGCGCCGCCGAGCGGTGGGCGGGCGTGCTGGCGCTTGCGGCGATGATGGACGAGCGGCCGCCGGCCCTGGAGACTGTGCTGGAGCATGCGGCAGAGGTGGTCGCCCGCCAGCGCGCCGGTTTCGCCGCCGCGATCGACGGCGGGCTGGCCGAGGCCCGGCAAGGCCTTGAGGAAGCGGAGCGGCGCCGCTTCGACGCGTGCATCGATCACGCGCTGGGCCGCCGCCGGATCTACGCCAATCAGCCCGCGGGGATGCATTTCCCCTTCCTGCCCGCCGACGAGTTTTTCGAGCGCCGGCATTTCCCCTGGCTCGACCGGATCGAGGCGGAAACCGAAGCGATCCGAGCCGAGCTGGAGGCCCTGCTCGCCGAGGACGAGGCGGCCATCCGCCCCTACGTCGCGATGGAGCCGGGGACTCCGGCCAATAAATGGTCGCCGCTGGACCATAAGCTCGACTGGGGTGCGATCCATCTCTGGAAGGACGGCCGCCGCGACGAGGGGGTCTGCGCGCGCGTGCCGAGAACGGCGGCCGCGGTCGAGGCGCTGCCGCTCTCGGACCTGCCCGGGCGGACTCCGACGGTCTTCTTCTCGCTGCTGAAGCCCGGCACCCACCTGCCGGCGCACACGGGCGTCAGCAACGTGCGCACCATCATCCACCTGCCCCTCGTGGTGCCGCCGGGCTGCGCCTTCCGGGTCGGCGGCGAGACCCGGCAATGGGAGGTGGGCCGCGCCTGGGCGTTCGACGACACGATCGAGCACGAGGCCTGGAACCGCTCCGACCGGATTCGGGCGATCCTGATCTTCGACGTGTGGAATCCATACATCACCGAGACCGAGCGCGAGCTGCTGCGCCGTTTCTATGCCGTCGCGGCTTCGACCGATGGCGGCGGGGAAGCCCGTATCGGCGTCAGCGACTGAGGATCAGGCGGCCAGCCTTGCCTCGGCGAGCGCTTCGGCCGCCGGGGCGCTCTCGCCGGTCCGGGCCTCGATCCACCGCTGCGCCTCGGCAAGCTCCGCGGCGAGCGGCGCTTCCAGCTCGGCCCGCCGCGCCAGGCGCGCTTCGTTGTCGAAGGGCAATTCGGGATTCTTAGAATAGGTCGCGAACAGCGGGCCCGCCACGGTCGCGTCGATCGCCGCATCGCTCAACGGCACCCCGAGGTGCGCCGCGGCGGCTTTCAGAGTCGGCCGCGGGGCGGCGAAGAAGGTTTCGGCGTCGAGCGCCCGGGCATTGGGCATGAGCGCGATCGCCGCCGTGAACGCCCGCATCTGCGCCAGCCACAAGGCCGCGCACCGCTCGGCGTCGGTGAGGTTCGACAGGTCGCCGAGATAGGCGGCGAGCTGGGCGGTGACCCGCTGCAGCCAGCCGCGATGATTCTCGCTGCGCAGGATGGCGAGCAGATAGTCCCGGAGCGAGCTGTAGAGGAAGATCGCCCGCGCCTCCGGATCCAGGGCGACGAGCTCGGGGAGCAGGAAGTTCACCGGCACATTGGCCTTGACGATCGTCGGCAAATCCTCGCGATAGCGCTTGGACAGCATCGCCGCCGTCAGGGCGAGCCGCTTCGGATCCCGAGCGAAGGCCTGCTGGCGAAGGGCGAGCGGCTCGCGAAGCACCAGGTTCAATGACGGATCGTCGAGCGCCCGGGCCAGCAAGGTCGAACCGCAATGGGCGACATGGAAGATCCATCCGGTCGCCGCGGGCGGCCGCGACGCCCCGGCCAGCGCCGCAACCGGCGGCCGCATCGACCCGTTCGCGGCCGGCGAGATACGATGGTCGAGGAAGATCGAGCGGTGATAGGCGGCGCGGTCCATCGGCACGAAGATCGCCGAATCGCCGTCGAAGGACTGGAGATAATGATCCGGCGAAGCGAACAGGTCGTCGAGCGTCAGGGACATCGTCTGCGCTATAGCTCGCAGGCCCGGCATCGGCTATCCCCCGGCCCCGTCATGCCGAACATCCAGCTGCCGGAACCGGGCCGTCCCCATGTCCTGATCGAAGCCGCCGGGGAGGGCGGCATCCTCGACGTCGATCCGTCGCGGATCGTCGACCTGTACAAGGCCCATGGGGCGCTGCTGCTTCGCGGCTTCGGGATGGACGTGCCGCAGTTCAACGCCTTCGCCCGGCAGTTCTGCACGACGTCGGTGGTCAACGAGAGCCCCGGCCGGAGCCCGATCGACGCCGAGAACCATATCCACACGGTCGACGCCGGCACCGGCCCTTTCTCGCTCCACCCGGAGCTGTCGCGGGAGCCCTGGAAGCCCGACGCCGCTTTCTTCGCCTGTCTCTCGGCGCCGAGCGCCGGCGGAGCGACGACGATCTGCGACGGCGTCGAGCTGGTCCGCCGGATGCCGGAGGCGGTCCGGCGCGGGCTCGAGGGGCGGCGGCTCCTCCATATCAAGCAGACCTGGCCCGAGCTGGTCGAATATTGGCTGGGCACGAGTGATCCGAGCGACGCGCTCCTCGCCAACCCGCCCGAATGGTGCCCTTATCAATTCCGCCGAATCGACGGCGAGATTCTAAGGATCTTCACCCGTCCCGCCCTTCATCGTCCGATGTTCACGGAGGGGCCCGCCTTCGGCAATTTCCTGCTTTTCGCGCGATTCAACAATCGGCGCATCGGCTATCCCCTGCTCGACGACGGGCAGCCGGTGCCCGATCCGTGGCTTGAGGCGATCCGGGCGACCGGTGAGCGGCTCGCCGTCCCCATCGCGTGGCAGCGCGGCGACGTGCTGATGCTCGACAATACCCGCTTCATGCACGGCCGGACCGCGATCCTCGATCCGGGCGAGCGGCTGATCGCGACTTTCTTCGGCTATCTCGGCTTCGCCTTGCCCGATCCGGAGGAGCCGCCCAACCCGATCTGGCGCCAGCGGGATTTCTCGCCGCCGCCGCCGCCTCACAAACTGAGCAAGGGCGGGCGTTGAACGCGAACCCGGTTCGGGTTAGAATTCCCGTCGCAAGTGAGGGACATATCATGGCTCGATTGATCTTCCTGTCCGCGCTCCTGATCGGAGCGGCGACCCCGGCTCTGGCCGGATCCTCCGACCAGGCTGCCCGCGACGCCGTGAACGGCGACGTCCTCCTCAGCCAGTATCCGCCGCGCGCGCTCGCGGCCGGCGAGCAGGGCTCGGTCGGCTTCAAGGTCACGCTCGACCGCGACGGCTATGCGTCGGCCTGCGAGGTCACCAACAGCAGCGGCCACAAGAGGCTCGATCAGGAGACCTGCGAGCTGATCCTGAGCCGGGCCGCGTTCAAGGGCATCAGGGACGGCGGCGGGCGCAAGGTCAGCAGCGTCCACGAGGGCGTGATCAACTGGCGGCTGCCGGGCTCGACCGCGCCTGTGTCGCCGACCTGGGCATCGGCCGGGTTGGGCAAGCCCAAGCCCGAGAAGAAGATCTGCCGGCGCCGGGTCAAGACCGGCTCGCTCGCGGATTACGAGCGGCTCTGCGCGACCCAGGCGGACTGGGACCGGATGGCCCAGCGCACCAAGGAGGAATGGGGCGCCGTTCAGGGTACCCTCGGCAGCACCCGGGGGAATTGATCCTCGTCATCCCGGCGAAGGCCGGGATCCCAGTGGGTGAAAGACTCGGCGCCTCCATCGCGCCGGGATCCCGGCCTCCGCCGGGATGACGAGATTTACGCCGCCGCCTTTTGCCCGGCGATCTGAAGCGACAGAGCGCCGTCGCCTTCCTCGACCCGGACGGTCGAGCCGTCCGGAACGTCGCCCCTGAGGATCGCGTCGGCGAGCGGATCCTGCAGATAGCGCTGAACCGCCCGCTTCAGCGGCCGGGCGCCGTAGACC
>Ga0190273_10000658_pt1 | contig 12594 bp, 12 predicted proteins | sample Popmic504IS_FD_134513 | JGI IMG/M metagenome (GOLD analysis project Ga0190273, IMG submission 134513) | Populus adjacent soil microbial communities from riparian zone of Shoshone River, Wyoming, USA - 504 IS | ecosystem: Environmental > Terrestrial > Soil > Riparian zone > Trees stand | place...
CCATCTTCTTCAATCGCATCCGCTGGCTCTACAATAGGTGCGGATTCTATGATAGACATCGGCTCTACGACAGACACTGACTCTACAGTAGGTGAAGGTAAAACCATATTAGGTATTCGTTCGCGCTCGCGTCTGGCTCTTAAGGCATCGTTCAAACCATCCCTATCGGTATTCGCCGCAAGGTACACCATGGTTTTTTTGATTGCAATAGTTATGTTCTCTGGCCACCCGATGCCCAAGCTTGATGCAATTTCCGCTCGATCGACACCGCTAGCAAACAGACGCGCAATCTCCCATTCAGTCTCGGTCGGCAATGCCCTGTCCACACCTTGTCTACCCGTAGGATCCGACAGTCCGGCGACTCCTAAGCCAGATTTTATGTAGTCCCGAAAACGTGTCAGCCCACTCGAAACGGTATTAGGGCTTACTCCTTCAACTGCTACAATGCCCTGAGCTCTAATTCCCACCTGGATCGCCGACCATCTATCTGCCGACCGCATAAAGCCGTTCACCGAATTACCATGAGCTAGATCCCTCGATAACTTATCATCCCTAGCCGCTTGCAAAGATGTGAACAGGATTTTCTCGGCACCGGAATAGCCTCTGACGTCCGTGATAACTTCTTCACCACGAGGTAAGTTAGCTCTAAAACGACGAACATTGCGGATAAAATGTCCTTTACCGAGCTCGCTTTCACGCGACGCGAACTCATCCATGAAGGATCGCACGCCATGCAGCGTGAGCCTACCGACGTATTCGCTCTCGGTCTCATCCATGGCGCGTTCAATGCCCTGTCTACTATCCGCAGTTATACCAAGAAACATACGATACGCTTGCGGGCTATCGCGTATCGCTACTGATTGATGTTCGTCATAAATACCAAGCGGCAATAAGTTACCGCCCACAGACTCTTGGCTGCGTTTTGACAGGTCTTCCATAAGATCCGTCATTTATACCGTAAATAGGACAATTCTACAAGTTGTCTAGAATTGCTTTAGAAAGTTAGTCGCGAAGGTCGTCTCTAACCGCGCCTGCTTAGCGTGGCGTTCTAAGGCCAGATCAACCAGTGTCGATACTAATTCAATATTGGAAACGCCGGCTTGGTTCCAGTTATGGGTGTATAGGCTGCCAGGCAACGGATTGACTTCATTACAGTAGACTTCACCGGTTTTGCTGTCGATCAGCATATCAACACGGGCCATACCGGCACAATCCAATGACCGGTACACCGCTAGGCCAACAGCCTCAGCCTTGGCATACAGCTCCTTAGGCAAGTCAGCCGGTATAGTGCTGTAACCTTGTGAACCTTTAACGCCGCCAGCACCGGCCATCTTTTTGCCGCCTTTTTTGCCGCCACTCATATATTTGGTTTCAAAATCAAAGAAATCTTCCGATTTTAGCGATGGCTGCTCTAATAGCGCTGGCCGTGGAGTTTCATTACCCATAATCGGCAACGTCACTTCAATCAAATTTTGGACACCTTCTTCCACCAGCGCCTTGGTGTCATAGTGCAGGGCGACTTCAATAGCGTTCGCCAAATCTTTAGGCTCTGCCACTCGCGTAATCCCAATACTCGATCCCAGGTGCGCCGGCTTCACAAACAACGGATAGCGCAATTTGCGGTTAATACGCGTAATATACTCGTCCGGGTCTGTTTCATAGGCATGCTTGTCAAAGTAGACAAACTTAGTAACCGGGATATCGTTAGCCTGTGCCACTTGCTTGGTAAAAACCTTATCCATGGCAATCGCACTAGCCGCCACACCGCAGCCCACAAATGGCACGCCGGCCATTTCAAATATGCCCATCACTTCCCCGTCTTCCCCATGTGTACCGTGCAACGCAGTGAAAGCGACATCAATAGCAATCGTCTTATTGCGCAAGCCTGGCTGCACTAGCTTTAGGCCATTATTAATATCCAGTAATACCGGAGATTGTTTAGCAAGCCAGGCATCAATCTGCCCACTACTGAACAGGGCCACGTCTTTTAGTCGGTCATCACTGTACCACTGGCCATCCTTAGCGATATATATTGGCACAACAGTATACTTTTGCGACACTTCCAGCGGCGTAACAATCGCCGCCAAGGCAGTAATAATCGAAACGTCGTGCTCGGTAGAGCGCGAGCCAAACACCACGCCAACCGTTAATTTAGTAGATTTATCATGCTGATTCATGTCCCGAGTATAAACCCTGCGCTGTATCGCTCGCAATTCGCGAATATCATATGACTTCCTCCAGAAGCCAGTTAACTGTCGAACTTTGGCGCAGAAAATTCATATGTGAAGGATACTTCACATTTTTTACAGGGGTCACAATGTGAAGTATCCTTCACACCTAGAAAATGAAAGCTAACCGAGCTTATAAAATAGTTTGCATTGACCATTTTTTGCGGTATAGCCGTGGCCCATGAGCCGTTTAGACCAACTCAAATTCGAACCCGATGAGGAATTACGCAAATTCCTTGAGAACTGTGATAAGTACGGAGTGAACGGTGATTGGCCGAGCGAAGAAGAGCAAGCGGTAAAAAAGCGCATACCCTACCGCGGCCGTGAGCCCATCAATCATCTGCGCTTTTGCCGCAATCAAAATATTAATTAGTCGAAGTATTTGTCTTCGGTCAGCCGCATACGTTGCTGCTCTTCGGCACCAATCGGCGGTGCGTTGGTTAATAAATCGTATCCATAACGTTTCATATCAATCTGCATCTCGTCGCTAACTTCTACATCTTCTGCTTCTATTAGTTCACGCTGCATTTGTGGCGAAATTTGGGTATTATTAATCGTAATTACGCCGTTGCGGTTAACGACCCGCCACCATGGAAAATCCGGCGCGCCACCAATACTGCCCATTGCCCAGCCCACCTGTCGCGCCGCCCGCGGCGCGCCGATATAAGCGGCGATCTGCCCATAGCTGACCACGTGGCCTGCCGGCACTGAGGACACTGCCTTAACAATCGACTGCTGGAACTCCGTCATATATTAGCTACCCTACGCATAGTTGTCAGTCCAGTCATTCTGCATCAAGATCAAGTCACCAGCCGCCACAAAGTGGGGCAAGGTGGTGTAAAATTGCAGCGGATCGCGCTCGATGCGCAGCTCGCCACCGAAGCCACCGGCCGCCAGTCCCTTGGCAATATGCGGTTGGGCAGAATTGGCCATCAGCACAACTACATCTGGTTTGGCGGCCGCAATCAGCTCGCCCATTTGATAATGTATCTTGTTGCTGTCAGCCCCTTGGTCAACTAAGCCGGGCGTAACATACCACTTGCGCCTGGCTTGTAACTCGCCGAGCAACGCTGTGCCAACACGTATACCTTGCAGGTTACCATTGTACGTGTCGTCAATCAGTGTCGCGCCGTTCATTGTGCGCGGTTGCATACGATGCTCAAATGGCATTGTCTTGGCCAGGCCAGCTTCAACCTGCTCGACGGATAGCCCTAACTCCAGTGCAAAGGCGGCCACAAACGCCAACGGGCCAACATTGTGCCGGCCGATCAGGCCGCTCATTAGTTTAAGCTTTTGCTTGCCTTTGGATATGGTAAACGACGTCTTATCGGCTGCCAGCTTGATTGCCTCAACTTTCCAGCCCAAAGCTCCACCGCTGTAAAAACCCTGCATGCCGTCGGCAACATAGCCCGTAATATCATCCGTTTCGACATTGACGTATATTTGCTTGGTATCTACGCTATCACGTATCGAAAACAGGTCCTTGGCGACATTGGCCATGTTTTTATAACGGTCCAGATGTGCCGGTGCCAGTCCAGTGATAATGGCGTGCGTCGGATGGGTGTGGCGCGCAAAGCGCCGGACATCACCTGGCTTGCCTTCACCGTATTCAATTACCAGGATATCTTCATCACCATCCAATCCGCGGGCATAGCGGGCATGGGATATGGAAACATTTTTGTTGGCTGGCGTAGCAGCCACTTTCTTGCCTTCGCTTAACACCGTGCGTAACAGCTCTTTCATAGTAGTCTTACCGTAACTACCTAATACCGCGATACGCACTGCTGAATGGCCAGCAAAGGTTTTTTCGGTGGACCGTAGCAGCCGACTTTGTTTGGGCCGGACTACCAACCAATCACCAAGGGCTAAAGGGATGGTCACGAGGTGCGCCCAGACAATTGGATATAGTAATATAAGCGCCAGCCCAATCTGCCACCCAGCCGGCAAGCCAATCAAAAACCACTGCACCACCAGGCCAATACCGACTGCACATTGCAGGAACATCCCGCTTCGCAAAGCAGCCAGCAACAAGCGCGCCGGGACAGTCCGGTCGAGTGAGCGGCGTTTCATCACTGTATTAAAATTTTGCGTACGCCAGAACCAGGCTAGGTATGGTCCTGGACGATACTCGACGTTCTGCAGCATGTATACCAATGCTATGGCGAATGCTGGTTTGTACATACTTAAGAGCGACTTCATGCTAGAAAATCCTTGGTCAAAGCCAACACTTCCTGTGGCTTATCCAGATGCAGGAAATGCGTGGCACCTCCCAGGATTTCCAGTGTCGAACCGTCGATTTGCTGATGAAGCAGCCGACCGTATACCGGCGGCGTGGCAGTGTCGTCTTCGCCATACGCTAGTAATACGGGCAACGAAAGCATTGCAGCATCACTTTGGACATCTTGCCCTACTACCCGCTTGAACGTTTCCTGCATGTGCTCTGCCACTAGCAAATCGGAGCCGACCGCTGTATATAATTTTCGGCGCAGTTTGGTCCGCGCCGCCGATGGCAATGGCAAAGTCAGGACTTTGCCCGCTTTGGCTACGACGCGCAACAGCCGCTTACGGCCGCCATCTATAGTCCGGATGCCGGCGCTAGCCAAGAGCACTAAGCGTTCAGTGCCAATAGCGCCCGTCGCCAAACCACGTATAGCGATGGCACCGCCATTGCTATGGCCAACGATAGCATATGGCGCAAGGTCGATCTTTTGTAGAAAACTAGCAACAAAGGCAGCATAGTCATCAAGCCCCCAGACATGGTGTGGCATGTCGGTCTTACCAAAACCTGGCAAATCAAGCACTACCACTTGATAATCGCTCGCTAATTGGCCTGCAAACTTCAACCAGCTGACTGAATTATCACCCCAGCCATGAAGAATGAGCACCGTGTTGGGCTTGTCTTTGCCAAAAATATGATAGGTCGTAAGTAAGGAGTCGACAATTACTTGCATGGTCAGATTTTTCCGAATAAGCCGAATAGGTTGGCGTACACGAGTTTGGCGTCAGAAACGTAGGTAAAATCACCCGGCAGCTGCTGCAGCGCTGTCAGTGGACGTTGCTTGTGGCGTACTGCCTCTATACCACTGTCGGAGCGAGCTAAGACCTGCACGCCACGCGGCACCTCGTCTACCAGCCAGCGCTCGTTTTTAGCAACCAGCAGTGGGTCCGTCCCTTGGAATAACTTTGTGCCGTCATCGGTAGGCACTAGTTTACCGGCACCGGTGCCCCGCTCGTAAACTTCCGACAAATCCATGCCTAACTGGCTACAAATCGTCTCAAACCCGGCGCCAATACCTAGTAACGGCAAACCATACTCCACCAAGCGTGAAGCCAGGTCTTTGTTGAATGGCTGGCCATCGTACGTGCCCGCCACGACAATGCCGTTATAGCCTTCAGTATCGTTCGGCAATGCATCGGCAGTAATCACCTTAATCTCAACTTTCGGCAACAAGACACGCAAATCATCAATAGGCGCAGTTGCAAGGTCAATCAGTAAAATACGCATCATACTTAGTGTATCAGCCAGCACCGCCAACGTCACTGGACTAGCAGCTTATTTATTGCAGCCATTCGTCGAGACTAGCCGGCTGTAAGCCAGCCTGTTCGGCGGCATCAGTAAAAGCTGTGAAATCTTCTGCAAATTCTTCACGGAAATGCATTAACACGATATCACCTGGAACCAAACCTTCTTGGCCATCCTGATATTGCATGCTACCACCGTTAGCTTTAGCGCTCCACATTACCAGGGCACGCATGCCGCAAACGGCTGCGGCTTGGACCGTATTAGCGTCATAACTGCCATACGGCGGACGGAAGAGCTTGGGTCGGACACCCAGCTCAAACTCCAAAGTGTCGGCATTGGTGCATATTTCAGCCACCTGCCCGTCGTAACCAAGTGTCGTTAAGTCTGCATGGTCGACCGTATGGCTGCCAATAGTCAGCCCTGTTTTTAGAAGCTTTTTGAAGTACGGCGGGTCAGCCCTGGCATATTCGTCATTCAAAAACATCGGTGCTTTGATGTTGTACTCATCCAATAGTTTTTGCGCCTCCGGCTTACGCACCAAACCGTCGTCGAGTGTCAAAAAGACCACTTTCTGGTCAGTTGGAATGCGGCTTATTACGGGTACACTGCCTGTTTCGGCAACTGGCAACTCATAATCCGGCTCAATATGTTGGGCTTCAGGCTTCTGCTCTACCGGCGGGGCTTGCTGGACCGAGGCTAGGGCTTCTGCGCTGTTTACTGCCCCCGGCTGGCGCGCATGCAGACCCGACCACAGTAAAAGACCTGCTACCATAATTACTAACGCGCGACTATAAAACCGCAAAAAGCTCAAGACCAAACTCATAGGGCTACAGTATACCAACACAACTCTTTAAAATAAAAACCCCGGTACATGCCGGAGTTTGGAATTTCATAATTGGTGGAGACACGGGGACTCGAACCCCGGACCTCTTGCATGCCATGCAAGCGCTCTAGCCAACTGAGCTATGTCCCCAAATTAGAAATTCAAAGCCAATTTTAACACTTTAAAATAGATTTGTCATCAATAGAATTTAGGATCTCATACCTGATATATCTACCGATAGCCTACTACACAATTCGCAACTATAGTATTTTACGGCGCCGAGACCATATCATAGCCCCGCAGACAGAAAGTGCGATCATGCCTAACACAAGTTCGTATGCCCATGCGCGGTGCATAAACGGCAAGGCAACGTTCATACCATAGAAACTAGTAAAGACATTAGGGATCTGCAGTAACACCGTAACGACCGTCAAAATCTTAATCGTGCGGTTCAGGTTATTCGACGAAATCGAACTATATGCGGCGCGGATGTTGATAATCGATTTAATATTCGAGCTACAGGCTTCAATCGATTGTTCGTTGTTCAATAGCAAGTCTTCGATAATATCCTGGTCCTCTTCAAACAGCGGCACGTGCCGGCCCAACAGTAGTCGGCGCAATGTGGCGTTGGTCGGCTGCAGCGCCGAGAGGAACTCGTTCAGCTCGTCCTCGATAGTCACAAAGTCGATGAAGTCCTGGTTGCGGATTTCGTGCCCACGCAAACGCGAGCGGATCAGCTTGATCTGCTTGGAGGTAGTGTTAATGAAGTTATCATACTGGTCGACAATCAGGTGCAGTGCCTGCAACATCAGCTTGGCACGCTGCGTGGTAGCAAAATCCACCCGGCCAGACATAAAGCGGTCCAAAAATGGCGGACGGACCAACGAAATCGTGATTAGTGTTTCGCCGGCAAATATAAACAGCAACGGCGCTGTAGCCACTACACCATCAGCGTTACGGTAGGCAAAACGGACGAAGATATAAATATGGTCGCCTTCTTTTTCCAGACGGGGCATTTCCTCTTCGTCCTGGGCGTCTTCTAGGTGGCCAAGCTCCAAGTTATACTTGTCTGCTAGCTCTATCAGTTCCCTGTGTGATGGCGCTTCGACGTACACCCAACTGCCGCGCTTCGGCTCATCGAGCTCTTGCACCTGCTGTGTGCGCAGGCTCTTGTAGTAGTACTTGATCATAAGCTCTATCCTTTATCTGAATTGTACCATAGAAAAAACCGGGCTTTCACCCGGTTTGGTCTGTCGTGCGCGCCCACCCGCGGCGGGTAGGACGTTCTGTCATTTTTATTTGTGAAATGTTTTTGTTTCACAGACTTTAGGGGTCTGTCACGCCGCATGAGCGCACGAGTTACTTTAAGCATAACCCATATGTCACGATTGTCAACACGCAACTCTGTATGCAATACTTTTGCAGTTACCCAAGGAGCACATACCTTGCCAGGTAACACATCGGCAAGCTAGGAACCGAGGAGACAACGCGATGAGTGGCAAGATGACCCGTCCCGAGAACGACGCCTATGGACACCTCAGTCCAGGGCGCAGCATGTCCCGGCACGCCGGTCCGCCCGATCCGAATTTCGTGCTGGCACGAGCGTTCGGCGGACCTGGGATCACGGAAACACAGCCACCGCCTGTCCAAGAGGAAGAGTCGCTGACCGAACAGGAAAACGAATAACAACCGCCTCGGACGACAACTCGGGCTAAACGCCGCGAGATACAAGATGAATGGAGTGCTGGCAGCGCATGGCCGACATGCCTGCCGGCACTCCATATATAACTCTTCCCTCCATCAAATTCTTAGCTTGCCATCCTCTACTTTGTTTTTTACTTAGCGATAATTTTTAATAGGTCACCTTCGGTAATCATCTTAGTACCAAGCTTACGGGCTTTGGCGAGTTTGGATTCGCCAACATTCTGGCCGACCACCAGGTAGGTTGTGTCTTTACCGACAGATGACTGGAACGTGCCGCCCAGTTGGCGGATCTTAGCAGCTGCTTCATCACGCTTCATCTGCAGCAAACCACCGGTAATCACAAAACTCTGGCCGTCCAACGGGCCACCGGCATGAGATTCGAACACAGGCTCAACCCCAAGGCGTGTGAATTTCTCTAATAATTCCTGGTTATCCGGGTCAGCAAACCAAGCTACCAGCGACTCGGCTACGACGATACCGATACCCTCGACTTGTTGTAGCTCTTCCAAGTTGGCCACAGCCAGCTTGTCCATCGAACCAAAATGTTCAGCCAGATCAATCGCCGTCTGACTACCGACGTGCCGAATACCCAAGCCATAAATAAAGCGTGGCAGCTCGGGCTTCTTTTTAGCTTGGACAGCCTCTACCAGCTTGGCGGCAGAAATCTCCGCAAAGCGGTCAAGGGTCAATACTTGCTCCTTGGTCAGACCGTAGATATCAGCCAGATCTTTGACCAAGCCAGAGTTCACTAAGGCCAGCACGTTTTTCTCGCCTAACGTATCAATATCCAAGGCACCGCGTGAAGCGAAGTGCTCCAAGGCATATCGCAACAGCAGACCGGTAGTCGCGCCCTTAACGCGGTAGACCACTTCACCTTCCGGCCGCTCAAAATCCAATTCAGGATATTGGCGCTTTAATTCGACCTCCATATCGAACGGCTGGGCGTCCTTGGGGCGCAGTTCCAGTAGTACACGATCGACTTGTGGGATAATGTCGCCCGCCTTAAAAATAATAACCGTATCACCAACACGCACATCCTTACGGCCGATTTCGTCGGCATTATGCAGGCTGGCATGTTGCACGGTTGTTCCCGCCACTAACGTCGGGTCAAAGACGGCAATCGGTGTGGCCGCACCAGTACGGCCGATACTCAGCACAATGTCTTTGAGCAGTGTGGTAGCCTCTTCGGCAGGGTACTTGTAGGCCACGGCGCCACGCGGGTTTTTGCCCACCGTCCCTAGTTCACGATATAAGCGGCGGTCATTGAGCTTAATTACAATACCGTCAGTATTAAATGGCAGGTCGTGGCGTTTGTTCTCCCAGCTTTTGACGAACTTCATAACCGCTGGAATAGTGTCGAGCACTTCGGCTTCTGGATTAGCAATAATACCCAAATTACGGATCGTTTCATAGGCAAACGAAAACGACGGCACTTCGCTAGCGTCGTCGCGCAACAGATCATAGGCCCGGAACTGCAACGGCCGCTCAGCCACCAGGCGTGGGTCGAGCTGTCGGATAGTGCCGGCGGCCAGGTTGCGCGGATTCATAAACACCGGCTTGCCCTCGGCTTCACGCTGCTTGTTCAAAGTCTCAAAGTCTTGCTTAAGCATAATGATTTCACCACGGATCTCGGTTCGTCCACGCAGAAATAACTCTGCACCTGCATGCTCACGCAGACGATATGGCACGTTCTTGATAGTGCGCACATTAGCCGTCACATCTTCACCGACATAGCCATTACCCCGGGTTACAGCACGTGTAAACACGCCGTCCTGATAAATCAACGAACAAGCCAAGCCATCCATTTTGATTTCCGCGGAATACTCATGTGTATTACCGGGCGCCAGTTTTTCTGTCCGCTGGACCCAGGCTTCGACATCTTCCCGGCTAAAGACATCATTCAGGCTGATCATAGCAATGGCATGTTCAACCTTGGAAAAGCCTTTTAACGGTTGTCCGCCGACACGTTGCGTCGGGCTGTCCGGTGTAATCAAATCAGGATGCGCTGCTTCCAATGATTTTAGTTCACGCATCAAACCATCATAAATCGCATCACTGACCGACGGCTTGTCGAGCACATAGTATTCGTACGAATATGAGGCCATCAGCTTCTTGAGTTCATTGAGCCGTGATTTGGCCTGGGCCGTAGATTGGGAGGTAGTCTGTTCCATATCCCTATATTGTAAACGATTTTTACTTGATCAGTTCACGGTACAATACATAAATGTAACCGTGGGTAACTGACAGTAGCGCCATGCTAAGTACAAAAAACAACAGCATAGCAACCGCTGGCAACAGCAAGCCGACCGGTATCAGGACTACAGCTAGAAATAGCATTAATGCTAGTGGTAAGAAAAGCAGTTTGCGCAGCACCAGCCCCCGGCGATAACGCACGATATCTTTGGCAGAGCGCAAAGCTTTGAGTGGTGTCATGTCGGGCAAGGTCACAATATACAAAGCGATAATAGAAGCGGCCAGCATGTACAAAGACCAAACAATCAACACGATAACTGCCGTCCATGCCAGGAACTGCTGCCAACCGGCGGTTAGAATTGTTGAGACAATAAGCGTATTGATTAAGAAAGCTCCGGCGGTGGCCGGCAGTAGCTGGAAGGCGATTATCAGCAATACCAGTAGCACTTGCACTAATGGATAACTTGAGTTGTACAATGCATCACGCACCCGGATGCGGCTGCCGGCAGCCAGTTGGCGTAATGACCAAACGATCGCCAAACTCATCAGTACCATCAGCACCATCTGATAGACGCCGGCCGTACCGGTCGCCGTGCCCACACCACTGACCAGCAGCGTTTCAAACAATGCCACTGCCGCCCCAAACCGGCCAGCACCAGCCAGGGCCAATTCGGCCTTTGTCTGCTCCAAGTCTATGGATAACAAGTTAGTAGCCGCTAGCACGGTGTTAATAAGCATATAAACCAAGAATAGGCCTCCAAAGACTTCCCAATGGCTGCGCAGCATATGCAAGGCTTGGCTTAAAATATTAAAACTACCGGCAACTTTAGTACGGGCCACTACCTTCTCTGCCCGGCGACGTTTGAGGGGAGAACGGAATGAAGCCGGCGTAAAGCGCCGTGAACCCTGGCTTGTTATATGAGGTATAGGTTTGGCGCTGGGGGCTTCTTTTGCCGAAGTGGCCGTAGAGGTCTTGTTCTTTTTGCTCGGCATTATGTAGTCCATTGTAGCAAAAGGTTGCGCTTGGCAGATACAGGGATTGGGGGAATGCTGTAAATATTATATAATCGGATAAGCTTCGTAAGCGTTTTACTACGAGGTTTTTTATAGCTCCCGCGCTCAGCATCTGCCATGAGAGGCCAGGATGAACATTCCGCCAAAAAGACATATGGCTGTCACCGCCCGTGTGATGCACTACCGGCAAAAAATGGACTTCGGATTCGCCACTATTGTCAACAAATCAGATAGTGGCCGACATATCGAGGTCCGCTTCCACCAGAATGACTGTCACGAAGTCGGCGCCAACAGTCTCGGCGAGTTAGAGCTAACAGATCGGAAGATTACTGCTGCTATTGTCGGCACGGGGATTAATGCTTCGATGTTGCTAGCTTACGTCACACCTAGCCAGCGGGGTCGTATGACAGCTATTGCCTGGGGCGTATTGCCTAAGCAAAACTGTTATAACGAGCTCATTAGAACCGGCGACCTAACATATTATGTAGGTGGTGAATTTTACGACATCGGCAATACAACTAGGCACAGCCACCCGGGCATCACGGACCACTACGGCACCCTCCAGGAGATCGAGCTGACCGAGGAAGCTATCCGTTTTACGCTAGCCGGCCCGCAGCAATGGAATAGCCGCCAGGCACACTACAAGCCGGAAGACCAAGACACCCGCAGTTTTACCTACGGACTAGAGTTTAGCGCGCTGGATGCCAGGCCGCAGTTCGGCAACATTGTTATCTACGTCTACGACAACTACGGGGTCAAGCGCCAACTAGTCTTCTACCGGCCTTAGCAGCGGCCTGGTGCTGTCTGAGTTAGCGGGAGCACCCGGGTGGGTAAGGAATATGCTCTGGGTCCAACCCGACATTCCTTACCCACCCACCGCTCTACACTTTTATTCTTAGACTTTTATTTATTTCCGTTTCGCAAAACTTCCGTTAATAACTCTGGGAATTGTGCCGTATTAAAATAATGGCTTTTTCTGATTATACAGATGCAAAGCTATGCGAAATACACCCATATAAAAAGACCATACATAAGCATGGTCTTTTTATATGGTGGGTGATGAGGGACTCGAACCCCCGACCCTCTCGGTGTAAACGAGATGCTCTAGC
>Ga0190273_10000659_pt1 | contig 12581 bp, 12 predicted proteins | sample Popmic504IS_FD_134513 | JGI IMG/M metagenome (GOLD analysis project Ga0190273, IMG submission 134513) | Populus adjacent soil microbial communities from riparian zone of Shoshone River, Wyoming, USA - 504 IS | ecosystem: Environmental > Terrestrial > Soil > Riparian zone > Trees stand | place...
GAGACATCACATTGTAGGGCGGGTGGGGCTCGAACCCACGACCCAAGGATTATGAGTCCTCTGCTCTGACCGGCTGAGCTACCGCCCCCGAGAGTCCGACCCTACCGGGCGCTACTCGACGTGCGGCTGCCCGGTCGATGCGCTCGTGCCACCGTCGACCGCGAGCCACGCCCCAGTGACGTAGCGGGCGTCCTCGCTCGCGAGGAACAGCACGGCGGGCGCGATGTCGTCCGGCTGCGCGGGACGGCCGAGCGCGATGCGGTTGACGAACGGTCGCAGCGACTCCTCGTCGGTGGCTACGCCGGCGGTCGCCTCCGTCAGGGTGAAGGCGGGCGCGACCGCGTTGAGCCGGACACCCTTCGGACCGTAGTCGAGCGCGAGGGACTGCACGAAGTTCATCACCGTCGCCTTGGTGGCGTTGTAGGCCGCCTGTCCCCAGTCGCCGCGCAGACCGGACACCGATCCGACGGCGACCAGGTTGCCCCCGGTCCTCTCCAGCTCTGGCAGCGCCTTCTGCGCGAGGTTCACGAAGGCGTCGATGTTCGTGCGACGGAAGCCGTCCCAATCCTCGGCAGTCAGGTCCGTGAACTGCTGGGCGGAGTAGGTCGCGGCGTTGTTCACGAACACGTCCAGCCGGCCGAAGTGCTCGACCACCGTGGCAACGACGCCGGCCGCCTCCTGCGCGTCGGCTATGTCGGCCTGCACCGCGAGGGTCCGCTCGGCGTCGTATCCGGAAATGGTCTCTTCGAGCCTCTCCCTGCGGCGGCCGACGACGGCAACCGTGGCGCCGTTGTCGAGGAACGCGCGGGCGATGGCCTGACCGATGCCGCTGCCGCCGCCGGTGACCAGGACGACCTTGTCTGAGAACGCATACGTGTTGTGGGTCATGGCGGGGGGAACCCAGTGTCGTACCGTGACATTCCCCTTTGTGCGCGGAAGAGGTTCGATGAGCACCAGCCCCACCTTCGACGTCTCGCTGGAGCGACTGCGTGAGATCGGCGGCGTCAAGTGGTCGCAGCACCCGGAGGCGATAGGGGCGTTCGTGGCCGAGATGGACTTCGGCATCGCTGCGCCGGTGGCGGCAGCGATGCACCAGTCCATCGACGACGGACTGCTGGGCTACCTTCCGGACCGGCTCGCCGGCCGCCTGTCACAGGCGTGGTGCAAGTGGGCAGGCGAACGCCACGGCTGGGAGGTGCCACCCGACCGGGTGCGCCCGCTCGCCGACGTCGTCTCCGGCCTGCAGGTGACGATCGAGCAGCTCTCCGCACCGGGCGCGCCGGTGATCGTCCCGACCCCCGCCTACATGCCGTTCCTCTACGTGCCGCAGGCGCTGGGCCGGGACGTGATCGAGGTGCCGATGACGGTTGAGGACGGACGGTACGTCTACGACCTTGACGCGCTCGACGCGGCGTACGACGCGGGAGCCAACCTCCTGGTGCTCTGCAACCCGCACAACCCGGTCGGACGGGTGCTGGAGCGCGACGAGATGGAGGCGGTCGCCGCCCTGGTGGAGCGCCGGGGAGGACGCGTGTTCTCGGACGAGATCCACGCCCCCCTCGTGTTCGACGGACAAGCGCACCTGCCCTACGCGGCGGTCTCCGAGGTGACCGCGCGGCACACCGTGACCGCGGTCTCGGCGTCCAAGGCGTGGAACCTCCCCGGCACGAAGTGCGCGCAGCTGGTGCTCACCAGCGACGAGGACGCACAGACGTGGGAGGAGGTGGGACGCAGGTACGAGCATGGCGCGTCGAACCTCGGGGTGGTCGCGAACATCGCGGCCTACGAGGAAGGCGGGCCCTGGCTCGACGAGGTGCTCACTCACCTCGACGGCAGCCGCCGCCTGCTGGGCGACCTGCTGGCCGAGTGGCTCCCGGAAGTCGGCTACCGACAGCCGGAGGGCACCTACCTGGCGTGGCTGGACTGCCGGCGGCTGGGGCTCGGCGACCACCCGGGCGACTTCTTCCGCGAGCAGGCGGGCGTGGCGATGATCGACGGTCCCGCCTGCGGCGAGTCGGGAGCCGGATTCGTCCGCTACAACTTCGCGACCCCGCGGCCGATCATCGAGCAGGCGGTGCAGCAGATGGCACGAGCGCTGCACGAACGGGGCTGACGGGCGGTTCTCGAGGTGCGATGCTCGGCGGATGACCGAACAGAAACCGCCTCCGCTCCAGCCACTCCGCGAGGACTGGGAGCGCGCCCTGTGCGTGGTGGCCCACCCCGATGACCTCGAGTTCGGCGCGGCGGCTGCCGTGGCCCGGTGGACGAGTCAGGGCAAGCACGTCGTCTACTGCATGGTGACCAGCGGCGAGGCCGGCATCGACGCTCTGGCTCCGGAGGAGTGCCGACGCGTCCGGGAGGCCGAGCAGGTCGAGTCCGCACGGGTCGTCGGCGTCGACTCGGTGGACTTCCTCGGGCTGCCGGACGGCGTCCTGGAGTATGGCGTCGCGCTGCGCCGGGCCATCGCCGGCGAGGTCCGGCTGCACCGGCCCGAGATCGTGGTCACCGGCAACTTCCGCGACACGTGGGGTGGGGTCAACCTCAACCAGGCCGACCACATCGCCACCGGCAAGGCGACCCTGGACGCCGTACGTGATGCCGGAAACCGCTGGGTCTTCGCCGACCAGCTGACCGGCGGCCTCGAGCCGTGGGGCGGAGTGCAGCAGGTGTGGGCCTTCGGGTCGCCGCAGTCGACCCACGCCGTGGACACCACGGACACGTTCGACCGCGGTGTCGAGTCTCTGCGCGCGCACCAGGCCTACATCGACGGCCTGGGCTGGGAGCACTTCGACCCCGCCGAGTTCCTCGAGGGGATGTCCCGGGTGACCGGCCAGCGGCTCGGCGTGGCTCACGCTGCACCCTTCGAGGTGTTCCCGATGGGCTGGGGCGAGTAGCTACGGCGACACCCGACCCGTCCGCGCGTGATCACGCTGAGGTCGGCCACCGCGCCACTGTGGTCGCCGGCCCACGCTCGCGCCGCAACAGTCGCCCAGGCGTCGCGGTAGGCCACCTTGGTCCCCTCCGCGGACTCACGAGGGTTCACTCGTTCGTGGGCAGCAGGTGGTGCTCTTCGACCTCCGTGAGAGGCCGCCGGCTCGCTCGGCACCGCTCGATCCTGTCGCATCGCACAGCCTCAGGTGCACACTGGACGAGACGACTGGACCGTGAAAGCGCGGGCGGCTCGTCTGGAGGAAGGCAGACCGGATGGACGACAGTGGGCAGCTGCGGGCGCTGCACGACACCTACGTCTGGGAGGTCAACGCTGCAGTGGGCGAAGGACGGCTCGATCTCGTGTGGCAGCTTGCCGACCAGTACCTCGACGAGGCCCTCCTGATCGTCACCGGCACCGAGGCGTCAGGCTGCGGGAAGCCGGACTGCACCATCTGCTGCACCGGACAACGCCCGGTGACCGCCCCACCCCGACGACGCAGGCACCGGCTGCGCCGGCTCTGGGGATGAGGCGCCGCCGGCTCGGCGAGCGATGTGCTGTTCCAGCAATAGTCTTTGCGGATCGCTGCGTGCTGCCCGCATGCTGTCACGCATGACGACCTTCGAGCACGACGCAGAGGACGCTCCCCGTTGAGCAACCATGGACATGACCACACCAATGAGGACTCTGCGGCCATGTTCGAGTCGTCAGGTTGGGAGGAGCGGTACTCCGGCCAGGAGATGATCTGGAGCGGAGAGCCCAACCCTCAGCTGGTCGCCGAGGCGTCGGTCCTGACACCGGGCACCGCGCTGGACGTCGGCTGCGGCGAGGGCGGTGACGTCATCTGGCTGGCCCAGCAGGGCTGGCGCGTCACCGGCGCGGACTTCTCCGCCAACGGACTGGCCCGGGCCGCCCGGCACGCCGAGGAGGCAGGAGTCGCGGAGCGAACCGACTGGTGGCAGGTCGACGCCCGGACCTTCGCGGCCGACGGCCGGTCCTTCGACCTGGTCACCACCCATTTCCTGCACCCACCGAACGGTGGCATGGTCGCGGTGACGACCCTGCTGTCCGAGGCGGTCGCGCCCGGCGGGCACCTGCTCGTGGTGGGCCACGCGCCGTCCGGGACGTTCACGCAGCTGAGCGCCAGCCATCACGGAGCGATGTTCCTCGCCGAGGACCTGCGGCCCGGCCTGCCCGGCGACTTCGAGGTCGTCGTGGCCGAGCAGCGGCCACGGACGACGGTCCGCGGCGGCGTGAGGGTCGACATCGACGACTCGACACTGCTCGCCCGGCGTACGAAGTAGAAGGCGAGGTCGCTCTCATCGGCGGGGTCAGCGTCTCAGGGTGAGGCGCCGTCCGCCGGCATCGTCCTGGCCTCTGAGCGCCGGCACGGAGGCCGAGCTCGCGCACCCCACCGCTTCAGTTGCGCCAGTCGTGAACCGATGAAAGAGGTGTACAGACCGCCCGAAACCTGGAGGAACACACGTGCGCGACCTTGCCCCCAACATCCATCGTCAGCGTCTGGTGGTCGAGGGCTCCGTGACCCGGCAGATCACCCGTGAGGACATCGTCCGCTACTTGAAGGAACTGGGTCAGCTGACCGAGATGCGAGTGCTGACCGAGCCCGTGACGCATCAGTCACCCATGTACGGATGGGCCGGCTGGGTGCACTGGGAGACCTCCGGTGCGCACTTCTATGCCTGGGATGAGCCCTACCAGTTCTTCAGCGTGGACGTCTACACCTGCAAGGCCTTCGACCCCGACGCGGTCACCGCGTTCACCTCCGAGTTCTTCGGGGCGACCGAAACGGTGTCGCATGGCTTCTGACCGCTCACCGGCGCCCAGCGGGCTGCGGCCCACCTTCCCCTGTGCCGGTGCGGACCTCGCGGCCGCTCGAGCCTGCGAGCAGTCGGTCTTCGGCCGACGGTTCGGCAACAGCCCCGACGAGCTGAGTGCGGAGTACGGGGCCTATGAGCGCTCGACCTCCTTCGGGGCCGTGCTGCGGCCGGATGGAACAGCGGTGGGGGCGGTGCGGCTCATCCGACCCGGGCCGCGCCCCGTCAAGACCCTCTCGGACGCCGCGGGACCACCGTGGAGCCTGTGCAGCGATGTGGTCGGCCCACTTGATGGAGCCGACACCTGGGACGTTGCGTCCTTCACCGTCGACTCTGTGGCGGCGGGCGCGGATCGACGGATCGCGATGCTCCTGCTCAGCGTGGTGTTCGGCGCTTTCCGGGACAACGCTGTGACCGGGATGGTCGCCATCCTCGACGTTGTGGCCCGCCGAGCCCTGGGGGGCCTCGGAGTGCTGATGCTGGACCTGCCCGGCGCGTCGCCGGCGCCGTACCTCGGCTCCCTCAGCAGCGTGCCGGTCCACCGCCGGCTCCCTGACCTGCACGCCAGGCATGCAGAGGACTTCCCCCACCTGCACCGGCAGGTGTTCCATGGCCAGGACATCGCAGGGGTGGACGCGGCGGGCTCGGCGCCCGGCTCCTTCGCCCTGGCGGCTGCCTGACGGCCGATCGACGACGAGTGCGTGCCTGCGGTTGCAGTCACGAGCTGACCTGCGGCTCGCGATGGACCTCGCCGGCGGCCGAGGGCCGCGTTGTCCGGGCTCAACAGCTGGAGCGACGCCTGGGGCAGTCCGGCGGCCGGGCCGTTCGAGCTCATCGACATCAGCCGATCATGGTGCTGAGGACGAAGAAAGCGGTGCCTCCTCCAGATGACGGGGATGACGACGCCTGCCAGGACACGAGACTTCGGTACCGGAGCCTTGTGCGCGTCCACACGCAGTCGGGGCATCCCCGGCCGCGACCTCGGGGGGTCTCAGCGCGGGCTCCTGTTGTCGCTGCTCAGCACCTACTTCGGTCGGGTTCCCGACATCCTCCGCCCCTCAGCTCCTACGACGGTCCCGCACTCTCCACGCGGTCCACTTCGCCTGGACCGGCGCCACCGACCCCGGCCGGCCGCACCATTACCGGCTCCAGAGGCCACGGCTGCTCATGGAGTGGGACAACACCCAGTGTGGCGCGACCACGCGCACTCGTCTGGCGGGACGCCGAGGCAGATTTCGGATTCGACGTTCTGGCCCGGCACCGAGCCAGGTACCACTGACTCGGCTGGTCACTCCGCTGACATCCATGGCGCACCCGCTCCGGCCCGATGTGGACATCGCCTGCCATGGCTGTCTGGGCTGCGCACCTTGCCATCCGCTGGACAAGGTGGTCACGGTCGAGAAGCTGGTGCTTGGGCAGTCTCTCCGTCGAGGAGACCCACCGGCGCCCACTCTGAACCGGCTCCTCCACGCAACCTCCACAGGACCCGGCCCGAGCCCGCGCGACGCCGCCCTCCGATGTACCTTACCCACTGCCAGTTCACTGACGGACAGAGCGACGAGCCCTCATCTTTGCCATGTTGAGCCGCGCCCGTTCGTTGCTGCAGATGCGACATTGCCTTGTGCGCCGCGCGCCCACGACCTGGAGATTCTCGCCAGACAGCGGGTGTCCGCGCTTGCAATGCGTCTTCCCGGTGTTCTGGTTGCTCACGCTTGCGATCCTTTCACCAGCCGCCCCTGGATCCCTGTGGCGGACGCTCCCAGCGCGCCCTTACTGCCTGGGAGAGCTGCTCCCGGTAGAGGCGCGTCACCGGTCGCGGGGCGCCGGCGGTTCGACCTCCGCCGAGCCGGACAGGGGCCACACAGTTGCCCATACCCGTCATGACGCCTTCCTCAAAGGGGGATGACGCGAGGCATCTGAAGAATGAGACGTTCAGATGGCTGAGCTTCCGTGCCCGGGCCCACCTGATTCGACATCGCGTCTGGAGGAGTTCCGGCGAGGACGACGTTGTCACCCTGTCCCGATACCTGCTGGAGGTGAGCGCAGGCGCGACAACACGTGACCACGTCGTCGCAGTGCGTCACCTGATGCCTTCGCCCGTCGAGGGGAGGAAGCGGGAAGACACGCGCCTCAGGCTCGGCAGGACGCCCGGCGTGAAGCTTTCCCTGCGAACGAGCGCCGCCCCCGACATGGGGGCGCGCCGGATGCAGCAACAGAACCGCCCCCGGGCAGCGTGTGCCGGGAGCGGTCTGTGTGCCCAGGAGGTACCTCTAACCAGGCGATGTGGTGTCTGATCCTGCGTGCCGATCGTGCAATGGAGGATAGCTACTTCTTTCGCTCCCGGAGTCGACTGATCGGTCAGTGTGAAGTAGCCGTTCGGTCATTCTTGCCAGGTCGGTCGGCTGTACGGCTTGCACTGTTCGCACGTCGTGATCAAACGGCTTTTTCTTTACCGTTACGGGGACGGGATGACCCGGGCGGCCCACTTGCGTGACGGTAGGCCCTGAGCCAGAGGGCGATGAAGCGGATGTGGAACGAGACCTGGTCGAGCAAGGCGCTGTGCAACGAGACGCGACCCGATGTGCTGTTCGTCCGAGGAGCCGCGCAGAACCGAGCCAAGCAGATGTGCGCCGGCTGTCCGGTGAAGGCCGAGTGCCTCGCGGAGGCCCTCGACAACCAGATCGAGTGGGGCGTGTGGGGCGGGATGACCGAGCGTGAACGACGCGCACTGCTTCATCGGCGTCCCAACGTCACCTCGTGGCGTCGCCTGCTCAAGGCGGCCATGGCCGACCACGCCGAAGGACCCCGCGGGGCCACCACGAGGCAGTCCATCCTCGCTTGAGTCGGAAGACCGCCACGACCCCTCCGACCGCTTGTTCGGGCTAGGTTCTCACCAACCGACTACCGCGAGGACGCCGAATGAGCGAGAACTCAGAAGCCTCGGACGTCGAGCAGCGAGAGCGCGCGGTCGCTCAACGCGAGGCCCGGGCCGACGCGAAGGAGGCGCGCCACGCCGAGCGCAAGCAGGAGGTGATGGACGTCCTGTTCGCAGCGAACAGGCGAGATGACGCCGCCGACGCTCGTGACTGGGCCGCCGGCAAGCGGGACATGAAGGCGAACATGCAGGCGTGGATGAGCGGCGACCCCAACCACGCCGAGGCCGCGGCGCGAAAGGAGGCGCTGGACGATCGAGCGAGCTCCGCAGCGGATCGAGACTCCTCCTCGACGGACCGCGCGGTCCTGGCCGTCGGCGAGGACCTCGACGAGCACTAGCATCTCGCCGCGGTCGAGGGACTGAGAGAAGGCAGCCCCGGGACAACGGTCATGACTTGGCTGTACCGCCGCCACGCGCGGCCGAGTCGCGTATCCTTCGAATGAACGAGCCAAGACCCAGCCCGTTCGGTATGACTGTGGCACTGCAACAGTCTGCCGGTCTGAGCTGAGTTCGGGTTCACTTCGACCCAGGCTCACGCTCGGGCCGGCGCCCTCCGGTAGCGACCTGCTCCGGGCGCCTGGGAGGGGGGCCGATGACAGTCGCTAGTGGCCCGCCTGGTTCGAGGACATCTCCTGGGCGGGCCCTCGTCTGGGCGATTGTCGCCCTGATCGTGGGTTCAACATGGGTGACGGGGATTGAGTCCGTCGCGTGGCCCACCACAGGGTCGTGACGCCTTCGGAGTCGGGCTAGCAAGGTGTCCTTCCTGTCTGGGACGCCGTGGTCCAGCCAGAAGCTGTCCCCACCAGGGGGGCGCCTCCTCCTGCGCTACCAGCCCTCGGGCCTGCTGGTGGCGTTCACACCCGATCCCTCTCGCCACTCCGCGCTCGGCCTAGACCTCCCCTTCGAGCGGCCACCGCGGTGGCTCGGGGCAGTGACTGCCGCCATCGGGCGCCGCTGGCAGCGTCTGCGAGAGCCCGGACCGCGGCCCACAATTCTCACGACGTAGCAGCTTCTATGACCGCCGGCAGATCGTCCGCACGACCTCGTGACCGATCAAGCAGGTCGCAGTGGCGACGCCGTCAAAGCTCGACCGAACCCCCACGGGTCGGGCGGGCGATGATGGTCATGGCTTGAATCTGGCTCACTTCGGTGCCGGCGTCCGACGACTCAACGGATGCCGGGCGACGCGGCACGACCCGGCGACTTCAGCGGCAGCTGGCCCCCGTGTCCACGACTCGGGCGGTCAGTCCACCACTGGGCAACCTCCTGCCCATGATCCGGTCGGGCACGCCTCTCGGAGATCCGCGGTGGACGCTCCTGGACAAGGCTAGGCTTATGGTTGGCGATTGCTCGAGCGTCCATGCGGGCGCCCCGTCCGGACCTTGCGCGGGTTGCCGTCCTTTGCGGTGGAGGTTGTGCATGGCGCGGGAAGACACGCTTTCGTCGGTGCTGAGCGAGTTCGCTCGCACGATGATCACCGATTTTCCCATCCAGAGCATCTTGAACTCGCTCGTCGAGAGAATCGTGATGATTCTGCCCATCACTGCGGCGGGTGTCACGCTGATCCAGGACGGTGAGCCACCCCACTACGTCGCTGCCTCTGATGACTCGGCCTTGTTGTACGAGCAGTTGCAGACCGGCGTGGGGGAAGGGCCATGCCTGTTGGCCTACCGCACCGGGAAAGCCGTGGCAATCCCGCAACTGGCGTCGGAGACGCGTTTTCCGACGTTCACGCCGGCTGCCCGGCATGCCGGGCTCGCCGCGGTGTTCACCTTCCCACTCCGAGATGGTCGCGGCGGCATACTCGGAGCTTTGGACCTCTATCGCGACACCCCCGGAACCCTGGACGAGCAGGACATGGAGGCCGCCCAGACTCTCGCGGACGTCGCCGCGGCCTACCTGTTGAACGCCGAGTCCCGTGAAGAGACGCAGCGGATGGCGGATACCTCCCATCACCGATCTCTGCATGATGCACTGACGGGACTGCCCAATCGGGTGTTGTTGCACGAACGTCTGGTGCATGCCGCCGAGCGAGCCCGGCGCTCCCATGGTGGCGCTGCAGTGCTGTTTGTTGACCTCGACCGCTTCAAACACGTGAACGACCGTTACGGGCACCATGTCGGCGATCAGCTGTTGGTAGCGGTGGCCCAGCGTCTCTCGCTGCTGGTGAGACCCGGAGACACGTTGTCTCGGGTCTCGGGGGACGAGTTCGTGTTTCTGTGCGAAGACCTGAACAACGAGAGCGATGCCGAGCTGATCGCCACCCGTGTGACCGACGGGTTCACCGAGCCCTTCGTCTTGGACGAACTCGCCCTGACCGTCAAGGCCAGCGTCGGCATCGCCTATGCCCGGAACGCAGACTCGATCTCCGACCAGCTGATCGTCGATGCCGACATGGCTATGTACCAGGCCAAGCACCGAGGCGGTGACGGCCATCACATGATCGACCTGCAAGAGGCGCTTCACAGCAACCAGCGCCACAACCTTGAGACGGACCTACGCACAGCGTTGTCCACCGGCGCCTTGCAGATCGCCTACCAGCCCGTCGTCCGCACCTCGGACGGACTCATCACCGGGGCAGAGGCGCTGCTCAGGTGGAGGCACCCGAGCCAGGGTCCGATCTCCCCACTGGTCGCAATCGGCATCGCCGAGCAGTCCGGATTGATCAAGCAAATAGGACGGTGGGTTCTCGACCAGAGCGGCAGCATTCGAGCTCAGTGGCTCAACGACTTTCCCGATCGGCCGCTGGACCTGCTCGTCAACGTCTCTGGCCGTCAACTACTCAGCCATGGCCTCTGTGACATCGTCGCCAGCATGCTTTCCAGCACAGGCATGGATCCTGCAGCACTCGTCTTGGAGTTGACGGAGAACACTCTCGTCGAGAACCACGCGCGCGCCATGACTGTGCTGACCGACCTCAAGGCTCTGGGTGTTCGCTTGGCTCTCGACGACTTCGGTACCGGGTACTCCTCCTTGTCCTGCCTGCGTCGACTGCCCGTCGACATCGTCAAGATCGACCAGGCATTGATCGCGGAAGTGGACGAGCACTCCGAGTCCAGCGCGATCGTCGCGGCGGTGACAGACCTGACACACGCACTCGGACTTGGCGTCATCGCCGAGGGCATCGAAACCAAGGCCCAGCTCGACCGAGTCACTCAACTCGGGTGCGAATCGTCACAAGGCTATTACTACGCCAGACCCATGTCAGCCTCTGACCTCGGCAACCATCTCAGTACGTCGCAGACTGGTCCGCTGCGGTTCCCGAACCAAAGAAGTGCTGATTCGCTTGCAGGATCGAGCTGACCCCCCGAAGACACAGCCAGACTGCTGCGCAGTGAGATGGCCGGGGTGGCATCCTCGAGGAGTCGGCGACGACGTAGTCGATCTCGCTGGCAACCGCGAGGTCGGCCAGTCGCTGAAGCAGATCGCAGCCGTCTCCGTCGAAGTCCGGTCCAGCGCTCCGGTGGCCACGTCGACGGGTTCGTTGCCGGCATTGCCGGACCACAGGGTCTGTTGGCTGTGCTGCTCGACGGAGCACTCGGGCTCCGCAGTGCAGTCGGTCCTCGTAGTCAGGTGTCGCCGCTCTGCACCGGCCACCGAGTGGGCTCACCGTGGAGGCCCCGATCCGCACGCGTGACTCGCCGACGACGCCGTACGACTGGCGCGCTCGGCCTCTTCCTGGACGGCATCCGCGCCTCGCTGGGTAACCGTCAGCGCACAGGCCGAAGGGCGGCACTCAGCTAAGGCGTGTGCCGGACCCAGGAAGACCAGCGGCGGTACCCCGGTGCCCAGTCGGTCCGGAGACCGGGAACTCGTGCGATGGCTGCGACACGGACGCCGGTCGCTGCGCCGGTCCCGGTATCGAGGCAGCGACGGGAGATCTTGAAGGTGACGGTGTCTCGTCGGAAGTTCGGGGTCATGATGACGGGACAGTTGAGGGGCTCGTCGCCGGGGCGCCACCCGTTGGCCCGCGACAACTGGTAGTCGCTGTCGTAGACGCCGCCGTTGACCAGGTACTCCGGTCCGGCGCCGGGCTCCACGTCGATGAACGCGCCTGCCTCGGCCGTGGACCGGGTCAGATCGCGGTGCTTGATGATGATGGTCAACGGCCGTCCGTTGTCGACGCTCACCCATTGGATGTCCATGCGTCCCCCGGCATCGCGGCGCCGGTCCTCGAACCGCATCATCGCAGCCTGCGCGGGAGGCGTCACGGACATACCTGCCGACATCGTCAACGCCGCTGCCAGGAGCCGTCCGGGGCGTCGTCTCATCGCGGTCCTCTCGAGTCCAGTGTGTGCCGCATGGTGCAGTGTCTGATCGAGGCTCAGTCTGTCGCCTCCTCCGGCTGAAGCAACCGAGCGCACCCGGCGCAGAGCGCCGGCGTGCAGCCGGGACTCGGAGGATACTGCTGTCGACGATGGCCGGTCTACGACCTCGCGCGAGCAACCAGGCTTCGTCACCCTTGGACTCGTCGCACGGAGAGGTGGGCGCGCTCTTGTCACCGCTCTCGTCGTACAGCCCTCCAGCTTGACGCAAGAGTGGTCCCCGTCGCCAAGGGTGCATGAGCGATGCCCATTCGTCGAGCCTTGAAAGGTGAACTCGGATGCACCAAGTGAGGAATTGTTCGCACCGAAGGCAGGACCACCGGCATTGGTCGGCAGGTCACAAGTCCAGGATGACCAGAACACAGTCGGTCATAGGCGTGGCAGGTGACCCGGGCCCAGCGAGTCGTGCTCGTCGGTCTGCAGCCACTCGACCAGGAGGCTCGGGCGCTGGAGTCCGGAGTTGGACGGCAGGGCCCGCCCGACCCAGCAACGCGAGCGGGATCAAATGCTGTCCCGGAAGGTGGAGTCCGTCTGCGTCCTAGAGCTGGTGCGCGTCC
>Ga0190273_10000660_pt1 | contig 12578 bp, 6 predicted proteins | sample Popmic504IS_FD_134513 | JGI IMG/M metagenome (GOLD analysis project Ga0190273, IMG submission 134513) | Populus adjacent soil microbial communities from riparian zone of Shoshone River, Wyoming, USA - 504 IS | ecosystem: Environmental > Terrestrial > Soil > Riparian zone > Trees stand | place...
TAGGCCCACGCGCGGCGGAAGTGACCGTCAACTTCGAGTTCAGCTCGCTGACCAGAGGTGGTTCCTTGCTCTCTGCTGTGACCGATCTCAAAGACCCGGCCGGTCTGGCGGTCAAATTGCGGGACGCCGGCGATCCCCTCTCCCAATATCTGCGCGGGCAGTTGCAGCTACCCCCGGCCGCGCAGCAACAGTTGGAGAAATACGACGGCTCAAGTTCCCCGCCGGAACCGCTGAAGGGCGCCCTGGTGAGCGAACTTAATCGGCTGCTAAGGGGGCCCAGCCTGTTCGACGAAGGGCGCTTCGCGGGGGTTGCGTTGACGGATGAGACGCGGAGATTGATTGAGCGTGCCCCGAAGGGCGAGGGTCTCGTCCGCCTCAACCGGCTGCTTTTGGAGGACGCCTACCCGAGCGAAATAGCGAGGAGCCTGAAAGGTCTGTTCGTGCCCGCCAACACAAAGATTTGGTCAATCGGGAACGAGTCTCTGCCCTTCCAGACGATTCGAGACTTGTATCTCACCAGGGCCCGGCTGAAGCGCGTCGTCACCAAGACGACCGCGCGAGAAATTGTGAAGACGAACGCGGAAGAGAATGAAGTCGGGCACTACGAGGCTTTCGGCCCCGCGCCCGCCGTGGGCGATGTCCTGCAACTGGAATTCGACCAGTGGTTCGCCGAGCCGCAGGGCCAACTCACGGTCCTCCTGTTCGAGGACGACTTGCCGCGCCGCGCGCCGGTATCGCCGGGGGCGCCGGGCTTCGAGCCTTCGGCGACAGTTCGCTGGGAGTACCGCATAGATTCCGTCGGCGACTCGCCCCCGCGCTGGGCCCCGCTCGACATCATCGAAGACGGCACGTCGAGTCTTTCGCAAAGCGGGGATTTGGTCTTCCGCTCGCCCGCGGGGCCTGGCGCCGAAGACCATAGACAGATCCGCGCAGTCCTGAGCGCCGGGAGTTACGAGATTCCGCCGCGCATCGTCAGCATCCGCACGAATACGGTCAGGGCCAGGCAGGTCGAGACGATTGTTAACGAGACTCTGGGGGCGGGGTTGGGCACGGCCGATCAAGTCGTTCGCCTGAGGAAGGCGCCCTTGTTCATCAATCCCGCGGTGGACGACGGGCCGTTCCAGGCGGGCGAGGTGCTCGATTGGAATGCTCTGCTGGACCGCCTGAAGAGGGCGGGAGAAGTTTACGAATCACCGCTGAAGGAAACAGTGCTCTACATCGCGCGCAAGCTCAGAGAGCTCGCCGCAGACTTGCCTGAGTCTAATCAGCTTTTAAGTGACGACGGCGGTAAGCGATCAGACGGGGAGGCCCAGTTAACCGACGATGAGAAATATTTTTTAGCCCGGGCCTTCAACACACTTCTGAGCCAGCCTGACTTTTATCAGCGCACCGAGTTTCGTTGGGTGTCCATCCCGGAGGAGTTTCTTAAGGCCGGCCGGGTCAGGACTTGCCGGCGGCAGAACGAGGTGCGGCGCTTCAACAGGTGGCTGCTGCAAAGGGTCTTCCCCGATCTGTTCGTCACTGATCGGCTGGAAGTCCAGGTCGGCCTGCCGGCGACGCGGGTGGAGGACGAGCCGCGGAGCTGGAGCCTCTGGGAACGCGTCGACGATTTCCAGGAGTCCGGCCCCGCAGACCGCCACTACGTGCTCGACCCTGAGGCCGGGACGATCCGATTCGGGAACGGCCTCAACGGCCGAGTGCCCGGCGTCAACGAACTCATTCGCGCGCGGTTCTACCGCCACTCCCAACTGGAAAAAGGAAACCTGGCCGCGCACCGGCAGTGGGCGCTCGATGTGCAGTTGCCCCCCGAGACACAGTTCTCTACACGAGAAAACCCCGAAGCCGCGACCGGTGGCAAAGGGAAAGAGACACTCGACGACGCGAAAATGAGGGCGCGCAAAGTGTTCCACACGGAGACCGCCGTCGTCACCGCCAAAGATTACGAGAACCTCGCCGTGAACACTCCGGGGCTGAGGGTGGCCCGCGTCAAAGTTAAGCCGAACTTCAACCCCAGGCTGCCGAGGCTCCGACTGCCGGGTGAGGTGACAATCATTGCCCTGCCGCAGCCTCCGCCGCGCCAGGCGTTCCCGGACGCGGCGGCGCCGGAAGCCAGCGAAGGGTTTCTGAAAACTATGCTCCGCCACGTTGATAGCCGCCGCACGGTGACGACGAACGTGCACGTGATCGGGCCGCGCTATGAGCCCGTCAAGGTCGGCGGCCGCGTTTATCTGAAAAAGCGCGCGTCGGAAGACGGGGCCCGCGAAAGCATCAGTCGCACCTTGAGCGAATTCTTCGACCCTGTTTTCGGCGGGCCGGACAAAGGCAAGGGCTGGCCGTTCGGGCGCGCCGTCTTTCCGTCCGAGGTCAGCCAGCGGCTGGCCAAGCTGCCCGAGGTCGAATATGTCACCGGGGTGGCGCTCAACGACCTGAAAGCCGGCGAGGGGCTAAAGCTTCGTTACGACCAATTGCCCGCGCCCGGCGGGCACGCGCTGGAACTCGTGACCTTTGAAATGCGCGGGCGAGAAGCCGACCCCCTGGGAGGCGGTGAGAGCTGTGGCTGAGCGTGAATTCAACGTCCAGGTGATGGAGACCCGCGCGCAATGGGACAGCGGGTTGCACAGCCGCCTCGCCTTCAACGGCGACGGCCTCTCGCTCTTCCTCAACCCGGTCTTCGATTCCTGGTTAGTCGAAGGCGGCAGCGTCGCCGACCTGGTGGTTGACGAGTGCGGACAGACTTACTGCGCCGCGCTGGAGTCGCCCGGCGGAGGCCGCGGCCGGCGCGTGTGGAATCTGCTGCGCCACAACCCGATCACGCGGGAGGTGGAGCGTCTGCTCCGTTTCGAGGGCGGCGGAAGGATCGAGCCGAAGGAGCTGTGGCTCGGTCCCGACTACTTGTGGGTGTTCGACGTGAGCGCGGGCGAAACAAGCGCCGGGGGCGAGCGCGACGGGAGTCGCGCGGGCCGCGTGCTCGCGATGTCGAGAGACAACTACCAGATCGTTTACGAATTTAACACCCCCGGACTCTTCGACGCCGACCTGGATGAGAGGGGCTTCCTGTACACCCTGGTCAAAGATGAAAGCGGCCGCCGGCAAATCTGTCGCTATGCGTTCCCGCCGTTCCGCGCGGGTCAGAAGAAGTGCCGCGCGACTGAGACCTGGCGGCGGCCGAAGGCCGTCGCGCTGGGGCCGGAGGGCAACAAAGAGTGCTTCACCCCGAAGTGGGAGCAGCCCGAGGCCCTCGCGGTCGGCCGGGGCGGGATTATCTATGTACTTGATACGGCGCTGGGCAGATTCATCAGCTTCGACCCCGAAACGAAAAAGGAGTTGCTGCTCGGCGCGCCCCAGGAAGATCGCTTGAAGGGTTTCAAGCCGAGTGCCATGCAGATTGACGACCGGGGGGTGATCTTCCTCGCGTCGTCGGGCGAGCCGGCGGCGGTGCACATGTTCCACGAGGACGGCTCCTACCTCGGCGAGGTGGAATTGCCCTCGTCCGTCAAGAGCGTCAACGGCATCGGGTTCGACCGCAAGGGCGGAGTTTACCTGGCGACCGATCAAGGGCTGGCCCGCTTCAGCCTGGCGAAGAACCCCGTCGGGCAAGCCGGCGTCTTCTACTCGAAGACCCTCGACAACGGTCAAGCGGAAAATCTCTGGCACCGCGTGGCTCTACAGGGACGCATCCCCAGCAAGACGAGCGTGGAGGTCTACTACTACGCCAGTGACAGCCAGAACTTTAAAGAGGCTTACGAGCGGGCGTTCTCCAGGCCCGGCTCGGTCGAAGAGAAGGTGGCGGGGATCGAAACTTTGCTGGAAAATAGTTGGATCGGCCCGGAGACATTTATCAACACCGAAGCTCAAGAGTCCGGGTCGGCACGGCTCGCGGCGTCCGGGACAGAAGAGGCGGTCGCGACGCCCGACCTGATATTCAATCCCAACCAGGGCCGCTTCCTCTGGTTGAAGCTCAGGCTCATCACGTTCGACGAGAAGAGCCGCCCCTCGATTCGTTCGGCACGCATTTATTATCCGCGACTTTCCTACTTGAGATACCTGCCCCCCGCCTACCGCGAGGAGCCCGTCAGCGCCGCCTTCCTCGAACGCTTCCTGTCCATCTTCGAGACCGTCTTCGAGGGCCTCGACGAGCGGATCGATCGACTGTTTAGCTATTTCGACCCGCGTTTGGCCCCGAAGGAGTTTCTGCCCTGGCTCGCGTCGTGGATCAACCTCTCCCTCGACGAGGATCTTCCGGAGGAGCGAGTGCGCCGGTTCATTCGGCGGGCGCCTCACCTGTACGCCCGTAAGGGGACGCCGGAGGCGCTCGTCGAGTTTCTGGAAATCTACACGGGCCGGCCCGTGTTTCTGACCGAACACGCGCGCTCCTTGAAGCCGCCGGTGCTGGGCGCGGATTTCGTGCTGGGGCGCGGCACGCTTTTGCTCGGGGGCGGGCCTAGAGGCATGCGCGTCGGCGACACGACCGTGGTGGGTTATGCCGCCATCCGCGACCGGGTCGGCGACGCGGACGAGCCGTTCCTGACCCTCGCGCGGCGGTTCGCGATCAGCATCGACCTGGACCGCGAAGAGTTTCAAAAACGAGAGGGGACGCTGCGGCGAATCGTCAGCGAACAAAAGCCGGCCCACACCGTCTGCACGCTCCACTCGACGGCGGGGCGGGAGACGGTGGGGAACGCGGTTCTGGGTGTCAGCGCCAAGGTCGGCGACGCGCGGCCTTACCGGGTCGGGGTCACGCGGCTGGGTAGCGGGTCGGCGATAGCCAAAGGCCCCCGCGCCATGCGGCTTGAGCGCGGGGCCGGGGTCGGCGGCGGCGGGCGTTTGTGACGAAGGCTGCTGAAACGAGGAAAGGAAACTGATATGCCTCCACAGAAAGATTCAAAATGCGGCGTCTGCGCGACGCCCGACTTCGAGCGAAATAACTATTTCTACGGTAAGCAATTTACCGTCCGCGACCTGTTGCAGGAACAGTCTTACTTCAACGAAAAACGCCGGCTCGTCAACCGCATGGTGCTCGGCTGGGGGGTGGTCTGCGGCCTGGACGTTGACTGGGAACCGGAGAAGCGGGAGTTCATCGTCCAGACCGGGATGGCGCTCGACTGCTGCGGCCGCGAGATCATCGTGTGCGGGCCGCAGCGCGTCGCCTTCGAGGATTATGAAGAGCAGTATCGTGACGCGCGGGGGAAGGCGGAGCAGGAGGGCAAGTTCGTTCTGTGTCTGGAGTACGACGAGTGTCATGCCGAACCGGTCGAGCTGCCCGCCGTCGGGTGCGACGACGAGGAGAGAACCGAGTTCAACCGGGTGCGCGACGGGTTCAAACTGCGGATCAAAAAGTGGGAGGACGCCTGCCCCAAACAGCCCTACGGAGGCGATGTCTGCCTCGACCGCTTCAAGCATGACGCCGCGACCGCGCCGGAAACGCCCGATTGCGGCACCGAAACTATTCACCAACACCTCTGCCGGCACCTCAAGAAAGACTGCCCGGAATGCGAGGGCTGCGACTGCGTGGTGTTGGCGACGATCTACGTCAGGCGGACGACGGGATACCCGCCGCCGGGCGGGTATCAGCAGTACGAGCAGGGGGCGGGGCAGGAAGAGCGAACAGAGTACGAACAGCAAGAGCGAACAGAGTACGACCGGCGAACAGAGTACGAACAGCAAGAGCAGTATGGGAAGGGGGCGGGCCAGGAGTCGCTCAAAGTCGAGCTCGACACCTGCACCGACCGGCGCCTCGTTTATAACAACTCGCTCCTCTACGACCTGATCCACTGCCACCACGGCGACCTGCCGCACATCGTGGACTTCAACTGGCGGAGGCACACCTACCCGGCGCGGGAAGTCGAGATAGAAACGTTTTTGCGCATGATGAGGGACGGCTTGACCGTCTACTTCGATCAGGAGATGGAGGAGGCGTCTCTGAATCCACACACCTTCATCGTCTCCTACCTCCACCGGGAGTCGGGGACGGGAGCTTTCATCGAGAAGCGCATACCCGTCAAGGAGATTCGGACGGGGAGAGATAAGAATTGTTACACGGCCACGTTCACCGCGATGGAGGTCTGGATCGAGAACGAGCTGAAAGCGCCTGACTCTGAACTCCGGGCGGACACGCGTTACGAGCCTGGAGTAAACGTCCAAATCACTCTCCGCGGCAGCCGCATCTGGAGCCGCGAAGGTAAAAAAGGGCTCGACGGAGAGTACCTCGCCGACAAACTTCCCACCGGCAACGGAACCCAGGGCGGAGATTTCATCGACTGGTTCCGCGTCATGCCGGCCGACGCGAAGAAGCCGAAGGGGGAGTCTTACGAGGACTACTGACCAGGCAACGGCGAAGCGGCCCGGAGGAGGAGTTCGGGCGCGCTCCCGTTCGATGAGCCAGACGACATCAGGCAATGGGGTGGCCCGGCTTGAGAACCGCACGTAGGCGACGGCATTGACCGCACCAGCCAGCTAAGGAGAACGCCATGAGCGCCAACAAAGAAAAGCGCGCCGATGAAAAGAGATTCTGCGGCTATAACGAATTCAGTCGGCTGCACTATTTCCACGGGATGTTGCTCGACGACAAGGATTTCACAGCCGAGCAGCAATACCATGCCAACAAACGCCGTCTCCTGAACCGCATGTTGCATGGCTCGGGCGTGGTCTGCGGGCTGGGCCTCGACGGGGAGGCGGGCGACCGGCAGATCGTCATCACCTCCGGTCTCGCCCTGGATTGTTCCGGGAATGAGATTTGGGTGCCGTCCGACATAGAGATCAAACTGTCGTCTCTGTGGCCCCCCCGGAAACAGGATACGAACCGGCAAGAGTGCGAGGAGGAGGAGGAGGAGGGGCCGAAACCTTTCTACATAGGCATTCGCTACCTCCAAAAAGCCTCGAATCCGGTCTCCGTCTATCTGCCCTCGGGGAGCTGCGAGGAGCGTAACTGCGAGCACTCCAGGTACAAGGAGGGCTACTGCGTCGAAATCGTTGACTGCTGCCCGAAGAAGGAGACCGCCGGGTCGGACGAAAAGTGGGTTCCGTGCCCCGAGTGTAAGGCCTGCGAGAAACCCTGCTACGTGGTGCTCGGACAAATCGAGGTCGACAAAGAAAGTCGCTTGGTGAGTTTCGACATGAAGCAATGCCGCCGCACAGTGCTGACGGGATACATGGTGCAACAAATGGCTGCCGTGGTGTTGGAGGGCTCGGGAGACTACGCGGAAGACTACGGGGAAGACTATAAGGAGGCTGACGGCAGGGAGATGGATGTTTCGGACGCGGAAGAGTTGGCGCATAATCCGGTCAAGGCGCTTTTCTCGCTCTTGGGAAAATTCAAAGCGGTGAAGGCGGAATTGCGCAACATCAACGATGAAATCAAACAACAGCGGGAACGACTAGAGAGAGTGGAGAGGGGTACGGCAGAAAGGTCGGCGCTGGTGGACACGTCGGCCACGCCGGACACGTCGGCGACGCCGGACACGTCGGCCACAACGAGGTCTTCGAAGCCCTCTCGAAAATGAGTCGGGGCGCAGGGGCGAGCAATGGAACGCCAGGGTATAGCGAAAGTTCAGGGGAAACCCGCCCGCGGTAATCCCGTGCGCCGGAGGGCCGCGGCCGCGCCCTCCGCCGGACACCCGCTCGCGAACCTGCAAAGGTCCGTCGGAAACCAGGCCGTTCAGCGATTGATTAGCTCTCCTTACATCCAGGCGAAGCTCCAAGTCAGCACACCCGGAGACCGGTATGAGCGGGAAGCGGATCGGGTGGCGGATACAGTGATGCGGATGCCGGAACCTCAATCCGACTCAGGGGCGACGGTTTCCAATCGAACTCAGATTTCCCGCATCCAGCGAAAATGTTCGGAATGTGAAAAGGAAGTGCAGCGCCAGTGTTCGGGATGTGAAGAGGAAGATAAGCTTCAGCGTAAAGCAGAAGGCGGCGATGCACTTCAAGGTTCCCACGGGGCGCAAGCGCAAATAGACGGTTTAAGAGGCGGGGGGCAGCCGTTGCCGGAGGCTGCGCGGGCCTATTTTGAGCCCCGGTTCGGGCATGATTTTAGCGGCGTCCGGCTGCATACGGACGGGCAGGCCGCGAGGGCTGCAAAATCAATAAATGCGCAGGCTTTTACGGTGGGGCAGGATGTGGCATTCGGAGCAGGGCAATACTCGCCGGGGACGCGCCGGGGGAAAGAATTGCTGGCTCACGAACTGGTCCATGTTGTTCAGCAATCGTCGGCCACGGCGTCTGGCTCGTTTAAAGTCGGCGCCGCTGGCAGTGCCGCCGAGCACGAAGCGGCGACCGTGGCTTCCAATGCTCTCAGTGGCAGGTCGGGGGCAGTCCAGGCGCGATTGCGCACACCGATCCAGGTTGCGCGCCAGCCTACCGCCCCGACGCCCCCTGCCGGCCCGGCGACTCCCAGCCGAGTCGATCTGGTCCGTGTATCATGTGTATCGAATACGATTGAGTTCGAAACCGACGCGGGCACCTATATCTATGGACTCATCGAATGTGACATCGAGGATGCGGACTACATGGCGACCGTGACAGTGGTAGGTAATGATGTCGATTTCAGTCCTCCGCCAAACGCGCCGGGGGCGGGCGCCCGGTTCCCGTACCGGATCAGTCCCGGTCAGCCCAACCCGTCCACCTTCTTTCCGGGCCAGACTACAGTCCACATTGTGACCGGCACATTGTCGCCAACTCCCAGCCCGGGACCACGCCCGTCACCACCCGGCCCGACGGGGCCTGCTGCCCAAGTCTGTTCACGCGATCTGCAAATCAGCCCGGTGGGCAAGCACGCTTATATCGAGGCCCCACCCTTCCGCTACGGTCTCCTCAGCCCAACCTGCCCGCAGCATTGGTATGACAATGCGTTAACAGGAACGTCGGCGCAAATATGGGACAACTCTCCGGACCCGTGCGGTGAAAGTCCCACATGTATAGATTGTAATCCCGCGCCGGGTGTAACGGATGTCCGCAAATGCCTGCGAGATGCTTTCAACGCTTACAACAATCCCAGCCTGTATCGTCTGTCAGGGCCTAACAGCAATACCTTTGCGGGCACGCTCGCTCGTGCCTGCTGCGCGGGGATGGTGCCGAAGCCACGCGCCCTCGGCTGGGTGCCCGCCTGGGACGATTCTCCAGCGCCGGCCCGTGGAACTGGACCATGCCCGCCGGGACCGACGTGCTAGGGAAGACTCATGGGGTACGTGACTTTTGTTGATCTCAAGGGGGAGTGGCGACTGTATCGTGGTGTCGGCGACGAAGGCGAACTAATTAACGATCTCAAGGCCGCCACACCGCTCCACGATCTAGCCGCCGCGCATGACCCCATCCTCTGGGTGTGTAGTCAAAGTTCCGGCAGTCAGCAGACTTCTATCCAACGTGTGCAGCTCCCTGCTCTGAGCAGGGAACACCTGGCCTGGGACGGCGGTCGAGTGGGAGCGCTGGCCGGCGCTCCTGACGGACGGCAGGCCGTGGCGCTTGAGCTGCCATCGGACATAAATCAGCAGACGGCCTTGCGGCTGTGGGATGGGGATTCCTGGAATGCCGTCGAGCATCAAGTGATACCCGACATATCGAGCAAGCTGGCTTGGCTCGACGGGGCAAGAATTGTGTATGAGTCAATGGAGAGGCGTTTGACTATTCTCGATCTTGTCTCAGGTCAGGTTGAAATCGGCCCTGCGGGTTGCTGCCCGGCCGCGGCCTGGGATATTCGAGAATGGTACGCCATTAGCAGTGGACGGGTGGTGCGCTTTCCGTTCGGGCAATCATTTAGCCATCCACCGACAGCCCTTGATGGCTTTAACTTTGGGAATGTCACAACGTTGCGAGTAACTCGCGACGGAAATGTCTTCACCTGGACGGAGCCTCGACTCTGGTATCGTTCGAAAGCCTATATCCAACAGCGTGGAGCGAGTCGGAAACGTTTCCGACTCATTGACGAAGGAATCGGCGCTGTGCTCGGGCCATTCGACAATGTGTGAATTGGCTTCGCGCGTCCGAGTAAGCTGAGGCTAACAATCGAGGTGGAGCAATGGCACGGCAGGCAGTTACAAAGGCTCAGAAGGCCCCCGCCCGCGCCAGCCGCCTTCGGAGCCAGCCAGCCCGCTCGCCTACCGCCGCGCACCCGCTGCTGGGGCTGCAACGCTCGGCCGGCAACCAGGCCCTCGGGCGCCTGATCGGCTCCCCCTACATCCAGACCAAACTACAGGTCAGCGCGCCGGGCGACCCCTTCGAGCAGGAGGCCGACCGCGTCGCCGACACCGTCATGCGGATGCCGCAGCCGCCGGCGGCGCAACAGCCACCGCGCCTGCAAGCCAAACCGCTGGTGACCGGGATTACGCGGTCCGTGCAACGCGAATCCAAGTCGCCGCTCGAAGAGGAGACAGAAGAGGGCGAGGCGAGCACGCCCGACGTGCAGCGCGTGCCGTTAGCGGTGCGGGAAGATGACGACGAAGAACTCGCACAAACCAGACCCTTCGATAACCTGCTGACTGCTAACAGCCAGGCGAAAATACAGAGAAAAGAAGCAACTGCGCTCACCCCTCAATTGACCCCATCGGTGTCAGCGAATATTCGCGCCCTGCGAGGCGGGGGTAGCCCCCTGTCATCGTCCACACGCGCGTTTTTCGAGCCGCGATTTGGTACAGACCTCAGTCACGTGCGACTGCACACGGATAGCAAGGCCGTTGAGTTGAACCGTGCCATCAGTGCCCAGGCGTTTACCCATGGCCCCGATATTTATCTGGGTGAAGGGAAGAAAGACCTTGAGTCGACTGCGGGAAAGCATTTGCTGGCACACGAACTGACGCACACCATTCAGCAGGGCGCAGCCACCACGAAGTTGCCTCTTATTACCCACCGCAACGGTATTGGCAGTGCCGGTCTCGGGGGGCGAAGACTACACGGCATCGGCAAGATTTCGCGGGCGATGTCCGGGCTCGTGCAAAGATCCTGGATCGGCGACCGAATAGGCTGGGTCCGCACAGCGATAGCGGCGGAAAACTGGGCCAATTCAGATCCACCAGGAGCATACTACGTCATCAACGGTCTCTCGATGGAAGACATGATAGCGGTCCTACGTTCGCTGAAGCCGGAAGAACGCAAAAAGCTCTCGGACCATCTCAACGAGCAGGCCGGCAAGTTCGACACCTCTCGGATCCATCTCGCTCTCGCAAATGCTGCGACACCTCCAAGTGATAAGGACTTCCGAGAACGCAGCGAGAACCTTCACTGGGCTATACGCAGTGGAAACTTTTCTACGCCTCCCGACGGCGCGTTCTTACAGCTAGCGGCTGTGGACAGCGCTCAACGGACACGGCTCATAAACGCCCTAAGTCCTGATACGCGCAAGCTCTTGTATGGCCGCCTCAGCGAAGCCAGCGATTTGCCTGGTGCTGAGGGCATAAACTCCGCGTTTGATAAGCCGTCCTATTCGGTAACCGCAACCACAGTGGAAGGACCAACATATGGTCATTGTAGAGACATCAAATGGATTGTTCGGTGGGGAACCCAGCCGACGTTAAAAGACGGGTTTATCGTTCAGGAGGTTCGTCGTATAAGCAAGGATTTCGTTGGCTCCGGAGGGAATCTTGTCAAACCGGATAGTGACATTACCTTCTGGGAGGTGTGGCGTGTAAGGGATGGAGTTATCCTCGAAGGCGGTGAAGACCGTTGGGAAAATGCTCCAAAACCATGGACCAAGGGCAAGTGGGAGATAATAGGTAAAGCGTATGCCATTGAAGGGCCCCTTGACCCAAAAGCCAAATTTGCGCACTCAGCAGTGGATCAGGCGCCGCAGATGACGGCAACAAAAATTCGACCGGATAATCTAGGCCCTCCCACGCTGATCCGTAAGTTGAATGGTGAGTGGGATTGTACTGACGACGCTGCCAAACCTGACGGGTTCAGATACCACCGGCCATTTAAAATGTGACCAGCAAGTCGTTGCGCCTAAACGTCACGATTAACACTATCGAGGTGAGTTGATGGGACGGCAGACGGTAGCAAAATTCCAAAAATCTGCCCAAGAAGGCAAGAACTCGCTGGCTGCGAAGCAGTCCCCAGTCGCCAGCTTGCCCGTACACCCCATCCTCGCCTTGCAGCGAGCCGTCGGGAACCAGGCCGTTCAGCGTCTGATTCACTCTCCTTACATTCAAGCAAAACTGAATGTCAGCTCGCCTGGAGATCAGTTTGAGCAGGAAGCGGACCGAGTGGCTGATACCGTGATGCGGATGCCGAACGATCAAGTCAATCCGGGAGCGACGGTTTCTAATCGAACGCAGATTTCGCGGTTGCAGCGGCGCTGCACGGAATGTGAAGAGAAGGTACAGCGGCAGGAGTTGGAAGAAGAGGAAGAACCAGTTCAGACGAAACTAGACGGACAGAGGCCAATGATCCAGCGGCTGCGCGCGGAAAGCAGCGACAAGGTGTTACGAAGGCCGGCGGCAGCGGAGGAAGAGGACGAGATGCTTCAGGGGAAAGCTGAAGGATCAACCAGAGTCTCTGCAGGCGTGCAATCACAAGTCGATAGCTTGAAGGCCGGCGGTGGACAGCCGATGCCTCCATCAGTGCGTGTCTATTTTGAGCCGCGATTTGGA
>Ga0190273_10000661_pt1 | contig 12568 bp, 7 predicted proteins | sample Popmic504IS_FD_134513 | JGI IMG/M metagenome (GOLD analysis project Ga0190273, IMG submission 134513) | Populus adjacent soil microbial communities from riparian zone of Shoshone River, Wyoming, USA - 504 IS | ecosystem: Environmental > Terrestrial > Soil > Riparian zone > Trees stand | place...
AGATGGTAAGCAGCGTTCCCGTGACTGATACGCTGCTGCCCGCGACGAGCCCTCAATCACAGAGCGAAGAGGAGGAGTTCATCAAGCCGAGTCGCCCGAGCGTCGCTAACCCCGCAGAGATTCATAAGGCGGGCGTACTGCAAATTGAATTCGGGTACGATGGAAATTTCCGCGCCGAAGAGTTCCGTTCTCAACACACAGCGCCGCTCGCATTGCGCTTTGCCGCCACCAGCCGTCTTCTTCTCGAAGCCGATCTGGATACGGTCAAATCTGAGACTGACGAGCTGGGGATACGCGCGACAGGCGTCGGCGATACACGGCTGGGCTTGCAGGTCGTGGCGCTCAAGGACACGGAGCAGCATCCGGCCATAGCCTTCGCCTACTACGTCAAGCTGCCTTCGGCAAGCAAGGATAAAGGGCTCGGCACGGGCCGCTTCGATCATAAGATACTTTTTTTATTGAGCAGGAAATTCGGCGCGGTCGATATGGATTTGAACGGCGCGTATCTTATCGTCGGGCGAGAGGACGAGCCGGGCTGGGTGACTGGCGGGCAGGGCGCGCTCTCGTTCGCGGGCGAGTTTGATAACGGCTTTGGTCTACAGGGCGAACTCTCCGGTCAGACGAAAGATGACGTTCAGCCAAAGGGATTGTTTGCTCTCGGCGCAATGACATACAAGGTGAATCGACGGCTGATCTTTGATGCAGGCCTGCGCTTCGGCCTCAACGCGGACGCGCCTCGCGTAGGTGTCTTCGCAGGTTTGACCATCGGAGCAGCGGATTTTCGCAAGCACTGATAAGAAGGTCTAAGCAAGGTATATCTCCTCGCAACTTTTTTGATTGACCGCAGGTGAGGCTCTCTTTGTAAAAACGGTCTTTCTCTCAAAGGAATATTCGCAAAACCTATGGCATAGGAATCGCTTTCCTTCTTAAATGTTGCCCTCTGGCTGTACCAGCTTGATACACAGGGAGCAAACCCTCGCTGATATTTTTATCTAAAGAAGGAGACGAGCGAGCGATGAACAAATCCTGCTTACGACACCTGAGTGTCACAGCTTTGCTTTTGATCTGTTTAATGACGGGGCCGCTGGCGGCCACGACGACGCTGGCGCAGAATACCAGCACGACGACCACGCAGAGCAGTCCTGCTCAGGGCGGCAACAGTGCGCAGACGACCAGCACGCGGCAGACGACCTCTACGACGACCACGCAAACTGTTCCGACGCAGACCACACAGACAACGACCGTCGACCCGCTCTGGATCGCCGCAGGTGTGATCGGCCTGCTGGCGCTGCTGGCAATCGTACTGCTGGCGATGCGCGGGCGCTCCAGCGACAGAACAGCCACAGTGCGCGAAAGCACAACCGTGATAAAGAAAGATTAGACAGGCAAGAAGTAATCAGTTTTCAGTCTTCAGTTTTCAGACAAAGCATTGTTTTAGCTGATTATTGACTGCTGATTACTTTTTCGCCGTGATGATGACGTTCCAGCCGATCCGGCGGCGCAGGCGGCGAAAGAGGGCTTCGGGGATGATGTGTCGAAAGAGACTCAGTTCCTGACGGATCATCTGCTCGACCTCGACTTTGACCTGGCTAAAGCGCGCAAAGAGCGCTTTAGCTTCGCGTCTGCTGTAGACCTTCACGAGCGGGCGTCCATTGTGCTCTGAGTATTCGACATAGCGGCTCATGATCTCTTCAGGCGAAGAGCCGCGCAGGATTTCGCCGCGCAACAATCCTCTGTGAAGAATCATCTCGCCCCAGTAATTGAGCGAGTGGCGATGATAGAGCATGACTTTGGCTGTGCCGCCGACTTTGAGCACACGATGCACTTCCGTGACGGCGCGCTCTGTGTCCGGCGTGTGGTGCAGCACGCCGTTGGAATAGACGACATCGAAACTTTCATCACTAAAGGGGAGACGCTCTCCGTCGGCGAGCATAAAGTCTCCGGCCATATCGTAGAGAGCGAAGCGATGGCGCGTAATCTGGATTGAGCGCGGAGTCAGATCGATGCCCGTGCAGCGTGCGCCGCCGCGCGCAAACTGCAAAAGGTCTGTGCCCATCCCGCATCCTATCTCCAATAATCGCGCACCACGGAAGCGGTCGAATCCCATAAGGCCAGGCATCCACGGCGCATACTCTTCGTAGCGATGGCGCTCGACCTCTTCAAAAAACTCGCGCGTGCCAAGCTCCCGCTCGCCCGCGTAGGTCGCGCCGCAGGGGTCTTCACTCCACTGCTCGCGCGCACGCTGCTTATCTTCTTCGAGGTGCGACTCCGCAGACGATTTTGTTTCAACCGTATCTTTCACTTCTCTCTAATCTCTATTCCTTATTTTCCTGCTGCCACTTCCGGTAAGCCTCCAGGACTCGCTCAGCATTGTGGGCCCATGTGTGGCGTTTAGTTGCCGCACTTCTCGCCGCCGCGCCCAGACTTTCGCGAAGCTCGCGAGAGCGCGCCAATCGCAGGATGCTTTGAGCGAGCGCCTGCGCGTCACCGGGCTCGACGAGCAGCGCAGTCCGTTCGTCTTCGAGTACCTCTGCGATCTGGCCCAGACGGCTCGCGACTATTGGTTTGCCCATCGCCATATACTCGAAGAGCTTTGTCGGCGAGCCGAAGAACTCGCTCCCGTCTTCCAGCGGAACGTGCGGCGAGGCGAGTATGTCGCACGCATCAAGCAGCGCCGGAACTCTCTCATGCTCGACCACGCCCGTAAAGATCGCGCGCTCTTGAAATCCTGCTTCACGGATTATCTGCTCCGCTTCGTCGCGCAGCGAGCCCGCGCCGACCAGCAGGAAACGTATGCGCGCATCCTGAGGCAGAAGCGCAATCGCGCGGGCCAGCACCAGCACGCCGTGCCAGGGGCCAAACGTTCCGACGAAGCCGACGAGCGTTTCATCCGAATCAATACCGAGCCGCATGCGTTCGCTTGCGCCGCCGACACCGGGCCTGAACTTTTCCACATCGACGCCGTTCGGGTTGACGACGATTCTGTCGGCCTCTACGCCTGCACTGAGCAGGTTGCGTCGCTCGACCTCCGAGACGACGAAGATTCGCGCGGCGGCTCTCAGGTTCAAGCGCTCGAAACGCGCGAGCAGGCCGAGCATACCAACACGATCCCAGTATCGTCCAACCCAGACCTCAGAGCCGTTGTATTCGAGAAAGAGCGGTCGTCCCACTTTTAAGCTCGCGCTGACACCGGCGGACGTGAAACGGCTGTAACGCTGGTAGATAAAAGAGAGCGGACGTGACTGAATCTCAAGGAGCGCGCCGCGCGTGAACACCTCGTCATTGTAGAGATCAAAGGCGGCGCGTATGGAACCGACCGGCTCGGGCTCGATGATCTTCACAGGAACTTTCGTCAAATCGAGTCCCGCGATGTGGTCATTGCTAACGAGTCGCAGCTGCGCGCCCTTCAGGAGCGCAGCATTGATAAATCCGTTGATATGGCTCGAAGCGCCGCCGACCTGCGTTCCAGCGCCCGGCGTGGCGCGCAGGTAAACGATCAAAGCCCCACGTTGTTGCTCCGGCCTTGTCTGCTGCTTTGTCTCTTCCGGTTTCGACTCTTCATCATGCGCTCGCGCTTTTATCATGTGCGTCTTGTGCTGATCGCTCGCAATGATCTCGCGTTCAAGACGGCTCAACCTTCGGCGTGCATTGAGGACGGCGCGTGCGCTGGCAATCGTCTCTTGAGCAAGACGCGCGGGCGCGCTTAAAAGAATCTGCGCGCGCCCCTCTTCGCGCATTGCGCCGTGACTGTCCAGCAGTAGAACTGTGTCTGCTCCGGCCAGCGCGCCGAACAACAGCAGAGAGTTTTGTCCGCGCTGCCACGAAAGTCGCTCCGTCAGCACAATGAAGAGTGTGGGTCGCGTTGCGCGCAGTCTTGCAAGACGCTCGCGCGCGCTTCCCCGTTCAATCTCGCGGCGCGCAAGCTCTTCGATTATGGCTTGCGGGTAACGCTCCCTTAGGCGCGCGCGTGCCTCGCGCACATCGCCACTCAACGCTACCAGCACGATCTTCATAAGCGGTGTACCGCGCAAAAAACGCGCGCCCTCCACAGCCACGTGCGCGCGTTCTCTCTCCAATCAAACTCGTTTCAAAAGCGTGCGGGCGCTCACAGCCGTCAAAAGCTCGCGCGCCTCGCCGCCGCTCAACATTAACGTCTCGGAGATGGTTCGCCTTGTGCGCGCTCTGAAATAGAGAGCGACCAGCGCGAAGATCATCGCGTAGGTCGCAGTGGAAGCGACCGCCGCGCCGCGCGCGCCGTAAGCGGGCACGAGCACAAGGACGAGCGTGATGTTGACGAGCAGCGTCGCGACCCAGAAGAGAGGAATCGCGAGGGGCAGTCCCGTGGCGTTGAAATGCTGTACCAGGACGGATTCCAGTCCTATCAAATAAACGCCCGGAAGGAGTATCAACAACTGTACTTTTACGTCCGCGAACGGCGCACCGTAAAGCAGCGGCAAAAGAAAGCTCGCAGGCACGGCCATTAAACAAACGATGAGCATGACGAACGCCGTGTGCCTTGAGACCAGACAGGTCAAACGACCCGATGCGTCCTCTTCTGCGCTGATGCGCGGAAAAAGCAGCGTCGCAATGACGCCCGGCAAGAGCATCAACATCATCGCGACCTGCGAGGCGACAGCATAAACGCCCGCTTCGGCAGCGCCGCGAAAATGGTTGACGACCAGCAGGTCTGCGCGAAAGATCAGCATGGCCGCCAGCAGAGAGACGTGAAACTTCAATCCGTAACGCAACATCTCTCTGAAGAGCCGCAGGCTTGGGCGTGCAAGAGAGGAGCGCCCCTCTTCTCGACCGAGTATCTGCCGACCGATCAACCAGACGATCATCATACTAACCAGAATGCTCGCCGCAGTATTCAAGGAGACGAGCGTCCACAGTCCTCTGCTCAAGATCAGAAGCGCAAAGATCGCGTTGACGAGCACGAACGCCTGGCTGGCGAGGTCTAAGAGATTGAAACGATCAACGCGCCCGACGGCCAGAAAGATGTTGAGGCCGAGCAGCATAATCAACTGGAACGGAACGGAGACGGCGGCAATCATTACCAGTCGCGGCGAGATCGAATTAAAGAGTGAGGGCTGCCACCACGCCAGTGCCGTGAGCATAGCGGCGAGCACGCCGCCCGCGAAGAGAGCGAAGACGAGCGAATTGAGCGCGACGGCTGCGAGGCGCGTCTGGTCTCTGGAAATAAAATATGTGTTGGCCGAAGGAAGCCCTGCGCTGCCAAGCTGCGCGACCGTCCCGACCATCACGTTCAGGACGGCGAGCGCGCCTAAGCCCTCTGCTCCGAGCCAGCGCGCGACGATGACACCGGCGACGACGCTATTGACGGTCATCGCCATACGCGCCAGAAGCGTCCACGCCACGTGTATGGAGAAGCGCCGCCGAAGGGATTCTTCGCGCGGCAGCTCTGTTCCTGAAGGTTCGCCCGGCGTCTCTTTCATTCAAGGCTCAATTGCAGAAACGTTGCCCAAAGCAAGTTTCATCCGGTCTTTAATCTTTACTCCGGCTCGATCCAGCGTTCATACCAGAGGCTCAGGTTGAGTAAGCACCAGAGATGAAAGCTCCAGTCGTGCGCGCCGCGCCGGTGCTCATCCAACATGCGTTCGATATATGCGTAATCGAAGAAGTCTCGACGGCGCATACGCGAATTGAGCAGATGCTTATCAAACCATTGGCCCAGGCCGTTGCGAAACCAGGCGCTGATCGGCGCTCCGAATCCGCGCTTCGGACTGTAGAGCAGATCGCGCGGCAGTATGTCTTCGAGCGCACGCTTCAAGATATGCTTGCCGACGTTGCCTTCGACCTTTAAAGAGCGCGGCACGCCCATCGCATATTCAACCAGATGATGATCCAGAAAGGGCACGCGCGCTTCTATGGAAGTCGCCATCGTGATCTTGTCCACACGCATCAAAAGCAGCTCGGGCAGCCGCAGCTTTAATTCCAGATATGTCATGCGCGCCAGAAAATCCGAATCGGGGCGCTCCTGCTCTATATGATTCAGATAGGGGCTCACGGCTTCGAGCGAAGACCGACCGCTCCACTCTGTGCACATCCTTTTGGAAAGCACACGCGGCTTCGACATTTCGTTATAGACGATTGCCCCGCCCCAGAAGAGCGGCTCGTCCGCGCCCAGACGACGCAAGAACTCCAAGGCCGTCTGCATCCTTCCGGTTCTGCTGAGCGCAGGCAGGGCTACAAAGCTCGCGGCGCGACGCAAAGGCGGCGGGACGCGTTCTGCGTGCTGCCAGAAACGCTCGTAGATGCGCAGGTGGCGCACGTAATTTGAATAGCCGCTGAAGATTTCATCCGCGCCCTCGCCGACCTGCACGACGATCGTGCCATTATCCCTCGCCAGTTTCGAGACGTAATAGAGCGGCACGCAGACCGGATCGGCGATGGGCTCGTCCTGATGAAACACGAGGCCGGGCAGAAACTCCTGCAACTCCTCTTCACCGATCATCACTTCATGATGATCGGTGCCAAAGTCGCGCGCGATGCGACGCGCGGAGTCCAGCTCGTTGAACTCTTCCTGATCGCGAAAGCCGACCGTGAAGGTCTGTACGGGACGCGACATCTGCTCTGCCATCAAGGCGACGTTGGCGGAAGAATCCACGCCGCCGGACAAAAAGACGCCGAACGGCACGTCCGACATCATGCGCTTGGAGATAGAGGCGCGGAGCAGGCGCAGGATTTCTGCCTTGTGCTCTTCGTCGCTAAGGTTCGTATTTTGGTTTTCGGGAGGGAGCGCGTCCCAATACTGCCGTATATTTAGCTGACCGTCACGCGTCAGCGTGAGCATGTGTCCGGCAGGAAGTTTCTGTATATCGCGAAAGAGCGTGCGCGGCGCAGGAGTGGTCAGGAATGTCAAATAGTGATAGAGCGATTCTTCATCAACTTCGGGTGTGACCGACGGGTGTTGCAGAATGGCTTTGATCTCTGAAGCGAAGATAAAGCGGCCATCGCGTTGATAGAAGTAGAGCGGCTTGACGCCTATGCGGTCGCGTACCAGGGTCAGTCGCTCTTCCGCTTCATCCCACAACGCAATCGCATAATCGCCCTCGATGTCATTGACGAAATCCAGCCCGCGCTCTTCGTAAAGATGCAGGATGGTCTCTGAATCCGTGCGCGAAGCATAGGTATGGCCGCGCTCCAAAAGTTTTTCGCGCAAGGCGGCGTGATTATAAATCTCGCCGTTAAAGACCAGCCACACGCGCCTTGTGCAACCGTGCATCGGCTGATGTCCGGCTTCAGAGAGGTCTATGATCGAGAGGCGGCGAAAGCCAAGGCCGCCGCGCCCCTCGTCGAAGAGAAGTTCGCCCGCATCGTCCGGCCCGCGATGCGTCATCTGGTCGCGCATCCGCTCGATAAGCGCTACATCAACACGCTCGCTCGCAGCAGCAGCAGTTGCACCGTACTCCCAAACTCCGCAGATTCCGCACATCAGCAGCCCTTAGCCTTTACCCTGTTCATCAAACACGTCCTGTCCCTTTACACACTTTCGCCTGCGTTCACTTCGACAGCTTGCATGCTCGCTCCGGCCATTTCCAAACGCGCCCTTTCATCTTCGCCGTTGCAAACCGGCACGATCAACCAGCGAAAGATCAGGGGTGCGCGTGCGCGCAGAGTCCAGCAAGCGGAGAGCGTCTCGTGCTTCTCGCCGTAATCGCGCGAGGCGAAGCATTCTTCAAGCTCGGCAGAGTCCAGAGCATCGATGGGGACGAGCATGAGAAGCGCGCCCGTCATCTTATCGCAGGCACGCACGATTTTGTCAGCAATGATGCTCACCTCAAGATTTTCTGCGAAGTGACAGCGCACGCGAAAGGTGTGCTCGCCCTCTCCCATCAGCGCATCACAAATCGTCCAGTACCCTGCGCGCTTATCGAAATCGACCGAGCGGCGATGCGTGATCGGCTCATGAAGTCGCGCATAGCCGTCATGCTCTGCAACGATGCGGTCATGTTCCTTTGTTACTTCCCAAGCGAGGACGCGCGGGTGCGCCTCGTCGCCCATCACAAAAGGCATCTGCTCGTCCGTAGAGTTTTGCTCCGCGCCGTCCACCTCGACCGTCGAGTGATAGCGAGTCGAACGAAAACGCGCGCGCTCCTTTAAGTCCGACGTGTAAACGTAAGTGCCCGGATCGATGATAAAGCTGCGACCGCAGGCAGAAACTTCCAGCGAGAGCGCATCGTTGTGCCCGTGCGAGCCGCGCCCACCCAGGCCGTTGCCGCTCGCGTTAAAGAGCATGTAGAGCTCGCCTTCGCGCATCAGGTACGTCCCGGCCTCTGTGAACGCTTGGGAGGACGCGCCCTCACGCAGAGGCCGCAAGTTTTCATAAACTCGAAGCCCCTGCTCGCCCAGAATCCACAGCAGCTCTTCCGGTACGGGCAATCGTTGATCCTTAAAACGCGGCTCGTCGAAAACCGCAGCGCCGAGGAGGAGCACGTAAGCATGATCGTCCGCGCTTCGCGATCTAATGGCGAGCACCTGTCCACTGTCGGTGTCGCCGACGAGCGGCGCGCGTCCACAGGGACGCAGGTAGCCGCTCACGTACTCCAGCATCGCGCGCAAACGTTGCCAGTACCTGTCCTCGATCTCGATCTGATTCGCGCGACACAGAATAAACGAATAGAGAAACAACTCCAGCACGAAACGATGATAGCCCGTCGAAGCCTCACAGTCCGCACCATCGGCCAGCACCTGCTTGTCCATCTCGCTGAGCATCTCTTTCAAGGCCCAGTCGCGCCACTGTCGCGCGTTAGCCAGCTCCGGCAGCATCAGCCCTATACAGAAGAGGCCGACCACGTCCGAGAGATAATGATTGCTCGTCGAGATGTATGAAAATTCCAGATTGCGACGAATGTGCGCGCCGTGCTGGTCAAGCAGAGTGAGAAGCAAAGCGAGTCGCTCTTCATCCAGATGCGCAGAGGAGAGAAAAAGCTCGAAGGCTGTGAGCAGGCTCATAGCGCGCAGCGCCACTTCCATCGCGCAGGCCCAGTTGGGCCCAAGGCCCAGAGGATTCTGCACGCGCCAGCTTTCGCACTGCGCGAAGAACTCTGCGGCAAGGCGCTCGTCGCCGCTTAAGCGAAAGGCGCGCCCCATCTTGATAAAGTGCGAGAGGCGATTGAGTTCCCACAGCACCCGCGCATCAGAGCCATCCTGACGGGCCAGGGTTAAGCTTGCGTGATAAGCAAGCGGCCACCGCGAGCCCGAGAGCGGATCACGCAGCCAGTCGATTTTTTCCTTGCCGAACTCTTTTTCGCCATAGCCCAACAGTCGCCAGCGATGCTCCTTGGCCATCGTCGCCGCAAGGGCAAGCAACTCTCTTGTCTCTTCGGGGAAAAGCTCGCGCTGAAGACGTGCGGTCACGTCAATGTTAGAGGCGTCCAGCCCTGGAAAGAATTTGGGGACGGTGCGGCGACGAAAATGCGCGAGCAGCTCTGACGTGGAAAGGCGCGCAAACTGCGGGCTGAGCCTTGCCGGCGATTTATCCAGTTGATCCAACTCTGCGCGCTCGCGCCTGCGCCGCAGAGACACAGTCCCGCGCCTCAACGTCTCAAGCGCAATAGTGCGCGCGTCCACTTCTCCACGCAATGCACGACGGATTTTAGGGATGAGGGATGAGGGATGAGGGATGAAAGAGGACTCTTTCTTTTCTTCATCCCTCATCCCTCATCCCTCATCCCTTCGGAATCCCTCATCCCTTCTAATAGTGCTTCCAGAATACGCGGGGCTGTGTGGCCGTCCCAGAGCGGGGGCACGCGCTTCTTTTTCGTCTCGCGCGGACTGTCGAGCGCGTTGAAAGCCGCCTCTGTGATCTTAGCTGTGTTCGTGCCGACGATCTGGTTCGTGCCCAGTTCGATGGTGATGGGGCGCTCTGTATTTTCGCGCAGCGTCAGACAGGGAATGGAAAGCGCAGTTGTCTCTTCCTGTATGCCGCCCGAATCGGTGAGCACAAGGCGCGCGCCGCTGTAGAGGCGCAGGAAATCCAGATAGCCCAGAGGATCGACCAGGCGCAGATTTTTAAGACGCTCAATACGCTCTGTAAAGTTGAACTCTTTAATGCGTGCGCGCGTGCGCGGGTGAACGGGAAAGATGATGGGCAGGCGCTCTGCTATTTGTTCGAGCGCGTCGAGGATGCGGGAGAAGGCGTCGCGCTCGTCCACGTTCGAGGGGCGATGAAGCGTGAGCGTGGCGTAATCCTTATCCTCTACCTGTAATTCTTCGCGCACGGTCGAAAGCTTTGCGCGCTCCAGTTGGCTAAAGAGCGAATCGATCATCACGTTGCCGACAAAGCGTATGCGCTCCCGTGGTATGCCTTCGGCCAGAAGGTTCGCGTCGGCATCTTCTGACGGTGTCAGCAGGAGGTCTGCGAGCTGGTCTGTCAGGAGTCTGTTGATCTCTTCGGGCATGGTGCGGTCGCGGCTGCGCAGGCCCGCTTCGACATGCGCCACACGCACACCCAATTTGGAGCACACCAGGGCGCAGGCCAGCGTCGAATTAACATCGCCGACGACGACGACCCAGTCGGGGCGCTCGCTTAAAACCACAGGCTCGAACGACTGCATGACGGCGGCGGTTTGCGCGGCATGAGAGCCTGAGCCCACGCCCAGATAAACGTCCGGCGCTGGCAATCCTAAGTCGCGAAAGAAAGCGTCTGACATTCCTTCGTCGTAATGCTGGCCCGTATGCAGCAGAAGCGGCATGAACTCGCCTTCACGCCGCTTCATCGCTTCCACAATGGGCGCGACCTTCATAAAGTTGGGACGCGCGCCCACTACGTTTAGAACTTTAAGCATGTAAGCAGTTTTCAGTTTTCAGTTTTTTAGTTTTCAGTCACAAGCATTTAGCTGAAAACTAAAAACCGGAAACTTATAATCGAATGACGCGCGCCAGGCTGGCGCGGCGCATGTCGCCGTTCAAGGCGTTTCGCGTATCTACTATGAGCGTGGTCAAAGCCGTGACGCGCGAGTAATCGATCCCGCTGTGATCTGTAACGATCACGACGCAGTCGGCGGCCTTTAACTCTTCGTCGGTCAACTCAACGCTGGAGAGCGCTTCGCCGCCGCCCTCCGTATGCGCATCATCAAAGCGCACCTCTTCGACGAAGGGGTCATGGTAACGCACGTCCGCGCCCTTCGCGCGCAGGCGATCTATGATAGAGAGCGCTGGGCTCTCCCTCACGTCGTTGATGTCCTTTTTATAAGCGACTCCAAGCAGCAGCACGCGCGCTCCCTTCAAACTTTTGCGCTCGTCGTTGAGGCCGTCGACCACCAGCGTCACAACATGCTCCGGCATACGCGAGTTGACCTCTTCGGCCAATCCTATAAAGCGCGAGTCGAACCCGTGCTGGCGCGCCTTCCATGAAAGATAATGCGGGTCGAGCGGAATGCAGTTGTGCACGTAAATGCCATAAGAAGTGGCGAAGGTGTGCGTTCCGTCAACCTCTATTGAGTAAACCTCTCTGTGCTTTCCGTCCTGTTCGATCTCGATTGATTTAACCGGCACGGTGGTCAGATTCCCGGCCTGCTTAAAAGTCTTACTGGCAGGAGAGCGCCGGTTTGCCCCAAAGTAAGTTTCAAGTTTCGCCCCTTTGTCCCCAAACCAGTGGCGCATACGCAGTAACTGTTCGCGCCCTTTCATGTGCAGGTGCGGCTTGCTGCGCTTGAAGGTTGGAGTGAAGCCCAAACCTTGCAGGAGATAAACGACCTGCTGAAAAAGTTGCGGGCTGCTGCTGAAATAACCGACCTCTGCGGTCGCGTTCCGGTGCGTGTATGTTCTGCCGTTTTTACGGTACGTTTGCGAGCCTGTCTTAACATAAACATCGCCGTCGCCGCGCAGCAATCCCTTCAGCAATTCGCCACGATGCAGCACCGAGGCGCTCATCAATACGTCCGGGATGCGCATCTCCGTCGAACATCGCCCACATTGAAGCGCATCGGTTAAGAGCCAGCCGAAAAGGGACGACGCCACGCGAATATGCGTAACCTGATCTACGCGCGAATCGTGCAGCGACGTTTTCACGCCAAGCTCTGTGGCAAGCAACGAGCACGTATCATTGATGAACTCGATTTCCTTACGATGAAAGCTGAAGCGCACGCGCTCACGTCCGCGCTCAAGTGTAGTGCAACCTTCGGCAAGGTAGTAGCCGAGCAATCGTGCGAAGCCGGGCGTGAGATGTAAGACGGCGGGAAACGTGGTTGCGCTCGGGCCGCGTCCCGTGTGCAAGCGCAGCGACGCATGCGCGAGTTTCAACTCACCCGCTTGTTCCAGAGCCAGATAATCTGCGAGCGGGATGTAGTCCTGCCGGATAAACTCCTGCAAGGCCGTCGCTCCGATCCTCTTTCTGAGCGTTGAACGGTGGGTTTTCCATGTGTCGTCCGTGATCCGAACGCGAATTTTGGCCACAAGCTCAGGCGGCAAGAGCGGCAACAAATCGATCACGGGGCTTTCTATATCATCTACTGAACCGCCCATGACGGGAGGCGGCAAGCGATGAATGGGCAAACGGTCGCCGACCGATAAATCTCCGGCAAAGACCTGACGAACATTGCCC
>Ga0190273_10000662_pt1 | contig 12561 bp, 11 predicted proteins | sample Popmic504IS_FD_134513 | JGI IMG/M metagenome (GOLD analysis project Ga0190273, IMG submission 134513) | Populus adjacent soil microbial communities from riparian zone of Shoshone River, Wyoming, USA - 504 IS | ecosystem: Environmental > Terrestrial > Soil > Riparian zone > Trees stand | place...
CGACCGCACCGTCGTCTTCCTCGACTGCGGCAACATCGACCGGGTGCCGGTCGAGTGGCTGACCGGCGGCGGCAACGAGATCATCAACATCGACCACCACCACGACAACACCCGCTTCGGCGACGTCAACCTGGTCGAGGTCGCAGCTTCCTGCACCGCGGAGATCGTCTACGACCTGGCGCTGCTGCTGGGGGCGAAGATCACGCCCGAGATCGCCTCCGCGCTCTACGTCGGCCTGATCACCGACACCGGCAAGTTCATGTACGAGAACACCAACGCCCACACCCACCGGGTGGCGGCGGACCTGATCGACGCGGGCGTCGACGTCGACGACACCTACCGGCGGCTCTACGAGCACGTCCCGATCGAGAAGCTGCGCCTGGTCTCCCGCGCCCTCGACGGGATCTCGACCTTCTGCGACGGCAAGCTCGTCGTCAGCTACATCACGATGGCCGACTACGAGGCGACCGGTGCCGCCGAGGAGATGACCGAGGGCCTGATCGACAACCTGCGCTCGATCGAGGGAGTCAAAGTCGCCGCCGTGATCCGCGACCTCGGCGATCGCGGCCGCTCCGCCCGCAAGGTCAGCCTGCGCTCCAGCGCCGGCGACGTCGACGTCTCGGCGATCGCGCGACTGAACGGAGGCGGCGGCCACAAGCGCGCGGCCGGCTTCTCGACCGATCTCGAGTTCGATCAGCTGGTCGAGTTCCTGGCAGGCGAGGTCTCCGCCCAGCTCCCCGCTTGAGCATGACGGCTGAGTCCGGTTCCGTACTGCTCTTCGACAAGCCGGCGGGGGTCACCTCGCACGACGTCGTCGCCCGGGTGCGGCGGGAGCGCGGGGTCAAAGCCGGGCACGCCGGCACCCTCGACCCCTTCGCCACCGGCCTGCTGCTGATCCTGCTCGGGCGAGCGACCCGCCTGCAGCGCTTTCTGGTCGGGCTGCCGAAGACCTACCTGGCGACCGCGCGGCTCGGCTGGCGCTCCTCCACCGGCGATCCCGACGGCGAGCAGACCGAGACGGGACAGGTGCCCGAGCAGCTGGAGCTGCCGACCGGCACGGTCCGCCAGCGGGTCCCGATGACCTCGGCCGTCCGGGTGGGAGGGGAGAGGCTCTACAAGAAGGCCCACCGCGGCGAGGTCGTGGAGACGCCGGAGCGCGACGTCCAGGTGTACAGAGCCGAGCTCCTCGCCAGCGACGCCGGGCGCGCCCACTACGAGATCGAGTGCTCGGCGGGGACCTACATCAGGACGCTGGTCGAGACGCTGGACGACGCCTACTGCGAGGAGTTGCGGCGGACCGCGATCGGGCCCTTCCGGGTCGAAGACGCGGGAGAGGAGGTTCCAGCCGCCGAAGTGGCCGAGCTGGTGCCTGCCGTGGCGGAGGCGCTGCGGTGAGCATGAAGGTCACCTCCCTCCCCGACGCCGAGTCGCGGCCGCGCAACGTCGCCATCGGCACCTTCGACGGCGTCCACCTCGGCCACCAGGCCGTGATCGAGGGGGCCGACACCGTCCTCACCTTCGACCCGCATCCGCTCGAAGTACTGCACCCGGCGGCGACGCCGAAGCTGATCATGCCCTTCAACGTCAAGCGCGACGTGATCGAAGGCATTGGCGTCCAAGAGCTCGTCGTCATCCCCTTCGACCAGGACTTCGCCCACCGCAGCGCCGAGGACTTCATCGAGCACGTGCTGCTGGAGAAGCTCGACGCCAAGCAGGTCTCGGTCGGCGAGAACTTCCGCTTCGGGGCCAAGGCGAAAGGTGATCCGGCGATGCTGGAAGCGCGCTCCGAGTTCCAGACGCGGGTCGTGCCGCTGGTCGAAGTCGACGGCGAAACCGTCTCCTCGACCCGGATCAGGGCTCTGGTCGCCGCCGGCGACATGGATGCCGCCCGTCGTTGCCTCGGGGCACCGTTCATGGTCGAGGGTGAAGTCGTGACGGGGGACCAGCGCGGCCGCGAGCTTGGTTTCCCGACCGCCAACATCGTCCCCGACGACCGCCTCGTGATCCCCGGCCACGGCGTCTACGCCGCCTTCGCCGACGGCGTTCCCGCCGCCGTCAACGTCGGCGTCCGCCCGACCTTCGAGAGCGGGAGGGGAGTCCTGATCGAGACCTACCTGATCGACCGCGAAGAGGACCTCTACGGCAGGACCCTGCGCGTCGCCTTCGTCGAGCGGCTGCGCGGCGAGCGCAACTACCCCGACGTCCAGGAGTTGATCGATCAGATGCAGCAGGACGTAGAGGACGCAAAGCGGGTATGCGCCGGCTTCACCTCGCCCTAGCAGCGGCGCTGATCGCCCTGTTCGTGCCGGCCGCCGCGGCCGGCGGCGCGACCGTCAGAGAAGGCCCGCCGGTCGTCGGCCAGGTGAGCGAATACGAGCTCGGCGCCGGGACCAGGCCGCAGGCCCTCGTCGCCGGGCCTGACGGCAACCTCTGGTTCGCCGGCATCCGCAACGTCTCCGGCGGCTTCACCGACGTTCTCGGCAAGGTGACCCCGAAGGGGGAGGTCACCGAATTCGAGCTGGGAACGCACAGCGCCAACCTCGGCCTCAGCGACATCGTGGTCGGCGCCGACGGCGCCCTCTGGTTCGCCGAGGGCGGCAGGAGCAAAGTCGGCCGGATCACGACCGCGGGGCAGATCACCGAGTTCGAACTGCCGGCAGGGGCGGGAAGCGCGACGGCGATCGTCGCCGGACCGGATGGCGCCCTCTGGTTCACCGAGTCGGGAGCTCCGCGGATCGGCAGGATCGCTACGGACGGGGCTGTGGCCGAGTTCCCGCTGGCCGGGGCGCGCGACTTCTGGGGAGGTGGGGTCGCCGCCGGATCCGACGGCGCGCTTTGGACGACCCTGCCGGGCGCCGGAGCGATCGCCCGGATCGCCACCGATGGCTCCGAGACCGACTTCCGGCTGCCCGAAGAGGCTCCGGCCGGCTACCCGAACGACATCGTCCTCGGTCCCGACGGCGCGCTCTGGTTCGGCAAGTCGCAATCGGCGACCCTCGGCCGCATCGGCACGAGCGGAGAAATCACCCAGCTCGCACTGCCCGAGGGGCAGACGGTCTCCGCCCTGGCCAGCGGCCCCTTCGACGACCTCTGGTACGCGATCGGCGGCGGGCGCATCGGCTGGGTCATCCCCGGCGTCGCGCAGGGAACGACCGCCTGCATCAACCAGTGTTCCTCTCCGGTCACCGACCTCGCCGAAGGCCCGGAAGGGAAGCTCTGGTTCGTCGCCGGGGTCGGTGGCACGAGCCTCTACAGCGCGCCGGGGACGATCGGCACCTACGCGCCGCCGCCGCTCGAAGTCCGGGTTGTCGGCGATGGCGGCGTCCGCGGCAACAGCGTCTACGTGCCGCTGTCCTGCCGCTGGACCCCAGCCGGAAAGAGCTGCAAGGGCAACCTGCGCCTGGCGGGAGGCGGGCAGGTTCTTCGCAAGCGCCTGAGCCTGAGCCTCGGCGCCGAGAGGCGGGTGGCCTTACGTCTGCCGCGCGAGTTGACCAGCCGGCTCGCCGAGCGCGGGCGGCTCGCCCTCAAGGCGACCACGACCGTCGCCGATGGCCGTCCGGATACCGACCGGATCGTGCTGCGCCGGCGCTGAGCCTCTGTGCTAGCTTCCAGCAGCCGTCGCACCTCTGTGTGCGACGTTTCTACGAGATGAGCCTGACCAAAGAGAAAAAGAGCGAGCTGATCGGCAAATACGGCCGCGGCGACAAAGACACCGGCTCGGCCGAGGTCCAGATCGCCCTGATGACCGAGCGGATCAACGAACTCACCGAGCACCTGCGCTCCCACGCCAAAGACCACCACTCGCGGCGCGGGCTGCTGATGCTGGTCGGCAAGCGGCGGCGGATGCTGCGCTACCTCGAAAGCTCAGACCTCGAGCGCTACCGCTCCCTGGTCAAAGAGCTCGGCCTGCGGCGATGATCGCCGTCGGGGATCAAGCCCCCGACTTCAGTCTCCGCGACCAGGACGGGGAGAAGGTCTCTCTCTCGGATTACCGCGGCCGCAAAGTGATGCTGGTCTTCTACCCGGGCGATTTCAGCCCCGTCTGCGGCGACCAGCTCTCGATCTACCAAGAGGTGAAGCCGGAGATCGCCGAGAAGGGGGTCGAGCTGGTCGGGATCAGCGTCGACAGCTTCTTCGCCCACAAGGCCTTCCAGGAGAAGCTGGGGATCGACACGACCCTGCTCTCGGACTTCGAGCCGAAGGGAGAGGTCGCCCGCGCCTACGGCTCCTACCTCGACGCGCCGCTCGGCTTCGCCAACCGGGCGCTGGTTCTCGTCGACGAGGACGGGAAGGTCGCCTGGACCTACGAATCGCCCAACCCGGGCGAGTTCCCCGGCGCCAACGTCATCTTCGACGCGCTGTCCTAGCCGTGAGCGACCTGAGCTCGGCCGCGATCCCGCCGGTCGGGCCGGACGACCACGTCTGCGGCGAGGGGGAGGAGGGGGTCCTCGTCTACGCCGACCTAGCCTGCCCCCTTTGCGCAGCCGACTGGCCGCGACTGCGGGAGCGCGGCGGCCGCTTGGTCTTCCGTCATTTCCCGGTAGCCAGCAAGCACCCGCGCTCGCCGGCCCTGCACGGGGCCGTTGAGGCCGCGGGCCGGCAAGGGCGCTTCTTCGAGATGGTCGACTCGCTCTACGCCGACCGCGGCCGCGTCGACGACCCGCATCTCTGGGAGCGAGCCGAGCGGCTCGGGCTGGATCTGGACCGTTTCGAGGCGGATCGCCGCTCCGCCGAGGTGGAGGCGCGTGTCCGCCGCGACTTTGAATCGGGCATCCGCGCTGGCGTCACCTCTACTCCCGGCATCTTCGGGCTGCCGGGCCTGTACTCTTACCGGTGAAAGAGAACGAGAGTTCTGAAAGCAGATGGCCGCCATCCGGGCGGCCGGAGGTAACAACTAAATGAGCATGTTTGACGTTACCCGCGTCTCGGCGGATATCGGCGATAGCCAGATTTCCTTCGAGACCGGAAAACTCGCGAAGCAGGCGGGTGGCGCTGTCGTCGTCCGCAGCGGCGACACGATGGTCCTTTGCACCGCCACCGTCGGGAACCTTCGCGACGTGGACTTCCTTCCCCTCACCGTCGACGTCGAGGAGCGGATGTACGCCGCGGGCAAGATCCCGGGCTCGTTCTTCCGTCGCGAGGGCAAATCCGGCGAGAAGGCGACGCTGACCGCGCGCATGATCGACCGGCCGATCCGCCCGCTCTTCCCCAAGGGCTGGCACTACGAGACGCAGCTGGTCGCGATGCCGCTGTCGGTCGACCACGAGCACCCCTACGACATCCTCGCGATGAACGGCGCCTCCGCGGCGCTGGCGATCTCGCCGGTCCCGGTCGCCGCCCACGTCGGCGCCGTGCGGATCGGCAAATTGGAGGGCGACTTCGTCGTCAACCCGCCGGAGGAGCGCCAGGAGGAGCTGGAACTCGACCTGATCGTCGCCGGCACCGACGAGGCGATCCTGATGGTCGAGGCCGGCGCCGACGGCGTCACCGAGGCCGAGATCCTCGACGCCCTCGACATCGCCCACGGCGAGATCAAGAAGCTCTGCGCGACGATGGAGGAGCTGCAGCAGAAGGCCGGCAAGGAGAAGATCCAGCACGAGGAGCCGCAGCTGGACAGCGGGCTGCTCGATCAGATCCGCTCCTCCCACGGCCAGGCTCTGGTTGACGCGATTGCCACCGAGGGCAAGCTCGAGCGCTACGAGGCGATCGACAAAGTCAAGGATGAGGTCGTCGGTCACTACGCCGCCGCCCACGAGGACGGCGAGGTCGACGCCGAGCGCGTCGCCGAGGTCAAGGCGGCGATCGACTCGATCGAGAAGGACACGATCCGCAAGGCGATCGCCGTCGAAAAGAAGCGGCCCGACGGTCGCGCACAGGACGAGATCCGGCCGATCGAGTGCGAGGTCGACATCTCCCCGCGCGTGCACGGCTCGGCCCTCTTCACCCGCGGCGAGACCCAGATCCTCTCCAACGTCGCCCTCGGGACGACCCGGATGGACATGCGCCTCGACACGCTCGGGCTGCAGACGACCAAACGGTTCTTCCACCACTACAACTTCCCGCCCTTCTCGGTCGGCGAGGCGGGCTTCATGCGCGGCCCGAAGCGGCGTGACATCGGCCACGGCGCCCTCGCCGAGCGGGCCTTGGAGGCGACGATCCCGGACGAAGAGTCGTTCCCGTACGTGATCCGCGCGGTCTCCGAGACGCTCGAGTCGAACGGGTCCTCCTCGATGGGCTCCGTCTGCGCCTCCTCGATGGCCCTTCAGGCCGCGGGCGTCCCGGTCGCCGCGCCGGTTGCCGGCGTCGCCATGGGCCTGATCAAGGAGGGTGACGACTACATCGTCCTCACCGACATCGCCGGCGTCGAGGATCACCTCGGCGACATGGACTTCAAGGTCGCCGGCACCAAGGACGGGATCACCGCCCTGCAGATGGACATCAAGATCACCGGCGTCACCTTCGACATCCTCCGGGACGCGCTGGACCAGGCCCTCGAGGGCCGCCAGTTCATCCTCGGCAAGATGGCCGAGGCGATCGACGGGCCGCGGGAGAAACTCTCCCAGCACGCGCCGGCAATCGAGTCGATCAAGATCGACCCGGAGAAGATCGGGGCGGTCATCGGCAAAGGCGGGGAAACGATCCGCGCCCTCTGCGAGGAGTTCGAGGCCGAAATCGACGTCGAGGACGACGGCACGGTGCGGATCTACGCGCCGACCGGCGATCTCGTCGAGGGTTGCGTCTCCCGCATCAACTCGATGACCAAGGAGGCTGAAATCGGCGACCGCTACGACTCCGCCAAGGTCGTGAAGACGACCACCTTCGGCGCTTTCGTCGAGCTGGTCAAGGGCACCGACGGCCTGCTTCACATCTCCAACGTGAAGCCCGGCGAGCGGGTGGACTCGGTCGACGACGTCCTCACGGCCGGTGAAGAAATCGACGTCACCGTGGTCGAGGTCGACAAGGAGCGCGGCCGGATCGGGCTTCGCCTCACCGACGACCCCTCGGTCGCGGGCAAATCGCCCGAGGAGCTGGCTTCGGTCGGGTCCGGCGACGGCGGACGGCGCAACGGCGGCGACCGCGGCGGACGCGGCGGCCGTGACCGTGAGCGCGGCGGACGCGGTGGGCGTGAACGCGAGCGTCGCGGCTAGTTGAGCGCCAGGCTCACCACCCTGGACTCGGGTGTCCGGGTCGTGACCGAGGAGGTTCCCTCGGTCCGGTCCGTGGCGCTCGGGCTCTGGGTTCGGACTGGCTCCAGGAACGAGGCCCCGGCGCAGGCCGGGGTCTCGCACTTCCTCGAGCACCTGTTGTTCAAGGGGACGGCGCGCTACTCGGCGATCGAGATCTCCGAGCGCTTCGACGGCCTCGGGGCCTCCATCAACGCCGCCACCGGCAAGGAGACGACGCACCTCCATGCGCGGTTCCTCGACGAGCACACCGACGAGGTCTTCGACCTGCTGGCGGAAATGCTGCTGGCGCCGACCTATCCCGAAATCGACTCCGAGCGCCAGGTCGTGATCGAGGAGATCGCGATGTACGACGACGAGCCGCAGGACCGGGTCCACGACGTCCTCGCCGAGGCCGTCTTCGGCGAGCACCCGCTCGGTCGCCGGGTCCTGGGGGAGGCGGACGTGATCGCTTCGGTTCCGGTGCCGGAGATCGAGGACTACCGCCGGGCGCACTACACGGCGCCGCAGATCGTCGTCGGCGCTGCCGGGCACCTCAAGCATGAGCGCATCGTCGAGCTGGCGCAGCGGCTGGTCCAGCCGCCGGTCGAGGGCGATGGTGCCCTGACCGAGGCCTCGCTCGAGGACCGTTCCCGCCTCTGCTTCCTCGCCAAGGAGACCGAGCAGTACCACATCTGCTTCGGCGCTCCGGGGCTGCGGCGCGACGACCAGCGGCGCTTCCCGCTGGCCGTGCTCGACGCGATCTTCGGCGGCAGCACCTCTTCCCGCCTCTTCCGCGAGGTCCGCGAGAAGCGCGGTCTCGCCTACTCGGTCGGCTCCTACAACGAGCAGTTCACCGACCAGGGAATGGTCGCCACCTACGTCGGCACCCGCGAGGACAACGTCGAGGAGGCCTGCGAGATCATCGGCCGCGAGATGGCGCGGCTGCGCTCGGAGCCGGTCTCCGAAGAGGAGCTGGTGCGGGCGAAGGAGAGCGTCAAGGGGCGCCTCGTCCTGTCCTCGGAGTCGACCGCGGCGCGGATGACCCGGATCTCGCGGGCGACGCTCTTCGGGCTGCCGATCGAAAACCTCGACGAAATGCTGGCCAAGGTCGACGCGATCGCTGTCGACGACCTGACCGCGCTGGCGGCCGAGCTCTACGCGGCCGATCGCCTGAGCGCCGCTTGCGTCGGCGCCAGCGAAGACCGCTTTCGCCAGGCGCTGGCACCCGTAAGCGAGGCTCTCGTAGCCGCATGACCCGCGTTGCCGTCGCCGGCGCCGCCGGGAAAATGGGCGCGACCGTCTGCGAAGCGGTCGAGGAGGCCGAGGGTCTGGAACTGACGGGGCGGGCCGATCCGGCTCTGGGCACCGAGCTCAGCGAGGTGTTGCCGGACGCCGACGTCGTCGTCGACTTCACCATCCCCGACACCGCGCTCGCCAACGTACGCGAGTGCCTGGAGGCTGGCGTCCACACGGTCGTCGGCACCACCGGCTTCGACCTCGCCGCCGCCCGCGCCGCGGCCGAGTCCGCCGGAGCCAACTGCTTCGTCGCCCCCAACTTCGCGATCGGGGCGGTGTTGCTGATGGAGGTCTCGCAGACGATCGCCAGGCACATGCCCGAGTGCGAGCTCGTCGAGCTCCACCACGACAAGAAGCTCGATGCCCCCTCGGGCACCGCCAAGCGAACCCAGGAGCTGATCGACGCCGCCGGCGGCAACGTCCACCAGCCGATCCACTCGGTTCGTCTGCCCGGCCTCGTCGCCCATCAGGAAGTGATCTTCGGCGGGGTGGGGCAGACCCTCTCGATTCGCCATGACTCGATCGACCGGCGCTCCTTCATGCCAGGTGTCGTCCTTGCCTGCCGCAAGGTGGCCGAGCTGCCCGACCGCTTCACGGTCGGCCTCGAGAAGCTCCTCTAGTGCCGAGCCGCTGCTAGACGGGATACCCTGGAACCGATGAAGGAGATCAAGGGCCTGCTCACCGCGATGGCGACCCCGTTCGACGAGAGCGGGGCGGTCGACCATGACGCCGCGCGCCGCCTGGCCTCGCACCTGCTCGAGCACGGCTCCCATGGACTGGTGATCGCCGGCTCTACGGGCGAGTGCCCGACCCTGACCGATCAGGAGGAGATCGAGCTGCTGCGGGCAGTTCGAGCCGAGGTGGGGGACGAGACGCTGATCATCTGCGGCACCGGAACCAACGACACCCGGCACTCGTGCGAGCTGACCAAGATGGCCGCCGAGGCCGGCGCCGACGCTTCTCTGGTCGTCGTCCCCTACTACAACAAGCCCACCGAGGCCGGCATCCGCGCCCACTTCGAGGCCGTCGCGGCGGCCGTTCCCGAGCTGCCGATGGTGATGTACAACATCCCCGCCCGGGTGATCATCAACGCCAGTCCCGAGCTGATCGGCGAGATCGGGCAGATCGACAACATCGTCGCCGTCAAGCAGGCCAACGACGAGGAGCTGGGACCGATCGAGGGCCTGACGGTCCTCGCCGGCAACGACAACACCTTCCTGCGCGTGCTCGAGTTCGGCGGCGGGGGCGGCATCTGCGTCGCCTCGCACATCGTCGGCGACCAGATGCGCGCGATGTGGGAGGCTTCGCAGGCCGGTGACATCGAGCGCGCCCGTCAAATCGATGCCGAGATCACGCCCGCCTACGAGGCCACCTCCGTCACCACCAACCCGATTCCGCTGAAGGCGGCCCTAGCGATGCTGGGGCTTTGCGAGGACCGGCTACGACTTCCCCTGGTATCCGCCGACGAGGAGCAGAGAGCGGCCATCAAGGCCGGTCTCGATGCTGCCGGCGTCGCGCTTGCCAGTTAGACACCAATCTCAAGAGAGTGAGTAACAACTAGTGCCAAGCAAACTTCGAGTGCTGCCCCTGGGCGGCCTCGGCGAGATCGGCAAGAACATGACCGTGATCGAGTACGACGGCCGTATCGTCGTCGTCGACACGGGACTGATGTTCCCGACCGCCGAGATGCACGGGATCGACCTCGTGCTGCCGGATTTCTCATACCTGCGCGAGCGCGCCGACGACATCGAGGCGATCGTCCTCACCCACGGTCACGAGGACCATGTCGGGGCGCTGCCCTACGTCCTCAAAGAGATCGGGATGCCGCCGAAGATCTACGGCGGCCTGCTGACGATCGGCATGGTCCGCTCCAAGCTCGACGAGCACAAGCTCGGCGAGAGCGCCCCGCTGCAGGAGCTGCCGCCGGGGGAGAAGGTGCGCTGCGGGCCTTTCGAGCTCGAGCTGATCCACCTCGCCCACTCGATCCCCGACATGCGGGCGGTGCTGCTGAAGACCGAGGCGGGCTCGGTCCTGATGACCGGCGACTACAAGTTCGACCAGACCCCGGTCGACGGCCGGCCCGCGGACGTCTCACGACTTGCCGAGCTCGGCAAGGAAGGGCTGCTGCTGCTCTGCGGGGACTCGACCAACGCCGACCGCCCTGGCGTCGCGCCTTCGGAGTCGGCGGTCGGCCCGGCGCTGCTGCAGCAGTTCTCCCGTTGCAAGGGCCGGATCATCGTCACCTCCTTCGCCTCCAACATCCACCGCGTCCAGCAGGTGATCGACGCGGCTGCCCGGCTCGACCGCAAAGTCGCGCTGGTCGGCCGTTCGATGCGCAAGAACTTCAACATCGCCTCCAACCTCGGCATCGCCAACGCGCCCCAGGGGATCTTCATCCAGCCCCGTGAGATCGAGGACTTCCCCGACGAGAAGGTGGTCATCATCTCGACCGGCAGCCAGGGCGAGCCGCTCTCGGCGCTGCGACGGATGGCCAACAACGACCACCGCGACGTGCAGCTGCACTCCGGCGACACCGTCGTCTTCTCGGCGACCCCGGTCCCCGGCAACGAGCGGGCGGTAAACGAGACGATCGACCGCATCTACGAGATCGGCGCCACGGTGATCACCGCCAAGGATGCGCCGATCCACGCCTCCGGCCATGGCTGGCAGGAGGAGATCAAGCTGATGCTGAACCTGACCAAGCCGCGCTACGTGATGCCGGTCCACGGCGATTACAAGCGGCTCCGCCTCCACGCCGAACTCGCCGAAGCGGTCGGGATCGAGGGCGAGCGCATCTTCCAGGGCCGCAACGGCCTGCCGTTGGAGGTCGACGGCAACGGAGCCAGCTTCGGCGAGGACATCCATGCCGGCGTCATTTACGTTGACGGCGTCAACATCGGCGAGCCCGACGACGCCGCCCTGCGCGACCGCCGCGCGATCTCCGCCGACGGCATCTTCATCATCGTCGCGACGATCTCCAGCGACGACGGCACCATCGTCGCCGACCCCGAGGTGATCTTCCGCGGCGTCGCCTTCCTCGACGAGGCCGACGCCCTGGTCGAAGACCTCAAGGACCTGGTCGAAGACCAGCTGGACGACGCCGCCAAGGCCGGCCACCGCGAGCCCCACCTGGTCGAGGAGGATCTCCACGAGGCGATCGGCAAGCTCGTCTGGCAGCGCCTCCGCCGCCGGCCGATGGTTCTGCCGGTCGTGATCGAGGTCTAGGGGCCCGAAGGTGGTGCCGTAGGGAGGGGTGGGTGTCCCTCTCGAGACCTGGGTTGCTGGCCTCTAACTGGGCTTCTCTCGCCAAGTGGTCTGTGCCAGCAACAGGACGCCGGCCCCGAGAGGGACACCCACCCCTCCTGGCGACAGTCTCTGGCAGACGTTGAAGGGCGGATAGCTGTCTGCATAAGAAAGCTGCCGTGCCTTCGGCGTCCTGCAGCTGCGTGTCGTGCCCTGTACAGGCAGGCAACAAAAAGCCCGCCGAGGCGATTTCTGGGGAGAAACCTCGGCGGGCCAGTGTGTCTCGTCCGCGAAGAAAAGTAGACGTGAGGTCTAAAGCGCCTCTAAAGGTTTTGCCGCTGGTCTCGACTGCTCGGCGAGGGGGATGCGGGCGACGAAGAGGGCGCCGCCGGTTTTCGATTCGCGGGCCTCGACGCTGCCGCCGTGCGACTCGGCGACGGCGTTGACGATCGCCAGTCCGAGGCCGGTGCCGGTGCCGCGGGCGGTGTCGGCGGGGCCGGTGCCGCGGACGAAACGGTCGAAGACCTGGTTCCGCATCGCCTCCGGAATCCCAGGGCCGTCGTCGCCAACCTCGACGACCGCGTCTCCCTCGTCCTCGCGGAGCCGCAGCTCCACGCGGGAGCCGCGGGGGGTATGGCGGATCGCGTTGTCGAGCAGGTTGAGGACCATCCGGTGCAGCTCGTCGCGGCTGCCCTCGACCCGCAGCGGCTTCTCGTTGTCGAGGATCAGCTCACGGTCGCCCATCAGCGGCGCCACCTCGGCGGCGGCGTCGCCGGCGACTTCGGCCAGATCGACGCGGCGGTGCGCCGGCAGCCGGCCGGCGTCAGCCCGGGCAAGCAGCAGCAGGTCGGCGATC
>Ga0190273_10000663_pt1 | contig 12551 bp, 8 predicted proteins | sample Popmic504IS_FD_134513 | JGI IMG/M metagenome (GOLD analysis project Ga0190273, IMG submission 134513) | Populus adjacent soil microbial communities from riparian zone of Shoshone River, Wyoming, USA - 504 IS | ecosystem: Environmental > Terrestrial > Soil > Riparian zone > Trees stand | place...
ACGGCACCCGCCTTCGGGTGCTCACGCATGAATTCGACCGCTGCGCGAAGGAAGTCGGGGTGCACACGCATGTCGCCGTCGATGAGGTAGACGAACTCCCCCGAGGCATTCTGGTATGCGAGCTGCGGGCCGATGCCGCAGCAGCGCTCCTCGGGATGAGCCAGTTGCACGATCCGGATCGGATACTTCGACGCTATCGCGACGGTACGATCCGAGGAGCACGAGTCCGCCAGAATGACTTCACCACCGACAAGCGCAACAGCGGTGAGCGCGTGCTCGATGGCAGACGCGATGTTCTTCTCTTCGTTCAGCGCCTTGATGAGCACGGATACGACAGGAGGCTGGTGCGGCCGATCCGCCGCGAGGTGCGCCGGAGCCGCGGCTGCGGAAGCTTCTGGCTCATGCATGACACTGCTGACAACGGCCACGAAACGCTCCACAGATGTTGCTTGAGTTGGCGGACAAACGACGACTGTCGACGCCGTGTCGGCAGTGTGCCTGACACCCTGTCGGGGTGGGTGCGGATTCGCCTTGCTCGAGACATCCTTCATCCGGACCGGTCGCCCGGCATGACGAACGGTCGAGCAGCGCCGCCACCAAACCATTGAACCGGGAGCCGGGCGTTCCGGGTTCTCGTGCACGACAGCATGCTTCCTGGCTCAAGCGTTCCTGCAGTGTCCCGCCCACCGATGTTCCCTGACGGTATCCGGTCGGCTCTCAGCAGCAGCCTGTCGGTCGGCACACGGGAGCCGTAGAGGCGACGCAGATAATGCTGGACATTCCACATTACGTGCACTTCGCGCTCACAACAGATGACAGGTCTCGCAGGAAAGGGCATTGCTGCTGCGAAATGGAGCGCGGTGCTGACAGTGGCGCGCTTCATGCTGCAGCTGGTTGCCCAGGTTTTCCTCGCAAGGCTGCTGGGTCCGGACAACTACGGAATCTTCGGCATGGGGCTCATCGTGTTCCTGTTGAGCACGTTCCTGACTGAGTTCGGCTTTGGCATGTACCTCCTGCAGCGACCCACGGTCCGGGACGAGGACATCCGTTTCGTGTTCAGCTGGCAGATCCTTATCGGCGCCATCGCGTCCCTGGTCATCTTCCTGTCGGCTCCTTGGGTAGCCGCCTATTTCCAGGATGCCCGGGTGATACCTGTTCTGCAGTGGATGTCGCTGGGCGCGTTGCTCAATGCGGCAGGCGCGCTCGCAACGGTCCTTCTCTACCGCGACCTCAACTTCCGGGCAATCGGGCTGATCGAACTCGGCAGCTATTTCCTCGGCTTCCTGTGCGTGGGCACCACGCTCGCCCTGTACGGGTTCGGCGTCACGACGCTGGTTGCTGCCTGGCTGACACAGGCGTTGACCAAGCTGGTGGCCCTGAAACTGATTCGTCCGCACGTCTGGAGGCCGTTGTTTCGCCATCCGGACTCGGCGTTGATCTTCAGCACCGGCCGCAAGGTCTTCAGCACCCAGTTGCTGACCTGGGTCTTGAGCAACCTCGACCGCGTGATCATCGGCAGGCTCCTGAGCGCGCATGCCGTGGGTGTCTACAACATCGGCTTCAACCTCGCGAGCACCGCCGGCTCCCTCTTCCTGAACGCTTTGGCGCCGGCATTCCTGTCGAGCGGCGCGCGCGTCGACCAGGACACGGCGCGGTTGGGGCCGGTCTATCTGCAGGTGCTCGCAAGCATCTGGATATTCATAACGCCGGCTTTCGTGATGCTGGCCTTCCTGTCCAACGACATCGTCCTGATTCTGTACGGGGACGAGTGGGGGGCAGCCGGGCTCGTGTTGTGCGCGCTCTTCGCGACGGCGCCGGCCTTGCTGACGCTGGGACTCTCGACCCCTATTCTCTGGAACACCGGCCGGGGTCAGGACGAAACCTGGCTCCAGATACCGATCGTCCTGCTTGCCGTGCCGGCTCTCATCCTTGCCGCGCGTCATGGCATCGCCACCGTCGCGTGGACCGTAGGGGGCATCTCCGTCCTGCGTGCATTTGTAGTCTCCACTGCAGCCTGCCGCCTGGTCGGGCTGACGTTGCGGCAGGTGCTTCCGCAGCTTCTGCGCGGAGCGGGACTGTGCGTGCTGGTCGTTGTTGCCGCTATCGCCTCCGAGAGTCTTGCCTCCATGGCCGGTTCTCGCCTTGCCAGCATATCGTTGACCTGCGTATTGCCGGTGGTGCTTGTCGTCGCCCTTTCGATCCTTCGGCCGGCCGTGCTGGGCGATGCAGCCACGGCAATGGCGCTGCGGATCATGCCCCGGCTCGCGCGCTGGCTTCCAGTGCGCGAAACGGCGGGCTAGGGGACCGCCGAGATGATCATGATCGCCATCTTCAGCGCGGCTGGCTTTGCAGCTGCCTTCATGGCCCTGGTCGCCGTGGCCGCGCTGATGCACCTGACGACTTACCGGCGGGCCGGCTTCGCCATCTACTTCGCGATCCCGATCCTGGCGATGATGGCCGTTGCGATGCTCGCCTCCGGCAGGGATCTCTCGATTCCGCCCGAGCTCGTGGGAGAGTTCGTGCCGTTGCGTCCGGCCGTGGTGGTCTGGACGACACGCGTTGCCTCCCTGATGCTGCTGCTCGCTGCTGTGGAGCGAATCGCCAGCTATTGCATCGCGCGCAACCGGACCAGCCCGCGCGACGTCTCTGCCGCTGCCCCGATGTTCCTTATCCTGTCTTTCCTGGCGCTATGGGCGGGTACGGTACTTTCCCCGTCGTTGATGGGCGCCGTGCCGATGGTCTCTCACGAGTACGTCTACACGGCCCTGATCGGAGCCGCGCTCCTGGTGGCGACCGCCAACGAAGCTGCCATAGCCGTGAGGACGATCCGCGATGCAACGATGGTTTTCATGGTGGCGGGAATCGTCGCCGCCGTCGTGCAGCCGGCGATCGCTCTGGAGACGGCTTACGGCCAGGGCTTGATCCCCGGGCTTCCGCGTTTAGCCGGCCTCTCGAGTCATGCCGTCGGCCTCGGAATGATTGCGCTTCTCGGACTGCTTGCGGTATGGGTTCGACCGTACTCATCGCTGATCATGACGCTGCTTGCATGGTTCCTGGGCCTGGCAGTCCTGTTCCTCTGCCAGTCCAAGACGGGGTGGCTGACCTTTGCGGTCTGCGCAGCGGTCATGATCGTCGTGCGCAACAAGGACGAAGCCTTGCGCTGGGCATCGAGGCCGCGCAACGTATTGGGGCTGGTAACGATGCTGGCGGGCATCGGTGCGGCCATCGCCATCACCGGCAGCGTGGTCGTTCTCGGCGATCTCGCCAACCGGCTCCAGGCCTTCCTGCTTACAGACGAGGGCGCGCAACTGGCCACCATGACGGGACGCGATCAGATCTGGGAAGTGGCATTGCAGGAATGGGCGCGCCATCCGGCGTTCGGCTATGGTCCGGGGATGTTCGATGAAACCTACAGGACGGTGATCGGCATGCCTTTCGCCACTCACGGACACAACCAGCTGATCGATACCCTGGCTCGCTCCGGAACGGTGGGCGCGGTGGTGATGGTGTGGTACTGGATCGTACTGAGCGTTTATGCGATCAGGCACACGAATGCCTCTGGCGGCCTGACGGCTGCGCTCCTGCTGCTGCTCACGATGCGGGCGGTCAGCGAAGTTCCCTTCGACCTGTTCTCCTATGGAACTGAGAGCCTCCCTCATTTTCTGCTGCTCGTCTGCATTGCCGGTCACGAGCGTGCGCGCAGCCCTGCAAGAGCTGTTCCAACGGCTAGCCGGCCCCCGGTGCGACTGCCGAGCCATCAGGTAGTACAGGTGTGAACGAATGAGATTCTCCATCGTCGTCCCGCTCTACAACAAGCAATCCTTCATCGCCGAAACGCTGCGCAGCGTGCTGGAACAGACATTTGCGGACTTCGAGGTCATCGTCGTCGACGATGGTTCAACGGATGCCGGCGCGGCAGTCGTATCGGCCATGGACGATACCCGGATCCGTTACGTGCGGCAGGACAATGCGGGTGTCTCGGTCGCCCGTAACGAGGGCATCCGGCTGGCCCTCGGTGAGTGGGTTGCTTTCCTGGATGCTGACGACCGGCTTCATCCGAACTATCTGGCAAGCCAGGATCGCGCAATCCGTCGGCATCCTGATTCGTCGTTCGTCGCCACCGGATACCGGACGGTGCCTGCCGAGGAGTGGGATGCGAGGATCCAGGACTGGCCGCCCACCGGATCCGGGGAGGATTTCGAACTCATCGACGACCTGCCGACCCGCTGGATGAAGAGTTCGACGTTCATGACCAGCTGCGTTGCCATCCGTCGTAGCCTGCTCGACGATCTCACTCCGTGTTTTGCGGTCGGTGAATCGGCGGGTGAGGATCTCGACCTGTTCTTCAGGGCGGCAGAGCGATCCGTGATCGTGTTCAACCCCGCGCCGCTGCATGCTTACCGCGCAGTCAATGCGGGCGGCCTCAGCGCAATGGCGCGCCCGCAAGACGAACCGCCCTTCCTGTCCCGCCTGGAAAACCGGGCCCGGTCGGGCTCTGCAAACCAGGCAGCCCGCTCGGCCATCCGGTTCGTTCAGGAGATCCGTATTTCCAACGCACGAGCCCTCCTCGCGGCCGGAGGTCGGCTGGAGGCCCTCCGGATGCTGTGGCGAAGCCGTTCTGCCGCCACGAGGCACCGATGGTGGACAACGGCAGCCATGAGCATCCTGCTGCCGGCAGCACTCGCCGACTCGCTGCATCAACGCAGATTGCAGCGAAAGCAGCATCGATGAGCCGAAGCCATGGTTGAACCGAAAGTGCTGGTCATTTCAGCCCGCAGGACCTCCAGGCTGCTGGGCAGTGGAGCGATCTACGAGTTCGAGGATTCGATTGCACGTTTTGAATCGGCGGACTTCGCCGAGATACTGACAACCGAAACTTCCACACGTCTGGTTTTCACGCAGCGGATCAACACGGCGATACGGGTCGCCTCGCACGGCAGGTTCGGCAACGCCGGTCCGATGCCTTGGCCTGCCGACGCGACAGTCGACCGCGACTATGACCTGTGCGTGCTGTGTTGCGACTCGATCTTCAACATCCGTTTGATCAACCTCATCCGGCACGCCCGACAGCGGTCGAAGAAGGTTGTCGTGTATGTCCCCGAGGTCTGGCCGGCGGTGTTCGAAGACCGCCGGATCCGGACACAGCCCTACGGCCTGGTCGATCACTTCTTCATCGGCTCGGAAAGCTCCGTCGACCTCCTCGCTGAAGCAAGTCGCAGGCCGGTCACCCCGCTTCCCCCGGCCGTCGACACGAAGCGGTTCGAACCGGTCCTGCCTTGGGCAGAACGGCCGATTAACGTTGCATGGACGGGCCGCCGGCTTGCGCCGATGCATGCAGACTTGAGGCGCCTCGTCGACGAGCATCGCTGGTTCTACTACTACGACGGCTTCACGAGCGGCAGCACCGACGACCCAGCGGCTCAGCGCGAGTGGCTGGCCTACCTGATGGGGCGGAGCCGCTTTTCCATCAGCCATTACGCCCGTGTCGACCAGCCGGAGATACACCGTGGCAACCGGGTCGTGACCAGCCGGTTCTTCGAGTCGGCTGCTGCCGGCGCCGTGCAGGTTGGTGCGGCCCCCGATACGCCTTGGTACCACGCAATGGGCGAATGGCCTGGCTCGATGATCGATATCGCAGTGGACGAGCCTCGGCTCGACCTGATCCTGCTGGAACTCGCCCGGGACGAAGCCCGGATGGACGCGATCAGCCGGCGCAACGTCGCCTTCAGCCTGCGTCGGAACGACTGGGGTCACCGATGGGCGACTATCGTCGATGCGGTCGGGTTTCGCCGATCGGCGAAGCTGCGGAAGCATCTCGATGACCTGGAAGCCCGCGCGCAGCGTTGGGACGTTGCGAGTCCCGCTGTGTCCGCAGGAGCAAGCCAGGCATTGGCCGCCGTCTCGCGGGCCGGCCTGGCCGTTCCAGCGACGGGCGAGGCACACCTGACATGACGACTCGCGTCCTCCACATCATCAATGGGGAGTTCTACGCCGGCGCTGAACGGGTGCAGGATCTGCTCGCAACGGCGCTTCCGGCGCTTGGATACGCCTGTGATTTCGTCTGCCTGAAGAAGGGCAAGTTCGAGGAGGTGCGCATGTGCCGCTCGAGCACGGTACACGAGGTGGAGATGCAGTCTCGCTTCGACTGGCGCGCCGTTCGGAAGATCCGCTCGATCCTGGTTGGAGGCGGCTACGATCTGGTTCACAGCCACACCGTGCGCGGGGCACTGGTCGCAAGGGTTGCGGCCATGGCGACGGGCATCCCCCTGATACACCACGTGCACAGCCCCACGCGGCGCGACACCGACGATGCGCGCCGCAACCGCATCAATGCATTTGCCGAGGAAACGTTCGTCCTTCCGGCGGCGAGCCGCCTGATAGCCGTATCGAACAGCATTCGCGATTACCTGCTGGAGGTCGGCGTACCCGCGGGCAGGATCACGGTCGTGCCGAACGGTGTGCCGCTCGCCGGGGCCAAGCCGGTATGGCAACTACCCGAGCACGAGTGGATTGTCGGCGTTGTCGCACTGTTCCGACCCAGGAAGGGCCTGGATGTTCTGATGCGTGCGATCGCGCGTCTACGTGCCTCCGGCCTTCCGGTAAGGCTCCGGGTCGTCGGCGGCTTCGAGACGAGCGAGTACGAGCGGTTCATCCGCGAACTGGAGAAAACGCTTTCCCTGCAGGGCGCAATCGAATGGGTCGGTTTCACCCGGGACGTAGGGGCCGCGATCGCCGGCTTCAGCATCTTCGCCTTGCCCAGTCTCCATGGCGAGGGGTTGCCCATGGTTCTGCTCGAGGCCATGGCTGCCGGCCTGCCGGTCGTGGGCACGGATGTCGAAGGGGTGTCGCAGGTGATCGACAGTCCCCAGACCGGTGTGCTCGTTGCACCTGGCGATGAAGTGTCGCTGGCCGAAGGTATCGCTTCGGTCATGGCGATGGGGGCGGGCGCCGGTGAACTGGCGAACGCGGCCTGGAGGCGTCAGCGGAGCGCGTTCTCCGACTCTTCGATGGCTCGCGCGGTGGCGGGCATCTACGGGGTAACCTTGGCTGGGCATGATCGCCCGCCGGCCATCCCGGCCGCGCGGGCCTGAATCGCTCAGGCTGTTTTCAACATCACCGGCCGATGCCGGGCGGTGCTCACCTCGGCGCCTGATGCGCTCAGGCGGTGTTCATCATCACGCCGGCGACGTTGACGCCACCTTTCTTCAGGCGCCCCATCAGGTGCTGCAGGGGTCCGACCCTTGACTTCCCTTTGCGCGCGATCACCAGGGCTGCGCCGCAGCGTGCGGCGATTGCTGCGGCATCCGATCCGTGGACCGATGCCGGCGTGTCGACCAGCACGACATCGAACATGGAACGAAGTTCGCGCATCAGAAGCTCGAATGACGGATGGTGGATCAACTCGGTCGGATTCGGGGGCAGGGTGCCGGCGGAAAGCATGTAGAGATTGGGAAGGTAGCTGACCGGCTTGACCACCTGCATCTCGGTCCGCCCTGACAGGACATTGCTCAGGCCGACGCGGTTGTCGATGTTGAAGACCTCGTGCAGGCGCGGCGCGCGCATGTCGGCATCGATGACCAGCGTGCGCATGCGGGCCTGGCTGAAAGCAACGGCGAGGTTCGACAGCACGAAAGTCTTGCCGTCGCCGATGTTGGCGCTGACGAGCGCCAGGGCAGGCCGGTCCGGGTCCGCCGGCGACAGGACCGACATCGACAGGTCGCTGCGCAGGTTGCGGAAGCACTCCACTTCGTCACTGAACGGCGCGTTGGCCATGATCAGTTCGCGATGCGGCGCCGCCTCCGTCGTGGAGCCCGAGTAGGAGTAGCCGAACTGCTGGGAAAGCGCCCAGATCACCTGGTCGCGGCGGGCGTAGCCGAGCGAGATGGCGATGTCGCCGAAGAGGCGATTGCCGTGACCGCGCTGCGCGTCCAGCACCAGCTGGACCTGAGCCCCTGTCATGGCGCCGACGTCGATCAGTATCTCCCCGATCTTGCGTTGCCCGAGAGCCGACAGCGCTACCTGGGAGGTCGAGCCCTGCAGAACGAGGCCGCTCTCCCTTCGAGTCAGGCCGGGCGCCTGGGAACTGTCACCATGGACCGTCAGCATGCCCTGCAGGCCGGTGGCGCCGGCAGGCGAGCGATCGTTGGCAGGCGCAACGTCGGCAGGGTCGCCATGTTCCGGGCCGGCGGGCCTGCCGGGTGCAACCGTCGGGCCATTCTGGATGCCAGTGGCAGCCCCACCCGAAAATCGGCGATGCAAGCCGGCGCGGGCGGGCGGCGTTTCAGAAAGGGTATCGAACATGATGCTGGGCTCTTGTTTCATGTCATGCAGCCGGAAGGCGTCGGGGTAGACCGCTCAGGCCGCGATTCGGGCTGATGCCGAGGGCTTGAAGTTTGCGGCCGGAGTAGTTGGGAACAGAGCCGATCAGAGGCTGATCCAGCAGCACGGCAAGCTGGTCGTCGCTGCGGACACGACGGTCCAGGAGTTCACGTCCGAGGCCGAACAGAATCCCCAGGAACGTTCCGACGAAAACGCCGGCAGCCATGTTGAGCGCAGCATTCGGCGAACTGGGCCTGATCGGAGCCTTGGCTTCCTGAAGGACGGATACGTTGCCTTGCGTTGCCTGGCTTTCCAGCCGTGTCTGTCCCAACCGCTTGATCACGTCGTCGTATTCGCGCTGAGCGCCGTCGACGTCCGATTGGAGCAGGGTGGCTTCGGAACGCGACGAAGCCAGCCTGCCGGCCTTGACCCGCTGCTTTTCCAGCGCGACACGCAGAGTGGCGAGCCGCTGCTCGAGTGCGCGCTTGTTGATGCCGAGCGAGCTGCGGATTCGCGAGGTCTCGACGTTCACCCGGGCATTGAGGTCGTCTACCGATCGTTGCGTCTCGACGATCCTGGGATGGTTGTCACCGAGGTTCTGGCGTTCCTGAGCAAGCAGCGTGCGTGCACGCTGCAGATCGTTGCGCATGGCAATGATGATCGCGTCGTTCTGCACTTCCTGCATGGACGAGGCGTTCTGCTGCGCCTGATCCGAACGGCTCTGCGACTCTGCCAGCTGCCCCTCGATTGCGACGATCTCCTTGGAGAGGTCCGCGAGTCTTTCGGTTTCCACGTCGCCTTTCGCATCCGTGGCAATGATTCCCTTGGCCTCGTTGAAAGCGATGAGGCGGCCGCGCGCAGCTTCGAGCCGGATCCGCTGTTCATTGGCCTGGTCCTCGAAGAAACTCTTGTACTTCTGGGCAGGCTGGACCCGCAGCTCGACCGCGATGTCGACATACCGGCCGACGAAAGCATTGGCCATGCGAGCAGCGCGTTGCGGATCATCGGCCTTGAAGGAGATGTCGAGGACGTTCGACTCCCGCGCAGGAGAGACCGTGAGGGACTTGGCGATCACCCCCGCAGCCCAGCCGGCGAACTCCCCCGGGGCGCCTGCCGCCATCCAGGCTGCGCGGTATGACGCCTGGTCGCCGGCGGACAGACCGAGAACCACCTCTTCAGCGACGCGCGCACTGGTCAATACCTCGACCTGCGTTGCGACGTAGACCTTCTGCTGGATGCCGCCCATCCCGGTGCCGGCCGGCCCATCGGATTTGCTTACGTCCACCACCACCGACGCCGTCGAGACGTACTGCTTGGGCATGGAGTACGTGATTGCGGCCGCAAGCGCGGCGACGATCATCATGATCGCCAGTTCCGACTTCCAGCGTGCCAGCACGATCGACAGGAAATTCATCAGGTTCATTGCTTCGACATCCAGTGAGAGCGGGTGAGCGGTCGTGTCATAGGGAGATCTCCCGCTCTCGGGCGGGAGCGGAAACCGTCGCGGTGATCACCGCAGCCGGGACTTCGATCGGAACCGGCACGGCGGGCACCGGACCCAGCAACTCGGCTGCTTCATGCTGCAGCAGTTCGTTGAAATGAAGGGAAGGCACATTGTCATTCCAATGGTGGCGCTCGTGCCGTGACAAAGTTCCCGACACCCATCGAACGCGGGCTGCCCTTAGAAGAAAGACCGGGTTGCCGATCACGTAGCGGCTGAACAGACGCTTCGGCTCAAGGGCGAGTCGAAACACCCATTCCATGTTGAGCCTTCGCATCACGGCGGGGGCCCGGCGAAATCGGCTGGCATAGAAGTCCAGAATTGCGCCTCCGCAGACGATCAGACAGTCGTGGGTCAGTTCGCTCTTGAGAAGGGACGCAACGCGTTCCTGCTTCGGCACGCCCATGCCCAGCACCACCAGCCGCGGTCGCCGGCTGAGGCAGAGGTCGACATAGTGGCGGTCGTCGTGGAACCCGCTCGCGGTGGTGATGTCGTCGGTCGTGCGCCCGTGGCGGGTAGCGAGCGCCTCGGCTGCTCTTCCAAGGTGCGGTTCGGCTGTGCCGAACAATGCGATCGGGTAGGCGTTGACCCTCGCGACCAGCCGCGGAATCAGATCGGTGCCATTGAGGTTCAAGCCGGGGCTCACCCCGAGGATACGAAGAAGAATGGACACGCCGATGCCGTCTCGCAGGATCAGGTCCGCATCGCGCAGCCACTGTGACAGGAGCGGCTCGCTGACGATCAGGTTCATGACATGGGCGTTGACGAAGGCCATCGTGACCGGGCCACGCCTGGCCATGAGGTCGTCCACGACCTGTTCCACACCGGATTCAGTCAGCAATGGCTCCAGATGGTCGACGATGGTCGTCCAACGTGTCTGCCAGACCTGCGGATCCAAGTGATCGTTGTCGGCGTGAGCATGTAGGCGAGCCGGCGGTACCGCATCCTGCTGCCTGCCTGTTGAGAACATTGCGATCCAGCCATGGGTTCCGGGGAAAGCCCATCATTCCGTCTCGCAGCCGCAGCGGCAACGAGACGCAAGTCGCCGGTTGGCGCGGCCCGACAGCAGGTAGATCGAGAATGGGGGAGATGCCGTCCGACTCGCAGCAGCGGACTGATCGGCCGGCAATGGCGGTGAAGCTGCGGTTGAATGCGCGGTTCTGAAGCTGCGGGTTGGAAGCGCGGTTCTGAAACCGGGGTCGAGAGCGCGGTTTGGAAGTCACCGGTTGAAAGCGCGGTTACTTCAAGGCTTCCATTTCACGCCGAGACCGCATCTCTGCCGGTTCGCTGATGTCGACAGGCTTCGATCTTTCGCGCAGCGATCTGGCGACGAATGCTGCCTGCCTGATCGCGAAGGCCAGGAGCGTGAAGGTCGGGTTGGCCTGGCCTGATGTAGGAAAAACCGAACTGCTGCAGACGAAGAGGTTCCGCGTACCGAAAACGCGCCCGTAGCTGTCGGTCACGCCGTGCTGCGGGCCCTGCGCCATGCGGGTCGTGCCGATCTGGTGAAAGCCATCCGTCGCTTGACGCAGCACCGCATCCACCCGTTCGTTCTCCGGATACCAGTACTCGAGTTCTCCCAATCGATGGTGCCGAAGGTGTGCATCGAGGACTTCGTGCGAGCGCACGACTGAAGCGGCATCATCCGTTGCGAATTGAAGCGACAGCTTTGCCCGTGGCATTCCGAGCCGGTCGACGCTGTCGTCCAGCTCTATTCGGCTGGCGTCGCTCGGCGACTGCTCCGCGTGGTAATAGAGTGCGTAGCAATTGGAGGCACTGTGGATGAAGAATCCCGGCAACCGGGGCGGCTTGCCCCAGTAGCGTGCGTACAGGAACCTGGCGGCGAACCACGCGGTTGCCGGAAGGCTGCGGGCGATGTTCCTGAGATGCAGGCGTGCGGCGCCGGGCCGCTCGGCTTTGATTAGAGCCTTCCTGATGCCGGCCGGGGCGAGCCGGCTCCCCAGGATCGGCGACCTCATCGCCATGTATGCGGCAGAGAGTATTCCGGATCCGTGAGCAGGATCGGAGGCACGCGGGTTGTCGAGCGAGAATGCGATGTTCAGCAGCCCCTTCGCGTGCCTGACCCGATCCGAGAGGGTGAATCGCCGGCGGACGTAGTGGTTCTTGACCCGCTCGAAGCCGAAGACCGTCTTTGCAGGATCTCCCCGGAGGCGGATGCTGGCAATGTTGCCGAAGAGATGGCCCATGTAGCCACGGCCCAGGAAGGACCGGCCGTCGACTTTTGGCGGATCGCGCTGCCGGACGAAATGAAGCAGCAGCCGCGTGCTCTCGACGCCACCGCAGGCAATCACGAAGAGGTCTGCTTCAACCGGATCCGGCTGGCGCTTGACGTTGCTGCTGGTAGCCTGCAGGTTGATTGCTGTGATGGCGCTTCCGCCGTCGCGCGTGGCGACGCCGGTGCACGTCATTCCCGTCAGGACGCGAATGCGGGGATTCTTCCGTATCTCGCGCCCCAGTCTTTCGATCATCACCGGCGAGGCGCTCCAGCGTTCGAGCTGGTCGGAACGAATGTCGCCGTCGACGAAGCCCTCGGAGATGCGGGGAAATGCACCGTCCGGGTAGATGTCGTTGAGCGAGAACTGCGGCGTTCCGCAATCGGCGTAGAGGCACGCCTTGCCGAAGTTGATGGCAAGGTCGTCAAAGGACAACGGCCACGCCCGCTGAAGGCCCTCATTCCGGATGTCGAGATCAGCCCGGTCATATGGAACGC
>Ga0190273_10000664_pt1 | contig 12530 bp, 9 predicted proteins | sample Popmic504IS_FD_134513 | JGI IMG/M metagenome (GOLD analysis project Ga0190273, IMG submission 134513) | Populus adjacent soil microbial communities from riparian zone of Shoshone River, Wyoming, USA - 504 IS | ecosystem: Environmental > Terrestrial > Soil > Riparian zone > Trees stand | place...
ACGTCACAGCTTCACTGTGACAACGATAGTCACGTCGTCCCCAAATTGGTCTCGGGTTAGTACCTGTAGGGCGGCGGGTCGGCGCGCTGGTCTCGCGGTCGACGCTTTCCGTTGTGTCACGCAGGCGGCGCGGGACATTCGAGGATCTCAATGGAGTTACCGGGTTGGAGGCCGAGATGCGGGTGAGTGGCGAACATCTCGGCGGCCTCATGAGGTGATGCCGCGTGCACGATGGCGTAGGCAACCTTCGAATCCTCGAAGGGTTCGATGGCGTCGGCGGCGAGGCGAACCTTTTCGGTACAAGGGCGTACCCGGGTCTATCAAGGCTGGACCGAGTGCTCTCGCCCAGTCGCCCCAACGGGCCAGGAAGGCGTTGCTCTCTTGTGGCGTAATGGTAGCGCGCGCTTCACCTGTCAGATGCACCGTTGAGGATCGCCAGGTACTTGCCCACGCCTGCACATCAGCACGCCCGGCGACCGCCGACCACTTCATGATCAGCGGGTAATCGGATCGCGGACGGTAGCGCCTTCGCGTTTACAATCTGCCGGTGTTACCAAACAATCGAATGAAAGGCAGTGCCACAGTGCTATTCGAAGTTTTCAGAACTGCGCACGGCGGCAGTGTTCACCCGGTCCCGCCCGGCTCGTTTCGCGGCGTACAGCGCCGCGTCGGCGGCGTCGATGACCGACGATGCGCTGAGACCGTGCTTGGGGTAAAGGGCGATCCCAGCCGACAAGGTTGCTCCGGGTACCGGTTCGCCGCGATGCTCCACCCGAACTGCGGCGACCCGGCTGCGTAGTTCCTCAGCGCGGGCGGCTAATGCGGGCAATTCGATATCGGAAAGGAGAACAAGGAATTCCTCACCGCCGTACCGGCACGGCAAGTCGCCCGCTCGCATGGACGATCGGATAGCGTCGGCGATCGCCCTCAGCAACTTGTCACCGGCGTCATGCCCGTGAACGTCATTGATCAGCTTGAAATGATCGACGTCTGCCATGATGACCCCGAAAGAACGCCCCGAATGATCGGTACGGGCAACCTCGCGTTCGATCCATTCCTCAACAAATCGCCGATTCAGTAGGCCGGTCAACGGATCCCGTAGAGCCTGGAGACGCAGCTTGTCCCGTAGTTCCAAGTTGGCCAACGCCAACGCCGTCTGTTCGCTCACCGCCACCGCCAGGCTTTGCTTGGCCTGGGTTAAGCGCGCTCCAGCACCGACCTGCGTCTCGGGCGGATGGAGGCGATCGTCCATAAGGTGCAGCAAGCCGCTGGTCTCACCGTGCGCCGACATGGGGATACATATGGAGTCCCCGGTCCGCTGCTGCACGTGCCGGCAGGACAACATTGGCTCGTCCGCATCGACGAAATGCCGTTGTCCACGCCGCAACGCCCAACATTCCGTTGGTGCCAACACCGCTGACCCGGCCCGGCTCCCCCAGGTCGATTTGATCTCCAGAACATTGCGCGACGCCCGATACAGGAAGACCGCACCGGATAGTCCGGCGAACATGACCCCCAACGAGTGGTCTATCACCAAGTAGGCCTCGTCGATCGTCTCGCAAGCCTGCAGCAGATTGCTGAGTTCGGTGAGCTGCCGAATATCGTGGTTCAGTTTCTCGAATTCAGCTGTCCGGTCCCTGACCCGTTCTTCGAGCTCGGCGCGGCTGGATTCTAGTTCCTCCGCGAGCATGTTGACGCCCGCCATGACCGCGTCGATGTCGTCATCATTCGTTGATGCCACGCCCCTGGCGCTGAGTTCACCGCTGGCTAATCGAGACAGCAGTATCACCACTTGATCGATGCGATCGCCTCTCGGTTCATTGCCGATGGTCATCGAGCCAGTCCAGCGCCGCTGACTCGTCAGTGAACATTCGCACCGGGAACCGCATTCTTTGCATACCGATCATGAAGTTGGCGATCATTTTGCTAACCGCAGAGCCAACGAGCAATCCCACGGCGGCCACCTCGCCAGGTGAATTGGTGAAGTGCTCGCGGGCCGCCCGGTCGATCCTTGACATCTGCCGCATATCGATCAGTGCCGGCGCTGCGCCGTGACCCAACGCCTCTACAGCCGCGACCGAGGCCTGCGCTTCTGCCAACCCACATACCGCTCCGGGTGCCCACTGCGTGCGGCTCACCCCGGCCGCTTCGTCCCACCAGACGCGAAACGGCTCTTCTGACGCCACCGACATATCCCCCAACTTTGGCCGCCTTCGGCGGGCACCACCCCAATTGCCTACTCAACGCAATCGTAGCTTTACTCAGGGTAACGTCGAAACTGTGCCACCATCGGCGGGACGAGAGCCGGGGTCGTGGTGAGCGTTATCTGGTCGGTTTTCCGTCGTTGGTTATCTCGAGCAACGGCCGGCTGTTCAATACCTGCATTCTGAGGTCCGCGGGGGCCTGGGCGCGGCCGAAGAGGTACCCCTGACCGACTCGGAATCCCAAGGCAAGGAGCCGTTGGCGTTGATCGATTGTTTCCACCCCCTCGGCGACCAAACCGAGCGACAGCCCACGGGCGAGATGAGCAATCGCAGACGGGATGGCGTCGGCCTCCGGCTGACGCCCAAGGTCGGCGGTGAACGACTGGTCGAGTTTGAGGTGGTCGACGGGTAGGTGTCGCAGATAGCTCAGCGAAGCCCATCCGGTACCGAAATCGTCAAGCGCGATACGCACACCGGTCGTGCGCAGCCGGCGTAAGCGATCGCCCACCCGCGCGTCGTTGATCAAGACGCCCTCGGTCACCTCGATGACGAGGCGGTGGGCGGGGACGCCGTACAAATTCAACACATGAATGACTTCGTCGTCGATGCCCTCCTGGAGCAACGTCCGGCCGGACAGGTTGATGGCCAATTCGAGTTCGCTGTCAGGTGCGTCGTGCCGCCAGGCGGCAAGCTGTGCAACCGCCGCGCCCAGCATCGCCCGATCGACCTCAACAACGAGCCCTGACTCTTCCGCGAACGGTAGCCATTCGACGGGAGCCAAGATGGGTATGCCCTCTGAGCACCAGCGGGCTAGCGCCTCGAACCCCAGCAGCTTTCCGCTGTCAAGGTCGACCACAGGTTGGAACCATGGCTGAATGTCACCATCCCGCAATGCCTTTGCTAGCCGATGACGGAGATCGAGCCGGGTGAGCAGCATCGACGACATGTCGCTTTGGTAGCGAGCCCATCCACCTCCGCGACGTTTGGCGGTATACATCGCCACATCGGCCTCTCGTAGTACGTCTGACGACGAGCAGTTCGCGGCGCGGGCGGTGCTGATGCCAATGCTGACACGAGTCCTGAGTTCGCGTCCGTGCACGAGCACCGGGAGACGGAGTATCTGGACCAGGTGCTCCGCGATGTCCCCAGCATCTCCGTGGATGAGAATGGCGAACTCATCACCACCGAAACGGGCGACCAGTTGATCGGGCCCGAGCCCGGCTCGGATGCGTTGCGCGATCTCAACCAGCAGCAGGTCGCCGGCTTCGTGACCAAGTGTGTCATTGACCGACTTGAAATCGTCGAGATCAAGGAAAGCCACCGAGGGAATTTGGGAGCTGGTAATTGCGGCGTCGATGTCCGCCTGCAGAACTTCGACGAACCGGTCGCGGCTGGCCAGCCCGGTGAGAGCGTCTTGGTTTACCCGTGTCCGTAGATCCCGACCGACCCGCTCCCGGTCATCCAAAGCCACTTCCAGAGCGGCAGTGCGCTCTCTCAACTCGATCGATCGGAATTCGGCTACCCGAAGCAGCCCGCTGCCCCTGATTACGACCAGGACGATAATCAGGGCAACAATCGCCGCTGTGAACAGCCCGTCTCCCAATTCCCCGGCAAGATCACCGGAAATGAGCTGATACAGCAACAGTCCGGGAGCAGCAAGTGCCGGTAGCAGCAAGGACTGCAAGCGGCGCGGGCTCGACAAATCGACTGTGCGGTCTGCAGCATTGGTGAGCTTCACCATCGATGGATGCAACGCGGCCGCACCCAGCAAGAGATTGAAAATCATCCACCCGACATCGGTCAGTTCACCGCCGACATACGTTCCCTCCACCACGCGAACGCCGTACACAAAGTCAGTCACCACCTCAACGAGCATGGCCGACGTCAGTAGCAGGTAGGCAGGGTGCAACGAGGCGCGTCCGGCGAGCATGCGCAGCACCATCAACAACAAAGCCAGGTCGAGAAGAGGGTACGCAAGCGCCACAACGAATGACCGGGCACCTTCACTGACATCGACCATGTAGGGCTCAATGAGCGGCTCCCACAGCACGGCCGCAACGCCGATCGTCCAAATCGAGGCATCGAGCCAGGCCGCCCGGTCCGGCCGTCCGGACGCCTTCAGGAAGCTCCCCATCGACAGGAACATCAACGGATAGAACAGCAGGTACAACACGTCGAGGAAGGAGGGGAAAGACACCTCGATGCCGGCGACCTCGGACATCACGGTGAAGATTGCGTCAGCGGCAAAGGTGCAGCTCAAGCCTCCCGCGAGCAGGAACCAAGGCCGGCGAGCCGAGGGACGATGAACCCTGACCCCCCAACAGACCGCCCATAGAGCGGCTCCGGAGGCGACCAAATAGAGCGGCTGTTGAACCCATACTGGAAGGTACGGGTAGGCCACCGATGCAGTCCCGGCAATGCCGGAGTACCACCAAAGACCGGCGCGCATAGCTTCCCCCCGGACCGATCATGACTCGCCCCCGGTCATGATCGTGCTTACGCACTGTAGCAGTCAAATTACAGAGGGTAGAGCCTCCGAACGTCCTTCTGGATCGCCTGTTCGCTAGCGGAAGACACGGATTGACGAACGCTTGAGCTGGCTGCGCATGGACCCGCCCCGACCCTCGGGTTGACAACTATGCGATCAGCACAGTTCGGGTGACCTGCCCGTTGTTCTCCCAATAGGTCCTTCTGCTGGCTAGGTAGGGATCGTCTTCGGCGGGCTGAATGACGCCGTGATCACCAAATGCCCTGGAGCGGATTCGGTGAGTTCCTGCCGCCGGCGTGCCCCAATCCAATGTCCAGAAACTCCAGGAATACTCCTTGTCACCCTGGCTTCGCATCCGGCGGATCCTTGCCCGCTGCCACGGATCGTCGTTGATCTGCACCTCGACTCGATTGACCTCGCCGCCCCAGGCCGCACCCTCGACTCTGTGGTGCGAGCCGCGCCTGACCACTCTCGCCGGTGCAGACTTGAGCCGAGTATGGCTAACCGTGGTAAAGGTCCAGATTGTCTTGCCGGAAACGTTCTCTTCGCGGATGGTGACGTAATCGCGTGCCATGAACCTTCCGGCGTACCGCCCATCACGCAATTCAATTCGGGTCAACCATTTGACATTCGCTACCCCATACCAGCCTGGCGCGATCAGACGCAGGGGATAGCCATGTTCGGCCGGCAACGGTGAACCATTCATTTCATAACAAAGCAGGTTGTCCGGTTGCATGGCCTCGGCCAAGCTCATGCTTCTGGCGAATTGTTCGGTTATCAGCAGGTCGAGGTTGCCATCTGCATCTGGTTCTGTCGGACCGCCGCTCACGCCGCTGTTGTCCCTGATAGCAACCGGACCCTCGTCCGCTCCCCAAAAGACCACCTCGACGCCATCGTGCTTCGGCGCTGTCCGGCGCAATATTGCGGCCAGCGACGCACCCGCCCACCGGGCGTTGCCGATACCGCTGACGAAGAACGGCAGACCGTGGTTCCCGGAGCATTCCAGCGTGAAATCGACCTCCCGTCTTGGCCGACACTGCAGGTCGGCCAAGCTGATCGTCTGCGGGTGCTCAACCAAACCATCAACCGTCAGCGCAAAGTCTTCCGCGGTGAGCGCCGGTAGATTGTAATGCTTGATTTTGAAGAACTTGCTGTTCGGAGTGTGCCAGGAATCGAGCTCCTCCCACGTCGCTGGTGTTACGACGTTCTGCGATACCGGAAACGGAATGCCCGGGGGCTGATCTTCCCACTCGAGAACTTCCTCCGGTATGTGGTCCGCAACGCGAGCTTGAGCAGGAAGCACGACATTCGTCGTCATCATTCCCGTCAAACCAGCGACCGCCCCGGCCTGCAGGACAGTTCGCCGGGAGAGTTCATGCTGGCGCAATTGAAACACCCACCCGTCGTTGTGGCAGTTGCATTTCGTACGCAAGGCTGACTTTCTTGCCCGACAGGCACTTTGTCCGCCCGGATCGCTGGGGTATTTCTACTCGTGACGACTCATTCTGTCGAGACATCTGTTCATACGGATTCGCGCCGAATAGATCATTAGAATCTGACGATCTTGTCAGACACCGAATGGCACCAATGCGGAACTGTGTTGCGGTAGGGCAATATGGGCGGAACCACGCTAATCACCGGTCAGCGCGGCTTGCCAACTCGACCAATTGACAATCGAGCTTCCCACCACCACTCCTGCCGGTGGTATCTCCCCGTACTGCCGGTACTTGGATTGCAGGGCGATGATCGCGCTGTGCCGGAGAGGTCCGTGGAGAACGGCCGCCGTTGCGTCGGCGCGCACCCACCAAAGCCGGTCCCAGTCGTCGTCATAAAAATCGACCAGGAACGCAACGCGCGGGTTTGCCGCGATGTTGTCCAGCCGGCGCAATGCCGTCGTCGATTTCGGTTTGTGGTCGACGGCGAACACGATGACGTCCGCGTCCGAGGTGCCACCCTGATCGGCAGCGCCCAGCAATGCGAATGTCACCGGCACGAGGTGGGGCTCGCCCGCCGCGCTGACAGTGGCCAGCCGCGCCACCCGGGCTGCCGAGAACCGCCGCCGGGCCAGCTCAGGAGAACTCCGCATTCCACCGCACCTTCGTCGCGCCAACCGGTCCGATCGCCTGCGGGGAGGCGAAGCGACTACCAAGCCGACCTGATCTCAGTCTCGAACCCATCGTGACAGCAGGGACCTGGCCCTGCGCTCGAACCGGCCTGTGCCGCCCTTCAGTCATCAAGGGTGCGGGCCCGCGAAGGAGCTCCGGGCATGGCCGTCGAGGTTCTCGTCCCGACTTCCGCACAACGGCCGTTGATAGATGGACGTGCCCCTGCGAGCCAGACCCGCGCAACCGGGACCGGGCCGCGCTGGTTGCTGCCGGCCCTACTGGTCGCTGGATCAGTCGCCCTGTTGACCTGCCTCTTGGCCGGCGGGACTGTTGGCACCAGCACTGTCGGCGGGCTGCCGGATGCCGGGGCAGGAACCAGTTGGGCGCTGCCCATCGCGTCGTTCATTGCTGAAGCCACCGCCGTCCTCGGCTTTGGCGCCGCCCTGCTGGCCGGCGCGCTGATCCCCGGCAGAAACCGGCAGCCCGGTAGCCCTGCCACACGCATTGGGGCGCTGCGGACGACAGCGATGCTGTGCTGGCTCGCGGCCGGGGCCACCGTCGTGGTGTTTGTGCTGACCCTGTCCGACCTGACGGCGCGGCCCCTGCCGCAGGCCCTCGACTTCAACCAGGCGCGGCAGCTTGCCTCATTCGGGCCCGGTCGGCTGCTGCTGATCGCCGCGACACTGTCCCTGCTCGGTGGAATTGTCGCGACTTGGACTTGCCGGCGACTGCGGAGGGCGACAGACGAACCGCAACGGCTGATTCCGGTGATGGCCCTGCTGACTGCCGCCCTCATTCCGTGGGCGTTGGGCGGCCACGCGACGCAATCCGGTCAGGACATCGCCTCGTCATCGATGATCGTGCACGTGCTGGCTGCCGGCGCATGGGTCGGCGGGTTGGCCGTTGTTGTCATGCACGTCCGCGGGGATCTGCTGATCACGGTGCTCCCCCGGTTCTCCACGCTAGCGCTGTGGTGCTGGCTGGCGATCGGAACCTCCGGCGTGATCACCGGCTGGTTGCGCCTCAGCTCGACCACCGATCTGTATACCAGCGCCTACGGTCGACTGTTGCTGGTCAAGCTGGGGCTGCTGGGCGTGCTCGGCATGTTCGGGGCCTGGCACCGGCGCCGGCTGGTGAACGGACTTAAGAATCAGTCGATCGGCGAACGGCGTGCGCTGCTCCGGGTCGCTGCCGTCGAGGTGCTGGTGATGGGAGCGACGATGGGGGTGGCGACCGCGTTGTCCGGGACCGCACCCGCCGCCGGGCACGCCGTCGGCCATGATCTGGTGCACGGCACATCCCGCATCGAGGGCCTGGTCGGGCACAAACTCCCGGTCATCTCCACCCAGAACCTGCTGTTGCTCTGGCGCCCTGATGTCGTCGTGCTGCTGTTGACTGCGGTGCTGGTGGTGGGCTATCTGGCCGGTGTGCGCCGGTTGGCGGCGGCCGGAACGGCCTGGCCGGTGGGCCGGACCTGTTGGGCAATTGCCGCAGCCGCGGCAGCGGTGCTCGTGCTGAACAGCGGGCTTGGCACCTATGACGGCGCGGTGTGGAGCGTGACGGTCACCCAGCAGGCGCTGACGTCGATGGTCATCCCGCTGGCGATCGTTCTGGCCCGGCCATGGGAATTGTTTGGCCGGCAGGGTTCGGCGATTCAGCGCGGAGCCCACGCTCTGGCGGCGCACCCCGGGTGGGTGCTGATCGGCTACCTGGTCTGGTCCGGGGCTGTTCTGCTCAGCCCGGTTGCCTTGTGGTCGGTATCGAACCATGCCGTGCTGATGCTCGTTCGGCTGGGCGATATCGCCGTCGGGACTGTTCTCTTTTCCGCGCTGTTGCCGACCGGCCGATCGGTAGTCCGCGCGGAACGCCCGGCCGGCGGATTGCGGTGGCTCATTGTCTGGCTGGCCGGGGAAACAGCACTGACCTGGTTGCTGTTCATGGGTGGTGCGGCGGCGGCCCGGCCCTGGTTCCTGGAATTGAACATCGCCTGGATCACGGTTGCGCAGGATGAACAGACCGCCGCCTTGATCAGATTCGTGGCTGTTATCGGGGTATTTGTTGTCGGCACCGGAGTGGTTTCGGCACCCATCCGAAGGTCGCTGGATCCAGCCGGGGAAACGCCGATCAATTCCCTGTGAATTGGGGCAGTCCGAGTGACCGTTCGGCGACGAACACCCGGTCGACAGCAATTCCGTTTCTCCAGGCGATCTCCCGGATTCACGTCTGATCGGTTGGAGTGGCTTCGCCGCTACAAGCGGCTCGAAAGGAATGGGCATGAATCGTAGAATTCTGGCTGGATTGGGGGCCTCGGCTTGCGTCATCGGCCTTGGCCTGCTGGCTCCCGGATCGGCATCGGCAGCGGCCGACACCGCCTCGTACCAGGCAACGCTGAACCCGATAACCGCCAACAATGTCACCGGCAACGGAGCATCCTGGATCACCGTCAACGGCAACACCGCCGATGTGAAGATTCAGGTCAACGGTTTGCTTGACGGTGTCCCACATGCTCAGCACATTCATATCGACGCCCAGGGTCAGTGCCCGTCCGCGCCGCAGCAGCACAACGGCATGCCCTCGATCAATGTCGCCGATGGGGTGCCGTTCTATGGCGCCATCGGGACCTCGCTGACCAGCGCCGGCGATACCTCGCCCGCGGCCGCCCTCGCGGTCACCGACTTCCCGTCCACTGGTTCGTACACCTACAGCCGGACAATCGATCTCGACCCGAATGTGGTTGCCAACCTGGCCAAGGGCACCGCGGTGCTCGTCGTGCACGGCATCGACTACAACAACAACGGCACCTACGACGACGTGCTCGGTGCCAGCGAACTCGATCCGACGCTGCCCGCCGAGGCAACCGATCCTGCTCTGTGCGGCGCTTTCACCGCCATGCAGACGGCCGGCGTGCCGGACGGGGCAGCCAATACCGGCGGCGGCTCGACCGCTGGCGGTGCAGGCGGCTACAGCACTGAGATCGGTCTTGGCGCAGCAGCTCTGCTCGCGGTTGGCGGCGCAGCTGTCATCGCCAACCGGCGCCGCCGGTCTGCGGAGGGCTGAACCAGCTGAACGCTGCTGAAACCCCACGGTCTCCAGTAGCGATCCGCGCGCTCTGCCGGGCCCGGTTGTTTCATCCGGGCTCGGCAGAGCAATGCCTCAATCGACCAATCGCCAGTACCCAGCTATTTGGAGATCCGATGAAGACCCGCACCGCACTGGTTGGCAGCTCGCGGCGACCAGCTGCCGTCCTTGCCGGGCTCGTCTTGTTGGCGCTGACGGCCTGCAGCTCAGCGCCGCTGCCGGCGCCCGCCGTCATCAGTACGGCGACGGCCACCTCGGCAGTGGCTCCCGGCTCAGCGGCTCCGGCCGCCAGCGCAGAAGATCCGGCCGCTGCTGCTACCTCGGTTCCTCCGAACACCGAACCCGCGCCGTCCAGCACCACGCCGACTGCTGCCGCCGTAGCCCCGGCGCCCGCCGCCGGCCCGAATCCGGCGGGCCCGGTGCTCCCGGCTTCGCCACCCGTGACCCTGTCAGTGCCGGCCATCGGCATCAGTTCCCCGCTCATCCAACTGGGTCTGGACGCCGACGGAGCCGTGGAGGTGCCGTCGCTGGACGACCCGGATTCCAAGCCCGGTTGGTACCGCAATTCCCCCGCCCCCGGGGCGCTGGGACCGTCAATCATTCTTGGTCACGTGGATTCCCGGCAATTTGGGCCGGGAGTCTTCTACGACCTGCAGAAGTTACAGACCGGCGATTCTGTCGAAGTCTCCCGGGAGGATGGCACGGTGGCGATATTCTCCATTGACGTTGTGCAAACCGTGCAGAAAAGCGCCTTCCCGACCCTAGCGGTCTATGGAAATCTGGACCATGCGGGCCTGCGGTTGATCACCTGCGGCGGGGAATTCGACCCCGACGCGCGGAGTTACGAATCGAATATCATCGTTTTCGCCACTTTATCCGGTTCGCGGGTGGCGTGACGTTTTGCGCAACTATTTCGCGTCCGCGTAGCAGTCGACGATCTTTGGCAATACCGGTGTGGTGACCGGTGACCTCGGAAAGACCAACGCCTTCGCGGCCATGGCCGCCGCCACGGTGAGATCGGCTGCAGTCTCTGCACTTTCCACCGGCACCTGCGCGATCAACTCGTCATGCTGAAAGAAAACCAACTCGGCGCCGGGGACGGCTCTGAGGTCTCTGCGCAGCCCGGACAGCCACACCGCGGCCCAATCCGCGGCGGAACCCTGGACCACGAAATTGCGGGTGAACCGCCCGCGGTCCCGGCCGAACTGGTCGGCCCGGCGGCGCTCGGCATCGGTCGCGTCCTGTTGGGTGCCGATCTCGACGGCCGCCCGCCAACCAGCGCCGGGCGGCGGGCAGGCCCTGCCCAGGACGGAGTGCACCACGCCACCGCGTTCACCCTCCCGCGCGGCCGTTTCGACATAGGCCATCGCCACTGGGTATCGCTGTCGCAGAGTCCCCAGTAGTCGGCCCGACTCGCCCGACGTCGCGCCGTACATGGCACCCAGCATGGCAACCTTGGCGTGCGAGCGGTCGCCACCGAAGCCGTCATCGGCCAACGCCGAGTACAGATCAACATCGGCCGAGACCCGTTGCAGGGCGGCATCTCCGGAGATCGCGGCCAGCACCCGAGGTTCCAGTTGAGCTGCGTCGGCAACGACCAACCGGTGACCGGGATCGGCCACCACGGCCTTACGCAACCCGCGCGGGATCTGCAACGCGCCGCCGCCCCTGGTGGCCCAGCGGCCGGACACCACCGCACCGGGCAGGTACTCCGGATGGAAGCGGCCGCCTCTTGCCCACTCGTCCAGCCAGTTCCAGCCATTCGCGCTGTGCACTCTGGCCAGCTCCTTGTAGCGCAGCACCGGCGGCACAGCCGGATGATCGAGATCCTTGAGCACCCACGACCTGGTGCTCTCGATATCGAAGCCCGCACGCCGGAACGCCGCCCGGAGATCGACGGCAGAATCGGGATTCACCGGAAAACCGAAGGCGTGGTCGATTTCTTGCGAGAGCGTGGCGAGTCGGACCGGGCGGTGCCCGGCTGGTGGGCGGGGGCCCAGCAGGTCGGTCAGCAGATCTTGGTGAATATCGACCCGCCAGGGCAGCCCCACAAAGCCCATCTCAACCGCGGCCAGCCCGGATGCCGACTCCGCGGCGACCAGCAGGGCCAGCGCCCGGTCGTTGGCGATGCGTCGACGTTGATCGGCGATCGCGAACTGCAGGGTGTCGATCGGGTCGACGTCCGGTTGGCCCGTTCTACGGGTGCTCTCCGCCTCGAACAACGCGGGTGGGCCGGGTACATCATCCCGGTCGTCGGGGACGGGTTCGCCCATCGCGCGGGCGCGCACCGCGGCCGCGAGTACCGGTAAGCCGAAGACGCCCTGCCGGGACAACAGGATTCTTTCGGTCAGCGCAATGTCATGGCACCGGTCGATCCGAATACCGGCGGCGACCAGCGCCGGGTAGATCGCCGCCGCGCTGTCCCACAGCCATCGCTGATCCCGGGTGACCCACTCCGCCAGACCGGCCATCGTCTCGACGGTGACTCGTGGCCCGGCCGCGTTGCCGGACTCGGTGACTTCCTGCAGCTGGTAACCGGGCAACCGGTCCGGACGGCGAGCGATGGCCAGCAGGGTCAGGACGGCGAGTCGCCGCTCAGCGAACGGCGGATCGCAGCCAACCTGTCCTTGGCGGCTTCTTCACGCTTCGCTGCCT